>Ga0074198_1000128_pt1 | contig 114562 bp, 117 predicted proteins | sample EPASupsiteSAE323_FD_64527 | JGI IMG/M metagenome (GOLD analysis project Ga0074198, IMG submission 64527) | Bioremediated contaminated groundwater from EPA Superfund site, New Mexico - Sample SAE3-23 | ecosystem: Environmental > Aquatic > Deep subsurface > Groundwater > Contaminated ... | reverse complement strand
GATTAAAATAGTATATACAGGTAGTTTAGCACTACAACTCATCAGCGGTGTTACTAGCATGGTAATCATGCGGTCACGAGGATTTTCCAGTGTGCGAGTTCCCATCATCGCTGTAACACTGCAACCAAAGCCTAATAATAAAGGAATAAAAGACTTACCATGTAGCCCAAATCGTCGCATCACCCGGTCCATTATAAAAGCGGCTCTAGCCATGTAACCCGTGTCTTCTAATACGGCAATCGCTAAGAACGTAAACTATAATGTGTCATATCCAAGATCTGCTCCTTTCTATATCGCGATTGAGACTGATATTTATTCTCAATTGTGTTGTGAAAAAAATAGCCTCTTCGGCTTTATATAGTAGTCCTATTTATAATAAGCTAATTGGCATAAACCAAATAGCTTATTATTTATGTTTTACAAAATGATATACCAAGGGCGTAAACATGACAAACATCACCAAGGCTATAGCCAGTAAGAACGTTGGCGATAACATATCTGTGAGGGAATATCCCAGTACATTATAAGCAAAAGCCCCAGGCACCATGCCAAGAGCAGTGGCTGCTGCATAATCGCGAAAACGTATATTAGATAACCCTGCTAAATAACTGACGGGATCGTAAGGAAAAATAGGTACTAGACGCATAATCAGCATGGTTCGAAAACCATGTTCCACAATATGATCATCAAAAGCTTCTATATGAGAAAACTTTCCTAGGTATTTTTTCATTTTTTCCTGTCCTAGTAATCTCGCAATGGCAAAACATAAGCATGCTCCAAGTAAACCACCAATTATAACATAAGCAGTTCCCCACCAAGGACCAAATGCCAAGCCACCAGCTAAGGTCAGAATAATAGCCGGAAATAAAAGCAATGGGCGAATGGTATACATAAAAATATAAACAGCAGGCCCCCACCAGCCAAAAGAAAGAATTACATTGCGAATCGATTCAGGCGTTAAGCGACTGACACCAATAAAATGTACTAATAATAAGATTACCAACAACATAACCAATAGGACACCAGCTCTAGCAGCTGATTTTTTTCCATTTGTGATTATCATTATTAAATCGTTACCTCATTTATCCATAAAATAGAAATTACGTTTAAACTCACAAACTGAATTATAACTGTATTCTCCATAAGATGTAAAGAGATTATTTTCTATTCCTTCATTAGACCTGAAGAAATTATTTTTTCCTCCACAGCACCCCAAGAGCGTTTTGAAAAAATCAAAGGTACTTCTTGCAGTTTTGCAATGGTTTTGACCATCTTAGCCGTATTGTGATTGACATAATCCGTTAACACTAACACAAAATCTGTCTTTTTAGGAATGCTAATCTTATTTTGATTGGCTACTCGCCGTCCATCAATATGTTTTAATTCCTTTATTCCTAATGAGTATAAATTTTTTTCAATCGTACCCAGATAATCTGCACCGATTACTACAATAGACATTTCTTTTCCCCCTTCCTTCTATATTGATTATCATTCTCAATAAAATAGTAAAAAAATAAGTTTAGCTTGGCTAGTCTTATTTTTTACTATCTACATTTATCGATGGAACCACAGCCACTGCAACCACCTGAACTACAGCAAGAACCTTGACCCTTTACTTTTTTCCAAATAGTCATTACAAAATAGGCTACTGCCAGTGCTCCTATAATATATACAATTGTTGTTTGCATAGTTCTCTCTCCTTTCTTCTCTAGGAATGATGGTCTACACTCATCATAAGTGTAAACCATCCCCCATTACGCACTACCTATTTAACTGCCAAATCCTAATAGTTTACCTCCCTGGTATATGAGAAAAGTAACAATCCAAGCTAAGGTTGTAGAATACACGAAACTTACTGCAGGCCATTTCCATGAATTAGTCTCGCGTTTCATTACGGCAAGAGCGGCAAGACATGGAGAATAAATCAATACAAAAATCATCAACGCATAAGCCACTAAGGGATTCATATGTTCATCTTTTTGTAAGGCTTTCGTCATACTAGAAGCGTTTTCATTGCCATCCCCAATACTATAGATGGTTCCCATGGTACTTACTACTACTTCTTTGGCTGTAACGCCCGATACTAAACTAATACCAATGCGCCAATCAAAGCCTAGAGGGCGTATAGCAGGCTCAATGGCTTTACCAAATTGACCAGCATAACTTTTCTCTAGATTTTCTCCTGATTTTTCATTTCCAATATTCGCCTTATTCTCTTCTAAGGATTGCGTCAAAGTGATATATTTTTCTGCATAAGAATATACTTCCGTATTTTCCTTTTCAAGTTGCTGTTTTTTCTGTTCTTTGGCTGCCATTAATACACTATATTCGGAAGAACTTTCTTCTAATTCCTTTGTCTGCTCCAAAAAGCTTTCTTCTTCTTGTTGTATTACATCTACCAGAGTAGCTACTTTAGCATTTTCACTAAGTTCTTCTATACTTAGTGGCAATAGCACTTCTTTTACAACTTGCTCTGAATAAGCCTCCTCTGCCATAGCCAAAAGTCCATCATAATCTTTTGCATATTCAATATCCTTCGGATAGGTAGTCAAAAACCACATTAGAATGGATGCCGCCAATATAATGGTTCCAGCTTTCTTTAAATACAAGGTACTGCGTTCCCACATATGAATTAGTACGCTTTTAAAGGTAGGCACACGATAAGGAGGCAATTCCATAACAAAGGGTTCGCTTTCCCCTTCAAATAATGTGGTGCGGAAAACCCAGGCCATGATCATCGCTAGTATAATTCCTAACAAATAAATTGAAAATAACACATTCCCAGCAATCTTCTCTTCAAAAAAGGCTGCAATCAAAATAGTATATACGGGTAGTTTGGCACTGCAGCTCATGAGAGGTGAAACAAGCATTGTAATAATACGATCACGAGGATTTTCTAAGGTTCTCGTTCCCATCATCGCCGTAGCGCTGCAACCGAATCCTAATAGTAAGGGAATAAAGGATTTTCCATGAAGACCAAATCGTCTCATGACTCGATCCATTATAAAAGCAGCTCTTGCCATATAACCGGTATCCTCTAAGATTGCAATGGCTAAAAACAGCAATAAAATACTTGGGATAAATACCAAAACACTCCCTACACCACCAACAACACCATCTACAATTAAAGATTTCAAGGGACCATCACTAATGATACCATCCAGATAGCTCCCAAAGGCCCCAAAACCAGCATCAATCATATCTGATGGAATCGCACCTAATGTAAAGACCAAATTAAACACAAGCCACATTAAAGCAAAAAATATGGGTAACCCAAATACTCTATTCGTTAAAAATTTATCAATTTTATCTGAAATCGTTTCTGCATTCACATTTCGACTATCAACAGCATGCTGATACACCTTGCCGACAAATTGATAACGCTGCCCTGCAATGAAGACTTCCACATCTTCACCTAATTCACGAAGAAGTTCTCTGCGAAGTTCATTACTCATCTGCAAAGCTTGTTGTGCACCTTCTAAACCTTGCACTGACTCAATAATGTCCGTATCATTTTCCAGTAGTTTTAATGCTAACCACCGGGTCGGGAATTGAATATTCTTATACAACGGCGTAAGTAAAGGTTCAAGGTTTTGTATGGCTGCTTCGATTTCTTTTCCATAATTCAATCGAAAACTAGAAAAATTCCGATTGTTGTTTGTCTTTGAAATACTTTCTAACAAATTCTCCATACCTTCATTGCCTACACCATTAGTACGTATAACAGATATTCCTCCTAAATATTTAGAAAGCTTACTATCATCTATTTTCAGACCTGTTGAATTGGCCACATCAATCATATTTAAGGCTAAAATTGCTGGACGTTCTAATTCTAGCAGCTGCACCGTTAAATATAGATTACGTTCTAAATTGGAAGTATCTACAATATCAATCACCATTTCTGGCTTATCATTCACAATAAAATTACGTGTTATTACTTCTTCTAAAGAATAGGCTGTTAAACTATAAGTACCAGGCAAATCAACAATAAAAAATTCCTTATCATTGAATTTTCTATATCCTTCTTTTTTTTCTACCGTCACGCCAGGATAATTCCCAACATGTTGGCGGGCACCTGTTAAGTTATTAAAAATTGTAGTTTTTCCGGCATTTGGATTACCAACAAGAGCCACTGTTACTTTTTTTTCTCCCATTACCATTCCCCTTCCCACTATAATTATATTAGATACTGATTATCATTATCATCTGTTTTTTTATCATTAAACAACCTGAATTTGCGTAGCCAAACAGCAATCAAGTATTAATCGTGATTGTCCAACACGTACTACTAACGTACCGTTTATACGATTCATTACTTCAATACAAGAGCCTGGAATAAAGCCCATATTCACCATGCGCATACGTACGTTACAAGAACAGGCAAACCCTTTAATAGTACACTTTTGTCCAATTTGAGCACATGCGAGCGGCATAAGGACTCCTCCATTCTTTAGTTACTTTCTAGTTCAATCATCTCAGCTTCGCTTTTTCGCAAAGAAAGATTAAATCCTTTTACTTTTATCTCCATAGGATCGCCAAGTGGCGCAAATTTTTGCACTTCGATTAAAGTGCCAGCTACCACTCCCATATCCACAATACGTCTTTTTATCATACTAGTCCCAACTACTTTCTTAACAATACCTTTCTCTCCAGGCAGTAAATCACTAAGAAGTTTGCTCATAAGATATTTCTCCTCACAACCATTGATAGTAATTCTCATTATCATAATTTATTCTATAATAATATAAAGATGATACCCTGTCAAGCACCAATCTCCTAATTATGTCTACTTAAACAATAATCTCGATAGGAAATTAATCCCATCGAGATTATCTTAGTATATAAAAAAAAGGTGCAAAAAAATGAAAGAGAGAAGGATAAACCTTCTCTCAAAAAGCAACCATCCCTACACTTGTTTTACTTGAGAAAAACTCAACCTCAATCTCAACCTTTCAGGACGAAACTCATTTAACCGTTACTACAAGACTAGACTCACCATAAAACCAACACTATACGAAGAGGGTATTTCTACGGGGACAATACATGCATGGTTCACAGGAAACTTAGGGAACCAATAAGAAAGAACACGTTACCTTATAACCGACTAACTTGTTGCACAGACTGGAAGTACTGACTCCAAACCTCTTTGCATTACTAAGTCATTTGTAAGGATGGTGCTTACTTAGATATTACCATGGACTAAGTAATTTTGCAATAGTTATTTGAAAATTCTTATTATTTTTTTAGTGATTCATATTCATTGGTTTATCTAGGGGATTCCACCCCATTAAATGAGGGTCAACCATCCCTACAACCATTGCAATATGAGCAACGATTAGGAATAAGGTAAGGAATATAAAATGTACTTTCATTCGTTCATCTTCCGTTGCACCTTTAAAAATCACACCCAATTCTAATAGGGCAATCCCAAAGAGAGGGATAACACCACTTAAATAGGAACCTACTGCAATCATATCTCCCATTCCCCGCCATGCTACGTTAGGAACAACGGTAAGTCCAAGTTGCAGAAAAATTCCCAGGAAATAAAATCCTAACACAATGCCAATCCATTTATTCCAAATGCGGGCTACTCCAGGATTTTTGCGGTTAAATACCACAAAAAATTCTGTCGCGACTAGCGCCTCTGCCAAAGCCACTGGAATTAACATATAAATAATTAAATTCCAAGGCTGATTTGTAGCTAACAGTTCCATATAATTAGTCATACTCATTTAAAAAACCTCCTCATTTCTATATAGCTATACTATAGCAATAGAATATGAAGAACTTATGAAGATTTTAATTTATTTGACCATTTGGGAAACAAAAACCAATTTGATCCCCTTGCCTTCTAATTCGGATATCATTTCACTAATCGCCCTTGCTGTATTCATACGAGCATGGCCAATTACAAGTACACTGCCATGGCTAATAGCCATTTCCTGTGCCGTATGAAGCTTTGCTTTTATAGCACTAACTGTATCCGTATTATCAATAAACAGTTGATTCTCTCCTGTTCTAATTCCCACTTGCCGTGCAATTTCAGCACCTACAGACTGTCCGTTCGTGCGACTATCAAAAAAGAATAAATTATTACTTTTTAATTCGCTACAGACAGCCTTCATAACCCTTTGGTCAGCCGTAGCCCTTGAGCCTTGATGATTATTAACCCCTATCAATCCCGGAATGGTCTGAATAGCCTTTCGAGTCATTTCTTGAATTTCATTATCTTTCATCATTACTGTAATCGTAAGTTTTTCCGATTGTTCCGTTTGATCCAAAGGTTCCATAGGTAAATGCAAAATAATTTGCTGTCCTGAACTTAATCCCCTTGCTGCAGCTTCATTGCTAAACGGACGATATGGCAAAACGGCGAAGGTCATGGGGCGATGAATGGCTGCAAAAGCATCAATAGGCTCACCACTATAACCAAAATCATCAATTACAATTGCCATTTGTCCATTTCCTTTGACTTCCGGTTGTTTATTTATGACTGCTATTTTTTCCTTTGCAAGATAGATACGGTCACTGATGATAGTAATATCATCCTCTGCTATTTTATCTTTAAGGCCAATATCTAGGCGTATGACAGGCACTCCTTGATAGTGATCCGGCTCAGCTGATATAATTTGACCACCCACTCCCTGTACACCTTTTTCTAATATTTGTTTTACTTTTTCCACTGTTATTTCACTAGAGAGATTGACCAACACTTCTCTTGTATGCCAACGAATTAATCCTTCTACCTTTTGGCGGGGAACTTCCTTACTCATCTCTTTCGAATTCCCTACTATTAATTTATTTTGTTTTAGAATCTCATCGACAACAATGTGTATTTTATTTCCATTGTTTGTAAAATCAATAATAGAACTAGCACCCGTCTTTTCTAGATCATGGTGAAGAGATAACGGTGGATTAGACTGCTCCGTATATTTTAAATAAACTACTCCAATCAAGATCATTGCCAGCATCAGCAGCCATACGGTTCTTTTATTTCCTATTTTCCCCATTTCCATCTCCTTTTTATCTGAACCTTTTACCTATATATTCAATATAACCATTCTCTTTTTTTCTTTTATAATCCTTTATCCCAATAGGTTTTTCTTGTATGATAGTCTCTTTAGCATAACTTTTAAAATAGGGATAACACTACATTCATATAATTTCTGGAAAATTCTTTCTGTTATTGTAGTCAATCCATTTAATTTATTATATAATGTTTTCTTAGTTGCATTAATTACGCCTCTTAGAAGAGAATGAAAAATAAGCAAGGCAAAAGCCTTGCTTAGGATAATATTTTTGTCTTTCACTAGAATACCTAATTACCAAGGGGGAATATATATTGTTTAGCTTCTTTCATAGAGCTATCATTGGTAAACCACTCAAAAGTGAAGAAGCCTCCCACGAGAAGCTTCCTAAATGGAAAGCACTATCCATTTTTTCATCAGATGCTTTATCCTCTGTCGGCTACGGTCCAGAGCAAATTATTGTCACACTAGCCGCTTCTGGTCTGCTTGTCTATGGCTATTTTGGCTATGCCTCTTTAGCCGTTGTGCTATTACTAGCCATTGTAACATTATCTCACGTCCAAGTGGCACGGGCAAATCCCAGCGGTGGTGGTTCCTATTCCATTGCTCTGCAAAATCTAGGAGAAACCCCTGCTCTTATTGCAGGAGCAGCCCTTTTTGCTGACTATGTTCTAACGGTTGCCGTTAGTATCTCCTCAGGAACAGAGGCACTACTTTCCGCCTTTCCCTCCTTACTGGGGCATGAAATAGCTATTGATTTATTCGTACTGGTTATCATTTTGACGATTATAAACCTTAGAGGGGTAAGAGAATCTTCTAATATTTTTGTTTGGCCTACTTATTTTTTTATGGCTGGAATCTTGTTCATGATTGGCACTGGAGTATATCACGCCTTAACCGGTAGCGCGCCCATCATCCCCCCTCAATCATTAGTAAAGCAGCAAGTAGATTGGACTGTTATGGTATTGGGCTTAAGGGCTTTTGCTAATGGCTGCAGTTCTATGACTGGTATCGAAGCCATATCAAATGGAGTTCCTATGTTTAAAGAGCCTTCCATTTCCAATTCTATCAAGACTACTTATCTAATGTCAGCTCTGCTTGGAACTATGATTCTCGGGATAGCCTTCTTATTTATGCATTATTACCTATTGCCAGAAGCCAATGTTACAATGCTTTCCCAACTTGCTGAACAGGTTTTCGGACGTGGCTGGACTTATTATTATATACAACTTACTACAATGCTCATTTTATATTTAGCAGCAAATACCTCCTTTAATGGGTTGCCTCCTCTTTTATCCATCATGGCCCGGGATTCTTATGTCCCTCGTTTTCTTGGAGCAAAGGGGGAACGACTCGGTTATTCCAATGGCATTTTGTTGCTAAGTATTATTGCAGGTTTATTAATTATTGTTTTTAATGGCAATGTGGAACATCTCATTTCCTTGTATGCCATTGGCGTTTTTCTTTCTTTTACCATTGCCCAGTGCAGCTTAGTGGTAAAATGGAAACGAGAAAAAACTTCCGGCTGGATCTCCCGAATTCTGATTAATGGTTTTGGCGCTTGTGTTACTGGTACTGTAGTATTGGTCATTGCCATAACAAAATTTCAACATGGTGCGTGGATTGTTATTGTTTTCATCCCCGCTATGATTTATATCTTTAAGACAATCCACAAACATTATGAAACTACAGCTGACCAATTACGTATCTCTCCAAGTGATTTTGTTGAACACCTTACTGTATATAATCCTAGAAATCTTGTCATTGTACCCATCTCAGGTTTAAGCAAAGTGGTCGCCGAATCATTGCGCTACTCCAAAACTCTCGGCGCTGATATCATTGCCTTATACATTTATACGGATGAAGATGAACGTAAAAAACTTGAAGAAAAATGGCAAACTTTTAATTTAGATATTTCATTACACTTTTTATATTCCCCCTTCCGTTCCATCATTCGACCGATATTAGCCTATGTCAGTGAACTGGAGATGCAAAAAAGTGTTTATGATTATATTACTATTGTAATTCCTGAATTTGAGACAGCAAAATGGTGGCACCGCTTACTGCATAATCAAACAGGATGGATTCTGCGAACCTTATTGATATTACGTGAAAAGGTCATTGTTTCTACTTTACCCTATCATTTTAAAAAATAATATGTTAAATGCTACTTGCCACGCATGGCAAGTAGCATTTTTTATCCGTTCGGAATGAAACAGAACTTAATAATCTAAAATTCCCTGGAATAATATATTAAGATTATGCCAAACTAATAGAGTAAAAATTCTCAATGGAACATAAGAGGTATTATTTGATGAAACTTCCTACAAAAACCGTTTGGATTTGTTTCTTCATTCATACATTATTAATAATTGCAGCATATTTCATCGCCAATATATTACCTTCCCGCGAACCAGCTGGTTTTATAGATCAATCCCTCTACCCATTTTCCCCTTACCTAGAAAGGTTTATCCGCTGGGATGCTCATTGGTATACTTATATTGCTAGCCATGGCTATACTCTTCATTCCATCGTCTTTTTCCCAGCCATTATCCTTCTCATCAAAATGTTAACCTTCTTTGGCTTACACTTTGCGTTCGCAGGTTTACTAATTTGTAACTTCTTTGCGTTTTTAAGCTTTTGGATGATGTATCTTACCTTTCGGTTAGATTTTTCAGAAAGAGAAGTTCGCTATGCCCTCTTCTCTTATGCTGTTATGCCAACTTCTTTTTTTCTCAACAGCATTTATACTGAGCCAATTTTTATCGCTATTTCCCTAGCCTGTATTTATTTTGCCAGAATTGATAAATGGTGGTATGCAGGAATTGCAGGAGCCTTGGCTACTCTAACCAGAAATTTAGGCATTTTCCTATTTATTTTTTTGCTATATGAAGCTCTAAAGAAATTTCCTCATAGAAAAAAGAGGGATTATCCTATCTTCCCTCTTTTTTTCCCATTTATTGCATTATTTTTGTTTATGGCATATAATTTTTATCTTTTAGGAAATCCTATCGCATTTGCTACTTCTCAGCATGAGTGGGGTCGGCATTTAGATTTTCCATGGTTTAATATTTGGAACAACTTTACCTTAGCCTTTGTTCCTAATCCTGTCAATCAACCTGGCGTTACATTAGATTCCTTTTTAGTTATTATTTGTACCATTGGATTGTCATGTATTACTTTACTGCCGAAATTTAAAGTCCATAACTCCTACTTAATCATTGGTTGGTTATGGTTCCTAATTCCTTTAATGTTCGCCTCTACTGAATTACCCTTATATAGTATGTCACGTTTCATTTTGCCAATATTTCCTCTATACTTATTTTTTGCTCAACTACCTAAGTATATTTTTTACTGTAATATAGTCCTCAGCACCTTACTTTTACTTCTTTGTACTTCCTTATTTCTTAACTGGTACTGGATTGGTTAGTTGGTAGAAACAGTATTTTATATAGAGAGTCCAATAAATAATGCAGGGTATACAATTAACAAAAAGACTATCGTTGTTAATATAAATGCTGCAACAGATATATGAATGTTAAGATGATAGATTCGAGAAGTCACTACCGCATTAACGGCCGTCGGCATACACGCTAAGATCAGTAAGGTGTGAACGATTTGTTCATTTTCAATAAGCAACCTGGCTAAGCCATAGATCACCAAAGGTGTGAAAAGAAATTTAATGAGAGTAATATCCTTTACTTCACGGTAATGCTCTTTAAGTTTGCCAAAATCAATAGAGTAACCTACAGGCACCAAGGCTGTCCAAGCGCCAATATGGATGAGTATTTCCACAATGCCACTAAAAGATTGAGGCCTAGCGACTCCCATTTTTTGCAGTATTACACCGCAAAAAATCCCAATAACAGCTAGTTGATTGCGGCTAAAGAGAACAGATTTCACAGAAACTCTTTGAACCGCTCCCCCCTCTTGCGATCGTTGATAATAATATTGTGCAAGAGGGTAACAAAACATAAACATTAAAATATATTGAAACAAAACTACTAATTGCTGATAGGCATAGCCTGTTTCTCCATAGATTAGAAATACACATAACCCGCCAATGGTACCTAAATTTGATAGTATGGCGGACATGACATAGCTTCCTTTATCAAGATCGCTTGTATATTTCCCTTCGGCTACAAAGTACGCTAGGATACCTGGGATAATTCCCATAACCAATCCCATTACTGGTAGCCATATAAGTTCATAATTCAAAGGCAGAACCCAAAAACTTAAAAAGGATAAAGCAGGGTAAATTACTAAAATATTATTTAAGATCATTTTATTAAAAACTGATTCTTTAACTACATTTTGATATCTGCAAAAATAACCCACCACTAAAGGAGCCAATAAATCAACAGCAAATAATAAAACCTTCATTTTTATATCCATATTGCTAGAACGTTTGTCCTAATTCACCATCTTTCTATAAATTGAGCCTTCCCGATTTCTGTTTCTGCCCTTCTTTCTGCTATTTCTCCTTCTAACAAGTAGCTCGCCATTTTACGATGTGGCCCTGCAAAGGAGTAATGGTCCCAATCCTTTTTATCAACCCAGTATAGGTCTTTTCCCGTATCACTACTAGAAAAATTGCCCGTACAATGATAAAAGGTTATATCCCATCGTCGGTGACTAAAGGTGTGTATGAGCTGCAGCAATAAGGATCTTGCCTCTATCTTCTGACCAGTAGTATGCAAAAAATTTCTTTCGAATATATGAAGTACATCTTCTCCTAGAGGAATCTCTACAGCAGGAAATTCCCACATCCCAGCTAACAATCCTTTTTTAGGCCTTTGTCGCAGTAAAAAGCACTCATCTTTTTGCAAAATACCTGCCATCAACCTTACGGGTAGGGGCGGTGTTTTTTTCTTTTTTACAGGTAATTGCTGCTGCACACCTTTTTTCTTTGCTTTGCAGCAACCCTCTAGCGGACATTCCCCGCAACGTGGTGCTTTAGGAATACAAATCATTGCCCCCAAATCCATCAAAGCCTGATTAAAATCTCCTGGTCTATCCTCTGCCATTTCTCTTTCCACCAACGTACGGATCTGAGCTTTTACCTTAGGTGAAGAAATATCCTCATGTATATCGTATAGTCGACTAAAAACCCTGAGCACATTACCATCAATGGCTGGTTCTCTTTTATTATAGGCAATACTTAAGATCGCTCCTGCAGTATAATCACCAATACCTGACAGTCCTATTACTTCGCACCTATTACTAGGTACTTGCCCGCCATAGGTAGCAGCTACCTCGCGAACACCTTGAAGAAGATTTCGTGCTCGAGAATAATAGCCTAAGCCTTGCCAATATTGAATTACTTCTTCTTCCTGGGCCCGAGCCAAGCTTTCTAATGTAGGAAATCGTTCGACCCATTTTTCAAAATAAGGTTTTACAGCTTCTACCCTCGTTTGCTGCAGCATAATCTCCGACACCCAAATTTTATATGGATCTTTATCTTTACGCCAAGGCAAATTCCGTTTACAACCATCGTACCATTTTAATAGAATATCAGTTAACCTCATTATTTTCTCCTTGTAACTAATAAAAAAAGCACTATCTATCATTATGACAAATAGTGCTTACCTTTTCAGCTCATGTTTAACAAAAATCTACACCATGCCTTTTTTACTTATTGTAATGCCAAGCAAAGAGTTCGTCAATAAAATCCCCTCTGCCAGCACTTAATTTTCTTATATGATTGGTTATATTCTGAGTATCAATGTCGTAAATTATAACGTGGAAATATATGCTAATTAACAAGGGGGAATCAAAATGGAAAATAAAGTCTACCAAGATGTGAATCCTAGGCTAGAAAATATCTCCATCGTACATATTCCCAAAAGCACTATGTATCTTAGTAGTACATTTAAAGGTCTAACTCCCGATGGTCGTTATATACATCTCACTAAAACAGGCAGGGTAACCTACCATCCTGGATACTATACGATTGATGGGAGACTACTACAACCTCATCAATTATTGGAAAAACCTTAACTTCTTTGACACCTTCAAATAGAATTACATCCAATTGTAAGTTTTGGGTGTAATTCTATATTACTGATAAAAAAATCACAATTGCTCCTTTATGCTTTTTTCAAATAAAATGACGACTCTTTTTCTTTAAACGATACATTTTACTATCAGCAATTTCAATTAACTCTTCAATATTTTGTGCATCTTTGGGGTATCTTGCATAGCCACTCGAAATAGAAATCTCAACTTTAAGTTTCTCTGATAATTCTTCTAATCCATTTTTAAATTGATTAACCGCTCTATTTATATCTTTTTCATCCGTATACGGAGCAATGATTAAAAATTCATCCCCACCCAAACGTACAGCAATATCCTTTTTCTTACTATTTGCTAATAATAATGCCGAAATTCCTTGTAACACCATATCTCCTTTTTTATGACCATAATTATCATTTATTGCTTTAAAATTATTACAATCTAAAATAGATATGCATAATTTTTGATTTTTTTTATACTTTTTAGTGAGAAAATCAGAGGAATTTTCATCAATAAACCTTCGATTGTAAAGTCCTGTTAAGCTATCTCTATCGGAATAAAATTTAACTTTATCAAATTTTTTACCTACCCAATAGCTAATAGCTAAACAAACTACTCCAATGATTGGTGGATTGCTTAGTGCATAATTAAAATAAAAATAGGCATATATTCTCATGACAACAATAACCAATAACATTATGATTATACCTGTTATTCTTCCTGTATATCCCATCGGCTCACCCTTTACTATTAGGTATAATCTATATACCTATAAAATACAAACACTCACAATAAGTAACAAAAAACTGCCTGATTGCCCGAATTTACTTAATTCGTTTGCAACCTGGCAGTCATAAGTATGTAATGTAAACACTTTTAGACCCATGGTTTTGTGTCCTTATCTTTCGATAAGTTTACCAACTACACTATTTAATTATAGTATCTAAAATAACTGGAATCTTCCCGAAATTACAATACAAGGTAATCATTCCATATAATTAATGAATCTCCTGCTAGAATGGAATTTTTTTTATATTTTTCATATCTTATCCTTTATACTCTTTGGCAAGGAGTAGGGATTTCAACTAGTTGTTTAATGTATTAAAGTAAGTTAAACTTACAATTAGCAGACTTTCTGTAACAATTCTAGACCTTCTTTATCAATTGTCTTTTTAGTTGTCCTGCAAGTTCTCTCCCTAACGTTTCACTGCCCATACCTAGCAGTAACAAACCATAACACAAGATAGCACAAATCGGTTCATCCTTAGGAATAACCAATTGTACTGCCCTACATCTAGCAGTGATCCACCCTACAAACTGTTGCTGAATTATAACGTTTCCGAACAAACCGCCCGACATAATTAACTGAAAAGGGATGTCGGTTAAACATAGTTTTCTCACAACGGTTAACGTCATTTCCCCCAGTTCTTCCCCACTTTTCTTAATAATTCGAAGACTTTGGGAATCACCTTTTTCTGCTAAGGCTATAATGATAGGTGCTAAAGCAGCGATCTCTCCCACAGAAAATTGAGTACTATAAATCCAATTTAGTAACTCCTCTTCATTACAAAGAGACATTGTTTCTAATATTGCAGGACTAATGCCTGATGCCTCGTCTCGACCATCATAAGCTCGCAAGATGTGAGTGATAGCAGCTTTCCCAATGGAATATCCACTACCTTCATCACCGATACGATACCCCCAGCCCCCAACACGAAATTCCTTACCATCCTTGCCAATGCCACAAGCAATAGAACCAGTACCCGCAACAATAATTACACCATCCTTTAGGCCAACCATTCCTTTCAAGGTAAGCATAGCATCATTATCTAAATAGATTCGATCCGCAATTATATTTGCATTGTCTAGTGCCTGCCTTACCATCATTGTAAGAAGCAATTGATCCTTTTGGGTATCTAAACCAGCTAAGGCAAGGACTACACAGTTCACCCGTAACCCTTGTTTTGGGGTAAGACAAGCAAAAACTCCAGCTAAGGTGCTAGTGGCCTTTTCGATACCAATACTATGATAATTGCAGGAACCGCCTTGTACATAGTCCAGAATTTCTCCCCTTTTACTGCAAAGGGCTGCCCGGCATGTTGTGCCTCCTGCATCGACAGCTAATATCCCTACCTCTTTCATATAAACCTCCACGAACCACGCTTATTGATACAATGATAACGTCTTAAATTATTATATACGGAGAGTGAAAGCCTTGACAAACGAAAAAGTGTTAGCCACACAAATCATTCAAGTTATGGGAGGTAAAGAAAACATCCGTACTGCGACTCACTGTATGACTCGTCTGCGACTGACACCTAAAAACAAGACTGCCATTGACCTAGCTGTTCTAAAGAATTTGGAAGGTGTACTCGGAGTCATAGAATCCGCCGAACAGCTTCATATTATCCTTGGACCAGGCTTTGTCAATAAAGTGGCAGCTGAAGTTATGACCTTGATAGGAGTGGAGTTTGAAAAAGCCACGGATCTAAAAAAACAAATAAAAGATAAAAACCGTACACCTCTTACCTTATTCTTGCACAGATTATCTAGTATCTTTGTACCTTTGATACCAGCAATCGTTGCCTCTGGAATGGTCGCTGGTATTACCAATATTGCTATTCAATCTGGTGTCAATCCGAAAGAAACGGTTATTACCATCCTCAATGTCATCGGTTGGGGCATATTTTCCTATCTTGGCATTTTTGTTGGCATTAATACGGCAAAAGAATTTGGTGGTACGCCGGCTATGGGAGGACTGGCAGGTGTATTGATCATTAACCCTGCTATCGCCTCTATTACCATCTATGAAGCAGCCCTCCTCCCTGGTCGGGGCGGATTAATTGGTGTAATTCTTGTAGCTTGGTTTATGAGTATCGTAGAAAAGCAGCTCCGTCGGGTAGTACCTAACGTACTTGATATTGTTATTACCCCAGCCCTCACACTGCTCATTACTGGTTTTGCTACTTTTTATATATTGCAGCCTATTGGAGGTGTATTATCAGAAGGTATCATTACTTTATTCAAAAACATCCTAGCCTGGGGAGGAGCAGCAGCAGGCTTTATTCTTGCTGGCACATTTCTCCCTGTAGTCATGACAGGACTTCACCAAGGCCTTCTTCCCGTTCATATGGAGTTTTTAAATGCCCTAAAACTCAATCCTCTCATGCCTATTTTAGCTATGGCTGGTGGCGGACAAGTTGGTGCGGCTTGTGCAATCTATCTAAAAACTAAAAATACTAAATTAAAAGAAATCATTAAAGGGGCACTCCCTGTAGGCGTCCTTGGTATTGGTGAGCCCCTTATCTTCGGCGTCACCTTGCCTCTCGGACGTCCATTTATAACAGCTTGTATCGGTGCTGGCTTTGGCGGAGCCTTCCAAGCGGCTATGCACGTCAACTCCGTTGCTCTCGGTCTATCAGGACTGCCCCTATCCTTTCTTATAAAACCAGGTACGGTGGGTTATTATCTCATCGGACTTGTAATTGCCTACGTTGCTGGCTTTATCATCACTTGGATTGCTGGCTTTGATGATCCTATAAATGAAGACTTTGCTGAATCTTCTAGGAAAGGAATATGAATATGTGGGAAAAAGGAATTTCTGCCTTTGTCGGCTTACATCATTCTCTCGATACTCTTCGCTGTTATCTACAGCTCGCACAAAAGTATGGTTATACTCGCCTCTTTACATCTCTTCACATTCCTGAAGCTGATCCCAACCTCTTACTATCAAATTTTCAAATATTTGTAAACGATGCAAAATCCCTAGGCTATTCGATTACTGCTGATATTTCACCTCAAGCCCTTACACTGCTAGGAGGAACCTTATCCGACGCAGCTTCACTAAAAGCCCTTGGACTATCTGCTCTCCGTCTTGATTACGGCTTTTCTCCTGAACAAATTGCGGCTTTCACTCATTCTAGTGGTATAGAGGTAGAACTCAATGGAAGCACCGTAACCTCTGGAATTTTACAACAGCTTTATGAAGCCAAAGCCGATTTTACTAAGATAAGAGCTTGTCACAATTATTATCCCCGTCCTGAAACAGGACTTTCTTTTCCCCTCTTTGCCCAGCGTTCCAAGCTACTACGAGAGTATGATATCCCCGTCTTTGCCTTTATCCCTTCTCTTAGTTCTCCTCGCGGCCCTATTTTTGCTGGTCTGCCCACCTTAGAAAAACATCGGCACCTTTCTCCCGAGCTAGCAGCCAAAGAGTTATTAGCCTCTGAGTTAGTAGATGGCTTACTGTTTGGTGATCCACTGGTAGCAGAAACTGAGCTAGCTGCTATCGCAGCCTTGCAAGCAACCTGTATGGAATTGAAAGTAACTGTCAATCCTAATGCATCTATGACGGAACAAAAAATTTTATTTGCTGAGCATACCAATCGTATCGACCCAGGCGAAGGGGTCATCCGCTCACAAGAAGCTCGCAATCTTTGTTCCTCTATTATTCCCCCCCGCACGGCGACACCTCGCCAAATAGGGGCAGTAACTATCGATAATCAAGACTACCTTCGTTATATGGGGGAAATGCAAATTATACAATCTCCCCTTCCTGCTGATCCTCGCGTTAACCTAGCGGCGCAAGTCATTCCTGAGGAAATTTTTCTTTTATCTTACCTATCGCCAGGTAAATCCTTCCGCTTAAAGGAGCAAACGAAACATGAATCTTGAACAACTCTTAACCGAAAGTCGCAATCTGAATACTCTTACCATAGACGAAGAATCCAGCCTCGGCATCGTAACACTTATCAATCAAGAAGACCATAAAGTACCAATAGCCATTGAGAAAATTCTTCCTGAGATCGCTACCGCCGTTGATTCTATTGTTAGCGCTCTCCAATCTGGTGGACGTCTCTTTTATCTTGGTGCAGGCACGAGTGGCCGGATCGGTATTCTGGACGCCTCAGAATGCCCGCCGACCTATGGCACTGATCCAGAACTAGTGCAAGGTCTTATCGCTGGGGGGAATCCGGCTATTTTACGTGCTGTCGAAGGCGCTGAAGACTCCTATACTTTAGCAGCTGAGGATTTGGAAAAGAAACAACTAAACTCTTCGGATATTCTTATCGGCATTGCCGCTAGCGGACGAACGCCCTATGTTATCGGTGGTCTGCAATATGCAAAGTCACTAGGATGCCGAACCATTTCCCTTACCTGCACACCTAATTCAAAAATGGGCAATCTTACAGACCTTAGTCTAACCGTATTGACAGGACCAGAAGTCATTATGGGATCAACACGAATGAAGGCTGGATCTGCACAGAAAATGATCCTAAATATGTTGACCACAGCCACTATGATCCGCTTAGGGAAAGTTTATAGCAACCTAATGGTCGATGTACAAGCTACAAATGAAAAACTCCAACAACGTGCAAAGTTAATCGTTTCCTTAGCTACTGACGTCAGCCTAGACCAAGCCAGTATAGCTCTTGAGAAGGCCAATGGTTCAGTAAAATTAGCTATTATCATACTACTGACAGGTGCTTCAAAAGAGGAAGGTTCCCAATTATTAGAACAATCTAAGGGTTTTATAGCAAAATCCCTAAATGTACAGAAACAATCCTGACGATAGGAAAACCAATGGCTGCCCTCTATATAAAAGGCAGCCATTTTTATATTATATCGATTTCATTCTCCCATGGACTGCCAACCAAATACAGGCCGTTTCCTGAGAGGTCCATTCTACTCGATGGCGTTCATGGGCAGGAATGAATACCCAATCACCCGCCCTTAATTCTTTACTGCGTCCGTCTTCCCATCCCAGTCTTGCTTGTCCTTGTAATAAAACCACCCACTCATCTCTATCTTGATCATACCAAAATCCTGGCGGCGATACCTGCCCTGTAGAAATAATCCGTTCTATTAAAATTCCTTTATCTAAAATAAGTGGTTCTGCAATCTCCTCCCTTGGTAAATCTTTAGGAAGTTCAAATAAATTCATCTACCATTCTCCTTACAGTCCTCCACGTTTCTTAAATTTCCTCAGCTTGCGCAGATACTGTATATATCATTCTTTCATTTTTATACCTTCATGTAACAAAATCGTGCCATCTGGTGCAATAAGCGGTTTGGATAAATACATCTCAGGTTTTATGTCATCTAATAATATGTGACGCATCTCACTACCCCCTAATGGTTTTCTACGAGGCTATGGATTTTTTTCTACCGTATAGAACTCAGCCACAAGAAAATACTTGAAGATATTTGATCTTAGTCTTATATAAGTATCGTTATAAGACTAAATTTACCATCGAAACTTAAAATCCTGCAAACTTTACCTACTTTACAGGATTTATATTTTTATAATACCAGCTTTCAATGTAACTTTTGCTAAAATCTGTTGCATTGAAATAAATCCTATCTTTTGATAGACTAATATATATTATGTAAACTTTGTATTGGCAACTTTAGAAACCAACTTCAGGGAAAGGATGTTACTTGTGACTGGAAAACCTACTAATCCTCGCATCGATATACTCATTATTATTGTTCTTGTTATTTTTACAGTTCTTGTAGGTAGGCTAACATGGTTACAAGTTGTTCGCGGCGAAGAATTCAAACAACAGGCTGAACAGAACCGAATTCGGCTATTACCTATTACAGCTCCTCGCGGTACGTTTTATGATAGAAATGGAGTGCCCTTGGTAAACAACCGGCCTGGTTTTTCTATTTCCCTCGTACCAATTAATGGACCAATCCCTAGCGAGGTTATTGATAGGTTAGCTGGACTGCTAAGCATGAATCCAGCTGATATACAAAAGAAAATTAAACAGCAAGACAATCCTTTGCAGCCAATTACAATTAAAACCGATATTGGTCCGGATATTATAACGAAAATTGAAGAACGGCGAGAAGATCTGCCTGGTGTGGTTCTTGAAGTACAAGCTGTAAGAAGTTATATTAACAACGAACTTGGTGCTCATACCTTTGGCTATGTAGGTGAAGTTAGTGATTATGAACTTGAAAAAGGAAAAGTAACGGATTATAAATCTGGTGATATTGTCGGCAAAAGCGGATTAGAGCAAATATGGGATAAAGATCTTCGCGGCTCGGATGGCGGAGCCCAAATCGAAGTTAATGTATCCGGTAGACCAGTACAAATGTTAGGTAAAAAGCAACCCATTGCTGGTAATGATCTTGTGTTAACCATTGATGTTAACATACAAAAAGCTGCTGAAAAAGCTATGGATGAACGTCTTCGTTATCTGCAAGACAAATTAGGAAATCCTGAAGCTAAAGCAGCAGCCGCTGTTGTAATGAATCCGCAAACGGGGGAAATTCTTGCCATTGTAAGTCGTCCCACATTTGATCCTAATAAATTTAATGGTGGCATCTCAACAAAGGATTGGAAGGAAATTAACGATAATCCTAGTAATCCACTACAAAACCGAACGATTAATGCTGAGTATCCTCCTGGTTCAGGATTCAAGATTGTTACTGGTACTGCTGCATTAGAGACTGGAAAAGTAACCCCTGAAGAAAAGATCCTCGATACTGGCAGGCATTGGCTTGTACCTAGTAAAGGCAACGCTCATAATGCCGCTTTAGGTTGGATTGACTTTCGAGTAGCTCTTGCCAAGTCAGATAACGTATACTTCTACGAATTAGGAAACCGCTTAGGTATTGATATTTTAGAACAATGGGCCCGTAAATTTGGTTTAGGCGCGCCTACGGGTATTAAATTGCCCCATGAAGACGAAGGATTGGTTGCCAACCAACGTTATAAAAAGAAGGTATACGATGAAGATTGGGTTTTATCTGAGACCTTTGATGCTTCAATCGGACAAGGCTTCCAATTAACAACACCTATTCAAATGGCTACTGTAATCAGCATTGTTGCTAATGGCGGTCATCGCTTTCGTCCATACCTTGTAAGCAAAATAGTTTCCCCAACTAATGGAGAGGTTCTTCAAACCTTTGCACCCGAAGAACTGGGCACTGTCCCCATGTCCCCTAAAACCTTAGAAGCCATTCGAACAGGTCTGCGGGATGTGGTTACCCCTGCAGGTACTGCTGGATATATTTTTGAAGGCTTCCCCATTCCGATTGCAGGAAAAACCAGTACTGCCGAAAATCCCCATGGCGATGATCATGGCTGGTTTATTGCCTATGGTCCATATGATAATCCCACGATAGCCATTGCTGTAGTGGTAGAGCAAGGCGGTTACGGTTCTGATTCAGCCGCCCCCATCGCACGTAAAATCATGGAAGCCGCCTTTCATTTGCCACCAAGCAGAGATGCAGCTGATATATATGCAGAAGAATTAGCAGCAAAGCAAGTCCCTAAGTCAAATTAGTTTTTTCATTCCCACTTAAGCAGTGTACTCTTCTAACATATTTACTATTATAATAAAGAAATGCATCCAGCTTAGTTGGATGCATTTCTTCAATATAGGCACAAAAGAAGCTGATTTATTTCAGATTCTATGTAACATATCTTTAATTTTTATGTTTATTGCTGCTTATATTGGGGTTCTTGTTGCTCAACGTACTGTTGCCTCCCCTTTAATATATCTACAGCATTATCAAGGGTATTTGCTAATTGCTCAAAGGTTTGTTTTGCCTGTTGATCTTGAGTCTCTAATGAGAAGGTTTTCATAGTAGCTGCGGCATTTTGGACCGTTGCGATGGCCTGTGTCATTTGAGTACCTACTGTCATTCCTTTCACCTCCTTTATACAAGGCTTCAAGGGTTTTATCCCTTCGGCTTACATAATACTGCTGCTAAAAATCCAAATATAATGGCTGCTGAAATACCTGCACTTGTGATTTTAAAAATGCCTGTTAATACACCAACAATACCTGTTTTTTGTGCTTCTTGAAGGGCACCTTTAACCAGTTGATTACCAAAATTACTGATAGGAACGGATGCTCCTGCACCAGCAAAAGCAATTAAATCATCATATACTCCAAGCCCCCCCAAAATAGATCCAGATACTACCAATGTCACCATGGTATGTGCTGGAGTTAGTTTAAGGCCATCCATGAGGAGTTGTCCAAGTACACATATCGTTCCGCCAATGATAAATGCCAACATAAACTTTTCCAAAAGCCTGCCTCCTATTTTACATCTCTATTGATACTGCATAAGCAATACAAGGTATGGTTTCCTTTTGTTGGTAGGACATCGGTGATAGCAAAGCACCTGTAGCAATAATTAGAATTCGATTCAGTTCTCCTTTGCGCATACGGTTCAATAAATGTCCAAAGGTAGTTGTCGCAACGCAGGCGCAGCCACTGCCTCCTGCTAAAACGGGTTGGCTTTCCTTGTACATTAAAATACCACAGTCTGTCAATTTTTCTACAGGAATATCCAGTCCGTGCTGTGTAAGCAAATCGGCGGCAATGCGATGCCCCACTCTACCTAAATCTCCCGTGGCGATAAGATCATAGTGTGATGGCGATATATTCAAATCCCTAAAGTGAGCTTCTATAGTATCAACAGCTGCCGGAGCCATCGCCGCCCCCATATTAAAGGGGTCAGATAGCCCCATGTCGATTACCCTTCCAATGGTAGAGGCTACAACATGCGGTCCTTCCCCATCTTTGGCAACAACAGCAGCTCCTGCTCCTGTAACAGTCCACTGAGCAGTGGGAGGTTTTTGTGCTCCATATTCGGTGGGATAGCGGTATTGTTTTTCACAAGCTGCATTATGGCTAGATGTACCAACAAGAGCGGTCTGTGCAAACCCACTATCAATTATAAGAGACGCTAAGGAGAGACCTTCCATGGAACTAGAGCATGCTCCATAAATGCCTAAGTAAGGTACAGCAAGAGTGCGTGCCGTAAAACTACTAGGCATAATTTGGTTAATTAGATCACCACTGAGGAAGAACTGGATATCTTCTTTCTTGAGCCCAGCTTTTTTTATGGCAGTCTCACAAGCTTCTTCCAAAAATTTTCTTTCCGCTAGCTCATAACTATCTTGTCCAAGCCATATATCACCATGAAGCAAATCAAAATCCTTGGCCAAGTTGCCCTGTGCCTCAAAAGGTCCTCCTATAGCGGCAGACCCAATAATTACTGGTTTAGATTCAAAAACCCATGTTTGATGACCTTGTAGCATTTACATTCCACCTAACGACGTAATGGTTACTTTTATTAGTGCAACAACAAAAGCGGAAAAGACGCCAAATACAATCACTGGCCCTGCAATTTTAAACATATTTCCTCCCACACCTAATACAAACCCCTCACTTTTACTGTCAAGAGAAGCAGAAGCAATGGTATTTGCAAAGCCTGTAACGGGAACTGCACTGCCAGCACCAGCCCATTGTGCAATATGATCGTATACCCCAAAGCTTGTAAGTAGCACTGAAATTATAATGAGAACTGCAACGGTCGGATCACCTGCTGTCTTTTCATCAAAGTTAAAATAGGTTATGAAAAACCATTGTATCCCCTGACCGATTGTACAAATAATCCCTCCTCCAATAAAAGCTCGTATGCAATTTGCTAATATAGGACGTTGTGGTTCCCTAGCACGAGCAAAATCCTGATACTGTTGCTGTACAGAAGTTAGGTTTTTTCGTTTAATACTTGACAATATAATCCACCTTCTATCGCAATAAATAAGGCTTGAGCTTTTCCATAAGTTCTTTGAGCCTCTCAGCATGTCGATAATACATTTGCTGAGCTGCTTTATCTTGTGTCTCCAAGGCAAAGCTCATAAGATCAGCTTGACTTTTTTCGAAGTTTGCATACACCATTTCTTTCACCTTAGGCTGTGGCAATTGTATTGCATCGTCAAATATATCTAAGTATAAATCACCAGAAGAATCTACTTGCCCGATGAAAACATTGTCAATCGCTACTCCTATGGTCTTCAATTGACTTTTAATCCATTCCTGATTGACACCTAAGGAAAATAAAGGCTCATTTAAGATATTTCCATCCAGTATCACGGTCTGGGGTTCTGCTTGCGGTGCTACCTTTATTCCTAAATCATAAGAAGATAGAGGTTTCTTATGAGCTTTCATCAATAGGTTTATGTCTCCTGTATCTTCCATTACAGCAAATTCTACATCTGCAAGATTAAAAACCTTTTGACAACGAAGTTCTCGCAGGAGTTCCTCTCCCGTTAGCCTTGTTTGTAATAGATTTTCTTCCATGATCTTTCCATGCTTAATGAGTACAGTCTCTTTTCCATTGACAAGGTCATGAATCCACTTGCTTTTTAGAGACAAATACTCTAAAGCGATGGGAAATAATACCCAAACACTAAGAGCAATCAGTCCAAAAGCGAGATTTGGTATAAGATTTATGGACATTAATGCTACTATGATTGCCACTACAATGTAGCTTACAAAGCGAAAAGGTGTCGTTCGGATCATATTTCTTTTGCCCATTAGCCTGATTAGAATGAGTAGCAAAAAGAATAATGAGACTGAGCTAATTAGAATTTGTATCCATGTCTGCATTGTTACTCTCCTGACTAGTTTCCTTTATATTGAGGCTCTTGATATTCTAATATCTGCATTCTTCTCTCAAGATCATTGATAATGTCCTCTGTAACTTCCAGCGCTTCTTTGTACACTAACCTCGTTTCCTCATCCCTTGTCTGTATTGCATATAACCTTACTGTACCTTGATTACCTTTTAGCGTAGCTAAGGTTTTCTTCACCTGTGAAGCAACTGTCATGTCTATTACCTCCGTTTACCTTATTATTGCTTTTATCGGAAAGTTTAATTCAATAAACGGATTTTTAAATTATGGTAATATTTCCATGATTTTAAAATCATTATCCTTTTATTTACTTTAAATGCAATTAATAAAGGATTTGGTATTATTACCTAGAAACATAAGAAATAACTATCAAGTAGGAGGCGGATCATGAAGTATAAGTTTTGCGAGTTAGTCGATGTGAAGAAGCTTAATAACCTTATGAAAAGTTTTTATCTAGCAACAGGAATTCCCTCAAGAATCATTGATATGAATGGAACTATAATAGTAGCATCCGGGTGGCAAAAAATTTGCCAAGATTTTCATGGAAAAAATTCACAGATGGAAAAACTATGCAAACAAAGAAATGATACCGTTAAGCAGCATCTTAAGTCCACCAATCCTTATTTTTGTTACAAGTATCCAACTGGTTTAACCGATGCTGCCGCACCTATTATCATTGACGGAGTACATATAGCCACCGTCTTCCAAGGACAGTTTCTCTTTGAAAAACCTGATTTGACTTTTTTTGAGCGCCAGGCCGAGAATTATGGCTTCGATAAAGTTACTTATATGGAAGCTCTTGCCGAAGTTCCCATATACAGTCAAGATAAACTTGATAGCATTATGCACTATTTTACCGAGTTTGCAGAAATACTTGCAGAACTGGGTATGGCTAACCTTAGACGAATGGAACAACAACAGCAAGAATTCCAGCGATATGATGAACAAATCTTTACGATATTCAACAGTACGCCGAATGTAGCTATTCAAGGCTATGACGAATGGGGTAATATCACCTTCTGGAACAATACCTCCGAGCAGTTTTACGGTTTTAGTAAGGAGGATGTTATGGGTCGAATTCCTCATGGAATATTTTTTGATGATACAGAAATGCAAAAGCTATTTTTAATTTTGAAAGAAATCAATCTTACCAATTCTCTGCACGGACCTGCAGAGTGGAAAATGAAACATAAAAACGGAGACTGGAAACAAGTTTATGCAACGTTGTTCCCGATTCGATTGTCTACGGGTAAGAAAGAGTTTATATGTATGGATATTGATATAACAGAACAAAAGCAGTTAGAAGAAGAAATAGAGCGGCTAGACAGACTGAATTTGATAGGTGAAATGGCAGCAGGCCTAGCTCATGAAATTCGAAATCCTATGACAACAGTACGAGGCTATCTGCAAATTTTGCGAAATAAAGATCACTATTATAAGCACGTAACTCAGCTCGACCTGATGATTCAAGAAATAGATAGTGCGAACCAGATCATCACTGAATTTCTTTCCTTGGCTAAAAATAAGCTGATTGAAAAAAAGTCCTTTGATCTAAATAAAATCATTAATACAATGCTCCCCTTATTATCTGCTGAGGCAATCCAAGAAAACAAATTAATTACATGGCTGCCAGGAGATATCCAACCTCTATTATTGGACAATAATGAAATACGTCAACTCGTCATTAATCTTGTGCGCAATGCTCTCGAAGCAATAGGACAAGGTGGTACTATTCAGATAAGTACCTTCTCAGACAAAGAAGCAATTGTATTGAGGGTAGAGGATAATGGCAAAGGCATTCCTCAAGAACTATTAGATAAGATCGGTAAACCTTTTATTACCACCAAGGCAAAAGGTACTGGACTAGGACTGCCTATTTGTTTTAGTATTGCCGCCAGACATAACGCTAAGTTATCGATTCAATCTAATACTTTAGGGACAAGGATTTATGTGAAATTTCCATCTACTAACCAATTATGATATTTTTTCAATTCTAATATTTTAGCCGAAATATTGTAATTTTACAAAAAAAATCGTAGACACGCCTAGTTTCTAGACGCATTTACGATTTTCCCCTATGGGAGTGCCGTTATTTCAGTGTTAACTTGTCCTTTAGATGAATTGACAGACTCTAATAATTCTTTCATTTCATCCTGTTGTTTATACAAATAACCATGCTCCCAATTCAAATTCATAGCTCTTTCCAAATCAGCAATAGCCTTTACAATAAAATCTCTATCCTGATTTGCCCGTGCTTTTCGTGCATAGGCTAAGCCTCTATAAACATAAGCAACATCATGCTCAGGTTCTAAAGCAATTACTTGGCTATAATCATCAATCGCTGCTAAAAACTCCTGGGAAACATGAGCACCTTTAGCAGTATCATTATTTTCAAGAGCTTGCTTTTCCTCTGACAATGCTATATTGTCATACAACTCCCCCCGCCAAAGATATCCTGCCACATCCCTTGGTGCCAAACGAATTGCTTCCGAATAATCCTCTAAGGACTTATCCTTTAAACGATAATATTTGTGATAACATCGACCGCGATGAAGATAAGCAACAGGATAATTAGGATGTACTTCAATGGCTATGGAAAAATCTCGCAATGCATCTTCCGGTTGATCCAATCGAAAGTATATCAGTCCCCGTTGTACCAATGAATCATAATGTGCAGGATTAGCAGCTAATACCTTGGTGAAGGCCGTACAGGCTCTTACATAATCCTCATGAGCTAATAAAGCCATGGCAAAGGAATAATCCTTCTGCTCTTGATTAAGCTCTCGACTTCCCTCTTGCTGTAATTTCTCCTTAGCATTTTTTTTGCAATATTCTTCAATACTCCCTATTAACTTCGGAATATACTGTTCCTCATATAATTCAAAACTGGTTTTAATAAACTTAGAATCCAATGCTATACTTGAAAGATCTTTGGGTAGCTCTTTCTTATCAAATTTATCCCCTTTGGTCATTATGATACAATTTTTAAACTCATCATAAATCTCTTCTAGATCTTTTTCTCCACCAGCTAGTATTCTATATTTATCTAACTGTCCTTTAAATAGTTCTCCTACTCGTTCTTGTTCTAATAGAAGAGTTGTAGAAAACAATTCCACAATCCAATTATTAATAGGAAGGGCTATTTCAGCTTTAAATTCAGATTGATTTTTGCTTATCCATTTTTCTAAATGATAGTAGGTATAACAAGCAACCTCAAAAATGGTAGCATCCCCTAGGTATTGCTTTGACACCTCCAAAAACTGATCCTCTTGTTCTGGCTTGATAGCTTTTCCCCACTGCGTTGCCGTATGCATGAGTTCTACAAACAGCGGGTAAACATCAGAATCATTGACCTCCAATTTTTCAAGTTCTTGTGCTGTCCATTTTCGAATATGTGAATTGCTTTCTGTATTTTTTGTAAATAACCATGAAAAGATACCCAATCTCACTCCCCCTTTATATTATATAATTATCGCATAAATTAAAAATTACACAATACTCTATTTATCCCTATCCTTTCCCCTCTGGTTTTTCATAATAAAGGTAAATTGGGTATTATGTCGAAAATCTATTCTATATATAGATAACTCCTTATTAGAGAAAGAGGGCTCAGCATTGAAATCATTTACTTCCTATAAAGTAGCTATAGAACATAATGGTCTAACAATTGAAAATTATTTGAAACAGATTTTACAATATTCAGGTAGAAAAATTCAGAAATTGACCCGTCAAAAAGGTATTCTATTAAATGGAAAACCTGTTTTCCTGCAAAAGAAAATTAAACCGAATGATACGTTACGTGTCCTAAATTCCCAAGACACGACCTATGGTACTCACCCAGAAGAGGGTTCTATCGAAATACTATATGAGGACGATTATATGCTGGTACTAAATAAGCCAGCACGTCAATTAGTTCATCCTACTGGTCAGACAACAAGCGGTACATTATCTAACTTTCTGGCTTACGAATTGCAGCAACGGGGCATAATAGCCACCCTTCGTCCTGTACATAGGCTGGACCGAGATACCTCAGGCTGTATTATTTTTGCTAAGGATTCTCGTAGCCAATTTATTCTTGAACAACAGTTGAAAGACAGAATTCTAAAACGCACCTATTTTGCCTTAACCCAGGGAGTCGTTATTCCCCTTTCAGGAACTATTGATGCTCCCATCGGCATTCATCCAAAACTACCTAACCGACGAGCCATTCATCCTCAAGGCGAACAGGCTATTACCCATTACCACACCATACAAGAATTTCCTACTAATTCCTTAGTAGAACTAACCTTAGATACGGGAAGAACTCATCAAATTCGTCTCCATCTCGCCCATCTGGGTTATCCTATTATTGGCGATGGCATGTATGGAAAGCGTTCTCCTTGGATATCTAGGCAAGCTTTACATGCTGCTTCGATAAGTTTTATACATCTCAAAGATAAACAGGAAATTACAATTAATGCTCCCCTCCCCACCGATTTTGCACAAGCCATTGTTTTTGCAAAAAACAATAATCCTGTGCTTCTGTAACTTTTTCTATCATTAAAGCTTCCACTTTAGTAAGTGGAAGTTCTTTTATTTTCAGGTTTTAATTGTATACCAAACAAAGTTAACTCCCATACCTCTTAAGGTTGACAATGTTTTCAGAGTCATTTATAATTTTCTTGGTTATCCTATATAATTTTTCTAGTTCGGAGGCTTATTATGTACAACAAAAATCAATTAAACGGTTTTATTTACTCCGCAATTTTCGCTGCTTTAATAGCAGTGTTAGGGTTAGTTTCCATACCACTTCCAATAAGTCCTGTTCCTCTTACAGGCCAGTCTTTAGCTATTATGCTAGCAGGAAGTATCTTAACCCCACGGCAAGCAGGCTTTAGCGTATTGACCTTTCTGCTCCTCGGTGCTGTCGGAATTCCTGTTTTTGCAGGACTAACAGGCGGTATCGGCATCCTTGTTGGTCCACGGGGCGGCTATCTTATTGGTTTTTTAGTCGGTGCTATTATCATTGCATTATTAAAGGGAAAGAAAAATACTACTTGGCGTTTAGCAGTAGCTAATATTGTTGGCGGTATTCTGATTGTTTATACGCTAGGTATATTGTGGCTGAGTTTTGTTACAGGCATGGGACTTGAAAAAGCATTCATGGCAGGTGCGCTTCCCTATATCCCTGGTGATTTGTTCAAAGCTTTTGTAGCAACAGTTATTGGCATAGCGGTAAATAAACAGTTACCAAAACTACATGCCCATGGATAAGGTTTATTTAATTGGAGGCATACGAACACCGATTGGAAAAACGGGTGGCTACTTGAAGGATTTACTTCCAGAGCAGTTAGCTTCTATCGTGCTACAGCAAGTGATTACTAAATACCAAATAGCACCGACTAATATAGACCAAGTATTACTTGGAAATGCTGTAGGCCCTGGCGGTAATATCGCCAGGGTTTCCGTGCTTGAAGCAGGTTGGCCTTATAGCACTCCAGCCATAACCATTGATTCCCAATGTGGCTCAGGATTAAGTGCTATTAATGTAGCCGTAAGTCAAATCCTCGCTGGTGATGGAGAGTTGATGATTGCAGGAGGAGTCGAAAGCACTAGCATGGCTCCTAGACGACAATTCAATCACAACGACCCTCGTTTCCAAGGCGAAACTGCATATTATGAAAGAGCGCCCTTCTCGCCCCCTTCCATTGGTGATCCTGATGTAGGTGAAGGGGCCGAGAACTTGGCTGAACATCTATCTATTTCGAGAAAATCGATGGATATGTTAGCTCTAGAAAGCCATCAAAGGGCCTTGCGAGTCCAAGAACAACGTTTCTTTAAAGATATTATTACCCCTATTAGTATTTCAGATAAAACAATTGATACCGACGAATGCATCCGCAGGGGTATAACCCTTAAACTTCTAGAAAGAATGAAACCTGCTTTTAAAATTGGCGGAAAAATCACAGCAGGAAATACCTGCTTAAAGCATGATGGGGCTGCTGCTATTCTAATGGCCTCTCATAAAGCAGTGAAAAAATACAACTTACAACCACAGGCCATCATAAGGGGAACAATCAGTTCTGGCTGTGATCCAAACTTCTTCCCCTTAGGGCCTGTTTCTGCCATTCAAAAACTCCTCAGTAAAAAAGGTCTTTCACTAAAGGATATTGATGCTTTGGAAATCAATGAAGCTTTTGCCGTAAAAATACTGGCTTGCTGTCAACAGTTAGGCTTTAGTCTGGATAAAACAAACATCCTCGGTGGTGCATTAGCCTATGGTCATCCCTATGGAGCCTCTGGAGCAATTATCATTTTGCATTTGTTGAAAGCCTTACAACAAGTGGATGGGCGGTTAGGGATCGCTTCCATCGGCGCCGTGGGAGGTATGGGAATAGCAACACTCATTGAAAGGTGCTAAAAAATGTGCTTATTCATAATATTTTAGATAAGATAAGTGATGTCCTGGAGAATAAACCTTGCCTTATTCACGGCAGTAAACAACTTACCTATAAGGAATTGCTACAACAAGTAGACTCTCTAGCATACCAATTGGCAACGATACTAAGAAAAGGTGATACTGTCCTCGTCAAAATTACTAGCCCTATATCCCAACTTCTATATTTCCTGGCAATAGTAAAAGCAGGAGGCGCTTGTGTTCTCATCGATCCATCCACCTCAGAAGAAGTGTGTACCGATCTCCTAAAAACACATAGCATTCCTCTCTATATTGATGAGAAATTTGAACTGCCACTGCCTTCCCCACTGCTGCCTGAACTCCAGCAAGACAATATTTTTTTAGGTGCCTTAAGTTCAGGAAGTACTGGTACTCCTAAATTGATATGGCGAGACCACCAAAGCTGGACTAGTGCCTTCCCTGTGCAAAGCAAGGTTTTCAATATTTCTGGTTTTGATACTCTCTATTTAGTAAATTCACTAGTCTATACGGCTAATCTTAACGCTTGTTTACATATTCTTTGGGAAGGGGGTACTGTTGTAATTGCCAGCAGTACTCTGCCTCGCACCTGGCTGAAAGAGATCGTCCTTCACCATATAAGTGCTATTTTTATGGTTCCTGCTCACTATGGAATTTTGCTTAACGCTATGAAGGGGCCACTTTCGCAAATAAAATCAATTGTAACTGCTGGGGCCAAGATGAATGTCTCTACTGCACAAAGTCTTATGAAGTTCTTTCCTCAAGCAGCGATCCATGAATATTATGGCGCCAGCGAACTTGGTCATGTGAGTTACTCTACAGCAAAAGACCTTGTCCTTCATCCAAAATCTATAGGCAAAGCTTTCCCTGGCGTTACACTTAGCATTCTGAATGATTGCATCCATGCCGAAAGTCCATACCTAGCTCCTAGTTACAAACCAAAGGCTACCGTCGGAGATTTAGGATGTATCGATACAGAAGGCTATTTATATTTGCTAGGACGTAAGCAAAGTCTCATCAATACGGGCGGTATTAAAGTAAACCCTGAAGAGGTAGAAAACATTCTGCTCCAATGTCCTGGCATCGCAGAAGCAGTGGTTGGCCCAATACCAGATCCTATCAGAGGAGAAAAAGTCTGCGCATGGGTTGTTAAGAATGAAACCACCTTAACAACAGCTGCTACTTTAGATTATTGCCGAACAAAACTTCGCCACCATTATTGTCCTCAACTCATTATCTTTCTTGACAAGTTACCCCTAACCAAAAATGGGAAAATTGATAAAATGATGTTGCAAAATAAGGAGGTCCCTTTATGATCCTTATTGAGACACTCCTCCCTCAACGTTATCCTTTCTTATTTGTTGATGAAATTCTATCGGCAACCAAAGATGAAATCATTGGCATTAAAACCTACGATAATACCTTTCTTTTTTACCAAGAACAGGGTGTAAAAAAAACAGTCCCTCATCTACTACTCATTGAGTCATTAGTCCAATGCGGCGGAGCAGGTGTAACCCAAATGGGCATATTAGATAAATCCTCCTGGGGTTTAGCTTCATTAGAAAATGTTCATCTGGGAGCTTATGTTGCATGTGGTTCTACCATTAAAATGATCGTTAAAACTCTTAAAGTATCGAGTACGATCCTTAAGCAAACTGGGACTGCTTTTTGCGAGAAAAATGTAATTGCAGAGGCAACCTGGCTATGTCTAAAACTACTATAATGAAAGTTGGTATATAATTCATAAATAGCAGGATTTTAGGCTATGATATGGAAGGTATACTATACTAAAAATAGATGAGGTGATTGCAAATGAAGAATGATTCAACAATTATGGCTATATTGCAGGAACAACGAGTTGAAACGGCTCGCCAGGTACAGGATGTACTGACCAAATACGGTTGTTATATTCATGTACGCTTAGGACTTCACGATGCCATGGTGGATTCATGTTCACCTAGTGGTCTAATCTTGTTACAGCTATATGGAGAGTGTGTTCCTTTACAGGAGATTGAACAGGATCTTATGGCAATTCCCAGTGTAAAAGTGAAATATATGACCTTGGATTTTTGACACTAAAAAGATTAATAAACCTGTATTGAATGCCGAGATCATCTCCTCTCAAGGCCAATATAGGTTTTTTCATATCCTCAATAACTATTACCTTTTATTCATGCTCATTTTCTTACTTTACAACATCTACATTTCTTTCACTCGTATATGCAATGCATAATTCCATAAATTTAGTTACTATCGGTGAGAGATATTTGTTCTTATGATAAACAATCAGAAAATTCCTCTTAAAATCCATTTCTTCAATTTCTACAATTTCTAATTCTTTCCTTTTTACTTCCTTTTGAACTGCCAGCCTTGATATTACCGTAAGAGCCAGACCATCTGCTACAGCATTCTTGATTGCCTCAGCATTATTATACACGCCAACGATCTGCCAATCGATTCCTTTATTGAACATAACAGATTCAAATAGTTCACGAGTACCACTCCCTTCCTCCCTTACAACAAACTCCATATTTTCAAGTTTTGATGCTTTAATTTTCTTCTGTTTCCCAAGTGAATGGGACGAACTACATACTAAGACCAGTTCATCATCCATAAAGGGTTTTGCAACGATTCCTGGGGAATGAATCTTACCTTCCACCAATCCAATATCCAGCTGGTCCATTAATAACATACCTTCAATTATCTTTGTATTATGGACCTCTGAAATAATTTTGACATTAGGATTATATTTCATGAAATCCCTTATGATCTCATTCAAAATCCATGTTCCAATTGTAACACTTGCCCCTATTCTAATAACCCCATTATCATTGATCTCACGCATCACATTTTCTGCTTCTTTGCTTAGATTAACGATATGTCGTGCATAAGTTATTAATTTCTGGCCAGCAATGGTAATAAACAGTTTTCTTCCAAGTCTCTCAAACAATTTTACATTGTAATATTCCTCAAGTTCTGCGATGGTCTGGCTAACAGATGGCTGTGCGATGTGCAGTTTTTCAGCGGCTACTGTCATATTTCCTTCATCACAGACACATAAAAAAACTCTCAAATGTCGTAATGTCATGATAACCCTCTTTTTATATAGGTAAATACCTATTATTTTGATAATATTATAGTATTTTACTTATTAATATTCAAATGATATTATCACAATAGACAAAGGAGGAGTTGATATGAGAAAAAATAATACCTTCCTAAAAATAGTACCAGGCATTTTTATGGTTATGGCAATTGCTATTCCATCCTGGTTTTTAGGAACCTTAGTTCCCTTAGTCGGCGGCCCCGTATTCGGCATACTTTTGGGTATGCTGCTGGCCTTTTGGAAAAGACCTATGATTTATGAGGCAGGAATTATATTCACTTCTAAACAAATACTGCAAGCTTCTATAATACTACTTGGCTTTGAAATGAATTTATTTATTGTTTTTGAAGTAGGTAGCCAATCTTTATACATTATACTTTTCACACTCGCCACGGCTTTTATTACCGCATGGCTTGTCGGTCATTATTTGCAACTATCAGCAAATACCACTATCCTCATTGGTATAGGAACAGCAATATGCGGTGGCTCAGCAATCGCAGCTACAGCACCGATACTATCTGCAAGTGATAAAGACGTAGCCTATTCTATATCCACCATATTTTTATTGAATATAGCTGCTGTATTTATCTTTCCATTTGTGGGACACGTTCTTCAAATGACTGATATTGGCTTTGGAATGTGGGCCGGAACGGCCATTAATGATACATCTTCCGTTGTGGCTGCAGGCTACTCCTATAGTCATGAAGCAGGTAATTTTGCTACTATCGTAAAATTAACTCGTGCCCTCATGATTATCCCCATCACATTAATCCTTGCTATTTTTATGGCAAGAAAAAATGCCAACAATAGTACTTTTAACATTATGAAAATTTTCCCTTGGTTCATACTCGGATTCTTAGCAGCTTCTATTATAAGTACAGCAGGATTTATTCCTAAAACAACCTGCAGCGTACTTGCTCAAACTGGAAAATTCTTCATCGTGATGGCCATGGTTGCCATTGGTTTAAAAACACATATCACACATCTTATCCGTAATGGTAGTAACCCCATACTCCTTGGTCTATCCTGCTGGATAGCGGTGGCCATTGTATCACTTATAGTGCAACACTCTTTGCACTTATGGTGAATCGACTATTGCATATCTACAAATCTTCATTACTTCATCATTAAACATAGAAATCACTCTTGACAATAGCATTTTAACATTATATATTAATTATGAAATATATTTCATAGATTGAAAGGAGCACTATGGTTCGTCCACATAAAGAACGTCGCGTTGAAAAACTACCTCCTCTCACTCATTATAAGCCTGTAGGTATTCCCTTACATGATATTGAAGAAATTGTCTTAACCATTGAGGAAATGGAAGCCATTCGTTTGGCAGATATTGAACAATTAGACCAGGCAGCAGCGGCAGACAGTATGGAGATATCACGTCCTACCTTCCATCGCATTGTAAATCGAGCACATCAAAAAATAGCTTCGGCCCTGTGGCAAGGGCAAGCACTACGGGTAGATGGGGGAAAATTCCGCATTGCTCATCAATGCCAAACCAGTCTACGTCATTGTCTTTGTCGTACTTGCGGTCACAAATGGAGCGTCCCCCACGGAACTGGGCAGCGTTGCCATGATTTACCTTGCCCATCTTGCCAAAATTTAACTGTTAGTCGCGATCGAGAGTAATACTGACGATTATCACAGAATCGTCAGTAAATCTAGCGCTAAAAAATAGTAGTATTTTTTTAGTTATGTTATGAAATATATTTTATAACTATCCGCTTTACTTACTATTGTCCTTTACTTGTAGTACTGCAAAACATATTTTAACTAAACAAGGAGGTATCCAATGTATTCCGATAAAGTGCTTGATCATTCTACATCGCCCCGCAATGCAAGACATATGCCTGATGCTGATGGAATTGGAAGCATCGGCGAACCAGGTTGTGGCGATCATTGTATGATTTTTATTAAAGTCCGGCAGGAAATCATTCAAGATATTAGTTTTCTGATTTTTGGTTGCGGTGCTGCTATTGCATCAGCTAGTATAACAACAGAACTGGCAAAAGGAAAAACAATTATCGAAGCCCTAGAAATTATGGATCAGGATATTATTGATGCTTTAGACGGTTTACCTGAGGCAAAACAACATTGCTCTAATTTAGGCGTAGCTGCATTACAAGCAGCGATTAAAGATTATCTAATAAAACAAGGATATATTTAGCTTTATACTATTTTTTTAATCAAGTTATGAAATATATCTCATATTTTTTAGAAAGGAGGTGAATACTATGCCAAGAGGAGATGGAACGGGCCCTTTGGGCAACGGACCAATGGGACGCGGACGCAATAATTGCCAAGGTATGAATTCTGGGCGCAGAAACAGTTTATTTGGATCTACTGGTAACAGCTCTAAAACGCAAGGTTCTTTAGAAGACCAGGCAGCTCGCCTTGAAGAAGAGGCTGCAAAACTACGTAAACTCGCCAAACAAAATAATAACGACTAATAACCCTTGAGTAATTTGAGTCTTCCCTATTACCTAGACTCACGTTGGGGAGACTCAATCTACTTCTAGTACCAAAGGAGGAAATCTTGTGCTGATTAGTATCGCCAGCGGCAAAGGCGGAACGGGTAAAACAACGCTCGCCTTACTACTTGCCGCCGCACATTCCGATATTACCTTAGTCGACTCTGACGTGGAAGAACCAAACTGTCATTTATTTCTCAAACCACAGTGGCTGGAGGAAGAAGAAATTAAAGTCATAGTGCCATATATCAATACAGACCTATGTAATGGCTGCGGTGCCTGTTCAGCAGCCTGCCTCTTTAATGCCATTGCCATTTCCGGTGGTAAAGCGTTGCTATTTGATGAATTATGCCATAGTTGTGGCGGTTGCCTTCTTGCCTGCCAACATGGCGTCATCTCCGAAGATAAAAAAACAATCGGCACCATCATGACTGGAACGTCCCCCATACTACCCAATACTTGCCCTATAAAGGGTACACTTCATGTTGGAACCCCAAGCGGTGTACCATTGATTAAAGCACTTAAAGAAAAAGTTTCTCATCTTAAGGGAGATATTCTCTTAGATTGTCCCCCTGGCACCTCTTGTTCTATGGTTACTGGTATCAAAAATAGTGATTTTTGTATCCTCGTCACCGAACCTACTCCCTTCGGTAAACACGACCTGGAACTAGCTATGAATATTACTCACCTGCTCCAAATACCCACAGGTGTAGTTATTAATAAAAGTGATGAAGGCACTGGAGATAAAAGCATCGAAATGCTCTGCCAAAGCCACAATCTTCCGGTACTAGCCAAAATACCTCATAGCCTTTCCTTTGCCAAACAATATGCTTCTGGCATAATACCCGATGATTTTAAACCCATAGCTACTAGCATATGGGAACAACTAGAGGCTAGAAGGAGGAAAGAAGCATGAAGGAACTAGTCATTGTCAGTGGCAAAGGCGGTACTGGTAAAACCAGCGTCAGCGCCGCTCTGGCATTTTTAGCACCACAAAAGATCATGGTGGACTGCGACGTAGATGCTGCCAACTTCCATTTGATCAGCGATGCTGTTATAAAAAAAACTCACGGCTTTAAAGCTGGCTTTGAACCTCATAGTAACGAAGAAATTTGTAACAACTGTGGGAAGTGTACTACTCTATGCCGTTTTGGAGCCATTAACGCCGGCATAGTTACTTCCTTAAACTGTGAAGGCTGTGGTGTTTGTGCCTTTAACTGCCCTGAACACGCCATTACTATGCAAGAAAAAGAAGCAGGTCAATGGTTTGTTTCGGATACTTCCTTTGGCCAATTAATCCACGCTGAGCTAGGTCTATCTATCGAAAATTCCGGCAAACTCGTTAGTAAAGTACGACAAGAAGCAAAAAAAATCGCAAGTAACAATAGCCTTCCCCTCATTCTTACCGACGGCCCCCCTGGCATCGGTTGCCCAGCCATTGCCGCCTTGTCAGGAGCTAGTTTAGCACTAGCAGTGGTAGAACCTTCTTTATCTAGTATGCATGATTTAGAGAGATTAGCAGAACTAGTATCTCATTTTAATTTACCAATCATGGTATGCATCAATAAAAGTACGCTGCATAAGGAAAATACCAAGGAGCTTATTGACTGGTGTAACAGTAAAGCCATTCCCATCGCCGGACAGCTTCCCTACAGTGACGCTTTTCGCACGGCTCTCCAGTCTGGCAAAACGGTAATGGAAACAGACGATGAAGATGTCAAAGAACAAATGAAAAAGCTATGGAAAAATATAGCGAAAAAATTAGACATTCCCGAAAGAAAAAGTGGTCTTACCTTTTTCCAGGGAAAACTTAATCCTTTTCGATAATAATAGAAATAGCTCACAATTAAATGAATAAGCAAGAAATGGAGGTACTCTCATTGATACTAAACCCAGTCATTGAATCCATGACTGAATCTGAAAAAGAATCTCAGCAAAGCCAACTACTACAAAAACTAGTGGAACGTGCTTACGAAAAAACCAGTTTTTATCGTAAGCAGATGCAAAACCTTGACTTAACCCCTGATGATATTCAAACCATTCATGATATTAGTAAACTTCCTTTTATGAATCAAGCTGACCTATCCGCTAATTTCCCTTATGGACTGTTAACCATTCCTGTCAGTGGTATCGTCAGGCTACAACAAACAAGAGATGCTAGTAGCGTAATCGGATTTACCAAACAAGACATTGCTTACCAAATAGAAATGCTTTGCTGCAATTTAGCAGCCTGCCAGATTACTATGAGTTCCATGATTATGATGGATCCTCATACTCTTGACACGGGTAGCATGGTATCACTACAACACGCTGCCGAAACCCTTGGAGCTACGGTCATATCTAGCAGTATGGAGGATGAGCTCTCTACCATCAAAACCATGTTAGATTTTGGTGTTACCACGATTATTTCTACTCCTAGTACCTTGTTACAACTCGCTGATTTCTTAAAGCAAAAAGGTTATTCCGCCTCTGACCTTCCCCTTATGAATATACTCTGCGAAGCACATCAATGTTCATCAGATATACGTAAAGCACTAGAACTAGAATTTAAAATCCCAGTGTATACCATATACGGCCTCCTAGAGGTGATGAATCTAGGAATTGCTGGTGAATGTCATAGTCAAAGTCTATTGCATATTCACGAAGATCATTTTTATGCAGAAATCATTGATCCTGCTACCGGTGCTCTTCTAGGCGACTTTGAACCTGGCGAATTAGTTCTTACCACTCTTTCCCGGGAAGCAATGCCTTTAATTCGCTATCGCACAGGGGATATTGCCCTATTAAACCATCAACCATGCCCTTGCGGCAGAACATCCGCGCGCTTACAGCTTATCCTTCCTAATATATAATAAAAATAAAGTGAGGCATTACATTATGAAAATTGCAATTACATCCCACGGCGAAGATCGTCATGCACAAGTTGACTCCCGTTTTGGGCGGGCTGATTTTTTTCTGATCTATGACCAAGAAACAAATACTTATGAGTGCATATCCAATACCCAAAACTTAGAAGCCTCTCACGGCGCTGGCATTCAAGCAGGTCAAACCCTAGCAAAAACTGGTGCTACAGTATTGATTACGGGTCATGTGGGCCCCAAAGCATTTAAGGTACTGGCGGCCGCGAATATTACCATGTATTCCACTGGTGATATCGTAACGACTGTCGAAGATGCATTGGCAGCTTTCCTTGCCGGAAAACTTACGACTATCGATGTACCAGGTGCTAGTCACGGCAAGTAAGTACTTTTACCTTAAAACGAAAGGAGATAGATTTTAGAATGTCTTGTAACGCAACTACAACAGAGCAAGAGTATGAAGAACAAACAGAAAAAATCAATGATTTTTTAGGAAACGTAAAGCATAAAATTCTAGTCATGAGCGGTAAAGGTGGCGTGGGTAAAAGTACCGTTGCAACAAACCTCGCTGTATTTTTAAGCAAGCAAGGTTATAAGGTAGGCCTCTTGGATGTAGATGTACATGGTCCAAGTGTTGCTGGACTCTTAGGTCTTCAGGATCTTGCACTTAACACCATTAACGATAAGATTCAGGCTTATCCTTATAGCGATAATTTGAAGGTCGTATCCATCCAAGGGTTATTGAATACACCAGATGAACCGTTAATTTGGCGCGGCCCAATAAAAATCGGTATTATCCGCCAATTTTTATCGGATGTCATTTGGGGTCCACTGGATTATCTCATTATTGATAGTCCACCTGGAACTGGTGATGAGCCTTTAACTATTGCCCAAACCGTAACAGACTGCCAAGCGGTTATTGTTACTACGCCCCAAGAAATTGCCCTTGCCGATGTCCGTAAGTCCATTCAGTTCTGCCATAAAGTCAACCTACCAATCCTTGGCCTGATTGAAAACATGAGTGGTTTTGTCTGCCCTTCCTGCGGCATTACCCACGATATTTTCAAAAGTGGCGGCGGAGAAACAACAGCAACTACTTCTCATATTCCCTTCCTTGGCCGCCTACCAATTGACCCACGCATCGTAACTGCTGGCGATTTGGGGCAAGCCATGGATAGTTTGACAAGTCCTATCAAAGCAGAAATGCAAAGGATTGTAGATAACATTCTTCAACAACTTCCAAATAAACAGAAAGGTGCTGATTCACTTATGAAAATTGCTATCCCATTAGTCGGAGGAAAACTTTGTACTCATTTCGGTCATTGTGAGGAATTTGCTATCATGACAATAAACGAAGGAAAGGTTACTAAACACGAAACCTTAACTCCGCCCCCTCATGCCCCTGGTGTCATTCCTAACTGGGTCGCAGATCTTGGTTGCACAGACATTATCGTCGGCGGTATGGGTGAGGCCGCTCAATCCATTTTAACAAAGCGTAATGTAAAAGTTATGGCTGGCGCCCCTTCCCTTGAACCTGAAAAGCTTGTTGCTCTCTATCTCAATAATGAATTAACGGATTCTGGTAATGCTTGTGATCATGACCATGACGGACATGGCTGCAATCATAGTTAAGACACTGTGAGTAAAATGACTCCATGCAAGGTAATTTACCCTACATGGAGTCATTTACTATATCTCGTTCTTACCATATAATAATTAAAAAGGAGGTCATGCCGTGAAGTTAACTGTCCTCGTCGATAATACTACCAATACACGAGATCTTAAAGCGGAATCTGGTTTTTCCCTATACATAGAAGAGCAAGATACTCGCATTGTTTTTGATACGGGTTGCTCCACTTTATTCATGGAAAATGCTCATAAACTTGGTATTGATTTATTAAAAGCAAACTACATTATATTATCCCACGGACATTACGATCATACTTGGGGTCTTAAGCACCTACTTGCTATGCACAAAAATCAAAATAGTAAGCCTGCTACAAAACCTATTGTATTAACCCATCCATTGTCCTTTAACCAACGAAGGAGAGACAACTTAGAAATGGGGTTGGATGTAACCGAAGCACAATTAATGGATTGTTTCAGCATTCAAAAAAGTAAGGACCCAGTATGGCTTACGGATAAACTGGTTTTCTTAGGTGAAATTAAACGCACTTTTTCCTATGAAGGTAACCATACCATTGGTCAGATTATGAAAGATGATATCTCTATGCCCGACTCCATGGAGGACGATACGGCCCTTGCCTACAAATCTAGTCAAGGTCTCATCATTATTACTGGTTGCTCACATTCTGGTATCTGTAATATTGTAGAGCAAGCCAAAGCAATTTGCCAAGATGACCGAGTCCTTACCGTCATTGGTGGGCTTCATCTGCGTAAACCTCCAAAGGAACAATTAACGAATACAATTTCCTATCTAAAGCAGGCACAGCTTACAAGCTTGTATACCTGTCACTGCACAGACCAACCTTCCCGCATTGCACTGGCAGAGCTAGGCAACTTACAGGAAACCTCTGTCGGACTAACAATAGAATATAAATAAGTTCAATGACCAACTATTTGATTTAACTTGCTTTTTGAAGGAGCTTTTCTACTTTCAACGAATATATAAATTTTAGATTACTGAATATTATAGAATGGAGTGATAACATGAAATCATTAAAAGGAACAAAAACAGCTGAAAATCTCATGAAAGCATTTTCCGGTGAATCTCAAGCAAGAAACCGCTATACCTACTATGCTTCTGTCGCAAAAAAAGAAAACTATGTTCAAATTTCTAATATCTTCATGGAAACTGCTGATAATGAGAAAGAACACGCGAAACGCTTCTATAAATTTCTTCTCAATGACCTAAATGGTGAAACCATTACTATCGAAGCAACCTTTCCCGTTGCTCTTGGAGATACAAAGAGCAACCTTTTGGCTGCCGCGGAAGGTGAAAAAGAAGAATGGGATGAACTTTACCCCTACTTTGCTGACGTAGCAGAAGAAGAAGGCTTTCCATCTATCGCTACTGTCTTCCGTGAAATAGCCGAAGTGGAACAACATCATGAAGCCCGCTACCGAAAACTACACGCGAATTTGATTTCTGGTGAAGTCTTCACGAAAGGCAATAGCGTTGCATGGAAATGTAATAATTGTGGTTATATCCACACTGGTCACAGCGCTCCTGATACCTGTCCAGCCTGTGCCCATCCTCAAGGCTACTTCGAAGTATTTGTAGAAACGTATTAGAATAAAAAAAATTGTGACTTACATATGTGAATGGAACCCCTAATAAAAGAAAAAACCTCTTATCACTAGGATTAACCCTACGATAAGAGGTTTTTTGTCTGTAAAAAAGAATAAATCACAAACCTTACTTATTTTCTTGTATTGCCCGTTGCTGTATCTTTACTTTTTGCGACCAATCTTCAAGAGAGGTATACATAAATTCGTGCACTAAATATTTGGGCTTTATATAATCAATCAGTTTGCCGACAGCTGGGGTACTAAATGGTAAATGTTGATCAATCTTCAGTACATGATTCATTACTTCATTCATGGTATACTCTGTCACCCTTTCCCCTCTACTACTCTTTATATATTCACCAGATAAAGAATAATGTAAATGGATGCCATGAATATAATGTTTATAAGCACCTAAGCCTTCGATTGTTTCTAAAATATATTTTATACCCTCGTCTTGGGTTTTTAGCTGTTGATTGGTATTCATTAAATGTCCAATGTCAAGCATAATGCCTACATTAGAATGCTTCACACCGTCTAACAATAATGCCGTAAGTTCTTGATCTTTTAACGTCAAGCCAGGCCACCACAAATTTTCAAATAAGATTTCCATATCATTAGGTATATCCTCTGCAAGTGCATTAACGACCTCAATGGTAGCTTCAATAATTTGTCGATCCGTAAAATGAAACTGCCAGTGAAAGACTTCTGCTATACGGGCCTGGCTGACATGAAATACCACATACTTAGCACCTGCAAGTTTGGCCTCACGAATATTTTCCCGATATATATCAAGCCATCCCTCACGCGTTATTGCACCATAACATGCTGCAACTTGTTCTTCACTGCCAAATTGCCGCAATAATTCTTGTTTGTCGCCACGCCAAAAGTCTAGCCAATTGGGCCAAAACCGCAGGTGCACGCCTTGTACCCATTCCTTTTTATGAACCTTAGGATCCCATGGTGCACAAACCATCATTTCTAGACCATCTAATTGATAATGGTTTAAAAATTCCTGCAAACAATCTGCACTGTTTTGGATAAGTTCAATATCTGATGTATAGTTGGATAAATTCACAAGCTGTAGCATAATAATTGCCTCCATCGTTCTCCTAGGTTAAAGGTAAAAACCCTCCCATAATACAGAGAGGGTTTCCTATTCTCCTCAGTAGTTAAGGATTATTTATGACAATGATGTGCGCTCTTTTGCTCACCATTCCCCAGCTTTCTATGATGTCCATGATGCATTTCCATTGCCCGCAAAGCATCCTTTAAATGTTGGACATAAATAGCTTGCACAGCATGATTTTCACCTAATCCACTTGTATGTACACTCACAGTATACCCTTTTGCCTCTAACTTCGATTTAGCAGAATCAGCCTTATCGCTACTAATATACGCAAGGACATGTTCACTGGCTACTAATAAAAATGGCGCTAAGACAACTTCTTTCACTTGATTTTCTTCTAGTTGTCGTATCACTCTTTCTAAGCTCGGATAGCCTTCTGCAGTATATACAAATGCATTCTTGATACCTGCATCTGCTAATTTTAGTTGTAAAACAGAGTATTCCATTTGATGACTGCCATTGCACATCAAGACGACAGCCTTATCACTACCGAGTTCAGGCATTTGTGTTTTCATGGCTTCAATCAAAATGCTATAGTCATCAGGATGATCCTTAATACCCATGGAAAGTAACAACGGACGAGACATTTTTATTTTCTTGAATTTCTTTTCTTTACTATGAGCAAGTGTTGTAACATAATCCTTAATATGATTAAGTGTTTTATCCTCCACTAAATAAAACGGCTGAATATATACTTCTTCAAAACCTTCTGCCGCTAACTTTTCGAGAGCCTCCCCTACGCCATCCACCTGTACATCACATTTCTCTGCTAATTTTTCAATGACGGCTGGTGAGGTAAAAGCGCGACGTACTTCATATTCTGGAAAAGCAACTTTAAAACTTTCCTCCGTGCTTCCAATTGATTTTTGCAAAGCATCCAGATAGGCGGTACCAAAACTGACTACTAAAATGGCTTTTTTACTCATGATACATCTTCCTTTCAAAGTTAAAATTAATAAAGTTAAGTCCCTTGACGACAGAAAAACCTTCCTCTGCATTAAAGGAAGGTTGACAAAAAATAGCTTATTTCAATCAATAAACTGTCTACAACTTCATCCCCCTCCCATCACCCGTGGGCACAATTGGCGATTCATCATTATTTAATTAATTTTACATATTGATAATAACACTAATTGCCATAGAATGTCAACGAGCTATTAACTCGTTGTTAATCCACCATCTACTGTCCAAACTGCCCCATTAACAAAAGATGCCTCCTCAGATACCAAAAAACATATTACATTGGCAACCTCTTGTGGCTGAGCAATACGCCCTATAGGATAAATCGAAGCCATTTCTCTTAAATATTCCTTAGGGTTATCGACACCGGATAACTGTTTTTGTAACATTGGAGTATCTACATCACCTGGACATACGCAATTAACACGAATACCATCGTGAATGACCTCCAAAGAAAGAGCTTTCGTAAAGAGAGTCACTGCCCCTTTCGAAGCGCAATAGGTAGTACACAAACAATTACCATTAATACCAGCATCAGAAGAAATATTAACAATCGCCCCACCACTAGCTTGACGTAAATAAGGTAAAGCATATTTACATATAAAATAAGTACCTTTTATATTAATACCCATCATTTGGTCAAATTCATCTTCTTCAACTTCATCAATGGATTTCTCCATATAGATACCCGCTGAATTAATCACAATATCCAAGCGCCCGAAACTAGCTACGGTTTGTTCAATCACCATTTGACAATCTTTTATCTTATTAACATCCCCTCGAAAAAAACACACCTTAGATCCATATTGATTTAATTCTCTTAAAACTGCCTCCCCTTTTTCTCTTTGCCTACCTATTAAAGCAACACTAGCACCCAATCGTAATAATGTTATCGCTGTTGTTAAGCCAATTCCTGATGTACCACCAGTAATTATCGCTACTTTACCTTTAAAATAATCATTTTTCATAATACTAACAACTCCAAACCGATTGTATCGTAAGCAGTAGAAAGTTTCAACTTTCTGCTGGCATATCTATTAACCTTTAATATGCTAAGCGTAAAATCTGTTCCACATCTTTTTGATTAACGCTGCTACTGTACCGATGAGTAATTTTTCCACTTTCAGTTGCCCGTTTTTCCTGGGATAATCATTAATAATTAGAGTTTTGACCGATTATTCTTTTTTCTGATTACGCGAAAAATAAACCATAAAGAAATCGGGGGCATACTTACCCGATTAACCTTCATGGTTTGCTGATTTCGCGTATTTTTCTATAACTAATACTAATAACAACCCAGTCACACTGCCCAACTTCAGCTAAGCGTTTTATAATTGGTACTTCGTTAAGATTATTCCTGCGTTTTTGATTATATCTTTATTCTATATATTTGTAAATATAACATTTTTTCCCTGTGGCATTCGTCATCAACTTCATTTTTTTACATACAACTCAAACGGCTCCATCACGGAATGAAGAGTCCCTAAACAGATTCTGTTTTGTTTTTACTTTCATTTGTGTTTGGATTGCTAATTGCAAAGAATAATCGCAGTCTTGCCCCAGTTTCCTCTTTCCCAAACATCAACATGTGAATACCAGCAGCAACCGTAAGCATCAAGAAAGCAGCGCAGACGATATCGCTGAAAAAATGTGCACCTACGACGAGACGAGCGGAACTGAAAATCACACCAACTCCCATCCCTAACCAAAAGACGTAACGGGAAAAACTAAGCGGCGCGACATACCCAAAAGCAGGCATGAAAAAGCCAAACGCACCGTCACCGCAAACAAATGATCCGTTTTTGCTCGCTTTTTCAAATTGGGGCACAAGGGCAGGGGTAAATTTTTCCGTGCCACCGAATTGAACGATTTCGCGTGGGCGATCGCGCCCCCAATGATCTTTAAACCCTAGGTTGACAATCAGGCCCGCGCCGATAAAAAGTACCAAAATTAAAAAGCTGATCCCCTTCCGATACCTAGCGCAAGTCGGTTTTCGACAAAGAGCCGTCAAAGCTAATCCACCAATAAGAGTACCGCCCACCACCCACGCAACGATTGGAGTCAACCAATGTATCCAGGTAAAAATTGAATCATTAGCCAATGGAAAACCCTTTTCTGGTAGATAAAACAGGCTGGATATTTCAAGGTCGATCTGCGGCAAAAAAACCGGTAAAAAAAGAATCGTTAAGAAAATGGCAATAAGGATCCCCTTTGCCTTTGTAATATCCATAATTTCACTCCTTGTATTATAGTAAGTTAGGACTTAGGCACAAACCCATTCCTGTTGCGTGTCCATTCTAGCAAAAATCGTGACATTAGGAAAGTGAAAATAATGATAAACACTTCTGACTAACGTTGTAGTACGGGTTTATTGCATATTCTGCACAACATGAAGAATTTTTTGACCCGTTAATTCTTGCAAATGGTAATAGGTTGCTCCCATTTTTTGCGCTACACTGCGTGCAATTCCAAGCTTAATGAAATCTGTTTCTGTGTCAATGACAACACTTGAGCAACCAGAAAGTTGTATTTTTTCAGCCATCTTAAGTGCGTCGCCAATGGCATCATCACTCCGATTGGTTCTGCCATCAGTAATGAGTACGATAATGGGCTGCATTTGTCGTTCTTTTTTTCCCATGGTTGTCAGTACGGAAAAAGCGGTTGCTAAGCCTTCCGCCAGCGGTGTTTTCCCGCCTGTGGGTAATTGTTGTAAACACTTCTGCGCTAAATCTACACTACGAGTAACTGGCAGTAACACCTCTGCTGTCTGCCGCCGAAAGGCAATTAAACCCACCTGATCTCGTTTTTGATACGCATCTTGTAACATGGAAAAAATTGCACCTTTCACAGCCCGCATCCGCTCTCGAGCCCCCATAGAGCCGCTCGCATCCACAACAAATAAAAAGGTATTACCAATGCGTTTTTCTCGTACTTTCTGCCGTAAATCTTCTTGTTTTATGCTCATGCAGCAATTGCCTTTTTCACGCAATCGTTGATAAGGAGCCGCCGCCCTAAGAGTTGCATCAAAGGCCAAATCTGTCAATTTTCCCTTAGGTATGCAAGACCGAACATAACGTCCCTGATGTAGATTAGTGCGCGTCAGACTGCGTTTTCCACTACTCTGTCTAACCTGACGGTCTTTGGGCAAGGTCACAGCCATTTTTGCATTAGAATAAGCTGTATCAATCTCTGATATGGCCTCTTGATCATTATTATGATTAGGTTCAGGTTGCTCTTGGCTTTGCTCTTCTGATTCATCCCGTTCTGAATCATTTTCATCTTGACTGTCTGGTGATGAATCTGATGGTAAATTGTCAGGTGGTTGGTTCTCGTTGTTATCATTGTCTTGATCATTATTTTGATCGTCATTTTGTTCATCAATCTGGTCATCAGTTTGATTTTCTTCTTGCTCCTCTGGCTCTAGCGGTTGACTTTCTTCCTTACGCATACGATGTGGGAGTATGAAAAAAGCGGCTCGTTCCATGTCAGCAGGCAATAGATAATCCCGCCCAGCCAAAGCCGCAATAGCTTTGGCCGCTTCAATCAGAAATATTTCCGCCCGATGTCCAGCTACATTGGCTTTTGTGCAATATTGGGCTGTTAGTTCAATCATGGCATTGCTGACGGTGATTACTCCTAGTAGTTTTCGGGCTGCCTGTAGACTACTAATTAGTTCATCAGTAGCCCCTTGATATTGTTGGCAAAATAATTCTGGATTCTGCTCATAGGCCAAGACACGTCGCATAATTTCTATTCTAGCTTCGCAGTCCATTTCCTGGCTAACGGATGCAAACATACCAAAGCGGTCAAGCACTGAAGAAGTCAAGCTCCCTTCTTCGGGATTCATGGTACCAATCAGTGTAAACTTAGCTTCATGTTGGTAAGAGATGCCTTCCCGCTCCACAGCATTTACGCCGCGGTCAGCGGTATTTAATATACTCGCCACTATTTCCTGGCGCAATAAATTAATCTCATCTACATACAGTACCTGTTCATGTACTCGTCCTAAAATGCCAGGGGAAAACATCTTTTCACCGCGTAATACCGCATGTTCAAGATCAATATGGCCAAAGACCATATCTTCTGTCGCATTTAAAGGCAAATCAATGATTTTTTTATTGGGAATCACTTGTGCTAATGCTCGCACTAAACTTGACTTGGCGGTTCCTTTTTCACCTACAACCAAAACGCCGCCTGCTTGGGGATTCGTCAAAGCAATTAAGAGTGCTTCTTTCACATCCTCTTGGCCGACCACCGCTACAAAAGGAAAAAAACTCGGTTTACTCATATTGCTGCCTCCTACTTATTGCTCCTGAAAAAGAGCCTCTACCGTTTCCCAGTTGAGTACGCCTTCTTCAAAGGGACGTCGTCGCATTCGATGGGGCAGAGCTAGCTTGGCAGCGGCTTTGATATCGTCGGCTCTTGCGCAGTTTCGTCCATCAAAGGCCGCTAAGGTCAGGGCAGCTTTAATGACAGTAATATCAGCACGATGTCCATCGACCTCTAGCTTAATCGCCATATTTGCCACCAAGATAAGCAGTTCATCAGCAATTGTGACCTTGGGCAGCAACTGACGCGCCTGCATAATAGCCTTACCAAGTTCTTCTTGTTCTTGTTGATATTGACTAGAAAAAGCATCGGAATCTTGTTCATAAGTCAGGCGACGTTTAATGACTTCTACCCTTTGCTCTGGTTGGTGTTCACCAGTCACAGTAACAGAAAGGGCAAAACGATCCAGAAGTTGTGGCCTAATGTCACCTTCTTCAGGATTCATGGTACCAACCAAAATAAACCGTGCTGGATGGGAGTATGACACCCCTTCCCGCTCCACTGTATTCACGCCCATCGCCGCTGCATCTAGTAGCACATCTACCACATGATCATCAAGTAAATTGATTTCATCCACATATAAAATATTCCGGTTAGCCTGCGCCAATATACCAGGCTCGAATTTCTTTTCTCCACACTTAATGGCATGTTCAATATCAAGGGTTCCAACTACCCGATCTTCTGTTGCACTAACAGGCAATTCCACGACTTTCATTTTCACTGATTGGGAAGCAAGCACTTCTCCTTTATTTTTTTGCAAACAAGCTTCACACATATGATGAATATCCTTAGGATCACAACGAAAAGAACATTTTTTTACCCCTTCCATGGCAGGAAGTAGATCCGCTAGGGCACGTACAGCTGTAGATTTGGCTGTTCCTTTCTCACCTTTTATTAATACACCACCTAAACTAGGGTTAATAACATTAAGAATCAGCGCCAATTTCATATCTTCCTGCCCTACAATTGCAGTAAATGGATAAACACCTCTTCGCATAAACAATCTCCTCTATTTTTCAATTTTATTATCAAGTATTTCTAAAAGAAGAATTTCCCATATACTAATGTAATCCAACATATCGGTCATTGATAAGTCCTTTAGTCCGTAAGTTTTGGTCATTATATTCATGATTTCTTGGCCTGCTTCTCTCACCTCATCCTCTGAAAGTAGTCCCCAATCGTGTTGATCCAATAAATGAATGTATAAGGATGTATAGGTTACAAGACAATCTTCCTGTTCAAAATGATATAAACAATCAAGAAATTTAGCTTTGACAACTTGTTTTTCTCTAAGTAAGTAACGATTCCAAAGACTTTCTTCCGTAAGACCATATCTCTTTAATCGACGTAAAGCACTATGCTGATACTCTGGTGCTAAGCCAGTTTGTAAAAACAAAGCTTCTTTAACAGCTGCCTTCACGGCGCAACCAATGAGTTCACCTAATTTAGAATGTTTACCAGCACCTTCAAAATACAATGGCGATGCTGGATTGGCCACGATCATAGTACTGTCCGTACCTGACCCTGTCGCAATGCCCGACGAATAATTACTGCCTGCCAGTAGTTCTTGCAGCGCTGCTGTCTTAGCCTCTGTACATGTAACTAAGGCTCTAGCCAATATACCAGGTGGTAAGTCGGCATCAATGATAAGCATAATATTAATGGTCCCGGGCTTATAAGGAGTCTTCTTGTCAATGGGTTGATAATAAGTGGCAGGATCACCTACCCGACCGCCATTGACTTCTACCCCACCTGTAACAATAGCTGTAACCCTTAACTGTTCATAAGACTCAACCTTTATGGCTACATTATCCATAGAAGCGGCTGTGGCAATTCCTGACGTCTTATCCACTGTAAGACCAAGCTCGCTAGCCACTAGTTGCATATGTTCCTCATAAGTAGACGCACGTAGTGTACAAGCCATACCAACCCCTGGATTGCAGTCATGATTGAAGATGGAGGTCAAATCTTCCCGGTAGCCACCATTTAATATAGATGTACTAAGAACTTTACGTGGCGCATCAAATAAAATGACAATGGACTTATAATAGCGATAAACCTGGTCACCTGTAGATAGGGTATATAATTTCATATGGTCGACTCCTTTTGCTTCCTATATTCCTGGATAAAAACTTTTTTCAGCATACATTCTGGCAGATAAGGCATACTCGCAGCATTGGCTCCATACCAGCGAGCGAAACAAGCACCACCACACAAGGAGAAAGAGGGACATACTAGACAAAACTTCATACTTTCCCTTATGAAAGTGCCAATTCCCTGTTGCTTAAACAAATCAATCTGATCATTGACAGTGCCCAACCGAAATTCAGAAAAACCAGCTAAGGATGCGCAGGCGTAGAGTTCACCCATTGCATCAACAAAAGCCGCTTCTCCATTCATGGCATGGCAGTGGGCAAAACCGGCAAGACTTTTGCACCCCAAGCTTTCCACACGCTCAGTATGAGAAAACACTAATTTCTTGCCTGTCTGCTCTTCTAAGTGGCGCGCTGTCATTAGTACCTGCTGTAACCCTTCTTCTAGGTCTTGGGCCTTCGCCGCCTCGATTCCTACTCCACGGCCCTGCTGGCGCAAAAGATCAAAACCGATTTTTCTCACATTACCTAAGTAATAAGCCATTTCCACTATACCTGACAATTGTCTGACATTGTTATCGGTTACAACGCAAGTAATGCCGATCTCCACTCCTGCTTGGGCTAGCACCTGTATGCCATGTAGAATTCTTGGGCTAGTTCCCTCCCCTGATGGCAAACGGCGGTGAAGGTCATTTTGCTGCGGTCTACCGTCTAAACTGACACCCACCCCTACCTTGGCATCCCGTAAATATAAGGCCATCTCACGTTCTATTAAAGACCCATTGGTCTGCACTTGTAAAATAGCTGGTATGGGTTTCTGGCGTACATAACCAATGATTTCCTGCATGACATCAAAAGCTAGCAATGGTTCACCACCACTGAACTGTAACACAAAGGGATTACCACTTTGTGCAGCCATATCAATGGCCTTTATGGCTATTGATAGACTCATCCGTTCTTGTGGTTGAGCGTGAGCGTAGCAGTAGGAGCACGCAAAATTACATTGCCCTGTTAGGCCTAGAATCAACATTTTGCATTCACTGTTTCTTTCCACTCTCTTCCCCCTACTCTCCTTTACCCCAATAGGACATGACTTCTTATTTCATTTTTTCTGTTAACTCGCGGAGCTCATGTTTTTCAATCATTGTAGTAAATTGCATGGAAGTCATTACTGTAACCTGTTTTTGCAGCAGGAGTTTTCCATATAATTGTGTCGCCTTACCATCGGCAAAGTCACGTTCATCAATGGGCGTATCCTCAATCACAATTAACTTAGCTGCAAAAAAAGCAGCCTGCAAATTATTCAAATTTTGTTTTCCATAACAAAGATTGCCCAAAACCACCACGTCAGCACTGACAATTTTCTCCTTGTGTTCCCGCTCCTGCTGCTCTGTAATTTCACTGAAAGCTTGCCCAATCACAAAATCAATTTCAAAAGCAGTCGCCACATCAGCATCCGTATCCCCTTCTTGCAATACACCAGCCGTTAAGCGATAACAACCTTCGTACAATCTCCGCATAATATCCCCCGTAGAGCCACCGCCGCCAATGATATGAACAGTTGTCTGGCGATTGGTATGACTAGCTGCCGCATAGGTGTGAATATCCAAATTACCAGTCACCTTATTTAAGAAGACAGCCGAATGTAAACCATAAGCTTTCTCTAGGTTATCTACCGTAAGTACATCACTTGGAATCCCATCGGCTATGATTTTGCCATCTGCCAACAAAATCAGGCGGGAACAAAATTTTGCCGCTAGCTTAATATCATGAGCAATAATCAATACACTTTTTTCTTCTTTACAAATGTCTTGGCAATAACGGAATATTTCCTCTTGATAAAGTAAGTCTAGACTAGCAGTCGGCTCATCAAGGAATATTAAGGGCGTCTCCTGAGCCAGTACTTTTGCTAACAAGATTCGCTGTCGCTCACCGCCAGACACTTGATTAACTGGTTTGTCCGCCAACGCTTCAATACCAGTAAATGCCATGTATTTTTTAGCGATGTAGCGATCTTGCTCCGTCTCATTCTGCCACCATTTCATATAAGGATAACGTCCAGCTAACACAACTTCCAAAGCAGTAAAACCAAAACCAACATTGACTTCCTGCTGCATATAGGCAACGAGGCGAGCCGCTTTTTTATCACCCAAGCTATGGGTAGGATGACCGAATACGCTGACCTGCCCAGACGCGACTGGTAGCATACCGCGCAAGCTTTTCAGCAGCGTACTTTTACCAGCACCATTGGGGCCAATGATGCCCACAAATTCTCCCTGGCCAACATTAAAACAGCAATTATGTATAATGGTCTTGTCCCCAAGATTGACACAGACACCGTCAACAACAAGGGCAGACTGTTGCTTGCTCATCATGACAATCCGCCTCCTTTTTGCGCCCGGCGTAATAGATACAAGAAGTAGGGTGCACCAATGAACGCTGTCATAATACCAACACGAATCTCTGCTGGCGAAATCACCAGCCGTCCGATAGTATCACAAGCTACCAGAAACAATCCGCCCGCCAGAGCGCAAGCTGGTAATAACACCCTATGCTCCGGGCCAATTAACAACCTTATAATATGGGGCACTACGAGTCCAACAAAACCGATTGACCCACTAACGCACACTGATGTCGCCGTTGTAACCGACGCAACAAATAATAACAATAACCGAAAGGCGAATACAGGCAGACCGACGGAGCGAGCCTCTTGTTCACCTAACACCAAAATATTTAAGTGTCTGGCTAAAAAGCATAAAATAATAATACCAATCATGACAGGACCGACTGCTAACCACACATGTTCCCAGCGCCGATAGTCAAGACCGCCGACCATCCAAAATAAAAATTCGCGCAACCGATATTCGTTCATAAAGGTGAGAATTCCGGATGTTATAGCGTTGAGCAACATACCGACAGCTACACCAGATAACAGCAAGGGCATCACTGGAATTTTCCCATCTCGCATGGCAAGAGCAACGGTCAATCCCACCGCCAAAAGCGCGCCAGTCAAGGCGAACAAGGGCATATAATACATACTATTGGCTGTAAGCCCTAAGGCAACTGCAATCACCGCTCCTAGAGAAGCACCAGCAGATACACCAATAATCCCAGGGTCAGCTAATGGGTTGCCAAATACCCCTTGCATGACTGCACCCGACACACCGAGAGCTGCCCCAACTAACAGCCCAATTATAGTGCGGGGCATCCGAATATGCCAGACAACAGCAGTCTGCTCTGGCATTAGCACCGCACTGGCAAAACCAGGTATTCCTAGTTGCTTGCCGACAATCGCCAGCATGGATGTCAGAGGAACGTGAACTTGTCCTGATCCTAAAGATATCAAACTTATGATGACTAGCAATACTCCTAGAATTACAATGACCAATCCGTTCCTCTTTCGCCTTCTTTCCATCTTGTTCCAACCTTTCTCTTATTCCTGACTAAATAGTTCTGGATATGCCCCTTGGGCCACACCGAATACGCCTTTTACAATATTTTGAGAGGTACAGAAGAGATATCGATCCGGCACCTGAAGTAGTCTACTTTTCAGAACGGCCTTTACGGTCTGTAGGGCTGGATCTCTTTGCACTTCTTCTTTATATTGATATGTATCTTTTTTCCCAGTATAATCCCAAGTTGGTAACAATAAAAAATCTGGATTAATCTGTACCAGTTGTTCCTTGGTCAAAGTACCGTTTATATCTAAACCAGCAATGGCTGCTGCATTCTTTACCCCAGCATACTTACAAATATCGTCAAAAGTGCTACCAATGCCACCACTACCACCCATATTGGAAAAACGGGCAGTGATCTGACGATCTTTTTCTGGTATAGATTTTACTTTTGCTGAAATTTTTGCCAGCGAGCTATCCATACGGGTGATCAGGTCTGCACCTTTTTCTGGTTCACCGACAATACGGGCAATATCTGCAATATTCTGTTTAACCTGCTCAATACTACGCGCACTTTTAAAAACATAGACTGGCAATCCCGCCTCTCGCATTACCTGAACTAGTTCTACAGGGTGCCAGTCTGCAATCAAAACCAAATCTGGTTGCAAGGCTATAACCGTTTCCGCATTGGCACGTATTTTATTTTGTACCAGCTTGGCTTCTTCCTTAATATTTGAAATACTGCTATCATCTGCTAAATAGGTTAAAGCAGCAATTCGCTCTACAGATACTAATTCCATCAGCATTTCATCGGTAGCAATGCTTAAAGATACAATCCGCTTTGGTTTATGTGGCAGAGTAAGGGCAACTCCTTGGCTATCGGTCACTTCATACCTGTCTGTGTCGGATACCTTTTCCTGCTGCGTGAATGAGCAACCACTGCTGATTATTAGGCATAGCAGCAACAAGATTCCCATGATTATTCTTAACTGTTTCACTTTTTGCCCTCCTCATTCCAGTTACCCATCACTACGCTCCTCTAGCTCCCCTTCAATGGACAAGTACAATTGCTCCAATTCTCGTTTGGTATCTTCTTTGGCATTCCATAAGCCCCGTTGGGCCGCTTCCAATAGGGTTTCTGCAATTCGCTGCAGTGCCCAGGGATTGATTTCTTTCATCCATTCCTGCATATCGGCATCAAAGGCGTATTTTTCCGCATACTTTTCGTACATCCAGTCTTCCATAATATCGCTAGTCGCATCCCACTGATAGCTGTGGGCTACGTAGTTGGATAAATCGGCAGCGCCTTTATAGCCGTGTTGTTTCATACCTTCAATGAATTTTGGGTTCATGGCTTCGCCTCGAAACATTCGTTTTAGTTCTTCCTGCACGCTGCGCATCATCACCCTCTTCCGGTCTGAGCTATCGCCACAATAAGAGCGCGGCGCTTCTCCCTTGATGCTACGAACAGCGGCAATCATACCGCCATGGTAAGCATTATAGTCATCGGAATTGAGCATACTGATTTCGCGATTATCTTGGTTTTGAATGGTAATGTCTAAACTGCCCATGCGACGGCTAAATAGTTCTGGCATATAAGCTCCCTTACCGCTACCACTATAAGCGTGACCACCCCAGCGAACATAAACCTTTGCTAAGTCATCAATTGTCTCCCAGTTTTTTGCTTCCAGCACAGCACCCACACCAGCACCATATGTGCCAGGTGGATCACCAAAAATCCGCCAACTTGCCTGTTCCCAAGCAGTAGCACTATCTACGCCCTCTTCTTCTAGGGTTTTTGCATCCTCTGTAATATGCTTTTTCACATAATTAAGATGCAATTCTTCGTCCAGTTTAGAAACCAATTCCACCCCTTTGTCCATCCAGGTCGTAGCCATGGGCATACTGTCGCGGAACAAACCGCTAATTCTCCCCGTCACATCGATACGAGGACGTTTCAATTCTTCAATGGGGATAACTTCCAAATCAATTACCCGCATACTGCCTTTTTGCCATACGGGCTTAACGCCCATCAAATATAAAAATTGGGCAATGCATTGTCCATGGCTGCGCATATTACTAGTTGCCCATAGCACAATACCAACGTTTTCAGGATAGTGTCCTTCTTCAGCGATATAACGTTCAATTACCTCATCCCCCATAGTTTTACCGATTTCCCAAGCTACTGGAGTAGGCAAAGTTCGCGGATCAACACTATAAAAATTTCGCCCTGTTGGCAAAATATCAGCTCCACCACTAGTCGGTGCCCCGCCTGGACCAGGCTCCACATAACAACCTTCTAGCGCCATCAAAAGATTCGTAATTTCCTGCGTCGTTTTCATCAAGCTAGGCGCTATTGTCTGGCACACATAAGAAATTGCCGCTAACAGACGTGTCCACAAGTCAGCAGAAAGCATCGATGCCCACGGGAGCTGCAGGACTTGCTCTACTTGCGTTGGATCAAATTCATACTCTGCCAGCATGATCAAAATCTCCCGACAACGTTCTCGAACATCATCAGCCAAAGCGCCGTAGGTCTTACTCCCATCCGGTAGCATCTTAGCACTTTCCTCTAAAAGCTGATAATAATCGTACCCATATAAAGACGCAATGGTCTGAGTAAGGGAAGGAATATCACCGTTATCCACCTTTGTTAGTGCCAACAAATACTCGATCAGCGTTTCCCCTGCTGGCGGACATCCTAATGTATGTAGACCTGTCCGAATTTGCATGTTTTTAATATCAGTAACATACACATGTAGTCTTCCAACAAACTCATCAAAAGACTGTTCTGGATCTTCTGGTACATCTTCTAGCAAATTGGCCTCAGCTGCTTTATCTCGAATGAGTTCCATGGCAGCATCCAGTTTATCGGGTTGGATCTGTTTAAAATGACAATACTCATCTAGCAGTTTTTCCATTTCTTCTAGTTCATCATAAGTCCCAGCATGACTCATAGGTGGCGTTAGATAACTAATTAGACAAGCTGCGCTACGCCGTTTGGCCTGAATGCCCTCACCAACGACTGTAATCCAGTAAGGATAGATATTTGGTAAATCATCAATGGCTAGATCCGGATAACACTCCCGCGACAGTCCAGCACCTTTACCAGGCAGCCATTCTAGAGAACCATGGGTGCCAACATGCACAACGGCATCTGCCTGCCAAACATCCCGTAGCCAGTAGTAATATCCTAAGTAATGATGAGTAGGAGCGCAGTCTGGAGAATGATATATCTTACTTGGATCTTCACCAAACCCCCGCGGTGGTTGCACTGTGATGTACATATTTCCATTTAACATGCCCGGAACTAAAATCTTCCCATCATAGTGAAACAAATCCCCTGGAGGATTCCCCCAATCCTTAATCAATTGCTTCTGGGTTGCTGGTTCCACGGCATCAAACCAAGTCTGGTACTGTGACTGGGATAGCTGACCGTCCGCTTTTGCAATTTGCTTTTCCGTTAAGTATCGCCGATCATTGGTGGCATGGGCGATTAATTCGTTCATAAAGGACTGACTGTCTACGGGAATACGGTTGATCTTATACCCTACTTCCCGCATTTTAGCTAGCAAAAGACGAATACTTTCCGGCGAATCCATGCCAGCGGCGCTGCCGATATTAGAATTCGTCGGCGGATAGTTATGAAAAACGATACCGATTTTCTTCTCCCCATTAGGCTTACTGCGTAATTTAGCCCATTTTCCAGCTTTGCGTACGATCATAGTAATACGCTCTGCAATGGGAAGATAGATAGCATTGTCATCAGACTGATATTCCCGCCCAGCTACGGGCACACCATGAAGAGCACCATCAAACTCGGGCATAGCAATGCTGACCGCCATTTCCATAGCGGTCATACCTTCAATGGACTGTTTCCATTCTTCTCGCGTCTGGTATAAGGTATAAGCCTGCACAATGGGTACACCTAGTTGATTCAAGGATTCCTGGTCAATGGCTTTCATGGACGTCATGGAAAACTTAATGGTATTTAATAGCACATCAATGCCTACTTTTTCATCCTGATAGAAGAAGGTAGCTATGGCCTCCCGTAGTCCTGGTGCAGCAAGTTCTGGATTGCCCATATACTGACAAAACACCGCCAATGCATTCATGCCTTGCTGCTCAATTTCTTCTACCAACGCTGCCTGATAAGCAAGATCACCCCAGACCCATTCATCACGATAGAATAAAAGTGCAATGGTTGGTCGGTCTGATTGACAAAATGCTGCACGGTATTCTGTCAAGTTTGTAAATGGATCTTCTGCCCGTGGATGATAAATTCCATGCCACAGCAATTCTTTTGGTTCTTTCACTGGAATGATTTCCCGGCAATAAGTGTAGGCTAACCAGCACCAGAACTGACGGAAATTTTCAATTCCGCCATAGGACAAATACTTTTCTATCTGCTCCTTATCTTCTGGTAAAATACCATAAGACAGTTCGTCTGCACTCGGATCTGAAATCATCATCACGTGTCTAATCTTCTGTTTACGTAAAAAATCAGCTGATTTTTTCAAAAATGCAGTATCAAGGCCACTGCCCATCCAAGTGAAAACAATGATGTCACTCGCCTTGAACGTCTTCTGCCACTCTGCCCCCCAAGGCACAGCATCCGTTAGTAGCACTGTCCTGCCCTCAGACTTCATTCCTTCTTGAGCAATACTCTCTCTGGCTCGTTCTAACATAAGATATTGACGTTCCATATTTGTCAAAAAAATAATACGTCCCATCGTTATTCCCTCACTTTCTAGGTATTCTTCCCATAACGCCCTTCTAAACAGAGAAGTACCATCTGTACCCAAGCTTTCGCCAATAGAGAGACTTCAACTTGTTGCAGTACTGGCGCTATAATACCGAATTTTTGTCCGGTTATTTGCCAAATGTGATTACTACTGTCACGGACTTCTGCAGGCGACAGCAATTTCCATTGCAGTTGATCCATTAAATGTACATACAACGACGTATAAGTAACAGCTTGCGGTTCTCGCTCCCATTGCCTAAGCGCTTGTAAAAAGGTCTCCTTTTCCTTAGGCAGTACTGTAACCCTCTGATAATCCCGCCACAATGTTTCCTCAGTTACACCAAAACGCTTAATGCGCCGTAATACACTATGTTGTTTTTCTGGGCATAACCCGTTTTGTTTAAGCAAAGCTTCTTTAACCCCTTGCTTCACGGAAAGACCAATCAATTCTCCTAGCTTAGAATGCTTGCCTGCTCCTTCAAAATACAGCGAAGACTTGGGATTTGCTAAAACAACACTCTGATCTGTACCGGAACCAGTTGCCAAACCCGTCGAATAAAGGCTTCCCACCATTAGTTCCTGTAGCGCCGCTGTTTTGGCTTCTGTACAAGTCACCAAGGCACGGGCCATCGTACCCGCCGACATATCTGCATCCAAAACCAACATAATGTTAATCGTCCCTGGTTTATGAGTTCCCAACTTCTCAACAGGCGAAAAATGCTCAGTTGGGTCGCCTACCCGCCCGCCGTTTCCTTCGACTCCAGCTGTCACAATGGCAGTCACAACTAGTTCCTTATATTTTTTTACGACAATCGCAACATTTTCCATGCGTGCCGCCGTCCCCATTCCCGTTGTTCGATCCGGGTCAAAACCAGCACCGCTAGCGAGCATTCCCATGTGTTCCTTATACGTGGCAGCTCGCAATTTACAATGACTACCATCATCGGGACCACAGTTATGGTTGAAAACCCCCATTAGATCTTCTCGGTAACCACCATTTAGCAAAGATGTACTCAATACTTTCCGCGGCTGGGTAAAGGCAATGGAAATACTCTGATTTCCTGGTTTCCATAGGACTTCATCCCCCATAGATAAGATATGTAATACAATATTTTCTGTCATAGAGCCACCTCCATTTTATATAGAAAGTACGTTAAATTCTGAAGATAAAAGCTCTTGATTTTCTTCATCCCAATCAAACAGCAAGACAGCTTGTTGTAAACCACTATAAGCAAACTGTAGCCTACCATTTACGATAACAGCGCTCTGGGCTTCACTCATATCCATTCTTTCTTGATTGCCAGTTTGATTGCAGACAAAAACAGGTAACCCACTTTCTCTTGCACATCGCTCCCATGCGTTTACAGGCGGTCCTCCACATCCTCCTGGCGGCCAAGCGGCAGGAACAATAATACATTGTGCTTGCTTAGACTGTAATGTCTGAGCATTTTCTGCAAAATAAGCATCGGCGCAGACCAGTACTCCAGCCATCATCTCCTTACAGTGGAAAGGTTCCACCTCTGTTCCTTTACTCGCCCATCCTTCTGCACCAGTACCATGTGAGCGTATTTTTCGATGACGACCCATGACTTCTCCATCATCACCAATCCCTAAGCAACTATTGTAGAACAGTCCCGTATCTTCCTCTTGTTCTGCACAGCACAAAAAAACTGTTACTCCATAAGTAGCAGCTAGTTTCCGAAGGGGCTGCAATCCCGGTGCAGGCTGTACTGGAATGGAAACTGGACGATCTTTTTGTGTAAAAAAGTAACCTTGCAGCGCCGTTTCAGGGGTAATGACCCAATTGGCACCCGATTGGGCGGCGAGAGTGATGGTCTCTTGTAGTAGCACCAGATTTCTTTCTTCTGGTCCGCCACTTAAGTCAAGATGTAATAAAGCAATACGCATGATGATTTCTCCTTGTTTTTTAGCAAATAACATAAATAAAAATGGGAAATAAGATGCCCGCCATTCGGGTGAGCATCTTTACAAATAAAATTTAGAATTGATATTGGACACCAATTTGGTAGTTGCGTCCAGGACTAGGGTACCATTCTCCTGGTTGTCCCCATGAAACATTGGAGTATTCAGCATAATATTGATTAAAGATATTATTTGCTTTTACAAATAGCTTAGTATCCTTAGCCACTTTATAGTTTACTGCCATATCCCAGATCCAATAGGTGGTAGCAGGAAATGACGCTGTAGCAGCCTTAGGACCCGGTTTATCAATAATACCTCGCCCAAGAACTGCGATATCATATTTTTCTTGTTGATAATTTAAGTCAATATTCCATGCTCCTTTGGGCAGATTACCGTTAAGATTTTCTATCTGTCCTGCTGCGGCATCAACAGTGGTATTTGTATAGCCAACATTCGTACTAAAGTGATTCGACCACTTTTTATTTAACTGCACATCCCAGCCGTGTGCTTTCTCGGTATTTTTATTGACATACATCCCACCAGAATAGGCAATGGCATCCTCTGACTCACGACCGAAGATATGAACCCCCCCAGTCAATGTATTATCAAATTTATGATGAAGTCCAGCTTCTACTGTATGTCCGATTTCTGGCTTGAGATTTAGATTGCCATAGGGACTAAACAATTGAAACTGGTTAGGAGAAATAAAGAACTCTTTATAGGCTATAAAGTAATTGGTATTTTCATTTTGTTTGAAACCTAAGGTCATACTAGGTGTAGTATGATTGCCATAGAGAGAATGATTGTCTTGTCTTATACCGGAAGTAAGTTTCCATTGGTTTGTCATATCCCATTCATCCTGTACATATAAAGCACGATTGGTTATGGTTTTATCAGTGTAATGTGTATAGCCAAAGGTACCCACCGTACCAGAGGTATAATCATGTATCTTGTCTTGGTAAAAATCAAATCCCGTGACTATAGTATGTTTATTTAGCTTACGTGTAAATTGATCCTGGAATCCACACGTTTCAAGATCCATAAGCCAAGCATTCGTGGTGCCCGGTCTATCACTTAACCGATTTCTATTTATAAAAATAGAAAACTGATTCTGTGCATTTTCCGAGAACTTATAATTATAGATTGCATTCCACTTATAATTATCTTTGCTACCATAATTACGCTCATTTAAATGAAGATTGGTATTTGATCGCATATAATTCGCCTTGTACTGATCATAACTTAGGGTTACATCAGACTTATCATTAATTTCTTTGCTAATTTTCACAGAATAAGAGTCTGCATTTTGATGTTGGGGGATTTCTAAACCATTTGCATCGCTATAATTTCCTAAAATATCCTTTTTACCACTTACACTCCAGCTATAATCTCCCGACTTACCTTGATTTACGAATGAATAATTTTCTTTCCCATAGCTACCGCCGATTAAGGTGGCTGTCGTTTTATTGCCATCAACTTTGCGGGTAATAATATTGATAACTCCACCTTTGGCATCTGATCCATACAATGTTGAGGCAGATCCTTTCAGTATTTCAATTCGCTCAATATTATCTAAGGTATTAAATTCTGTTGCTTGGAAAGTACTAAAGGTACTGCCATTTGTATTGGCTCGAATTCCATTAATAAGAACAACAACCTGACTGGTTCCATTAATGCGAAAGGCATTAGCAGTATACCCTTCACCACCAGCACCATAATTACTAACATTGACCCCTGGTACATCCCTTAAAGCTTCTGCGATATCACGATAATGTTTCTTTTCTATGTCCTCTCGTGTAATCACCGTAATATTGGCATTGACCTCAAATTCCTTCACCGGTGTCTTAGTAGCCGTAACCACCACCTGATCAAAGGAATATTCTTTCGCTTCCTCCGCCTGGGAGATTCCGGTCATGGCAAGTAGCAACGTACTACTCACCATGGCGCACAATAGAGCTTTTCTTTTTCTCATAGATTTTTTATATTTCATTATTTATTTATATCCCCCTCAACTTTTCAAAATACCCTTGCTTATTCCACCAAACTACTTCCCGTCCATTCATCTCCACCGTTGACAAAAACTTATATATCGATTCCAAAGCCTTTCATTCATATGGCACGCACCCCGTAGTCCCATGAATGGCCGATCGCTAAGGATTACTTCATCGCACACTGGCAAGGCGATATTTTGGCAAATCACATTTGGCACTGCTCGTTGCTGTAATATGGCTTTTTCATGACTACTGCCCAGTAATAAGCCCGCTGCTAAGTTTGTAAGTAGACCTTCTATTTGCATACTGTCCTTCTGTCCATCCACTATGTCCATGCCATCTGGTATCGAACAAGACGGTATGCCATCATGCAGTACGACGGTCAACGATCCCGTGTCAGCCCACTCCAAGCGCAGTGCCTGGGACAACCCAAGGGCAACGGAAGAAGGCGCAGCAACCAATGTACGCTCAAACTGCAAGTCACCCCAGAGCCTCTCTATATCTCGTATGTTTGTGCGTAATTTTTTACTCAGAGTATTGGCTTCTCCCTGTATTCCCTGCAGACTTTGTTCATCCATCCACATGGTCTGTCCCAAGGTTTTAAGCCAATGCAGTGAACCTTCAATACCGTAGGGCGGCAGCAAAGCTAAATAGGGTATGCCATATTGTTGCTGTAGGTATTGGGCTAAATTGCCCCCCAGTTCTTCATGAATGACAAGATTGACTTCTGCCTGTGCCATGGTAGCGATTTCAGTTGTACTACTACCCGCCCCAGGCACGGCTAGTATTTCATACCCTGCCAACGTCAACATCCGCTTTAGTTCCTTTAAGTCACTCCCAGCATTGTAATAACCAACTGTACAGCCTAATAAATTTACCGTTCGCGGCTTTACCATTCGGCGTGGGTTCAGTGGCATAATGTCAAAGTAAGCTTTAGCAGCCGCCCGATACCCCTCCCAAAAACCACCGATCAAACCACCACTATCAATGCATACCACTGGACAGGGCATATTGGCCTCGGCAGCAATCCCGGCAATATCATCACCAATCAAGCTAACGGCGCAGCTATTTTCAATAAGGAGCACCGATGGACTGGAGGACTGTCCTACAGACTGTAATAATTCTAACAGGCACTCTTCCGTGCCATACACAACCGCATTATTATCGGGCTGCGTACAAAAAAAACGTTGACCAATACTAGGGCTGGATTTTTCTAAATACTTGCGAGCATAAAAATAGCACCAGAGGGGTCCATTTGCCACAATGGCAGCGTCAGGAATACCAGCAAAAAAAGCGGCTGCGCCAGTTAAAGCACAAGTGTTGACCTGTGTATACACATTATCCCATTGCTCTTTACCAGCCATATAGGACCCCTCCCTTCCCCTCAGACCGTCTTGCTAGCCGTGCCAGTTTATTAAGCTGCTGTATCAAACCGCCTACGCCAAGCGGCGGTAACACTGGCAACAAAAATTGCCGTTTGCTCTCGTCTTCTAGTTCGTGAGTCGTCATCAGAATATCAGCAGCTTCTAGAATGGTCTCACCCGTGCCTTCCTCAAAAATAGGCACTACCGTATGTTTTTTCAGTTCTTGTTCCATAGCTTCCTTCTGCTCTTCTGTAAGTCCACTAAACAAGACTATTCCCTCAATGCTCGCTCCAACTAAGTCCAACAGTTCCATGACCCACTCTGGTTGAAAATGAAGGAGAGGACGGCCGATGCACACTACCACCTTTATTGCCTGTAGGTCAGCACGGCAACGGGCGGCTTGTTGCTGTAATCGCGCAGATTGCTCTATGACGACCAATTCCGCCTCCCGTTCTTGTCCAAGCGATTTACCTATTTCTCGAATCCAGCTTTGAATGCCTCGCCAGCCCACAGGATACTCATGATCGAGAAAAGGAACTCCAAATTTGACCTGAATATCACTGGCAAGTTGTCGCATGGAATAAGAGGATTTTGATCGCCCTCCGCCTAGGGGAATACAAAGTTCCGAAGTGGGAACTCGGCAAATATCTTCGAGGGAAGCATAGCCTGGGAAATGACAATGCACTTGAAGACCGAAAGATTCCAGTAGTTGCTGGATTTCTTGGGCATCAGTGCCATTGGGACCACCATGGGTTCCTAGCAAGGTAACAGTATTAGCCAATCTCCCTTGCTTTTTCATAAAACGATCTATTAAAACTTTTGCCCCATAATAAAATCCAGCATAATACTCCCCGTCTAAAAAGCCACTGCACGGCACAGTCATCACTGGAATATTCCATTCTTCCTCCGCTTCTTTGGCAATAGCCTGTGTATCATCACCGATGACACCGGCTACACACGAGTTAGCCAGCATAATATATGTAGGCCGATACCGCTCTACAACATAGTCAATACATTGCTTCAATTGATCCGTACCACCAAAAATAGAGTGTTCTTCCTGTAAATTACTAGTAATTAACGGTGCTGTATATTGTTTAGAGATAAATCTCTGTCGAGCTATAGAATGGTAATGGCTTCCTAATTCCATATCCCTACTCACATGACCACATGCTTTCGGGCTATGAAAAATCACTACTGCTCCTTCGTTATGTGCCACGGCGCACCAAACACCCGGCATACTGCAACTGCAGCTTCCTTTCATGGTCACCATATACCGTTTATTCATTGCCATACTCTAATACCAACTCCTCTAATGTTTCAAAACTAAGGGGCGTCGGCACTGTTAGGGCACTATTTTCCATAATCAATCCTGCTAACTCACGATATATATGGGCTTGCTCAGACTCTGCTTCCCATTCAATGACGGTTTTTCGGTGTATTTCCGCTTGATGGACGATCTGCTCACGGGGAATAAAAGCAACCAACCGAGTATTGAGCCTTGTCGCAAAGGTTTCAAGCAACTTTTGTTCACTTCCGATATTACGACTATTACCGATAATGCCGCCAAGCCTTACCCGCCCACGCCCAGCAAATCTCGCAATCCCTTTGGCGATGTTATTAGCGGCATACAGGGACATGAGTTCACCAGAAGAAACAATATAGATATCGGTCGCATAGCCCTCTCGAATGGGTACGGCAAAACCGCCGCATACCACATCGCCCAGTACATCATACAAGACAATATGATCATCACTAATGGCCTGCAAGGCCTTTAATTTCTCCAAAGCGACAATGATGCCACGGCCAGCACACCCCACTCCTGGTTCTGGCCCACCTGCTTCTACGCATTTCACCCCAGCAAAACCAGTATGTACCACTTGCTCTGTGGTGACTTCATCCTCATATTGTTTGACCATATCCAGCACCGTCCCTGAGCAGACCTTGCCTAATAGCAGCCTTGTCGAATCATTTTTCGGATCACAGCCGATTTGACAAACTGAGTAGCCTTTTTCAGCTAATGCCGCTGATACATTGGCAGCTGTTGTCGATTTTCCAATACCACCCTTACCGTAAAATGCAATTTTCCTCATAGTCTCCTACCCTTCACCCACATTGCTAAAAAAACTTTCTAGAACTCAATCCCTTTTTGTGCTTTTATGCCCTTTTTATAGGGATGCTTAATTTCTTTCATCTCCGTCACTAAATCTGCGATTTCAATAATCTCTGGCCGGGCATCTCGCCCTGTAAGAACCAGATGCAAAGCAGGCGGTTTTATATTTATTAATTCCAAAACTGCATCCAAGGATATGATTTCAAATTTTATTGCATAATTGATCTCATCTAAGATAACCATATCCCACTTGCCTGATGTAAGTTCACTACCTGCTATTTGCAGAGCTTCCTTCGCTGCCAGTTTGTGATTTCGTTTATCATCTTTCTTACAGCTGTTCACAAAGCCCTCCCCCATCTGGCGTATCACAAAATCAGGGCCCATTCTCTCAGCAGCTTGCAATTCTCCATATTTCCAATGACCTTTAATAAATTGCATCACCAATACTTTTAAACCTTGTCCCCAGGCCCTCATTCCTATACCGAGTGCCGCTGTTGTTTTCCCTTTGCCATTTCCTGTATGAACCAGAAGTAAGCCTTGTCTTTCTGCCATACTTATCCTCCTCTCAGCCATTTAAAAAATATTATCCTAAATAGCATGTCCCTCAAAAATCCCAATTAACTCTTTTACTGCTAACGTCGCAGAAATCTGCCCCTTCATAACCTCTTCTTCAATATGAGGAATTCTTCTTATAACATTAGGATGATTAAGGAATTTTACCTCTAAATATTCCTGTACCATGGCATGTACCCAACTGATCATTTGTGTATGGCGACGCTGCTCAAAAAAACCAGATAACATCGTCACTTCATGAAATTTATCCACCATCCGCCAAATTTCTGCTATACCATCACCTGTAACTGCCGAGCAAGTATGACTCCTCGTTATCCATCCTTCTGTAGCAGGACGAAGGTAGTGAAGAATGCGTTCATAATCAACTTTGGCCATCAATGCCCGCTGCTTGTTATCCCCATCTGCTTTATTCACAACGATAGCATCGGCAAGTTCAATCACACCTTTTTTCATACCCTGCAGTTCATCCCCGGCACCTGTAATCATAAGGAGCATAAAGAAATCTACCATAGATCTTACGGCCACTTCGCTTTGCCCTACACCTACTGTTTCAATTAATAAAACGTCATAGCCCGCGGCTTCACAGAGCAAAATGGTTTCCCGACTTTTGCGAGTTACCCCTCCTAATGTCCCACTAGAAGGAGATGGTCGAATAAAAGCTCCCTTACGGCGAGATAACTCTTCCATACGAGTCTTATCCCCCAAAATACTACCTCTTGTCACGGTACTACTAGGGTCAACAGCCAATACTGCCACCTTATGCCCCTCGTCACATAGCTGGCAACCTAGTACTTCAATAAAAGTACTCTTACCAGCACCTGGAACTCCCGTTATTCCTACACGAATGGATTTTCCCCCATAGGGTAGCAATCGCTTAACAATTTCTTGCGCCATAGTCATATGTACTGGCAAATTACTTTCAATCAAGGTAATCGCCTGGGATAAAACTACCCTGTCCCTATCGAGTACCCCTTGTACATATTCATCTACAGTGAGCTTACGGCGTGCACTTTTCAAGAGCACGCCTTCTTGTTTTGGCCTTCCTTGATAGGGCATACCATCATGCACACTAGCAATTCCGCCCATCACTCGAGTCGTAAAAGCATCTCCCCCCTCTAGGGGAATCCATTCTGGTCGGCTATCTTTTTTTCGCTTTTCTCTATTCATGGTGTTAATCAAGCGCCTGGGTATTGCGCTTTAACTCTTCTAATATTTTCTCAGCGGCCACTGGTATTACAGTACCTGGTCCAAAAATCGCAGCTGCTCCACTTTCACGTAAGAATTCATAGTCCTGGGCTGGAATCACCCCGCCAATCACAACCATAATATCTTCCCGTCCTAGTTTCTTTAGTTCTTCGATGAGCTGAGGTAACAACGTCTTATGTCCTGCTGCTAAGGAGCTCATGCCTACGACATGCACATCGTTGTCCACAGCCTGTTGGGCTGTTTCTTCTGCTGTTTGAAACAAAGGACCGATATCTACATCAAAGCCCATATCCGCAAAGGCCGTGGAAATAACTTTTGCTCCTCGGTCATGACCATCCTGCCCCATTTTGGCAATCATAATGCGCGGACGTCGTCCTTCACGTTCTTCAAACTCATCGGCCATCCTTCGCACTTTTTCGATAATTTCTTCATCAGCAAATTCGCTACTATATACGCCAGAAATAGAACGAATAATGGCCTTATGTCGTCCTGCAACTTTTTCAATAGCATCCGAAATTTCCCCAAGACTAGCCCTTGCCCTTGCTGCTTCAACGGCCAGTGCCAAGAGATTGCCCTCACCCGTTTCCATGGATCTAGTAATGGCTTCCAAAGAACGCTCTACTCGTTCATTATCCCGATTGCTGCGCAGCTTTTCCAAGCGGCGAATTTGCGATAGGCGCACTGCCGTATTGTCAACTTCTAGAATATCAAGAGGATCTTCTTTCTCTAAGCGATAGCGATTAACACCAACAATGGTTTCTTTGCCGGAATCAATATGAGCTTGCCGACGAGCAGCAGCTTCTTCGATTCTCATCTTCGGCAGCCCTGTATCAATGGCTTTAGACATACCGCCAAGGGCCTCTACCTCTTGAATGTGACTCCAAGCCCGCTTCACTAATTCATTGGTCAAAGCCTCTACATAATAAGAGCCACCCCAAGGATCAAGTACATTACATACCATAGTTTCATCTTGAATATAAATTTGTGTATTACGGGCAATTCGCGCTGAAAATTCCGTTGGTAAGGCAATGGCTTCATCTAGTGCATTGGTATGTAAGGACTGTGTATGACCAAGGGCAGCTCCCATGGCCTCCATACATGTCCGCCCCACATTATTAAATGGATCTTGCTCCGTCAGGCTCCAGCCTGAAGTTTGGGAATGAGTACGCAGCGCCATGGATTTGGCTAATTTAGGATCAAATTGTTTAATAATTTTTGCCCAGAGCAGGCGACCAGCACGCATCTTGGCAACTTCCATAAAGTAATTCTTACCAATGGCCCAGAAGAAAGACAAGCGTGGTGCAAAAACATCCACCGGCATCCCTGCTTGAATACCGGTTTTTATATACTGCAAACCATCGGCCAAGGTATAGCCCAGTTCAATATCAGCCGTAGCGCCTGCTTCTTGCATATGATAGCCTGAAATACTAATGCTATTGAACTTGGGCATAAACTCCGAGGTATAGGCAAAAATATCGGCGATAATGCGTATGGAAGGCTCTGGAGGATAAATATAGGTATTACGCACCATAAATTCTTTTAAAATGTCATTTTGAATGGTACCTGTCAACAGTTCTTGCCTAACCCCCTGTTCTTCAGCTGCCACAATATAAAAAGCCAGTACAGGTAGTACAGCGCCATTCATGGTCATAGATACAGACATTTTATCTAAGGGGATACCTGAAAACAGAATTTCCATATCCAAGATAGAGTCAACAGCAACCCCAGCCTTGCCTACATCCCCCACAACTCGCGGATGATCCGAATCGTAACCACGATGAGTGGCTAAATCAAAAGCAATGGATAAACCTTTTTGCCCAGCAGCCAGATTGCGACGATAAAAAGCATTACTTTCTTCTGCCGTGGAAAAACCTGCATACTGGCGCACCGTCCAAGGACGCGATACATACATATTTGGATAGGGTCCGCGCAAAAAAGGTGGAATACCTGCCACATAGGGCAAATGATCAATCCCCGCTAAGTCAGCCTTAGTATAAATTGGTTTTAGATTAATTTGTTCCATGGTGCGATATTCTAATTCGTCTAATAATTTACCACTGTCCTTTTGCACTTGTTTTTGCCACTGGGCCAAATCAGAGGCTACCCACTGCTTTTGGCAAGGAATTTTAGTAAAATCTGGTGTTGTAAGCATCACATAATCCCTCTTTCTTTCTGTAACTTCGCCAGCATTTCGTAACAATTTGCCCTAATATGAATAAAATCATCTACGCCTGCTTCTTTATATATTTCTTGTAAGTCTGCAGGAGGTAGGCCTGCTAAAAATAAAGTAATATCTGGTTTCACTGTTTTAATTCCTTTTGCTAAAGCAGGTACTAGTTCCGGATAAGTGGCATCTGTGGAACAAATGACGGCAACGGGCGCACCAGACTGAATGGTAGCTTCCATGGCCTCCTCCACAGTTTTAAAACCATCATTTTTCAGCATGTTAAAAGCACCTACTTCTAAAAAGCCACTTACAAAATCAGCCCGTGCTTTGTGCTGAGGAATGGGCCCCATATTGACTAAGAAGATTTCTAGATTTTTTCCGGTTCGCTTTTTATAAGCCTCGGTACGCTCTCGTAAACTCCGATATTGTTCATCAGCGCGATGAGGAATCAGAGGCTGTATTACTGTTTTTTTATCACCACTCCTACGGATAGCATGGGTAACTTCGCCTATGGTAGCTCCACTTAAGAAAGCCTGAATGGTTACATCCATGATAGTAGTCATTCCCCTATCCACCTGCGCCAAAACCTTGACTCGACTTTCTAATTCTTGTTCATCTACATCCTTACCATATGCCAGCAGTTCAGCACTACGCTGCTCTTGGTACTTAGCATAATCAAAAACCGAAGTCTCTAAGGGTGTTTCTAGCAAATTAGGATACATGTTTGTTCCTAAAATCACATTCTTACGCGTGGCAAATCCCTTAGCACGTTTTTGGTTTACGACTTCAATCTGCTTCTGAGGAATTTTTTCTACTAAGGATTGCAATAAACCACCTACGCCTTCAATCTCTTGGAAGAGTTGCCAAGCCTTTTCTCCAATCAAACTAGTTAATTTTTCTACATACCATGAGCCACCAGCAGGATCAACGGGTTGAGTCAAATTACACTCTTGCTGCAACACAATTTGCGTATTACGAGAAATACGATGGGCAAAAGCATCAGCAGGACGTATTGCTTCATCAAAATAACCTACATGCACACTATCAACCCCGCCTACCACTGCGGAAAAAGCCTCCGTTGTCGTACGCAACATATTGACATAAGGGTCAAATACGGTTTTTGTAAAAGCTGAAGTCCGCGCATGAATCAACATCTTTTGCCCTTCTTCACTGCCACCGAAGGCTTTTACAATCTGCGCCCATAACATACGTGCGGCCCGCAGCTTAGAAATTTCCATAAAGAATTTAGTACCGACCGAAAAGGAAAAATACATTTGTGTAGCTGCTGTATCAATGGGAACGCCGCGTTTTTGCATATTTCGCAAATATTCAACGCCCGTAGCAAGTACAAAAGCCAACTCTTGTACCGCATTAGCACCACTATCATGATAGGCTTGCCCAGCAACTAAAATAGTTTTAAACTGCAGTTCATTATCATGTACCCAAGTCACCATTCCTGCCAGTTCATCATAGATGTTTTCCAATGAATCAGGTAGTTCACCTGTTCTGGCTAGTTGATCCAAAGGATCTGCGCCAATGCACCCCTTTAACCGCTGATAATCTTGCCCGTTGGCTTTCATCATGCCTACCATCAAACTAACCATCTGGATACCAGAAGTTCCAACCGGCATAAATACAGGTATCTTTTCTAAGTCAATTCCAGAAAAAGCTCGGTATACATCATCTAAATTGGATATGGATAATCCTTTGCCGATAGCCTGCTCTGTTGCCTTATGCACATCGATTCCCAGCTGCGTAGCCTCATCTAACACTACATTGATTGCTGTACCACCCTTAGCTAACTCTTGCTGTATGACTTCGTTAAATACATCAGCCAAAGGCTGGGCACATTCTTGGCAAATATCCCAAGGTTTATCTAAGTAACCTGTAGTCTTGGCCCCACGCACATAGGGGAATTCACCTGGTAAAGTATGATAATGTTCTATATCTGCAATATCTTCCATACGGTACATAGGCTGTAAATCAATGCCTTCATCCGTCCTCGTAATTAGTTTTTTCGCCCAATCAGCCCCTTTTAGGGATTTTTCCGATTCAGCCCGCCATTCTTCATAGGTAGGATAAGGAAATTCAGCAAAGAAACGTTCTTGTGGTTTATCATCAGTTAACGTGTTTTGCTCTGCACTCTCATTTTTCATACTAGCACCTTCCATTTCACTTATTTTGGCACAATAAAAAAACTCTCAGCATAGGCAGAGAGTTAAACGCAAGTATATATTTATAGTTAAAAAAGCCCGGCTGAAAATATCAGCCGGGACGAAATAACGCAAATATTGCGTGTAAATCTCCTCCCCATCTCTCGCAGGTCAAACGGTGATTGCTATATAGGCAGTTCTCCTGACTCTGACTCATTGCGCATCCAAACCTTCCCAAGCATTAATTCTCAGTGGCATACTATGGATTTGCTCCTCATTACAGTGGCGGGACCGCGTTGGCTTTTCACCAACTTCCCTATTAAGCCCCAAAGGGCACCTATACCATCAATATGTAATTTTTCCTGTCCTTATTTTTTTATAGCAGTGCCTGTAGCATAACTACATGCACTTGGCTGAAAAAGGTAGTTCCGTTTATACGGAACCAACTGTCAAGCCCCAGACAGTTCATAAAAAAGGATAATGAAAACTTGAAATATATGTTACACTCTTCTGACCCAGGTACAGAAAAGCCACATACCAAAGTAAAAAAATAAATCTCCTGGCCATAAGCCAGGAGAATAGAATCAAGAACATCAAAGTTATAATCATAACTATATGGCAAAAAAGCATAGCCAAATAGAACTATAATAAAACTTATATGTGCACTTAATCCCCTCCCCATCGCTCGTGGGTAAAACGGTGATTGTCAAATAGGCAGTTCTCCTGGCTCTGAATCATTGCTCCCCCAAACCTTCCCAAGACCTATCGTCCCAGTGGCATACCATGGGTTTGCTCCTCATTACAGTGGCGGGACCGCGTCGGCATTACACCGAACTTCCCTATTAAGCCCTTGCGGGCACCTATCTCTACTATATTTTATTTTGAGGTATCGTAACGGTTTTTATGGTATCATTGTTTCATTTTTTTGTCAACTATATATATTCTTTTTCATAATTCTCCCACTAGTTATTATCCCATTGATCATAACTAACCAGGTGCCAAAACATCATCCTCTTCATATAATAAAATAACTCAGATGTTTTATATGTTAGCCCTGGCTAATATCACTTATTATTTTTTCAAGGAGGACTTAACATGAATACATTATCAACTACCATTCCACTATCAAGCATTAGCATCGGTTCTATTTGCCAGATTGTATCACTGAATGTAAAGGGTTTACTACGGCGCCGCATTCTGGATTTAGGAATGGTACCAGGCACACCTGTGCAGTGCATCCGCAAGAGTCCAGCAGGCGATCCTATAGCCTACTTAGTTAGAGACACTCTCATTGCTCTACGCAATGATGATGCCAGCCAAATTAGGGTTACCCTTCTATAACAGCATTACGTAACATTTTCAGGAGGAGATAGAAATGAGCAAATTCAATAGGGAAGAACATCATAGAATAATGCAGAAACATTTTGGTATTATAACAACTCCAGGACAATTTACAGTCGCCTTAGCTGGTAATCCTAATGTAGGTAAGAGCACTGTCTTTAATGCCTTGACAGGATTACATCAACATACCGGTAACTGGCCAGGAAAAACCGTTGATAATGCCCAAGGCAGTTTCACTTATCTTGACAGTTCCTTTCTAATGATTGATCTGCCTGGTACTTATTCCATCTTAGCTCATACGGTAGAAGAACAAGTTGCACGGGATTTTATTTGTTTTGGTAAACCCGATGCAACCCTCGTGGTACTTGATGCCACTTGCTTAGAACGCAATCTCAATTTAGCTCTACAAGTTATGGAAATTACGCCCCATGTTATTGTCTGTGTAAATCTAATGGACGAAGCTATCAAGAAAAATATTACCATTAATATTTCAGCCTTACAAAAAGAATTGGGCGTGCCAGTGATCCCCACTGCCGCCCGTAATGGAAAAGGTCTAGATAGCCTACGCCACGCATTATATGAAATGTCAATCGGGATTACACACACAACCCCCAGGCAGATTCATTATTCTCCTGAAGTAGAAAGGGCTATCCAAGAACTTACACCAAAAATTTCAAGATGTATTGGCAATGCACTCAATCCCCGCTGGGTAGCTTTGCGTCTACTCGATGGTGATTCGGCGTTCATTGATAGCATTACGCATTATCTGGATCTAGAAAATAATCGTAAGGAGCTAGCAGTATGAGTGCTGTAATAAAGCCTATGATCACACTAAAAGAAATATGCACTGAGGCGGAAAGAATCCGCCTCACCACTCAAAATTCTTTTGGCGACAAAATTGTATCCGATATTTATGTCAATGCTGAGAAAATTGCTAACCGTACCATAACTAAAAATACTTCGGAAAACCCCAGCTTAGATAGCAGGCTAGATGATATTTTAACCTCTCGCCTATTTGGCTTTCCGATTATGCTCCTACTACTGAGTGGAATTTTTTGGTTAACAATTACAGGGGCAAATATCCCTTCAGAAATGATTGGCAATGTCCTATTTGCCTTCCAAGACCAGCTTATAATCTGGTTTGCTCTCGCTGGAGCACCTGACTGGCTCACTGGTGTACTCGTCCTTGGAATGTATCGGTCATTAGCCTGGGTTATATCGGTTATGCTTCCCCCTATGGCTATATTTTTCCCTTTATTTACACTGCTAGAAGATCTAGGCTACTTACCTAGAGTGGCTTTTAACTTAGATAATATGTTCAAAAAATGTCAGGCCTGCGGCAAACAAATTCTCACCATGTGTATGGGCTTTGGCTGCAATGCCGCTGGAGTCGTAGCCTGCCGTATTATAGACTCTCCTCGGGAGCGTTTAATTGCCGTACTGACCAATAACTTTGTACCATGCAATGGTCGTTTCCCCACGTTAATTGCCATTGCAACCATCTTTATGGGCGGAGTTGTAACATCCGAATATGAAACAGCCGTTGCCTCCTTAGTTGTTACCCTATTAGTCATACTTGGTATACTGATAACCTTTGCTGTTTCCTGGGCATTATCCCATACCATATTAAAAGGAGAAACCTCCTCATTAGTATTAGAACTGCCACCTTACCGCAAACCGCAATTTGGTGCTATTTTGTACCGTTCTATTATTGATCGTACTCTCTTCGTCCTCAAGCGGGCCATAATTATGGCTGCTCCTGCAGGTGCAATCATCTGGATACTCGCTAATGTCTACATAGGAGAATTAAGCCTTATCCGTCATCTAGCCGCTTGGCTACATCCTTTTGCCTACGCAATCGGCCTCGATGGTTTCATTCTCCTTGCATTCATCCTAGGGCTACCAGCTAACGAAATCGTTGTACCTATTCTCCTCATGAGTTACCTATCCTCAGGACAAATGCTGGAATTTGATACTCTCAATGACTTACGAAACATACTAATAGACCAAGGTTGGACCTGGCTCACCGCAGTCTGCGCTCTGCTCTTTTGTTTATTACACTGGCCTTGCACTACTACTCTCTTATCAGCATACAAAGAAACAGGCAGCAAGAAGTGGACTTTTTTAACCTTCCTAATCCCAACTACCATTGGCTTTGCGGTATGCTTTACGGTCGCCCAACTGGCACGTCTATTAGGCTTGGCCTAGATAGGAGTCTTTAAGAATTAGAGTCCATTCGCTCTAAGATAACCCGATGATCCACTAAATGAAGCTCTTTAATACGAGCAGCTACGGTTTTGCGTTCACCAAAAATATTTTCTAAGTAGATTTCTCCATTGTGGGGTATAATTTTATCTACTCTTTCCAGTAATAATTCCTCTACATCCTTATTTACTATATAAACATTCGCTTCACACATATTTTATCCCCCCCTAATTTTTTGCAGAACCAGTAAGGCTTGGCCCCAGCCAAGTCTTCTTTATTTGTACTAACAACGCATCTACCAAATGAGGAAGAGGCTCCGTTGCTAGCCCTATAATATCAATATTCCCCCGATAGATAGGTATTAGCAATTTACGCGCCTTACTTGTCACGATTGCTTCTGCCATTTTAGGGGTAAGCTCACCCAGCATTGAATTGGCCATAATAATACTTAATGAACCTATAATTAAATCAATCTCCTTACTATTATATACAATGGCATTCTCACCTGTAGCACCTTCATTGGCTCCAGCCTTTAACATGGCGGAGGTCGCTAAGGCATTTGTCCCTAAAGCAAGAATATCAACCTGTTCCCTAAATTCTTTTCGCATTTTTTCAATAATGACTTTGCCCATACCTCCACCTTGCCCATCAATTACAGCAATTCGCATAGTTACCTCCAATGTAAACCCATCTCTTCTTGTTATACTAAAAACATCTTCTATAAAATTCTGTATCTTAGCTTCATTTTCCTCTATTACATAGGGTATTAGTAACACAATATACAACCGTCCATACCCTCATTTTTTTGAGAATATGGACGGTTGTATCATTTAATTTAACCTAAAAACCACTGGCACAGTCGTAAAACATACTACTGCTCGACCAGTATTTTTTTCTTTGGCAGGAGTAAAGCGCCATTTGTAGACGGCGGTGACCGCCGACTGGTCAAGTGAAGTATTACCAGAAGATTGTTGTACATTAACCTCACCCGCACGACCATTTTCTAGGATTTGCACTTTAAGCAGTACTTTCCCTGTTGCGCCAGCCTTACGGGCATCTTCTGGATACGTTGGATGAACTTGGGACAAGATTTGAGGTCCTAAGATGCCACCACTTCCTTTACCTAAACCTTGCCCGCTATTATTTTTTCCTATACTTGACTGTCCAGCACCGCCATCTAGGGTGCTACTCCCTGATACACTGCCACTCGTAGGTGAACTTACTGCTTGTGTTTCCCTTATACTATCTTCTCTCCCAAGATCACTGCTCACTTCATCAACAGTCAAGGATGCTCCTGTTTGTATGGCAACAGGAAATGCTACCAAAGCAGTGCTGCTTGCTGCCGACGCAGTATGGGACAATTCCCGCCCGATTGCTCGACTTGCACCTACTGATTCTGAGCCAGGATCTATGGACTGCTGATTGGTATATTCATTGATTAATTCTAATTCTATTAACGGCTTTACAGTTTTTGTTTTAAAAACACCTGGAGCCAATAAGCCTACACCACATACTAAAAAAACATTTATGGCAATGGAAATTATAATGGCACGCCACCACCGTTTACCAGCATCCATATAGCTACCTCTCTTTCGTCTCTGTAGCTACAGCCACGCGCCGTGCCCCTGCTTGTTTTAATTCATCCATGACAGCTACAACCTTGCCATATTCAGTCAAGCGATCACCGCGCAGCATAAAAACACGATCTGGGTTACTTGACAGCTCTAAGGTTACTCTGCGTTTTAATAAATCCAAAGGAATTTCTTCTTTTTCATATAAGACCTTACCATCACTCATAATGCTAATGGCAATACTTTTTGGAACATCACTTTGACTTTTAGAGGTCTCTGGTAAGTTTAAGGGCACTGTATTTTGCTCCACCATATATAAGGTACTCATCATAAAAAACACCAATAAGAAAAAGATAATATCAATCATGGGAATAATCATGAGCTGAGGTTTATCCTCATTTCTCATACTACGCAATTTCATGAGTTTTCCCCCGCGCTACCTTTTTGCTTGTTAAGCTACCGACTAACATGTTACACATTTCTTCTATATCCGTAACAATACCATCCAGTCGGTGGGAGTAATAGGTATGAACCACCATTGCTAAAATGGCCACACTTAATCCTGTTGCTGTTGCCACCAAAGCTTCTCCCACACCACTCGTAATTGCTAGAGGTTGCCCTGTTTTTACATTTAGTACACTAAAGGAATTTATCATACCAATTACTGTGCCTAGCAGCCCAAGAAGTGGTGCTAATGTCACCATGGTGCTCAGATAATTTAAATATTCTCGCAGTCTTGCAGCCATTAGTAAGGCTGAACCTTCTAATACACTTTCTATATTTCTTTCTTGCCCAACAGCTTGTAACCCCTTAAGAGCGATTATGGCAAGTCCAGACTTAGTTCTTTGACACAATTGCATTGCTTCCCCTATATTTTGTTTTTCTAATATCCCTTGTAATGTAGGGATAAAGTTTTCTGTTTCCTTCGTCATTTCTTTATAATATAAGTATCTTTCTACCCAAATAGCTAACACTGCCACTGAGCAAAGAGCTAAGATATACATTACAGGTCCGCCTTTATGAAACAAACTAAAACACTGTTCTAAGAATTCCATGCTAATACCTCCCATGGTTTCAACTTTTTAATTTTCTTTGTGGTATTCGACATGAGCAACCTAAAAATTCATCGTCATACCTAACTTATAGGAGCGAGGCAATGTATAGTACTCCGTAGTACTATGGCTAGTAATATCTTTACGATCGAGCAAATTATCAACTGTAAATGTCAAGGTACGGTTCTCATCATAATGATGATTAATATGAAGCGTCACTGGTAGCATTGGTTTGCGATTGTCTTGGTTACTGCTGTTGACCCGATCACCTATATACTGAGCGCTCAAAGTAGCATCTGTTTTTCCTACGGTATATTTTAAAGAACCACTGAGCTGTACTCTACCATAGGTTCTTTTCCACACTCCCCCATCTTGCTCCTCTGGATTGGAATAACTGCCGCCTAGGGCATAGGAAAATTTAGGGCTTAAACGATTTTCATAACTAACTTCAATACCCGTATTGCGGAAATCAGAATTCTGCGCTTGATATTGAGGAGTAGCGGCAGTACCAACATTTTTCCAACTAATTTGGTCTGCAACTGTCGTATGAAAGAGAGCTAGTTTTAGAGCCTGACTATCCTTTGCTTTTTTCCAGCCAATTTCATAATTATAACCAGTCTCTGGTTTCAGTCCTGGGTTAGAAGCCGTCAAATCACTATAGGCATACATTTGTGAAAAGGTCGGCATCTTAAAGGCCTTGCCAATATTGGTATACCACATGCTATGTTCATCAATCTTTGTCAAGGTCTGAATTTGAGGACAAAACTCCTGAAAACTTTTTCCTACCTCACTTTTTAGCATGTCTTCCCGGGCACTGATAATTAAATTTGTCCTTGGGCTAACAGCCTTATCCCACTGGATATAGGTAGAAAAATGATCTCTGGCATAAGGCCCAGTATTATAGGTTCCTAGCTTACGAGCAGCATATTTCCCGTCCAGTTTTTCTCCATTGTCCTGATAACTTTCTCGTTGATAGTTTATCCCTGCCAGTACATTACTATCAGTAAATGACCATGATTTTTGAGTATCCACACCCCAAACTTTGTTGTTAGTTTTGCCCCATTCTGGTTTGTTTCTGCGTGGCATTTCCACACCATTGTAATTTAAATCCTGATTATTTAAGAATAATTTGCTTTTCCAGCTTCCTTTTGTATAGTCAAGCTGCACAAAATTCTTAGTATCATCATAGGCGCTGGTCTTAAATAGAGTATTAGTGCCAGCTTCACTACGTAAGAAAGAATAATCATTATTCGTATACATATGAGTAAGGGTTAGATTGTCATTAAATTTATAATTCCAAGAGAAGCTCTTTTTCTCACTAGCACCTAAAGCGGTATATAGATTTACAGAACCAGCAATTGCTGGCATTTTCGAGTCCGTGGAGGGGCTAGAAATTTGCTCCGTCTCACCCATTTTTTGATAATTAAAACTAAAACCAACCTTACCAGCTTGAATGGACATACTATGATCTTGCACACCAAAATTACCGCCAGCAATTGCTGCGGAGTTTTCTCGTGTCTCTTTCGTTATAATATTGATTACACCGCCAAAAGCCTCACTGCCATATAATACTGCCCCTGCCCCTTTTACAATCTCGACTTTTTCCACTTGGCTAACTGGTATGTCTTCCAAATTATATTTTCCATTTAAATTAACGGGTATACCGTTAACAAGTACAAGTGTACCCGATTCTACACCGCGCATCACCAATTTACTTGTCATCCCACCATAAGACTGTCCACCTGGTCCTAAGGAATAATAGCTCATTCCCTCAGTATATTTTAAAGCTTCTATTACACTCCCCGCCCCAGTGGCAGCTAATTGTTCCTTAGTATATACCTTAACGCTTGCAGGTGTATGTAAGTCACTTGTTTCATGACGCAAGGCCGTAACCACCACGGGGTCCATCGCAAATTCAGAATTTACTTCTGCTGAGGCAAAGGCGGGTACTGTTAAACAAAAAGCCGTCAAAGCTATACTTACTTTATTGTGCAAATATCCTTTTTTCATTATAATCATCCCTTCAAAGAGCAAGTTTTTCTTTAGTAGTCAAAAAAAATCTCCCGACCTAAATCGGGAGATGCAGAATACTACAATATATTGTATGTAATCCCCTCCCCATCGCTCGTGGGTAAAACGGTGATTGATAACTAGGCAGTTCTCCTGGCTCTGGATCATTGCTCTACCAAACCTTCCCAAAACTTTTATTTCAGTGGCATATCTTGGTTTTGCTCCCCATTACAGTGGCGGGACCGCAACCGTATTTCACGGTTTTCCCTATTAAGCCCTTGCGGGCACCTAGCTCTATCTTATTTTATTTTTAAGCAAAGTCACTGTTATTCTATTCGATAACAGGAATTACTGGTGCATCTTTACTACGTTCATTTTTGTCATTTTTGCCTTCAATGACATCTTTAATATGTTGTACATAAATATCTTGAATGGCTGCATTTTCACCTAGTCCATGTAGATATGTTTCCACTTTAAAGCCGGCAGCCAACAATTGTGATTTAAAGGAATCTTCCTCATCCCCCGCCATATCATTATTAGCGTGGTCACCAGCTACCACCATTAAGGGCATTAAGAATACTTTTTTTATATTTTGCTCTTTGCATTTTTTTATAACATTTTCTACTGTCGGATATCCTTCAACGGTAAAGACAAAAACATTACCCAGTCCAGCATCCTGAATTTTCATTTGCAGGGCCGCATAAGCAGCATTGGATGGATGAGGTCCACCATGGCCCATCATGGCAACCGCATCATTTTTGCCGAGCTTTGGCAATTGGGTTTGGATGGCTTTGATAGCGATGGTATAATCATCGGCTTTCCCTTCTTGTCCTGTATAATATAAAACGGGACGACCAAGCTCTATTTTTGCAAACCCTTTGCTGTGGGTATAGTGGGCTACGACACGACTTACTTTTTCGTATTCATCACCCGCTTCGATGTGAAGGGGCTGCACAATAACCTCTGTATAACCTTCTGCTTTGAGTTTTTCTAGGGCCTGTTTTTCTGTATCGACTTGTATACCATCACGTTCTGCTAATTTTTTGATAATAATGCGAGAAGTAAAGGCACTGCGAACTTCATAATCGGGAAAAGTTGCTTTTATTTTATTTTCCACTGCCTCAATGGTTACTTTACGCGTATCTGCATAAGTAGTACCAAAACTAACTACTAAGATTGCCTTTTTAGTTCTTGAAATTTCTGCTGCACTAGCCCCTTGTTGCATGGTAAATCCTCCAACCATTGTTACTGCTAACAATAAAACCCCTACTACCCATGTAATCCTTTTCATAAATATACTCCAACCTTTCTTTTTTCATTACTAGGAAAGTAAAAAATAAAACTCCTGACCATCGGCCAGGAGAATAGAATTAAGAACATTACTATATTGTCGTACTTACATAGGAAACTTGGCTTGCGCTAAGCCTTAGTTGCCCTTGCTTGGAATCGGAAAGCGTTATACTTTCTGATTCCGTAAAAAATCCCGACGTTACATACGCCGGGATATAAGTACAATACAATCTTTCATGTGCACTTAATCCCCTCCCCATCGCTCGTGGGTAAAACGGTGATTGACAAATAGGCAGTTCTCCTGGCTCTGGATCATCACTCGCCCAAACCTTCCCAAGACATTCATCCCAGTGGTATAATATGGGTTTACTCCTCATTACAGTGGCGGGACCGCGCCGGCGTTACACCGGACTTCCCTATTAAGCCCTTGCGGGCACCTATTTCTACGATATTAAATTTTGAGTCATGGTAATGTTTTTTATAGTAACATTCTTTCTTTTCTTTGTCAACTCTATCCATATTTTTTAGTGACTAACTATAACTTCCTGCTAGTTAACCTAGAAAACGTCCTCTTATTGTGAAAGTAGCAAAATACAACATGGCAGATATGAGTACTATGGTTGAGCCCGTTGCCGTATTCAAGTAATAAGAAAGGATTAGCCCCGTGACACCTGAAAGAACTGCAAAGCCCACTGACACAAAATGATATTGCTTAACATTATTGGTAATATTGCGTGCTGCCGCTGCTGGCAGAACTAATAAGGAATTAATAATAAGTAGTCCTACCCAATGAATGGTCATAGCCACAACTACGGCAAGAGCTGATGCAAATAAAATTTCGATCAGTAGGGTATTGATTCCTCGGCTGGCTGCTAGAGATGGATTGATACTAATGATCAGTAATTTATTAAAAATGAATACCCATAATAGTATAATGCCAACAAATATACCAAGCAGCATGAGAATTTCCGAAGGTGCTATACTTAATAAGTCACCAATCAAAAAAGAGGAAAATTTATTAAAGCCTCCACCAAAGGACATGATGACTAGGCCTAAGGCTACTGCAGTCGATGCAAAGACGCCGATAATGGTATCTGGTGAAGTTTTACTCGTATTTTTAATAATCGTAATTAAAATAGCAAAGGTCACGGAAAATAAGATGATCCCCCAGAGCGGACTTATCCCCCCCACTAAGGTACCAATGGCAATTCCCGTAAAGGCACCATGCCCTAAGGAATCAGAAAAAAAGGCCATACGGCTACTCACTACCATTGTACTCAGTATGCCAAAGAGAGGTGTAGCCAATAATACTGCCAGCAAAGCGTTTTTCATAAAAGTATACTCTACCCATTGAAAGGGAAGAAGGGTGTTAACCAATCCATACCACAAATCCAGCATTAGCTTTCCTCCCTTTCCACTACAGAGCTGGTTTCTTCTTTTCCATATTGTCCACTCCGTAGCATTCCAAAGGCTTTTCTTGTCCGTTCATCCTTAAAGACTTCCTCTGGCGTACCGTTACATATCACTCTACCCTCTAACAGAATGACTCGGTCAGCATACTTTTCTACTAATGCAAGATCATGAGATACTAAAATAATCGACAAATCATATTTTTCCCGCAGCTCCGATACGATATCGTAGAATAGCTCTAGTCCATTATGATCAACGCCTGATACAGGCTCATCAAGTAATAACAAATCGGGTATAGGGTCAAGGGCAAGGGCAAGAAGGATGCGTTGCAATTCTCCACCCGATAGCGCTCCAAGCCTGCGATCAATTAGATGCTCCGCTTTTACTTTTTCTAAGCTTTGTCTTACCCTACTACGAATACTGTTAGGAGTCATGAGCCAGGAAGGAATGCTTGTAGTGCAAGCCATAAAAACATCAAGAACACTAGTAGGAGTACTGACGTCAAAATTTAAATATTGAGGAACATAGCCGATGCAAGGGTTTCCACTACGAACACCCTTGGCATCAAAATATTTTAAGACGCCTGAATGCTTCACTTCACCCAGTATTGCCTTGAGCAATGTACTTTTGCCAGCACCGTTAGTCCCAATCAGCGCAGTGAGTTCACCACAGTGTATATGAAGATTTACATCCTCAATAATTTTTGTTTTGCCAATCACAACATTGAATTTCTCAATTTTTGTACAACATAAATGCTGGCAATTCTTTTCACCTTTCTCACAGCTGTGTTTATCTTTTCCTATCATTTTAATGCCTCTTGCAATGTTTTCAAGTTCCCCTCCATGACAGTGATGTAATCATTATATGCATCGGGTTTGGCATCACCAGTGACTGCGGGATCTAAGGTATATACTTTTGCACCTGTTTCCCGAGCAATCGCATCTGCCGCTTTGGATGGGTATTGAGGTTCGGCAAACAATGCTTTTATATTGGATTTCTTTATCTGCTCGATAGTATCCTCTAGTTCCTTCGGCGTTGGTTCTGCCCCAGGCTCTCTTTCGATGACAGTAACAATATGTAGATTAAATTCCTTTGCAAAATAGGGAAAGGCCTCATGAAAGGTAACGATTTCCTTATATGGTGCATTATCTAAGGATGTATGCATTGTAGTTCGCAGCGCTGATAATCGGCTTATATACTCCTCCCCATTACTTCTATACTGGTCAGCATGAACAGGATCTAATGCCGAAAGTTGCTGAGCGATTGTCTGAACCTGAAGTATGGCATTGGAAACACTTACCCATACGTGAGGATTTGGGGCACCATTTTTATCTTCTAGCAGTACAATCCCTTTACTTCCATCAACCACCTGCAATTGAGGCTGTTGCTTCATTGCTTTATCCAAAAATGCTTCCATTCCTGCGCCATTAATAACAAAGGCGTCTGCTTTTTCAAGAGTTTTTAAATCTTCTGGCGTTAATTGATAATCATGAAGGCAACCCGTTTGAGGTTTTGTCATATTTACCACCTGAACACCCTCAATTTCCTTAGTAATATTAAGGGTAGATATATACATTGGATAAAAGGATGTCACAATGGTAAATTTCTTATCAGCCCCCGTACTCGTAGAACTTCCTTGCTTGTCAGTATTCTTACTCTGCCCACACCCACTCATAAGAAAGATACTAACTGTCAATAGGGATATTACCTTAACTAATTTTGTAAACATATGAATTCCTCCCGTTAAATACTATTTTCAATACATTAAACAACTTGACATGCAGTGCAGTAACCGTAAAACCCGTTTCTTATTAATAATATTCTTATTTAGAGTATATATTCTTCTTTTATCCAAGTCAAGAAATCATGTTTACCTCTGAATACACTGTGCAAACATACAAAATCCCACCCAAAATAATTTGGATGGGATTTTATCAATAATAAACAATCTATATACTACCAAATATTTTATCTGTAAGCTTAACATACCAAGCCGCTGATTGTACCTGTATAATATAAGCTGCACAGATTACAAGAGCAGCATCAGAACCTGCTGCTCCAAAGGTGTTGATGGCAAGAGCCAGGGCTATTGATAAATTTCTCATGACAGTACCATAAACCAAGGCAATGCCTTGACCTCTATCTAATGTTAAGCGCCCGACAATAGTGCTGAGTAGGAAATTGACCAAATAAATAAATGCAACTGGAATCATAATGTTAAGTAATAATTGAGGGGAATCCGCTACGGCTTTTGCTTTTAAGGCCATTGCAATAAATACAATACCTAGTACACCAATTGTGGAAACTGCCGGAAACTTCGGTGCAAATTTTTCTTGAAAGTGTTTCTGTCCATATTTCGTGAGAAGATATTGCTGCGTTGCGTAGCCTAGTACCATGGGGATAAATACTATATATATAATCTGCTTTATTACTACAACATAGTCAATAGGTATCGTTGCACCTAGTAACATTTTTATATATAAGGGAGTGGCTAGAGAACCTAAAGCCAGACCGAAAATCGTCATTTTAACTGCTGACTCAACGTTGCCCTTGGCAAAACCAGTCCATGAAATTGTCATGCCACTGGTGGGTAATAACCCAGCAAGGAGCAATCCAAGAAGCAAATATGGACTGTCCGAAAAAAAGAACTTTCCTACAGCATAGGTAAAAAAAGGAATGATCAAAAAATTAATACTTTGCGTTAATATCTGAACCTTTGTATCGCCACCAGTAAAAACTTTTTTAAATTTTAAGCTCACCATCATGGGATACACCATGAAAAAAGTAAGGGGTACAATTAATGTTTTTAAAGAAGTTACATCGGCATATATCCCTGTTATAAATCCCATAATTAAGGCCATGGGAATGGCAAAGATTAAATTTTTATTAATTTTGATCAGTATTTTCCACATGACCATCCTCACCTTTTTTTTGTAGTTCTTCTAGAGCTATTGCTAGCTGATCCGTACAAGAAGTCTGGTTACGACATAGATTACCTTTAAAACTCCGAATTACTTCATCTATTGGCATTCCCTCGATTAGTTTGCTAATCGCATTTAGATTTCCCATACACCCACCAACAAATTCTACATTTTTAATTCTACCATTTTCTACCTCAAACTTGATTTCCTTTGCGCATACACCTTTGGTTTTATAATTCATAATTGATTCTCTCCTTACTTAAGTATTGTTCACTTTATTATTTACGCCCCTTACACAGGGGGGGTATAATTTATTATATCTTTTTTTATTTAATTTGTATATTGCTCTTTTTAATATTTTTCAATAATTTTTTTATGCCCTTTTAACAACTTATTTGTCGTTTTTTCACATATACAAACTTGACATTTTTTTCTGAATATTATATATTTATTTTGAAACATATTTCATAATTATTATATACTATTCGACTTCATAGTCAATCTATTCTATAAATGAAACGATATCAATAAATGAAAGGCAGGAGCAATTCTCATGATACACTTGTTAGAACGTACGCGTAAAATCAATAAATTGTTGCAAAAATCTGAAAAAGTAGACTATTTTGACATGTCAACTTTACTTAGTATGGTAATGGCTGCTAATGTATATATTATTGGTAAAGATGGTAAATTACTTGGTTATGCTTGTTTGGATAACTTTGAATGTGACTTGATGCGTGATAAAGTACTCTTACCAGGGATTTTCCCCCAATATTATGTAGAATGGTTGCTTAGAATTACTGAAACTTCACCAAATTTAACTCTTAAAAATGGAATGTGTGCCTTTAGTAAGGAAGAATCCTGTTTATTTCGTGATAAGTTTACGACAGTGATACCTATTCATGGTGTAGGTGAACGCATTGGCACTTTAATTGTTGCTAAATTCCAAGCAGAGTTTAATGCCGCTGACCTTATATTAGCTGAATATGGGGCTACCGTTGTAGGGATGGAATTTTTAAGAGATCGTAGTGGAAAAATTGAAGACGAAGCTCGCAAAAAAGCGACAGTTAAAGTCGCCCTTGGCATCCTTTCTTATTCCGAACTGGAAGCTGTGGCACATATCTTCAACGAGCTTAATGGCAATGAAGGCTTGTTGGTAGCGAGCAAGATTGCTGATCGCGCTGGTATTACCCGTTCAGTGATTGTAAATGCCTTACGCAAATTTCAAAGTGCTGGAGTTATTGAATCCAAATCCTTAGGTATGAAGGGAACTTTTATTAAAGTATTAAATGATCGCTTATTTGAAGAATTCGAGAAACTTAACAAACCTTAGTTTTCATAAATAAATATCTAAGAAACAAGTGTGCAATTTTTAGTCCTTTATAAAATTGTACACTTGTTTTTCCTATCTCTAATAACATATTTTTTAAAGCCTGATAACTTTCTATGTAATACAAAACAACCTTGCATTATAAATTCTTCATAAAAAACATATAAAGGTGGTCAAAATAGGATGAATAAAAATGAACAAACCTCTGATAATTTTATTAATGATATTTTAATAACCCAATTACTTCTTGAAGCAAAAAGCAAAGCCCAAGATAAGCAATTGATCAAAGAAATTATTAATAAAGCTAAACAATATAAAGGATTATCTCCAGCCGAAGTAGCTATACTATTAGAAGTGACTGATATCCAATTACTAGAATCTATCTTTGCAACGGCTACCCAAATTAAGCAAGCCATCTATGGCACAAGAATTGTTTTATTTGCACCCCTTTATGTTTCCAATCTCTGTATCAATAACTGCTCTTATTGCGGTTATCGCAGCGCCAATCTTGTACAATTACGAAAAAAACTATCTCTTGCCGAGATTCGCCAGGAAGTTGAAATTATTCAATCTCTTGGTCACAAACGGCTGGCCCTAGAAGCTGGTGAAGACCCTGCAAATTGTTCAATTGACTATATCATTAGTACAATTAAAGAAATTTATAGTATAAAAAATGAAAATGGCAACATCCGCCGTATCAATGTAAACATTGCCGCCACTACCATTCATGAATATCAACAATTAAAACAAGCCGAAATTGGAACGTATATATTATTTCAAGAAACCTATCATCGACCAACTTATACCCTATTCCATCCTTCAGGACCAAAGAGCAATTATAACTGGCATGTAACAGCTATGGATAGAGCTATGCAAGCAGGTCTTGATGATGTAGGCATTGGTGTACTGTATGGACTTTATGATCATAAATATGATACGGTCGCTATGATTTTGCATGCCGAGCATTTGGAACAAACTTTTGGTGTAGGGCCTCATACTATTTCAGTCCCCCGTCTTAGACCGGCTGGTAGTGTAAATCTTGACCGTTTTCCCCACTTAGTGATGGACGAAGATTTTAAGAAAACAATTGCCATTTTACGCCTAGCAGTTCCTTATACAGGCATTATATTATCAACACGCGAGAATCCTGATTTCAGAGACGAACTCATTACCTATGGGGTATCACAAATAAGTGCTGGGTCTTGTACTGGAGTAGGTGGTTATCAAGATACACAGCAAAAAGGTAATTCCGTTAACGCTAGCATGCAGTTTGAACCAAGTGATAATCGTTCCCCTAATGAAATCATTCGTATGCTTTGTGAGAAAAACTTTCTCCCTAGTTATTGTACTGCTTGTTATCGTCAAGGTCGTACGGGAGATCGATTTATGCAACTCGCAAAAAGTGGAGAAATACAAAATGTATGCCTACCTAATGCTTTATTAACCTTTAAAGAATATTTACTTGACTATGCAGATGACTCCCTCAAAATAGTTGGGGAAACTATGATTGCCGAAAGTCTAGCATCAATCCCACAAGAAAAGATACGCACCGAAACTATGAACCGTCTTAAGGACATTGAAAAAGGTATTCGTGATTTATATTTTTGATAACACTTCCTTACTTTTTCTTCTATAAAATTAGTGTTTTACTCCTATCTATTTTTAAACTATAATTATATTATAGTTTAAAAATAGATAGGAACTAAAAACGAAGGATGGTTATTTGTAATGAAAGTTGCATTTGTCTGTGTGCATAATTCCTGTAGATCTCAGATGGCAGAGGCTTTTGGCAAGGTTATTGGACATGGTATCTTTGAAAGCTTTTCCGCAGGCACCGAGGAACGCTCTATGATCAATCAAGATGCGGTGAGAATCATGAAAGAGCTGGGTATTGATATGGAAATGAATCAAAAACCTAAGCTACTAAACCAAATCCCAGATGTGGATATGGTTGTCACCATGGGGTGTAATGTGGAATGTCCTTATTTGCCATGTAGTCATCGTGAGGACTGGGGACTAGACGATCCAAGTGGAAAATCCGATGATGCCTTTCGCTACACTAGGGATACAATAAAGCAAAAAATCGAAGAACTGGTTGTGAGAATCAAAAGCAATCAAATCTAAAACATGAAAAAACATTACTTGCGTAAATCGCAAGTAATGCTTTTTTATGAGAATTAGCTAATTATTTCTACCAATTTATCCCTTTTATTTCTTCCCTTTGCCATGGCACCACGGCAAAATTGCCTTGGGAAATTTCATCCACTTTATTGATCCAGGGAATTTCACTTAAGGATTTTATTTTTAATAAAAAACCTCTACATCTTCTTTCATCAAACACTCATGTACTTTATTTTTAAAATATACCTTACAGGCGATATAATCCCTATAATATTAGAGACTCATATCTTCTAGAGACTCACATTCATTATTTTGTTCCCGATACATTTTAAGCTTAGCTAACTCTGCCTGATATTGAGGGTGCTTGACAAGGTCATTATCTAATAAGATTTTTATAAAGGAGTACTTATCTAGTATATGCATATTAATACCGTAATATACCCACTGAGATTTTTTTTCACTATAAATAATCCCTGCATCCCGAAGTTTTGCTAAATGCCTAGACACATTGGATTGACTACTTTGAAGTATAGCTTCAATTTCGCATACGCACAAATTTTCAACCCGCAATACATTTACAATGCTAAGTCTAGTTTCATCCCCTAGGGCCTTTAAAATTCTTATCAAACTCAATGTAGGTACCTCCCCTATTAAAATTCTTTACTCTTAACTTACTACAAACATCATATTACTATATTCACTTGTGATCATATACTCTTTATTTTATTTTGTCAACGGTCGTAAAATATAATTTTAAACTATATAAAAAGTCATTGCTAACTGCACTTTAACTTGCAGTAGTAATGGCTTTTTTCGTTCAAATAATCTTTTCTTAGAAGGATTATTACAATCTATCCTCTAATATAATCTTTAACAATAGTCTACAAGGAGTTGAAGATGTTGGCAATGGATACGACTCAAATCTGGGAAGAATTTAATATCCCCCTGCGAAAATTCATTTTAAAACGCGTCCATGAATCAGACGCAGAGGACATACTACAAAACGTGTTCTCTAAAATTCACAACAACATTGATCAACTACGCAATGAAAATAAAGTCCATGCCTGGGTTTATCAGATCGCCCACAATGCTATTGTTGACTATTATCGTCATCGCACATATACAATAGACCTTTCTACCGCAAGTACAAATCTTGCAATACCAGATCCTACCCATTCCACGATTACCAACGAAGTGGGCGACTGCCTTACAGCTATGATTCATTCCTTGCCAGAAAAATATAAAGAAGCTCTTTTGCTGACAGAGTTTGAAAACCTGACGCAACAGGAATTAAGCGAACGTCTTGGATTATCCCTATCTGGGGCAAAATCCAGAGTGCAAAGAGCCCGTAAAAAATTACAAGAGGTACTACTAAGGTGTTGTCACATTGAGTTTGATCATTCCGGCCATATCGCTGACTACCGACACAAAAAAAGCACCTGTAAATATTGTTAAAATAAATGCGTCTATTTCTATATTTCTGCGTCTATATAGAGGAAGGTCTACAGACCTGATAATAAGGAGGAATTTAGAAATGTTTGATAATCCAACTACCCCGAAAAGCAATTGTTGCTCAAGCATTGCAGGATGTTGCAGTTCAGAAAAAGATATTATACCTGAAAAGCGGCGTCTCACCATTGATTTCTTATATCTTGATTTGACCGTTTGCAGTTGGTGCCAAGGTACGAAATCTAGCCTAGATGCAGCAATTTTTGAAGTTGCACAGGTTTTGAGTGCTACTAATATTGAAGTAGCAGTAAATAAGATTAATGTGGTAAGCGAAGAGCAGGCTGAAGAATTACGATTTGTCAGTTCCCCCACTATTCGCGTCAATGGAAAAGATATCCAACTTGAAATAAAGGAGAGTTTATGTGATTCTTGCCAAGACTTATGTGGTGCTGATGTTGACTGTCGTATTTGGATCTATCAAGATAAAGAGTATACTACTCCACCCAAAGCTATGATTATTGAAGCCATTCTTCGAGAGGTTTACGGAAATCCTCAGACACCATCACAGAATACTGAAACAGTTTTTGAAGTTCCCGACAATTTAAAAAAGTTTTTTGTCGCTATGAAACAGAAATTAGTTACAGCGACAGCCAACTCAAAAAAATCCAGCTAATAGAAAGACTCCATGCAGGGTAAATATACATTACCCTACATGGAGTCTTTTATGATTTAGCTAATTAATTCTACTAATTTTTCCCCTTTTATTTCTTCACCTTTCCATGGAATCACGGCAAAATTACCTTGTGCGATTTCATCTACTTTATTGATCCAGGGAATTTCACTTAAAGATTTTGTTTTTAATAATGGACTTTGAGTATTCGTCATAAGAAGGCTGGAATTAATTACCCACCATTTATTATGAATACCCGCTCTTGTTAAATCATCTCTTAGTCTCATTGCTTCATATACAGGAGTAGCTTCTGGAAGTGTTACAATAACAACTTCCGTTTCCTTAGCATCCCGTAATCTTGGTAATAAATTCTTCACCGATTCAGGGATATCGCCTTGAGATCGCTCAATTTCTTTATGATAACTCTGGGTGGCATCGAGTAGCAAGAGAGTATGACCCGTAGGTGCCGTATCAATCACCACAACTTCATTATCAGCCTTATCGACAATCTCAGCAAAAGCACGGAAGACGGCTATTTCTTGGGTGCAAGGCGAGCGAAGATCTTCTTCTACATAAGCAATGTCTTCTTCCTTCATGGTTTCTCTTGCTGTTTTCAAGACCTCTTCTGAGTATTTGCGTAGTTCTTCTTTCTCATCAATCTTACTTAAGGTAATGCCATGACCTTCTTCCACAACAAACTTTAAATGGTCTGCTGGATCAGTAGTTGTTAAGTGTACTTTTACACCTTTGGCAGCAAGTCCGATGGCAATGGCTGCAGCTAAGGTGGTTTTTCCAACTCCACCTTTGCCCATTGTAAAAATAACGCGCTTCTTGGATGTATAGAGATCCTCAATTAAGGATTTTATTTTCGGTAATTCTGCTTTATTTAGCTTGTAGTCTTGCGTCTCTAAATAATCTTCCGTTAGCATCATTCTTATATTTTTAATGCCAGTTACATTATAGGCACGTAAGGGAATTACATAGGTTTTAGTATCACGCAAAGAGGTCGGTATATTTTGCATGGCATTTTGCTGTTTGGTATATAGCATATCAGCGATTTCATCATTTTCAATATCTAATTTAAGTACACCATTGACAACTAAGAGCTGATTATTAACCCCTAGGTCCTTCAGTTCTTTCGATGCACGCTCTGCTTCCTGTAGTGGAGAGTATTCCGGTCTAGAAATCAATACTAATGTAGTCAGCTTACCATCAGCTAAGGTACTAACAGCATTCTTATATACTTCTTTCTTACTTTCCAGCCCCGATAATTGACCCAAACACGATGCTCCATGGGTGTTCTCACTAATAAAATTACTCCATGCCGATGGTAGTTGCAACATACGCAGGGTATGGCCCGTTGGCGCTGTATCAAATAGAATATGATCATATTCTGCCTGGGTTTTTTCATCAGTGATAAAGTTAGAAAATTCATTAAAGGCGGCAATTTCCACGGTACATGAACCAGAAAGTTGCTCCTCCATATTCTTTAAAACGCTGGGTGGAAGCTTGCCCCGATAAGGTGCAATGACAGATTCTTTATATGCCTTAGCTGCTTCTTCCGGGTTCAAATTGGCTACCACAAGATTAGGAACATCTTGGATAGGAGTACCTTTGCTAGTCAGTTCAATCCCAAATACATCCTGCAAGTTAGAAGCTGGATCAGTACTGACCAGTAATACTTTTTTCCCTTGATCAGCCAACGTGATAGCTGTGGCGCAAGCCGTAGAAGTTTTCCCGACCCCACCTTTACCTGTGAAAAATAAATACTTAGTCAAATTTATATTGTCAGGATTAAATACTTTATACATGTAGCTCCTCCTAATTTAAGATTAACAGCATCCTCCACCAGGACAACATCCATCTTTTCTCTTTTTAAATGATAGTTTTGGCTTTATCATGATTTCCTCTTTTGCCAAGCCTGCCCATTTGGCGAATTCATCATCTGTTGGATATTTCCTTGTTTTAACCACTTCTCCATCAACCATTGTAATGGGCAAAATGTCTACTTCCTCTTTCATCAAATAGTCATTTACTTGTTTATTATCGACAAAAGCTTGTGGTTCACTAGCAAGACCATAACGAATAACCGTAACACCTTTCTTCGTCAGAGTATTGATCGTAGTCGTTACTCTTAATAGTTCTGGATCAACACCAGGTCCACAAAGCCCTGTTGGACAACACATCGCCGGATCAAAAATTTCAATTTTACTCATTTCTATCTCCCCTTTAATCAATACTTTTATTATCTATTACAATGCATATGTTCGCATTTGAATACATGCATATATAACCTATAGAAAGGATACACCATCCAATCGATATAGCTTCCTATAAGGATTAAACACCTGTATCTTCTATCGATTGACATTCATTATGTTGTTCCCGATATATTCTCAGCTTAGTGAGCTCTGTCTGATATTGAGGATGTTTGATAAGCTCATCATCTAATAGGGTTTTTATAAAGGAGTACTTCTCTAGCATATTCTTATTTATACCGTAATATACCCATTGGGATTTTTTTTCACTATAAATAACCCCTGCATCCCGAAGTTTTGCTAAATGCCTAGACACATTGGATTGGCTACTTTGAAGTATGGCTTCAATTTCGCATACGCATAAAATTTCAACCCGCAAGATATTCACAATGCTAAGTCTAGTTTCATCACCTAGGGCTTTTAGTATCCGTATAAGACTCAATTATTTCTACCTCCTTGCCTTACGATCGACCACACTAACTAACTATAATCATTATAAGTTTGAATAATTTATTTTAACAGTTACCGCATTACTATATTCATGTATGATCATATACCACTTATTTTACTCTGTCAATATACTTGACTAGATCTTTACTCTATTATATGCTTTTCCAGCTACAAATATATACTCTACCTTGATTTTTTCATAAATGTTTTCGATTGCTACATCATAAGGATCGCAGGATACTACTACCATATCCGCTATTTTCCCTTCTTCTAACGTTCCTTTTTCTTTTTCTTCAAAGGCACTATATGCCGCATTGATTGTGAACATTTTTATTGCTTCTTTTACTGATAGTCGTTCCTGTGGCAACGGATGATTGACTGCACAATGAATACCAAGTATGGGGTCATAGGGCGTCACAGGACTATCTGATCCACCAACCAATACTACCCCTCTCTCATAAATACTCCGCAAAGGATTAAACCGTTCCATCCTTACCTTACCATACATTTCATAAGTATCCTTTATTTCCTCTGGGCTCATATCTAAAAAAGCTGGTTGCACCGAAGCGATAACCCCATTTTTCGCCATCCTGTCCAATTGATCCATCGTTGGCAATTCCAGATGTTCAATGCGATGCCTAGCATCGGAACGTGGGTACTCTATTTGGGCTTTTTCTATCGCTACTAAAACGGCTTCAATCCCTGCTTCTGCTTCGGCATGAGCTGCAAACTGCAAATGATTTTGATGTGCTTTAAGCACTAATTCATCCCAATACTCCTGACTATAAATTAAGGTATCACACCCACAATCCCGATTTAAACAAGGTTCAAATAATGCTGCCGTACAACTTCCAAGTTCACCATCAGCTTGCATTTCACCACAACCACCAATCCTTGGCAGTTTGAGTTTTAATACTTTCTCCACGTCATTAGACTGTTCCCATATCACTAGGTGAATGGGTAATTGTTTCTGAGTTGTTAGCATATTTTCTGTATTTTTTTCTAATCCCATACCACCCTGCATGGTATGGATGGTTGTCACCCCATTATATAAGGCTAAGTACGCTGCTTTTATCACCCCTTTTAAAATCTCATCTTCCGGCACACGAGCAATGGCTTTCACAAAAAAGTCAACAGAAATAGGATCACGTAATACCCCAGTTATTTCTCCATCTTGAGCATCAACGCCATGCATGGTAGTTTTAACATCAAAATATTGAATGGCATGAGAGTTAATATAAGTCTGATGCCCTGTATAATTAACAATTACTACTGGATGATTTATTGTTGCCTGATCTAAGTCATAGCGGTTAGGGGATCTCCCCTCTTTCATATCCACTTCTTTTACACCAAACATGGTAATAACTTGTCCATAAGGAGTTATTTTTGCTACTTCTATGATTTTGTTGATGATACCATCAATTGATTTTAAATCTCCACCATAAAGACTGACCTGCATGATACCAGTAAAGTCTAAATGGCTATGACAATCAATGAATCCTGGCAGTAGGGTTTTTCCCTCTAGATCATAGTGTTGCCAATCCTGAAAAGCACTCATATCTGTATGACTACCAACCCGGATGATTCGCCCATTTTCCACTGCGATAGCCTGAGCACGGCGATCCAGACTATCCATAGTAAGAATATTCCCATTGATTAACACATAACGTTCTACTTTTTCAGTTTCTTCGGGCAACTTCATCATCACGGTTCCCTCCTTTGTCACTTCATCAGAATATCTTGCATTTGCAATAAAGCAGCTACTACCAATTCCAATATTCAAATAATATCTAAAATCAATATCCATTTGTCAATTGTAAAAAAGCGACAAAGATAAAGGACTCACGCCCCTGTTAGTAATTAGTCACAACAACCAAAATAACACTAGTCGTAAGTCCCTATCTCATACTCTTATTTTAATAAAGTTTTAATTTCTTCTACGTTAGGTATCTTACCACTAACTTTAACTACACCATCCACCACTAATGCAGGAGTGGTCATAACGCCATAAGCCATAATCTTTTTAATATCGTCCACTTTAACAAATTCTGCTTCCATACCAAGCTGCGCTACTGCTTTTTTTGCGCCATCCATCAAATCACTACACTTTTTACAACCCATACCCAAAATTTCAATTTTCATTAGAATCTCTCCCATAATTTTTATTTTAGTTACAAAATAGCATTAAACATATATCCTGTAAAAATAATTGCAATGGATACAATACCAACAAAAATTGCAATTAATTTAGGTTTGAGTACATTACGCAGTATAATCATTTCGGGCAAACTCAGGGCCGTAACCGACATCATAAAGGCGAGTACCGTCCCCATACTCATACCCTTCTCCATTAAAACATACACAATGGGAATAATACCAGCAGCATTCGAATACAAGGGAACTCCAAGGAGTACAGCAATAGGTACAGCAAAGAAGTTATCTTTCCCTGCATAAGCCACTAGAAAATCTTCGGGAGCATAGCCATGAATCGCACCGCCGATAGCAATCGCAACAACAACATAAATCCAAACTTTACCCAAAATTTCTTTAGTATAGTCAAGGGCATAGTGTATTTTCTCTGAGATGTTCATTTCAACAATCTCACTTTGCCCGACTTTCATCTGATATACGTATTCTTCCACCAGATGTTCAAGCTTAAGTTTGCCAATGATATACCCAGAAGCAATGGCCACTACTAGGCCTGTTGCGATGTAGATAGCTGCCACTTTCCAACCAAACATTCCCCATAAGAGTACCAGTGCCACTTCATTCACCATGGGAGATGAAATCAGGAAGGAAAAGGTTACTCCAAGCGGTACACCTGCTTCCACGAAACCAATAAACACCGGCACTGCTGAACAGGAGCAAAAAGGTGTAACAATTCCGAGTAGTGCTGCCATAATATTGCCTAAAAATTCCCGTTTATGGCTTAAAAGCTGTTTTGTGCGTTCCGGTGAAAAATAAGTTCTAATGATGGATACAACAAATATAATTACAATCAGCATAAAAAATATTTTTAAGGTATCATAAATAAAAAAATCTACCGCACCAGCAAGCTGTGTTCCAGTCTCAAGTTTAAAAACTTGATAGGTCATATAATCCGCAAAACTTTGAAACAAGTCAATCACCACCTAATTAATATTACATTTTTATAATATTATAATACTTCAATGCAAAATTTGTGTCAATATTAATGTTTTTATCGTATATGTCTTTAAAATTGATTTGCAACTTCTACATCAATTATATGACTACTATTTACTCATATAGTAATATTACACTTTTTATACACTTACGATACATTATTTGTTATATACTAAGTAGTACAAGAAACTAACTAAGGAGGTTAAAACCATGAGCCATCAGATCGTACTCATCGCTGATGACGACCATAATATTCGAGAAATCTTATCCTTGTATTTTACTAAAGAAGGCTTTCAAGTGGAAGAAGCGGCAGACGGTGTAGAAGCCATCCGTAAAATAGATCAAGTCAAGCCTAATGTCATCATTCTGGACATTATGATGCCAATCCTTGACGGCATCGAAGTCTGTCGTCAAGTCCGCAAGTTTTCTTCTGTCCCTATTATTATGCTCTCTGCCCGCGGGGAAGAGGAAGACCGCATTATGGGGCTAGAACTGGGAGCAGATGACTATATTGCTAAACCTTTTAATCCCCGAGAAGTAATCGCCCGTGTCAAGGCGATACTGCGCCGGCTACCAGATAAAGACTTTATTAGTGCAAACCGAATACATTTTCCCAATCTGGACATTAACATCGCTGATTATACCATCACCACCCATGGTCTATCTGTCCCACTCACTGTTAAGGAAATGGAACTCTTGTGGTGTCTAGCCTCCTCCCCTGGTCGAACTTTTTCCCGGGAAATCCTGCTCGAAAAAGTATGGGGCTATACCTACCCTGGTGAAACTCGCACTATAGATAACCATATTCGCCGCCTACGACAAAAAATGAAAGCCAATGAAAATACCCCATGGGATATAAAAACAGTCTGGGGAGTGGGCTATCGTTTTGAGGTTAAACCATGAAAAACTCCTTACAGTTAAAATTACTAATGGCTTTTATGCTAGTTATTACCGTAACTTTAGGAACCGTGTTATGGGGCATCTCTCTTTTTATCAAAGATCAAGTACTCTCTAACAAGCAAGAAGAATTGTTACAAAAAGGAACAGAATTAGCTCTTCGCATAGAAAATTCTCAAAATGCATTGGGCAATATCGACCAATTAAGTGACTCTCTCACCAATGCTGATCAATATTTAGACGCCCGAATATGGATAGTGGGCAAAACTGGGCAAATCCTTGCCATGTCTGTACAACCCATGGTTGGAAACCAGCCCCATAGCCCAGGATTTGGACGAAGAAATCACGGTTCTATGGGCATAGGTATGGGACTTCAAAGCATGGGAGGTATGAGAACTTTATTTAATGAACTGGCCCCGGTGTTCAAGGGTCAGGTTCTAAAAAAAATAATGGATCAACCTTACTACGGCGAAAAAATGGTGGTGGTAGCCATTCCCATTAAAGAAGCTAATGGGAACATCACGGCCGCACTCCTAATCAACGCACCCGTAACTGGTATCAACCAATTTATGCATCGCACTTATTTTTATGTAGCCATTGCCGGCATCATTGCCCTCTTCTTTGCTTTACTGGTAGTAAATTATCTCACCCGTGCCATTGTACGTCCATTAAAAGCTATGCAGCAAGCGGCCGGAGCCATGGCCAAAGGAGATTACACCACACGAATAGATGTGAAAAACAGTGATGAAGTCGGTCAGCTTGGCAACGCTTTTAACTCCCTTGCTCAAGATTTAGCTAGTTATATGGCTGAACTAGAAGAAACCGAAAAATTGCGCCGCGACTTTGTCGCTAACGTATCTCATGAACTGAGAACGCCTCTGACCATTATGCGAGGCTATACAGCCGTACTATTGGATGGTATCGCCGACAACCCCGACCAAGCAACAAATTATCTGGGCATTATACAAGAAGAAACGGTGCGCCTAGAAAGGCTAGTGAAAGATCTCTTGGATCTAAGCAATCTACAAAGAGAAACAACAACTTGGCATGTGGAGTCCATTCCCTTACCAGCCCTTGCCGATAATGTGGTTCATATGTTAAGGCAAACCGCTACGCAAAAGAACATTTCCTTACGTTTAATTACAGAAAATTCCGTCCCTAATATTCTAGGAAATGGCGATCGCCTGACCCAACTCCTGCTCATTCTCTTGGATAATGCACTTAAATACACTCCCGAGAGCGGTCATATCACAATATCAATCTGCCAAGAACAAAATAATGTTGTACTAGCAGTAACCGACTCCGGTACAGGCATTCCTGCGGAAGACCTCCCCTACATCTGGGAGCGTTTTTATAAAGTAGATAAATCTCATAGCCGAACAGAAAGCGGAGCTGGTCTTGGTCTAGCTATTGCTAAACAAATTATTGAACATCATCAAAGTACAGCAGAGGTATCCAGTCAGATTGGACAAGGTACCACCTTTACTATTCGTTTCCCAGTGAACCAATCTTAAAAGAAGGCATCCACCCTCTTTTTTTATATGCTTTTTTGAATGTAGATGTTACAAATTCGTTACAATTAAACCATACTTTCAATACATTTAACAGTTATACTAAAGATGCTAGAGAAACTCAAACTTTCAGCAATCTATAAAATATAACGGGAGGTCTTTAAAATGAAAAAAAATATGTTAGTAGCTCTCGTTTCCTTGCTAGTGCTAGCCTTTGCCGTATCCTTAGTTAATGCCGCCCCACCTGTAAGTCAGTCACCTTACGGGCAGTCAATCACCTTGACCGATGAGCAAAAGCAAGAATTGGTACCCCTTTACAATCAAATGATGGACACAAAAAAACAAATCTTACAGAAATTCGTCGCTAACGGTGTTATTACCCAGGCCGATGCCGATCAGAGAATTGCCTGGATGCAAGAGCGTATGAACAATAGGATGCAAAATGGTATGATGGGTATGGGACGCGGCCATGGCATGATGGGCAACGGCAGAGGTCCTGGCAATGGAATGTGTCCTCGGGTCCAACAACAAGCACCAGCAAATTAACAAGCTGAAACCCAGCAAGCAAACATTATAAAAAACTACCCCCTCTTGTAGAATTTCAACTTTGAAATAAACAAGAGGGGGATTTTATAACTTCCGATAAGGAAGGATGAGGTGTCATTGTTTCGCCTACACTAATGACTGAGCGGGGATCTAGATTGCGTATTATTCTGGATTCACGTAATTCTGTCACTGCGGGCGAGGCAATATGATCAGAAACTATCTCTTCCCTACCGTCCCCACATACACTACAAACTGCTCCTCACCATCAATCCCCACTACATCATTTAGCAGTTCATCATCAAAAGCCGCAATAGCGCAGGCACCGCAGCCAATCACTTGGGCTGCTAAATATAGGTTCTGGCAGATATGTCCGGCATCGAGATGCAAGTAGCGATAACCTCGTTCGCCATAGCGCCAAGTCATGCGAGCAGCATCTGCAGCCCAAATGAAGGTGACGGCGCTATTTAAGACAAATCGCTGCCCACGGCAGGCCATGGTTATTTGTTCGGCAATATTACTTTCTAAATTAACCTCAGCTAATTTATGCTCAAGAGCGAGAAAACGATATAAGCCAGGCTTAACACCTGCTACATTATTAATCAATAAATAGGTTTCAAAGGCATGTCGAGCACCTGCTGACGGCACTGTTCTAAGGGTCGCCTTATCTCCTAGTACTTGCTTAACCCCTTGGGTACACCATAGCAAAAAGGAGAGTTCCAGTACACTGATTGGCATACGCTGATAATCCCGGACACTGGTTCTCAGTTCAATGGCCGCCATAAAATCAATGGTGATTGCCGGAATTTCCTCTGGCATGGGCAAGTCAATCACATTAACCTGCTCATACAATGTCTCTAAAGGCGGTTGCGGCACTTCTTTGACTTGATCGGAAGGTTCCAAATTCTCATAACGAGTTTTCACCATAAACTCATGACCAATTGATTTTTTCATTACATTCACCAACTTTTATTGCTATTTTCTTCTTTTTTGTAGTTCAGCTAAGAGTTCACTGGGGCTTACCTCATGATTGGCAAGGAGTACCAAGCAGTGATACCACAAATCGGACATTTCTGATATGAGTTCATTCTTATCATTGTTTTTAGAAGCAATAATAGTTTCAGCTGCTTCTTCCCCTACTTTTTTCAGTATCTTATCTTGCCCTTTGTCAAAGAGGTAATTGGTATAAGAGCCTTCTTTAGGGTTAATTTTACGATCATTAATAATATGATACAGTTCATGCAAGACACCGGATACGGATTCTCCATATACTTTACTAGTATCAACCAATTTTTCTGCTGTTATTTCTGTTTCGCCTAGTTTACGGCTAAAGCAGGATAAGGTACCTTCATGGCAAGCGGTGCCTGTTTGCTCTACTGTAATCAGCAAAGTATCAGCATCACAATCATAGAAAATATCTTGCACCTTTTGTACATGACCTGAGGTTTCCCCCTTTTGCCACAAGGTATGGCGGCTACGGCTATAAAACCACGTCACACCTGTTTCCACAGTTTTTTGCAAGGATTCTTTATTCATATAGGCCAGCATAAGAACCGTATTTGTCCCTGTTTGTTGAATGATTGCTGGCACTAAACCTTTATCGTCAAATTTAATGTTATCGATATTTATCATCTTCTTACCTCTACTCCTCTTGCTTTCAGATATTCCTTTACCTGCCCCACAGTAAACTGACCAAAATGAAAGACAGAAGCCGCGAGTACTGCATCAGCTTTCCCTTGTGTCAATACATCATAAAAATGCACCATCTCTCCTGCCCCACCAGAGGCAATCACAGGTACATTAACGGCTTCCGATACTGCTCTCGTTAGAGGAATATCATAGCCATCTTTCACACCATCTCTATCCATACTGGTTAGTAATATTTCCCCTGCACCAAGCCTTGTAGCTTCTTTAATCCACTCTAGAACATCAAGACCAGTCGGCGTTCGCCCACCATTAATGTACACTTCCCATTTGTCTACCCCGGTCTGCCTTGCATCAACGGCAAGCACAATGCACTGGCTGCCAAAACGCTTAGCACCTTCGGAAATGAGACCTGGATTTTTAATGGCAGCGGTATTCAGGGAGACTTTATCCGCCCCTGCTTTTAACATTTTACGAATGTCTTCTACGGTGCGAATCCCGCCCCCAACAGTGAAGGGAATGAAAATCTGGGATGCCGTTTGCTCCACCATCTTCACCATGGTATCTCGCTCTTCACAAGAAGCCGTAATATCTAGAAAGACTAATTCATCGGCCAGTTCACGGTCATACACACTCGCTAATTCTACTGGGTCTCCAGCATCGCGCAGACCCACAAAATTAGTACCTTTTACCACGCGGCCGTCTTTTACATCCAGACAAGGAATAATGCGTTTCGTATGCATAGTGTCACTCTCCCTGTGCTAATTTGAGGGCATCCTTAAGGTTTAAAGTGCCAAGATAAATGGCCTTACCCACAATTACACCTTCAATACCAGAGTTTTCCATAGCTTTAATGCCTTGAATATCGGATATATCTTTTACCCCTCCAGAAGCGATGATGGGTATACCCGAAGCTTTAGCAAGAGCTGCTGTTGCTTCTACATTAACCCCTGAGAGCATTCCATCCCGGGAAATATCGGTGTAAATAATACGTGCCACACCAACCGCAGCCATTCTTTTGGCTAGTTCTTCCGCACTAATGCCGCCTGTTACACCCCAGCCTTCTACAGCAGCTAGGCCGTCTTTCGCATCAATGCCCACCACAATACGATCACCATACTTTTTGCAAGCAGCGGCTACTAGTTCTGGTTCCCGCACCGCAATAGAACCTAAAATAACACGCTGTACCCCCGCTTCCAAACACTGTGCAATATTCTCTAACGTTCGAATACCACCACCGAGCTGAACAGGAATCTTTACAGACTTTATAATTTCGGTAATAGCTGCCATATTGACAGGTTTACCGGCTAATGCTCCATCTAAATCTACCAAGTGCAGATACTCGGCTCCTTCTTCGGCCCAACGCACTGCCATATCTACAGGCTGATCAGCAAAAATAGTTTCTTGATCAAAACAGCCCTTTGTCAGCCTCACGCATTTACCATTGCGAATATCAATCGCTGGAAAAATAATCATTTTTTCATCTCCTTAAAGTTTGCCAGCATTGCAAGACCTATACTTCCTGATTTCTCAGGATGAAACTGGACTGCCTGTATATTTCCCCGACCAATAGCAGCCGTCACTGCACTACCGTAATCTACAACCGCTGTAATTAGTTCTTTATCTTCTGGCATAGCATGATAACTATGAACAAAATATACATAGGCTTCTTCTGGCAGGTCAGCAAATAGCTGGTTTTGACTAGTTATTTCTAAGCTATTCCACCCCATATGAGGAATTTTCAGCTCAGGGGAAATGATTTTGCGCACCATGCCTGGGAAAATCCCTAATCCTTTGACGCCAGGATCTTCTTCACTACCATCAAATAGCAGTTGTAAGCCTAAGCAAATACCAAGAAAGGGTGTACCTTTCTTAGTTACTTCATGAATTACATCAACCAGCCCATACTCTACGAGATTGTTCATACAATCTCCAAAGGCTCCTACACCTGGTAATACCACTTTATCAGCACTTAAAATCACCTTAGGATCGCTCGTAACTACAACCTCAGTACCAAGCTTCACAAAGGCTTTTTCCACACTAAATAGGTTGCCCATGCCATAATCTATAATTGCAATCATAATCTTCTTCCTCCTATAGCATCCCCTTAGTTGACATTACCCCAATAATACGTTCATCCTTACGTGTGGCTTCATCAAGGGCCCGCCCTAGGGCTTTAAAGACACCTTCTACAATATGATGAGCATTCTTACCCGCTAGCATTTTCACATGCAGCGTAAGTCCGGCATGCACAGCTAACGCTCGCAAAAACTCTTCCGTAAGTTCACTGTCAAAATTGCCAATGCGCTCCGTTGGGATTTCCACATCAAAGGCCAAGAAAGGACGTCCGCTAATATCTAGAGAAACCATAATCAAAGCTTCATCCATTGGTACAAAAGCAGTACCATAGCGTTTAATACCACTTTTATCACCTAGTGCCTTAGCGAAAGCTTGGCCTAAAACGATAGCAGCATCTTCCACTGTATGATGCCCATCAATATGTAAATCACCGTCAACGGTGAGTTCTAAATCAAACAGTCCATGCTTCGTAAATAAGATTAATATATGATCCAAAAAACCAATGCCCGTAGCAATTTGGCTTTTTCCGCTACCATCAATTACTAAGCCTGCGTTAATCTTTGTTTCCGCTGTTTGGCGATTTATAATGGTTGTTTTCATCATGCACCTTCTTTCATAAACGATACTATCGCCTGTAGTAATTGATCGTTTTCTAAGGGTGTACCTACCGTAATGCGTATACAATTAACGAGTCCAGGCGCGGTACTAAAATCTCGAATACCAATATTTTTTGCTGCTAAAGCACTAGAGAGTTCCTTAGACTTTACCGTTTTGATTAAGATAAAATTGGTTTCAGATGGATATACTTTCACACCTGAAATATCCTCTAAGGAACTTGCCAAACGCTGACGTTCGCTAATAATCTGCTCTAAATTTGGCATAAATTCATCACGCATTTGGTACAGCACTTCGGCAGTTGCAAGGGATAAGGAATTCACATGATATGGCATAAGAACTCTCTCTAACATAGAAATAATGCTTGCACTGGCTAGTATATATCCTACACGAGCAGCAGCCAGGCCATAGGCTTTGGAAAAAGTTCTGGTAATAATAACATTATCATACTCTTTCATCAGCCCGACTGCCGACTCACCATAAAATTCAAAATATGCTTCGTCAATAAGTACTGGGCACTTTGCTTGGCTGACAATGTATTCAATATCTTCCCTAGGCATAACCGTTCCTGTGGGATTATTTGGGTTGCACAAAATGATGAGTTTAGCATTCGACTGGGAAGCCGCTTCTAACACTTTATCTCTCGGAACAGAATAATCCTCATTTAGCTGTACAGGGACAGGAATACTATCCGTTACCTGTGCATAGATAGCATACATAGAAAAAGATGGTACTGGGAAAACAATGCTGCGTCCTGCTCCGCCAAAGGCATGGCACACCGCCATAATAAGTTCACTAGAACCACTGCCAATTTGGATGTTTTGGATGTTCATATTAAAATTTTCGGCAATTTGAGTTCGCAGTTCTCGCATACCCATTTCAGGATAGCGATGAAAAGCTAGATACTCCAGTTGATTCATCACTCGTTCTCGCACTAAAGGCGGCAGGTTATGGGGACTTTCATTGGCATCTAGTTTACAGTCCCATTCTTTTTCTTCTACGGAATAAGATTTTATATTTCCCAGACCTGGTCTGTAATCAAATTTCATTATTGTCCCCTCACTCGAATAGCATTGGCATGGGCCGTTAAACCTTCTGCTTCTGCTAGTGTAATAACATGATTGGAAACAGCTGCAAGGGCTTCTTTGGTATAGGAAATAATGCTGGTTTTTTTCATAAAGGTTTCCACATTCAGCACAGAATAAAAACGTGCTGTGCCGCCCGTAGGCAATACATGGTTTGGTCCTGCCAAATAATCTCCTAGCGGTTCTGGAGAATAAGGCCCTAAGAATACTGCACCGGCATTGCGAACATAAGGCAGCATATTAAAAGGCTGCTCTGTTAGTATTTCCAAATGTTCTGGTGCGGATAGATTTGCAAGCTCCATGGCCTGCATCATATCTTTTACAATCAGTATTAAGCCATTGCGATCAAGAGCAGCCTCTGCTATATCCTTGCGAGGCAGTTTTGCTAATTGCTCCTGAACTTCTATCATTACCTGCTCTGCCAGTTCCTTGCTATCTGTGATTACAATACTGGATGCTAGTACATCATGTTCTGCTTGGCTGAGCATATCTGCCGCAATATAACGAGGATCTGCCGTTTTATCAGCCACAATCAAGATTTCACTCGGACCTGCCAGCATATCAATACCACAATGTCCGTATACAGCTTTTTTTGCTAAGGTAACAAAAATATTACCAGGACCCGTGATTTTATCCACTTTAGGGATAAGTGCTGTGCCAAAGGCCAAAGCTGCAACGGCTTGCGCTCCGCCCACTTTAAAAATTCTAGTTACGCCAGCTTCTTTAGCCGCTGTCAGCACGTAAGGATTGACACTGCCATCTTTCCCTGGTGGCACAACCATGATAATTTCCTTCACTCCAGCAACGGCTGCTGGCACGGCATTCATAATCACCGAAGATGGGTAGGTTGCAGTTCCGCCAGGTACATAAATGCCTACCCGTTCAAGAGGGATACAGCTTTGCCCGAGCATGGAGCCATGTTCACGATAGGTGAGCCAGGTTTTAGGAAGCTGCTCTCTATGGAAGGAGGTAACATTGGCAATCGCCTGGCGGAGAGACAAGAGCATTTCTTCCTCTACTTTTTCTGCTGCCTGGGCAAATTCCTCTGCTGTAACTTCTACGGTATCCTCTGTTAATACTACATCATCAAAGGTCTTCGTATAGCGAAAAACAGCCTCATCACCTTGGCTACGCACATCTTTTACAATTTTTTCGACTACTTCAACCGCCGTTAGTTCACTGCCAAATACCTTCGCAATACGTGCTTTTGCCCCTTCCCCTAATACGACTTGGTCGAAGGGTGGTTTTTTTAGCAGCTCTGCCACCGCCTGAGCTGACATATCCTGTGTATTGAATATCTTCATTACTCTGCCTCACTTTCCAGCAGAGCTTTTAACTCTTCTGTCATTTTATTAATCCGATCAAACTTCATTTTGAAGCTAACCCGATTGGCAATCAAACGAGCAGTCGCAACATCTATATTAGCTACTTCTACCAGCTTATTCGCCCGCAAAGTACTGCCTGTTTCTACAATATCTACAATAATTTCTGCTAACCCCACCATAGGTGCAAGCTCAATGGAACCATTTAATTTAATAAATTCCATTTGCATGCCCATACTATGAAAGAATCTCTCGGCAATCTTTGGAAATTTAGTAGCCACTCGCATATGAGTGTAGTCTGTTAATTTTTCTTGTTTTAAAGCTTCTGGAACTGCTACCATCATGCGGCAACGGGCAAACTTTAAATCTAATAGTTCATAAACATCTTTGCCTTCTTCCAGCAATACATCTTTACCGATAATACCAATATCTGCAGCTCCATACTCAACATAAGTAGGTAAATCTGCCGTTTTGGTAATAATAAACCGTAGTTTTTGTTCCTCATTGGTAATAATAAGTTTGCGTGAATTTTCTTTAAGTCCTTCTGCTGTATAGCCAAGCTTTGCTAGCATTGCTACCGATTTTTCAAATACTTTGCCTTTAGGCAAAGCTATTGTAAGATAATCCATGTCACTTGAAGTCATGAACGTCCTCCTATAATCCTTTAGTTATTTAAAGCGTTAACATATAGCTATATTAACACTCCTTAAAATTTTCGTCAACGAAAATGTAGGAATTTGGGGTGTATATGTAGAATTAATTGACAGAATAATAAAAGTACTTTTACACTATCATTTGTATAACATAAAAAGGGGTGTCTTATACTATGCCTGCATTAAATATTCTTGTTACCAACAGCCTGGCTGACCGTCATATAAAAGCAATTAAGACTGTTGCACCTGACAGCACTATTATTCCATGCACCTTAGAGCAGGCAAGGGACCATATCCCAACTGCTGATATTTTATTAACCTGGGGTTCTATGGAGATTCGCCCCCTTCACCTTGCTGCACCTAAATTAAAATGGGTCCATGCTTTAAGTGCTGGAGTAGAAGAACTTCTCTTCCCAGAAATGAAAGATACCCTACTCACCAATTCTCGTGGTATTCATGGTATTCCCATCTCAGAACATGTGCTTGCTATGATGCTCGCCTTTACCCGCGGACTCAATTTTTTCATCCGCCAACAAACAAAAAAAGAATGGAAACGCACTTCCGTTGGCGAGATTTATGATAAGACCATTGGCATTGTTGGTCTTGGCAGTATTGGACGGGAAATTGCCAAGAAGGCAAAAGGAATGGGTATGCATGTCATCGCTAGCAAACAAACTATGACGACAGAGCTCTTCGTCGATAAATTATATACTCCCGATAATCTCCACGAATTGCTTGCTGCTTCTGATTTTGTAGTGGTAGCCCTGCCTTTACTAGAGGAAACGAAAGGTTTATTTACCCTTAAAGAATTTGCAGCCATGAAACCTTCTGCCCATTTCATTAACATTGCCCGTGGCGGAGTCCTCCGCCAAGAGGATTTAATATCAGCCTTACAGCAAGGTCTCATTAAAGGTGCTGGGCTAGATGTCTTTGAACATGAACCCCTAGAAGAAACTTCCCCTCTATGGGATATGGAAAACGTTATCATCACGCCCCACCTAGCAGGTATCTCTCCTAGCTATCTTGACAGAGCCATTAAGCTCTTTGCTGATAATCTCTCTAGATTCATACATAGTAAAGAGATGCTAAATGTCATTGATAAACAAAAAGGCTATTAAGGCTACCTTTTAATGTAAGTCATCAGCCTTACGTAGTAATACTAGCTCCAGCGGATCATGATCTGCTGGAGTTTTGTGATGTTTAGCAACAATTTCTACTATTTTCTGATTGGCACCAATGGCCTCTAACATAGTGGCGCTACGCTTGGCATGATGAAAATAAATATAGAAAGCATGGCGGATATTTTTTAGTTTGCTGCCTCGCCCGCAGCGTCCCCACTCTTTAGCCCAACGTGGCGACAATTTATGCCCAATAACCGTCATAATCTTATCAATGGTGCTCACATCACCTTTGATTTTCCCCACATCATGGAGCAAAGCACATTTTACCAACAGTTCTCTGTCAAATTCCTCCTGGCCCTTTGCTAATTTCAAGGCAGTATATGCTACATTCAAAACATGACGCTGATCGGGAAGGTTCATTGCCCAAAACAACGTTTGCTCCTCACTGCATAAATATTGGCTTACAAAAGTCCTATCTTCTGGATGAATAGTTGCTGTTAAAGCTGCTATCACTTGTTTTACCCGCCTGCTCATCTTTCTACCACCTATCTAACTTTACCCTATATAGACCAGTTGATTATAGCCTTTCTCCTTTTGACTTACCTCGGCTTCTGCCTTAGTCTGAGCAGTAAGCCCCATCTCTACTCTTTTTCCGGATTTACGCAATGCTTCCCCTTGCCCAATGGCCTCAATAAGCTTGTCATTGTCCCAACCAATATATATATCTTTGGCATCGGGTTCATGACAAATGCCCTGACGTTCAAGAGCTAATAAAATGCGTTCAATGCCTAAAGCAAAACCAGTAGCCCCGCAGTTCATACCAAAGGAGCTAAGCATAGTATCATAGCGTCCGCCGCCACAGATAGGAAAACCAAGCCCTGGTGTATAGCCTTCAAAAACCATGCCCGTATAATAATCAAAATCACGAATAATACCTAAATCAAAATCAACATACTCAGCTACGCCATAACTTTCTAGTAAGCGATAAATCTCTGCTAAATTATCTAAGGCCTTACGGCTCATTTCATTATCCACCATGCCATAGGCCTGGGTTAACATCTCTTGTCTGCCGTGTAGCAAGGGAATATTTCTTAAAACCTTCTGCCCCTCTTGAGACAATCCACTCATCCCTACTAATTCATTTAACCCCACCAAATTCCTTGTGAGCATGGCATTCTTCACCTGTTGCTGTTGTTGCAGCGTTAAGCCGCTTTGCCCCATAATACCATTAATGAAGTCCACTTGGCCTAGGCCAATTTGAAATTGTTTCAAACCTGATTTCAGCATAGATTCAATTGCTAATGCAATAATCTCTGCATCTGCCGTAGGAGCGGATACACCTAGCAATTCCACTCCTGCCTGATAAAACTCGCATTGCCTGCCAGTTTGGGCTTGCTCATACCGAAATACATTCGTCAAATAAAATAGTTTCATAGGTGCTGAATACTCTTTGAGACGAGTAGCCGCCACCCGAGCCATAGGAGTGGTCATATCAGGGCGTAGTGCCAAGATACGATTATTCTTATCAAAAAACTTAAACATATGCTGATCTAAGTCATTACCTGTTCCTACTGCCAGGGTTTCTAAATATTCCATGGTCGGCGTAACAACTTCATCATATCCCCAACTATCAAATAAATGGGCCAAAGCTCCTTCGACGGCACGTTTACGACTGGCTTCTTTCGGCAAAAAATCCCTTGTTCCATAGGGTATTTGGGGTACAAATTCTTGTTGACTCATTCTTTCCACACTCCATTATTCTAATTATCTATTCTTTCATATCCTCAGTAGCCGAAGCTATAGCTTGCTTCTCCATTCGTTCTAAGATAATGTTATAACCATCTGCACCATAATGCAAACAGCGTTTAACCCGACTAATGGTTGCAGTACTCGCACCCGTCTTCGCAACAATATCATCGTAGGTATGCTTATTTTTTAGCATAAAGGCTACTTCCAGACGTTGGGCTAAGGATTTCAATTCACTAATTGTACAAATATCTTCAAAAAATTGATAACATTCTTCTTGATTCTCTAACAATAAAATGCCCTGAAACAGGCGATCAGCCAATTCACCCTTTAATTTAGGATTTGTAGCCATATATTATTGTTCTCCTTTTTCCTTTATCACTTTGATTCTTTACTTCGTTAAATTATAACATTACCAGTTATAAAATGTAAAGAAAAGGCTAGTAATTATCATTGACACGCTTTCGTTACTGTGATACTATTTTATTCAACAAGTTAATACATTTTTTTCATCAAGAGCAGCGGAGGGAATGGCCCTATGAAACTGCGGCAACCATTCACACGCGTGAAACGGTGCCAAATCCACGGGAGTATATCCTGGCAGATGAAGCGCAAATAAGTTTAGTATGCTGCTTCCTGTTGTGAAGCAGCTTTTTATTGTACCCAAGAAAAGAAAGGAGTCACTATCTTGATTGCATTACAAAAAATTGAAAAGACCTATAAAAGCAGCAACGGTATGGTTCATGCCTTAAAAGGCATAAATGTAACAATAGCCCAAGGAGAAATCTTTGGAATTATTGGCACAAGCGGCGCTGGCAAGAGCACTCTCATTCGTTGCATTAATATGTTAGAACGTCCCACAAAAGGCACAGTCACAGTGGACGGACAAGAGCTTACCGCCTTAAGTGAACTAGAGCTACGAGAAGAGCGCAAAAAAATTGGCATGATTTTTCAGCACTTTAATCTTTTATCTTCTCGTACCGTTTACCAAAATATAGCCTTTCCCCTAGAACTCGCACACTGCAGTAAAGAAGCTATTGATAAGGAAGTTATGCACCTTTTAAATTTAGTGGGACTGTTGGATAAGAAGGATCAGTACCCCGCTCAGCTCAGCGGTGGGCAAAAACAACGAGTTGGTATCGCCAGAGCCCTTGCCAATCACCCTAAAGTACTTCTCTGCGATGAGGCAACCTCCGCCCTCGATCCCCAAACTACGAAATCCATCTTAGGATTATTAAAAAATATTAATCGAGAATTTGGACTCACTATTATTCTCATTACCCATGAGATGCAAGTCATTAAGGAAATCTGCGATAAGGTTGCAGTCATCGAAGGCGGTTTAATCATCGAACAAGGTACTGTCCTTGATGTCTTCACCAAGCCCAAAGCCAATACGACCAAAGAATTTATTAGTAATATCATTAATCATAATCTTCCTGATATTTTTGATGATCTTAACTTATCACCCATCCCAACAGAAAATAGTAATCTCATTGTACGTTTATCCTTCCTTGGTCATTCGGCAGAAGAACCCGTCATCTCCAGTATGATTCGTCGCTTTGACATTGACGCGAGTATCCTGCATGGCAATATAGATCATATTCAAACCACGCCTTTCGGCACTTTAATTGTTGAATTATCCGGTGAGGCAAATTCATTGGAACAGGCCCTCGCTTATTTACAAACACGAGAACTAGGAATTGAGGTGATTGGTTATGTCTCCAGACATGCTGATATTATTAGCTAAATCCCTCTGGGAAACCACCTATATGGTAGCTGTATCAGGCTTTATTTCTGCGCTGGTTGGTGTACCTCTGGGTATTATTCTAGCAACTACGGATAAACGGCACATTCTTGAAAACCCACCTCTTAATCAAGTGTTAGGAGTCATTGTAAATGCCGCCCGTTCCACTCCTTTTATTATCTTAATGGTAGCCATCATTCCCCTCACCAGGCTCCTTGTTGGTACATCCATTGGTACTAACGCTGCTATTGTTCCCCTTAGCATTGCTGCTATTCCCTTCGTCGCCCGCATCGTCGAATCAGCTCTCAAAGAGGTAGACTACGGGGTCATTGAAGCAGCCCAGGCAATGGGAGCCTCACCAAGGGAAATCATTACAAAAGTACTATTACCAGAAGCTATGCCGGCTATTATTCTTGGCCTGACCTTGACGATCATCAGCCTTATTGGTTATTCAGCAATGGCAGGTGCTATTGGCGGAGGGGGTCTTGGGGATCTGGCAATTCGCTATGGCTACCAACGTTTTCGCGCTGATATTATGCTCATCACGGTTATTATCTTAATCGGACAAGTACAGCTTGTACAATCAACCGGCGATTACCTAGCCCGCCGCCTAAATAAAAAATAAATTTTTGGAGGATGTTAACCATGAAAAAATTATTCTTAGTTCTGATCGCCGTACTCACATTAGGCTTACTTGTAAGCGGTTGCGGCAAAAGTACGGCTCCTGCAAAAGAGGCAGGGAAAACCGTACTAAAAGTAGGTGCTACGGCTTTGCCCCATGCTGAAATTTTAGCTGTTGTAAAACCACTACTAGCTACAGAAGGTATTGATTTGCAAATTGTTGAAATGACGGATTACGTCACACCAAACATTGCTGTCGCAGAAAAGGAATTGGATGCTAACTTTTTTCAACATATTCCTTATCTCAACAAATTCTCTGCAGAACGCAATTTAGCCCTCACCTATACTGCTGCTGTACACATTGAGCCAATGGGTATCTATTCCAAAAAAATCAAAAACTTGACCGAGCTTCCTTATGGCGCAAAAGTCGCGATCCCTAACGATCCTACTAATGGCGGCCGCGCCCTAGCATTACTTGATAAAGCTGGAATCATCAAACTGAAAGATGGTGTAGGTGTAAACGCTACCGTTAGCGATATTGTAACAAACACCAAAAAAGTTCAAATCAGCGAACTAGAAGCCCCTCAACTCCCTCGCGTATTAGAAGATGTCTCTATTGCCGTCATTAACACCAACTATGCACTTGAAGCAAAATTAGTGCCTACGAAAGATGCTTTATTTATTGAACAAAACGATTCCCCCTACGTAAATATTCTAACCATTCGCAAAGGGGATGAAAGTCGCCCAGAAATTCAGAAATTAACCAAAGCCTTAACTTCTGAAGAAGTAAGAAAATTCATCAATGAAAAATATCAAGGTGCTGTTGTACCTGCATTCTAAGTAATGTTATAGGAAGGTTAATACCAAAAGCATAAAAGAATCACCCCATTTGAAATGACCCCAGAAAGTTAGACAAAGATTTAGTTAAGCAGCCGAAAGGGCTTGTTGTCTGTGAGAAGCAGGCGGCAAGCCCTTTAGCTTTGCCTTGATCCGTCGACGATTGTAATATTCGA
>Ga0074198_1000124_pt1 | contig 115833 bp, 100 predicted proteins | sample EPASupsiteSAE323_FD_64527 | JGI IMG/M metagenome (GOLD analysis project Ga0074198, IMG submission 64527) | Bioremediated contaminated groundwater from EPA Superfund site, New Mexico - Sample SAE3-23 | ecosystem: Environmental > Aquatic > Deep subsurface > Groundwater > Contaminated ... | reverse complement strand
AGGATCAAACTCTCCAATAAATTATATTAGAGAACCTTGATGGCTCTTTAAAAAACTTGTTTGTGTTGGTGTAACTTGCGCTACCCAACTTGTGTGTACTCAAACGAGTACCGCACATCTGGCCTATTTTAACCTTACTTACATTGTTTAGTTTTCAAAGAACACCAGTTCATTTCGAACCACTGACATTTGTATATTCTATCAGGTCATTCTACATTTGTCAATCATTTTTTTCATTGTTTGCATAAACACTGCAATCTTTGTAGTGCGTTTTTTTATAATACCACAGCATTATTTCATTGTCAATATAATAAGCTTAAATCCACAATACATTGACAAAACAAATGTAAAAAGCAGCAAAGACAAACTTTCTATTGCCCTTGCTGCTTTCATAACACTTTATTCTTTGTGTCTCATATGAGGAAAAAGAAGAACATCTCGAATGGAATAGCTGTCTGTCAAAAACATTACCAAACGATCAATACCTATTCCAAGACCGCCTGTTGGTGGCAACCCATACTCTAACGCATTAATGTAATCATGGTCCATCATATGGGCTTCTGCATCCCCAGATTCCCGTTGTTCTACTTGAGCGCTAAAACGCCCCTCTTGATCAATAGGATCATTTAATTCAGAGAAACCATTGGCCAATTCTCTGCCGAAAACGAAAACCTCAAAGCGATCCGTAATTTCTGGATTGTCTTTATTACGTTTTGCTAATGGAGAAATTTCCGTAGGATGACCAATGATAAAGGTTGGTTGAATTAAATGTTCTTCTACCTTCTCTTCAAAAATATTATTTAAAATACCACCAATACCATTCTTATTTTCATATTTAACACCTAATTTATCAGCAATGGCACGCGCTTCTTCAATTGTGGAAACCGTATCAAAATCAACGCCTGTATACTTTTTCACAGCCTCAGGCATGGTGATTCGATTCCAAGGTGGTGCAAAATTAATTTCTTGTTCTTGATAAACTACTTGCGTTGTTCCAAGAACCTCTAATGCGATACCCGATACTACTTCTTCCGTTAAACGCATAAGATCCTGATAATCGGCATAGGCCTGATATAATTCTACTATGGTGAACTCCGGATTATGACGAATGGAAATGCCTTCATTTCTAAATACGCGTCCAACTTCATAAACTCTTTCAAATCCACCAACAATTAATCTTTTCAAATATAATTCAGGTGCAATTCTTAAATATAGATCCATATCCAAGGCATTGTGGTGCGTAGTAAAAGGGCGAGCCGCAGCACCACCTGCTATTGGATGCATCATGGGTGTTTCGACTTCTAAATAATTACGTTCATCTAGAATGCGTCGCAGAGATTTAATAATCTTACTACGGGCAACAAAGGTATTCTTCACTTCTGGATTAACAATTAGATCTAAATAACGCTGACGGTAACGAGTTTCAACGTCTTTTAATCCATGCCATTTCTCAGGTAGAGGTCTTAATGATTTTGCCAAAACTTCAAAACTATTTGTCTTTACACTAATTTCACCGCGTTGCGTTTTAAAAACAACACCCTCAATACCTACGATATCACCAATATCCAGGAGATTAAAAGTTTCATATTGCTCTGCGCCAATAACATCCTGTCGGAAATAAATTTGCAGACGCCCTGACATATCCATCAGATTCACAAAGCTAGTTTTTCCGTGACCACGTACTGCCATAATTCGTCCAGCCAAGCGCACGATTTGACCTTCAATTTTTTCAAAGTCATTCACTATATCTGTGGCATGATGGGTAACATCGTATTTACGAGCAAACGGTTCAATCCCCTTCTCGTCGAGCGCTGCCATTTTTTCACGCCGCACACGCATGAGTTCATTTACATCTTCATGCTTTTGCGTTTCTTGCGTAGTTGTTTCTGTCATTTATATGTCCTCTCCTAACTCGTCCATTTTGGGGTTGTTTAATGTACTTTAAGACGCTATATCATTTAATTATTAATATTTTTATATTTTTATGTTTTTATGTTTTTATAAAAATAAATAATTGCTTTAGTTTTTAACACTTCTTATTTCTAATACTTCATATTTTAAAATGCCAGCAGGTACATTTACTTCAACAATACTGCCTACTGTTTGTCCTAATATCGCCTGACCTACTGGTGATTCATTAGAAATCTTCATCTCAGCTGGATCCGCTTCCGCCGAACCAACAATGGCATATTCTAATTCATCGCCAAATTCTAAGTCTTTTAAGACAACAGTAGCACCAATAGATACTATATCTGTTCCAATCTCATCTTCATCAATTAACTTACTATTTCTCAGCATCTTTTCTAGAGTTATAATCTCACCCTCGATAAATGCTTGTTCATTTTTCGCATCTTCATACTCCGAGTTTTCACTAATATCACCAAATTCAATTGCTTGTTTGATTCTTTCTGCTACTTCCCGGCGACGTACTGACTTTAGATGATCAAATTTTTGTTCTATCTTTTTTAACCCTTCTGCAGTGAGGATAAATTGCTTTTCAGCCATTGTATTTAGTCTCCTTTTATTTTGATTCAAAGTTTTCTACATTATTATATTCGAAAGCAATCTGTTTTGACACAATAATAAAGTCTGATTAAGTCATTCATGAGCAAAAGCAGCCTTTTCTGCCCTAATATAACTACTATTTTAAATATGTGTGCATGAGGCAATATAAATAGTGTCAAGTGAAGAACTTGACACTTTCATCAGCAGGTCACCAAACCTACTTATTATGCAATTAATTATAGGTACAAACGTCTACTTTGTCAATATTTTCTAACTTATTCCCCTCCTTTGTTTTTCACTGACCATGGTAATATTTTCTTTAATTGCTGCGATTTCATCCACCGTGATGGCCCTTTCAAAACTGCGAAATCCAGCTAACTTAAACCCATGTTTCTTGGCTAATTTTTCTATTGTTTCCACCTGCTTAACCGTTAGGTCACGCCCTAATGTGAAGTTCTCATATCGGCCTTCCAAGGCTAAGATCATTGTCTCCGCCATACAGGCGTACGCTGTTCCTTCTGGAAAACCAAAATTTAGGCCAAAATTAACATCACCAGGCACCTCGACAACGCCACCTTCAATCACCAATATATCATTACGCATTTCAGCTACCCGACGAGAAACATTACGCGGTCTCGCTACATCACATACAATAGCCCCCGACTTTAAATCTTCCGGTTCGATAATACTATCTACGGCACTAGTTACAGCAATAATGATATCTGCCACTTTCAATGCAGATTTAGTATTTGCAGTTATTTTAACAGCTAAACCAGTTTTACGCAAAATTTGTTCAGCAAGTTTTTCCAGTTTTTCTTCATTTCGTGCTGCCAGTGTTAGATACCGTACTTCTTTTGCCAAAATTTGCGCACAAGCAGCGCCAATAGAGCCTGTAGCACCTAATACCAATACATTTGCTCTTTGAAAATCAATGCCCATTATTTTTGCTGCCTGCCTAGCACCTTCCAGAGCAGTAGCAACAGTATAGCTATTACCCGTCGTTACTGCAATATTCAAATTTTTAGCAATGGTCAGTCCAGCATCACCTACAATAGAAGTAAATGCACCTAGACCCACAATTTTGGCCCCTAGTTTTTCAGCTACCTTACCTGCCTTTATAATTTTTTGCACCACATATTTTTCAGGCATCTCAAGCATTTGCCTTGAGGTTAGAGGACAAGTAACAAACCAACCTTCCCCTTCGGATAAATTTGACTGTATACCCGTAATATGGGAAGTTTTGAAAGGGGGAATATATTTTAGAACCCCTTCCACCATACCATCTGACCAATTCTTAGTAAATGGAAATTTCCGGCTAACATCTCTAGCAATGAGCGGATGTAAAACGAAGGCAAATTTTTCCACACAAATGCTCCCCTTTCAGTAAGACAGCCGCTTGATACGCGGCATAATATTTATTTGATCCAAAATTTGTCCATAATCAAATACCGTTAATTCTTCGGGTCTCTTACCAAGCAACGTAATCAATACGCCCTCTAATACATTGGTACCCAATGAACGTCCGCCAATTTCGGGGGTAGTGGTAATTAAGGTCGTTACACCCCGTTCTTGTAACATTTTTTCATCTTCCAGGGTAACCGTATTGGTTATGATTAATTTTCCATCTAAGCGAGCTGGCATATATCGGCGGATAAAATGAAAATCACCCGCTATAATTTCAGCTTCGTTAAAATATCGGCTAAAGCGAGGTTTAGTCTCTCTTTGCTTATCACCTGTTGGATAAAACATACTAATTGGACACTTCGTTATAATGGGTGCAATGACTTTCGCTAATAATGCTAATTTGTCTAAACTATGAATTGGAATAGGCAGACCAAGACCAAACAGCAAATCTCCAAACACCGTTTTACTGCCAGCTGCTACTAATTCCTCAGCCAAACCAAAACGATCAACAGCACAAACTACTAAAACAGATTTTTCTTTAAAGTTTATTCTTTCTTGCTTCGTTAAATGCTGCACTACTCTTCGCTCTAGAGTATTTTTCACACCGCTGCCATCAACAATCGGTGTTGTTTTTGCAGCTGCAGCAATTTCTGCTGATTCTCTAAAGGTATAGCGTTTTTTACCAGCGTATATATACAAGTCCGTTCCACCCATACCAAAAGCATCCACTTTTCCATCAAGCTCACGAATCAGTTGTATGGCTTTGCTTTTATCACCATCTGTACCAATCCGCTCAATTAAAAATTCTTGATTTGCAAAATTCACCTTTGCTTGATGATCACGCTTTGACGAACCAAGACTTATACTAACCACACGTTTCATTTTCTCGGGTTACCCCCTATTATATCTCGAACATTTAGCGCCATCAAAAGGTAGACCAATCCCATTTTAGCTACACAACTGACGTATAATAGTCCTTATGTTCTCTGGGTCAACATATTTATCCTCGGCAATGGGGGATGCGCCAATCTGCACTCCAATCACCTCTTTATCGAGGAGAGTCTCCATTAATTTTATTCGCATATTAGAACCTAAGATAATAACAGTATCATAATGACGCAAGGTAGCAATAATCTCCATAATATTATTAAAGAAATCTACCCCTGTTTTTTTTTGTACAAAATCCCATCGTTCCTGTTCTGACATAAGTAAAGAATAGTCAATACCTTCTTGCCTTGCCATTAATCTTAATTCTTCACAGTTTTTGATAGGAAAACCGACTAAAGCGACCCGCCCGCCTTTTCGAATCTCTCCTGCTGTTTCTAATTTAGAAATTACAGTCCGGTCTACACAAACTCGATTTGCCACTTCTTGCTGAGATAAGCCTTGACTACGCAGATCTAGCATTTCATCTATAATCTGATGAATCTTTTGTCGGTTGATGATTTTTTCACCAATCCGTAATAACATCGGCCATCCTCTCCGTTAATCTTTAATATTTTTTACATAAAATTGCTTTACTTTAACATAGTACATATTCACAACCCGTGTCAAACTGTGCCCATTTTGGGCATAGGAAGACCTTTACCTTAACATAGTATATGTGCACAACCCTGTGCACATGCATATTTTAGCACTTTTTTTTCATTTTTACAAATACAATACAAAATATACGAAGGAATTAGATAACCTAACTATCATTACTTAAATTCATCTAAAACAGTGATAAAATCTTCCTTACTGACAGCTTGATTAAACTTGAGACGCAATTCTGCCGAATGGTGTAGCCCCTTAGTATACCAAGCCCCATGGCGACGCATTTCTCGAACACCTAAGTATTCTCCCTTATACTCTATTAACATATCTAAATGTCTCAGCATTACAGATAATCGTTCGTGGACCGTTGGCGGAAGCACTACTTCACCACTCGTTAAATATCGAGCAACCTGACGGAAAATCCACGGATTCCCTTGCGCACCTCGGCCAATCATCAAACCATCACAGCCGGTCTCCAGCAGCATCCTTTCAGCATCATAAGGAGTACGAATATCACCATTACCAATTACAGGTATACTTACACTTTCCTTAACGCGGCGTATAATTTCCCAATCTGCTTCTCCAGAATAAAATTGCTCTCTTGTACGCCCATGCACAGCAATTGCTGCAACACCAGCTTTTTCTGCAAGTTTAGCCATTTCCACCGCATTGATGGATGCATTGCTCCACCCTTTACGAATCTTTACAGTAACAGGGACCTTCACCGCTTCTACGACGCTAACCATGATACGATAAGCCAAATCTGGCTGACACATTAAGGCGGCCCCGCTTCCATTTTTAATAATTTTAGGAGTTGGGCATCCCATATTGATATCAATAATATCTGTACCAGCTTGTTCAACAAATCGAGCCGCTTTAGTCATACTTACAGGATCTGAACCAAAAATCTGCATGGCTACCGGTCTTTCTCTCTCGTCTATTTGCAGCATATCCAAAGTGTGACAATTCTTATATAACAACCCCTTATCACTAACCATTTCCGAGTACACCAAACCACATTCCATTTCTTTGGCCAGCAGCCGAAAGGGCAGATCTGTTACTCCCGCCATTGGAGCTAGGATAACCGGGTTCACCAATTTTATACTACCAATCTGCATACTTTTCTCCTTGTTAATATCCTTATTGCTTTAATTATAAATTGGTACTTAGCGCTTGCACCTCGGCTAAAAACCAAGTATGACCCAAACACTAAGTACCAATCTTACCAACCTTTTTAGACATTAAGCTGATATATAATTTGCAGACCTTCCAATGTTAAGAAATGTTCTACAGCATTAATTGTACTTGATTCAGCTGCAATCAAATTTGCTAACCCGCCTGTTGCGACAACAAAAGCATCTTGGCCCATTTCTTCTTTCATGCGGCTTACAATTCCATCAACTTGTCCAACGAAGCCATAAATAATACCCGATTGCATACTTGTAACCGTGTTACGGCATATGACCGTCTTCGGTTTTACTAGTTCAATACGCGGCAATTTAGCTGCTCGCTGGAATAAAGCTTCTGTGGAGATACCAATACCAGGAGCAATGGCTCCGCCCAAATAATCCCCATTTTCTCCAATTACACAAAAGGTCGTTGCCGTACCAAAATCTACAATAATAAGTGGGCCACCATACTTATGATGGGCAGCTACTGCATTAACAATACGATCAGCACCTACTTCACGAGGATTCTCATATTTTATAAAAATCCCAGTCTTGATGCCAGGGCCTACCACTAACGGTTCTACATTAAAATACCGTTGGCACATTTTCACCAAAGGAACAACAAGGGGCGGTACTACCGAAGAAATAATGACCGCTTCAATATCTTTAATACTAAGCCCGCCATAAGCAAAAAGATTATTTATCAGCATTCCATACTCATCACCTGTTTTTTGCCGATCGGTCGAGATACGCCAATGTTGCAATAATTCCTTGCCTTCATAAGCACCCAGCACTATATTGGTATTTCCTATATCAAATACTAACAGCATGAAATTAGCCTCCAGTTACATTTTTTACGGAATCAGAAAGCACATCACTTGCCGATTTAAGGCAAGGGGAACTAACATCTTTTTCATGTAGAAATGCCTCTAAAAAACCATCCATCACAGTATATAAACTGGAAGCCTTCCTGTCAACCACTTATACTTTCGGACGAATTGACACATCACCAGCCAAAACCTTTTCTAAGCCACTATTTGTTTCGACTAACAGCGCACCATCATGATCAATATCAACTGCTATTCCGCTAAATTCTCTGCCTCCGCCAACTACATTTACCTGTTGCCCCAATGTCACAGATAGTCGACGCCATTCATTTAGCATTTCAGAAAAACCACGCTGAAGTACTTGTTCATATCCCTGCTCCAATTCTATCAGTACAGCATTTAATAGCCGTAAACGAGATATTTCCTGGCCCGTTGCAAGGGATAAAGAAGTAGCAATATCTTTCAACTCCGCCGGAAATTCCTGCTCACTAATATTTACGTTAATCCCCATACCAATGACAATATGATTGATGGCATCCATCTCAGCACTCATTTCCGTTAGAATACCTACTATTTTTTTACCCTTATATAAAATATCATTGGGCCATTTAATACCACATTCCACCTGCGTTACTCTGCGAATCGCCTTTGTTACCGCCACTGCCGCCAGCAACGTACATTTCGGGGCATCATATGGATTAAAAGTAGGACGCAGTACTACAGAAAGCCAGATGCCCTTACCTGCTGGAGAAAACCACCCTCTAGATAATCTTCCTCTGCCACCATGTTGCGATTCTGACAAAACAATCGAACCTTCAGGACAGCCTAAATTGGCTTGCTTTTTACCTTCATTATTTGTAGAATCCAGCTCAGCAAAATAATAAATTTCCTTTTGGCCAACTATCTTTGTATCTAAACCATTACGAATTTCATAAGGCAATAGTAAATCGGGTCGGTTTTGCATTCGATAACCTTGCCGGGGATGGGCTTCTATTTCATAGCCTGCTTGTTTAAGGGTCTGCATATGCTTCCAAATTGCCGTTCGGGAAACAGCCAGTCGCCTGCTAATTTCTTCACCAGATAAATATTCCTCGGGGCATTCCCGTAATATTTCTAAAATTTTCGTTCGCACCAGTCGTTCCTCCTCGAGTAATAATACCTCCATAATAATAGCCCAATTGCACCGCTGTCAACTTAACCACTTATTCTTTGTAAAATAGCAAAAAAGCTAACCTGGCATTACGCCAAAAGTTAACTCTTTATTACCATCTCCAGAACATGAAATCCATTTGAAAAAAGACGAAAATTCACTTATATTCCCGAATAACTTTGGCCAATCGTTTAATTCCTTCAATAATTCTTTCCTCGGACATATTCGAATAATTTAAACGCAAAGCATTCTCCACCCCACCATTAGGAAAAAAGGAATCTCCTGGAACAAAAGCTACACTTTGCTGCAGACATTGCATTAATAACTTTTCGGCCTTAATAGGAACTGGTAATTCTACCCAGAGGAAAAGACCGCCTTTCGGATGAGTGTATTTTATTTCTTTGGGGAATTCTTTTTCCATGGTTTCAATCATAACATCTCGGCGTTTCTTATATACCTTTCTAATTTTTTCAACATTAGCATCTAAATCATATAGCTCTATATATTTAGAGATTTCTCGTTGATTAATAGAAGATGTATGCAAATCCGTTCCTTGCTTTACAAGAGTGTATTTTTCTAAAAATCTTTTTTCCGCAACAATCCAGCCAACCCGCAGCCCCGGACAAAAAATCTTAGAAAAAGTACTAAAAAATATCACTAATCCTTTTTTATCCAAGGATTTCAATGCTGGAAGAGCTTCCCCTTCAAATCGCAATTCACCATAAGGATTATCTTCGATCACCGGTATTTCATATAAATTTATTAATTCCATAAATTTTTGCCGTCTCTCTAAGGACCAACTTCGGCCTGTAGGATTTTGAAAATCAGGAATGACATAAATCAGTTTAATCTTAGGTGTATTCTTTAGGATCTTTTCTAGCTCCTCAATAATCATACCGTCATCATCGGTAGGCACTTCAATAAATTTGGGGTTATAGGCTTTAAAAGCACTTATGGCTGCTAGGTAAGTTGGACTCTCACACAGCACTACATCCTCTTCATCAAGAAATAACTTCCCTGAAAGATCTAACCCTTGCTGAGAACCACTAATAATCTGTATATTGTCAGGTGTTACAGGAATATCAAACTTACTTTTCATTCTAAGAGCGATTTGTTTTCTTAGAGGCATAAAGCCTTCTGTCGTGGAATACTGCAACGCTTCTGAGCCAGCTTCTTCCAATACAGCAACAGCAACCTGCTTCATTTCTTCCAAAGGAAAAAGTTCAGGTGCAGGCAATCCACCAGCAAAAGAAATAATTTCTGGGTTGACAGTTATTTTCAATATTTCCCGGATAGCCGAGACCTTAAGGTGTTCCATTCTTTTAGCAAACATAATACTACGCCTCCTGGCAATTAATTTTTTCAGCCAATTTTGCAGGGTATTTATTTATTTTGTCCTTTAACCTCTGGAATATATGAATTATTCACCTTTTTCACAATAAATCCCTGCCATTTTATACTATTTTTCTCAGCCTTTTGCTATACTCCAAAAAAGCGCAGCGATACCATAACTGCCAAACCTAAACCCATACTTACGATGACGTTACGGAAAAGGTATGTCGCTATTACTGCTACTATTCCTGCTAGCAAGTAATGATTGTCTATTGAAACATCTAGATATCCTTTGGGCAAAAGCAAGGCTGGCATAATTAAGGCCGTTAAAATACCTGTAGGAACGTGTTTCATCCAACGTTCAAACCAAAAGGGCACACCAGTCTTACGAAATAAGGCCGCAGGAGCAAATCTTGTAAAAAAGGTAACTGCTGCCATGCCCATAATAATCAAAAATATTTCAGTTCGCATGTTGCCCTTCTCCTTCCATCAAACCACCCACTATCGTTGCGGCGAAACAAGCTATAATAATATACCATTTACCTGGCAAATAAAGAGCCCCTACAACAGCAACTAGAGCTGCTACACCACATACTGTCACTGCCGCATAATTAATGAGACGCGGTATTAACATTGCCAAGAAAATAGCTGGCATCGCAAAATCCAACCCCCATGCTAAAGGATCAGAAATATAGCCACTTAATAGCACTCCCACTGCTGTCGATAAAATCCAAGCACTATAAAAAGCAGTATTCGCTCCTAACTGGTAATTAGCACTATAACCCTTCTTATGAATACGGTCAACAGTAATAGCATACGTTTCATCAACCATCCCAAAACTTAGTAAAGCTTGTAAAGAAATCGGTAGCCTAATGATATAGGGCACCAGAGATGCTCCCATCAAAAGATGTCGCATATTTACCAGTAAAGTAGTAAAAACAATCAAACCCCACCCACTTATTCCAGCACCTAACATAGTAATGGCAATAAACTGAGATGCTCCTGCAAATACACAAGTTGACATTAACAAAGTTTCCCCTGCGGTTAGTCCAGCACCAAGAGCCATAATCCCACAAGTAATACCAAATGGTATCACCCCAATTGTGAGAGGAACACTATCCCATATCCCGATCCAGAACTCTGAAGTTATGGGAATGCCTTGGACTTTCCCTTTTTTCCTTTCCATTCCTGCATCTCTCCTTCCTTTACAATTTTTATTATCTTACCAAGCAGGAAAAACATTGTAAATATCCAATTATCATATTATAAGAATCAATTGGATACTAAGGAGGTTTTTTTAATAAATGGATATGTCCAAATATTTTTCTCACGAAGAACTTGATCATAATTCTCCTCAGCCTCTGTATCTACAAATCCAAAAGATCCTATCGGATAAAATTACAAATCACCTTTTGCCCCCTGGCAGTAAATTGCCCCCCGAACGCGAATTAGCCCTGCTCTTTGGCGTTAGCCGCACTACTGCAATTAATGCTTATCGACAATTAGAGCAGCACGGACTCATCCAAACTAGAGTGGGCAGCGGCACTTACGTGACTGCAATAACGCTAACACCAGCTAATACCTTACCTACTATGCCATGGAATCATTTATTTGCTCCTTATCCCCAAAACTCCGTATCATCCATATTACGAGAGTTAGTTTCTGCTCCAGTTGGCGAAGAAAACATTTCCCTAGCCGCAGGCATGCCTGACCCATCTCTTTATCCTTTTGATATTTTTTCCGAACTCTTTCATAAATACAGCCCCAGAATGGATCGTGCTGATTTAGGACACATTTCCACAGAAGGCTATGCACCTCTGCGCCAGACATTAGCAAGTATGCATTGCGACAAAGGCGCACCTGACATCACTTCGGATAACATTTTAATCCTTTCCGGTTCACAGCAGGGGATTTATCTCATCAGCAAAATCTTTTTACAACCTGGCGATTGCGTTGTTATTGAATCTCCTTCCTATATAGGTGCTATACAAGTCTTTCATAAGGCTGGGGTACGCATTCTCACCTTACCGGCTACTCCTTCCTTTCCACTACAACAGCTTGAAGATTATTTAATTCGCTATCGACCAAAATTATTTTATACCATTCCTACTTTTCAAAATCCTAACGGACGAGTATTAACCTTAAGCGAGCGCCAAGAATTACTTACACTCGCCGCTCGGCATCAATTAATCATTGTAGAAGACGACCCTTACAGCGAACTTTACTATAACGCCCCCCCTCCTCCATCTCTCAAAACCTTAGATCCTTATAACGGAGTCATCCATCTTGGAACCTTTTCTAAAACGCTCTTCCCTGGTTTGCGCATTGGTTGGTTAGCAGGTGCACCAACCGTTATCAACCGCATCGCTTTAGAAAAGCAATATGTGGATTTACACTCTACCAACCTTTCTCAATGGCTCTTACATTTATTTTTACAAGAAGGCGCTTTCCAAGACCATTTGAAGAAAGTACGCAAGGAATATAAAAAGCGCCGTGATACTGCAGCCTACAGCATCAAGCGCTATTGTGGATCTAATCTTAGTTTTTCTCTGCCAACTGGCGGTTTTTACTTATGGTGTAAAACGCAGTCGCAGATTTCCTCTTCTGTATTACTCCATGAAGCAAACAAAAAAGGTGTATCTTTTGTTCCAGGAGAAGCATTTTACGCCGAACAACCTTGCGCCAAAGAACTTCGTTTATGTTTTTCAACCCATTCCGAAGAAAAACTGCAAGAAGGAATCAAACGGCTAGGCAAGACCTTTTCTACCATAACACAAGAACAATTTAAAAAATCTGAGAAAAGCGCCTCCATACGACCTATGATATAAACTCCTCAACAAAAAACACAGACTTGGCAAACCAAGTCTGTGTTTTTTATAGCACGGATTCCACTGTGCCAATTACATCACCACGATGGTTTTTCAACACATGAGGAAAAGCCTCTAGCAGCAATTGATATTCTTCTCTCGATAGCAAGTCCAATTTTTTCAATATAGCAATACCAGCCGGAGTCACTGCCCGATAACTGCCATCGTCAATTTTGTAAGTTATACCCAAACCATCTGATACCGATGCCAAGCAATAAACTGCTTCTGAACCAATTTTGGCCAGAATACGACCTTTCGTAATATTCATTAATACAGTATCAAAACGTTTAGTGCCTGCGACCACTTGCGGATGAGCTAGCATAGCATCACGAATTCTGCGAACAACACCTTCTCGTTCTCCCCAAGCTCCTTCTTCCGGCTTTCCAAGACGGGCATAAGCCCAAGACATATTATATAAAGGCAAGTAAAATACAGGTACACCGCAACCATCAATGCCAGTATCCACATCCGCTCTTTGCATGTTCGCACTCTCAGCTACGGCCTGATGCATTAATTCTTGTACAGGATGATCAAGATCAGTATAACCTTCAATGGCCACTTTCAGCATTTGCGCTAATGCCAACATACCGCTATGTTTACCTGAACAAGCATTATGCACTGTTTGATAGGGCATTTGTTTCACCATTAATTCTTTAGCAGCTTTACTACTCATCGGTTTAGCCGCTCCACAAGCTAACGCGTCAATGGTTAGACCAACCTTCTCCAACACACTATAAGCTAAATCAACATGCTGTTTTTCACCACTATGAGAAGATACCATAAAAGCAACTTCTTCATCTGTTAATCCAAATAGCTCTATGCCACCCCGTTCAACAAAAGGCATCACCTGAAAGGGCTTTGCTGCCGATCGCCAGAACATAGGTCTCTTGCCATCCCCAAATTCCCACACACTTTTTCCATATACATCAACTACTGCAACATCAGCGCGATGTACACTCTCTACTTTACCAGCCCGAGTATAATGCAATAACACTTCACTCATATAGCCACCTCCAATTCATAGTTATATTATATAGGATAAGACAACCTACACCAATACTGATTTATTAAAAAATTTATAATTTTTCTCACATCTCACCACAATTAGCAAATACAAAAGGGCAGGTATAGACCTGCCCTTTTCACTTAAGATCGTGAACAATATACTATTTTAGGACCCGTCTGGTTTTCTTCATTAGCAGTCTCATTCTTTGTCAAAATGATTTCTTCTGTTTTTTGTTTTTCAGAAATCTGACCATGAGCTAAAAGCTCTTCTAACTCCCCGCCTTCAAGCGTCTCTCTCTCGATCAGAGAATTAGCAATCAAATGAAGTTTATCAATATTTTCATTAAGCATTGTTTCTGTTTTTACATAAGCACCGTCAATTAACCTTCGCACTTCTTTATCAATGGAAGATGCTACTTCTTCACCATAATTACGATCACGAGAAATATCCCTGCCTAAGAACACCTGCTGTTCTTGACGATGTCCAAAGGTAATAGGACCTAATGTTTCACTCATACCGTATTCCGTAATCATCTTACGCGCAAGACCCGTAACACGTTCCAAATCATTCTGAGCACCGGTGCTTATTTCCTTAAGCACTACCGCTTCCGCCACACGACCGCCAAGCAACACGCAAAGTTGTTCTGACAATTCTGTACGCGTAGCATAATAACGATCTTCCTTCGGCAACATCAAGGTATAACCACCAGCCCGGCCTCGAGGAATAATTGATACTTTATGCACTGGATCCGTATTGTCAAGAAGCATTCCTACTAAAGCGTGACCAGCCTCGTGATAAGCCGTTAGCTTTTTCTCTCGATCGCTAATCACTTTACTTTTACGTTCTGGCCCAGCAACAACGCGTTCTACAGACTCTTCCATTTCAGGCATATCAATCTTCTTCTTATTGCGTCTAGCCGTCAACAAAGCTGCCTCATTGACCAAATTACTCAAATCAGCTCCCGTAAATCCTGGCGTACGTCGCGCTAATACTTCAAGACTGACCTCTTTAGAAACAGGTTTACCTTTAGTATGAACTTTCAAAATTTCCAAACGACCTTTTACATCTGGTTTATCAACAACAATCTGTCTATCGAAGCGTCCTGGACGCAGCAACGCTGGGTCGAGAATATCAGGGCGATTTGTAGCAGCAATGATAATAATACCTTCATTAACACCAAAACCATCCATCTCTACCAACAACTGATTCAAAGTCTGTTCACGTTCATCATGACCACCGCCTAAACCAGCTCCCCGTTGGCGTCCCACAGCGTCAATCTCATCAATAAACACAATACAAGGGGCACTTTTTTTGGCTTGCTCAAATAAATCCCGCACCCTAGATGCGCCAACACCTACAAACATTTCCACAAAATCTGAACCGCTAATACTAAAGAAAGGTACTCCTGATTCGCCAGCTACTGCGCGAGCCAAAAGAGTTTTCCCTGTACCTGGAGGCCCAAACAATAATACTCCCTTTGGAATACGAGCACCCACATCATTGAATTTTTTAGGACTTTTAAGAAATTCAACCACTTCTTCTAGTTCTTGCTTGGATTCTTCAGCCCCAGCCATATCTGCGAAGGTAACTTTAACTTTATCGTCCGTATGGAGTTTAGCTCGGCTTTTACCAAAGGACATAACCTTATTACCGCCGCCTTGCGTCTGTTGCATGATAAAAAACCATACCCCTATTAAGAGTAGTATTGGCAAAATCGACGAAAAAACAGTTGTCCACCAAGGTTGTTGCGGAGGTTGTTCAGCCTTAATCTCTACGTTTTTTTCCCGTAGGGTATTAATAAGCGTAGAATCATTTGGCGTAACCGTAGTAAATTCTGTTCCATCCGCAAGTTTACCACGAACATTATTGTCGACTATCGTTACGCTTTGAACCTTCTGCTCCTCAATTTGTTTCAGAAATTGAGTATAGCTAATGTCTTGTTTATTAGCTGTGCGCGAGGAATAATAATCAATTATTGATATCGCAATAATGATAATTAACAAATAAAAACTTACATTTCGAAAAAACTTATTCAAAGTAGCCCTCCTCTCACTGAAGCACAAATAGCTATACCTTGCAGCAAAAAAACTTTATTTTTATGCCCTAGGCACCTTAATAACCTTTGGACCTCACAGGAAAATATTATATCATCAAACCTGTAAATTAACAATAAAACTTAGCCATAAAATTAGTCTTGATATACCTCAGGTTTCAAAATACCAATGAAGGGTAAATTACGATACTTTTCTGCAAAGTCAAGACCATAACCAACAACAAAATAGTCTGGCACATCAAAACCATTATAGTCAATATTTACCTCAACCTTACGGCGTTCCGGTTTGTTAAGGAGGGTACATAACTTGATGCTGGCTGGTTTGCGAGATCTTAGATTATCAAGAAGATAATTAAGCGTTAATCCTGAATCAATAATATCTTCTACCACCAATATATGCTTACCTTCTATATTTTCATCCAGATCTTTCATAATGCGTACCACACCACTGGAATTTGTACCTGCACCATAACTGGAAACTGCCATAAAATCAATGGCAACAGGAATTTTAATCGTTCTTGCTAAATCTGCCATAAATATGACCGCTCCTCGCAATACCCCAATCATTAAAATTTCTTTTCCAGCGTAATCATCCGTAATTTTTGCTCCAATTTCCGCAATACGATTGGCTAAATCCTCCGCACTCAATAAAACTCTTTCTACATCATTAATCACTAAATTTCCCCCTACTTTATTATATATAATATGCAAAATAAAATTCAAGTAAATGAACTTTTGTTGTTATTTTTTTGCATTTATACAATTTTTATTTTTAAGACTTTTGTCGTCTTAGAGGTTGTCTTGCTGCCTTCAGCCTGCCGATAACCTCCTACCCAGATAATTCCCTTGCTATCACAAATAATCGGTACTGAGTCCCGATCCTTACGTGGCACTTTGGCATCAATAAAAAAGTCCTTTAATTTTTTGCTACCGCGAAAGCCCGAAGGCTGAAATTTATCACCGTCAAGACGTTTGCGAACATAAATCGGCAGGGACAAAGACGACCAATCAAATACCCCAATATCAGCCTGAGGAGTACTAGCCTTTTCATCAGTTATCTCCGTAATTACCTTTATCCCCAGTTCAGGAATAATTGTCGTCCCAGGAACTTCCAGCACTTGGTCTGAATAATCAACTTTGGTCTGTAGCAGTATATCATTTCCACCTAGATATATGCCATCATAACTTTTACAAGCTACGAGTCCATCAGGCAGATGAATACTATTTCCCACTTGCCCATTCGCTAGTAAGTCTAATAAGGTTTCTATGTGGTAAAAGCTGATTCCCTTTAAAGATCCTTGCTGCTCCTCAATGGCTAACCGAATAATTTCACGCTTAACCGCAATATGTACGAGTTCCATCTGCTTTCCATTAATAAACAGTCTTTCCTGCTGACAGGTTACTATCTGGGACCACTTTTCTTGCCCTGTCCTTTGTATAAAGTTATGCTCATCTCCTACGATAATGGCTGTTCGACAAAGCGCATCTTTAATAGCAATATTATACTGGTTTTCTAGTTGTGGTAAAAGAGAAATTCGAATACGATTACGCAAATAATCTGTTTTAAGATTTGAACTATCAAACTGGGGCTGTAAGTTATGGGAACTGCAGTATTCCATAATTTCTGCCTTACTGACTGCTAACAATGGACGAATAACATCCTCAGAACTTGCTTGCATGCCTCTAATTCCTGCACTTCCAGCTCCTCGCAAAATATGAATCAGAACCGTTTCTGCTTGATCATCGCGATGATGACCAGTAGCTATTTTAGCTCCACCCAACTTTTTTCCAATATTGCGTAAATATTCATAACGAACATGGCGCGCAGCATCTTGGGACGACAAACCTGTTTGTTTTATAAACTGAGGCACATCAATTGCAGTATGATAGCAGGTAATGTGATGACGTTGACAAAAGTCTACCACAAAGGCAGCCTCTTGAGCGGATTCATCACCACGAAACATATGGTCAACATGAACTGCAAATATACTAATATTATATTCTAAACGGATTGTTTCAAATATATGTAATAAAGCTAAAGAATCCGGTCCACCAGAACAAGCTACCAGGATTTTTTCGCCTTCACTAAGCAGGTTATGCTTACGAATCCACTCTCTAACTTTTGTCAACATATTGGCAACTTCTCTCCATCTTATTATTTATCGCCAGACGAAAAACGGTAGAACTTACAAAAATTCCAAATGCAATAGCACCGCCTGTTAATAGGGTTTGCATCCCCATCGCTGCACCGCTAGCATATTGCCCCTTAACCATATGCAGCATTGTAATATAAGCATCGCCCCCAGGTACTAAAGGAATAAAACCTGGAATAATAAAAATAGTGGCTGGTGTTTTGAGCACTCTAGATAAACATTCTGCCATAATTCCCACCGCAATGCTAGCAAGAAAATCAGCTAATACCACCGTGCCGCTAGCTAACATAGTATAATACATAATCAGCCACGCTACCACTCCCACCAAACTAGCATACACTAATAAACTGCGCGGAATACGATATAATATCCCAATGGATGCTGAAACTAAAAATACGGCTATCAACTTTATCCCTAGCATAAATCCTACCACCTCACCATACATTCAAGGACAGTATAATCACAACTCCCATTGTAACTGCCACAGAGGTTAAAACAGCTTCTAAGCCACGTGATAGGCCGCTTAGTAGATCTCCTGCAATCACATCCCGAATAGCATTTGTAATCGCCACACCTGGGACGAGGGGCATAATTCCGCCGATAATAACCGCATCCGATCCTAAATGCGGCCATATCAAATGCAATACACTCCCACAAAAACTAGCCACCATACCTCCCAAAAATTCAAAAACAAAGGGCAATCCATTCATTCGTGATACAATATGAGCAATATAACGCACCAACATCGCTGCTACAAAGGCTGCTGCAATCTCAAAAAAAAGTCCATTTTGTAATATAGCTGTCCCGCCGCCAACAGCTCCTGACGCTAACATAGATGGCAGTAATGAAAATCCTGTTCGTTCTTGACTAATATGATGTAGCCTAGCATTTGCATCCTGATAGTCAATACGTCCATCCACTAGCCCTCTAGATACTTCATTTACTTTGGCAATACGATCAAGATTGATAGTCCGATCTCGCACACGCCTCATGACCGTCAGAGAACGTCCGTTAGGCTCTGCTACAGTTAAAAAAACTCCTGTCGGAATAACAAAACTTTCCACTTTAAGAGCACCACAGGCTTTAGCCATGTGATCCATCGTTTCTTCTACACGGTAAGTTTCTGCACCATTTTTCAACATAATCTCACCAGCTAACCCACTTAGTGCTACGATTTTCTCTAATAAGATACTCAACCGCTCACCGCCTATGTCCTTTTTTTCTTTTTATTCTCTCGAAACATTAGCTTTTCCTGCAATTTATTTCATAATAGATAAAAGTAATAGAGTTTGCTTTATGGCAAACTCTATTACTTTTATCTTTTTTAATGAACCATGTCAATAATTTTCCCAATCACTACCGTCATATCATCCAGAACTTGATTGCCTGACATTTTTTTTGCTTGTATTAGAATTCGATTGGCCACTACCTGAGGATCTTCATTACCGGTCTGCCGCAAAAAGTTAGCCACCCAAATTCCTTTATCTAAATTACTCTGCGGCACGTCAATAATACCATCACTAACCAGTACAATAAAATCACCACCCACGGCCGAAGTTTTTAGTGGTTCAATTTCGATTTGTTGCAGAATACCAACGGGCAACGACGCTGATTTGATGGTTGCTACTTCACCGACCCGTTTGACAAAGCTAGGTGCGGAGCCGATTTTTAAAAATTCTATATTTCCTGAATAAGTATCAATAATCGTAATATCAATGGTCACAAAAGATTCTTCTGGTGATCGCAGTAGGAGCATCGAGTTGACCGTCTTTACAGCTACATCTGTATCAAATCCACAGACCAATAGTTTTTGCAAAAAATCAATGGCCATTTTGCTCTGATTCTGGGCCTGACTACCGCTGCCCATACCATCACTTAACACTAATGCTACTTTTCCTTTGTTTAATTCCATCACAGCATAGCTATCTCCGCATACCTCTTGGCCATCTTTAGCACAGCTAGCCATTCCTATTTCAATGGAAAACCGTTTCGCCGCTTGCAATGTCAATTTACATTTACCATCATCTGCTTCATTACCGCATTTTGTATATAGCGTCATTTTTTCTTTCATTAAGCTAGCTATCATCGGCAAAAGGGTATTGATACATTCCCGATTACCACTACAAGGCGGTTTGCTTATTTCAACCATCCCCCTGCTTAGCGGGTCTGTTACCCGCACTGTCGTTAAGCGACAACCAAGTATCGCGGCCTTTTCCCTAAAGGCTATAGCTAACTGACGCTCTGAACATTCCTCTTTACCAATCTCCCAAGCCAAACTGCCAATAATGCTACTTACAGCTTTCATTTGTTCCGTAACCATGTGCCTATTATCTATCAATTTCTTCTGCCAAAGAGCTAAGGTGTGATTACGTTCCGATACGAGTTTAATCGTATCTAGCAAATCTTGCCTTCGAATACAGTTTTCCCTAAATACCTTTGGAATATTATATTTTTTTAAAGTATGTGTTTCAAATTGCCCGAGCAATTCTAATATCCCATTATAAGTACGGTAAAAGTCAACCTCCCAGCAATGAGAGCGTTTGGTACAATTGCAACAGATTTGTTCGCCCACAGCAGTTAAGATTTTAGCCAACTGATCATCTTGGATCTTCACCATTGTATCCGTCGTAATTTCCCCAAATTCCTTTCCTAAGTCTTTAAATACCTCAGCAATATTATTTATTTTATCGATAACTTCATTAATTGGGGGATTCGAATTATGGATGACCTCTTCTTGCCAACAAGCAATTCCTTGACACATTGCAAGCTTATTGCTCGGCACTAACAAAAACAGCCCACCCGCAATGACACATTCCTTTAGTATTTTTATAAGCTGTCCATCTTGTCCAAAATATAAGATCGTAATGGCGCTCCCTAGCAAAAAGCCTATAATAACCGCCACTTTTTTAAAGCCTCGAAAAACTCCCGCTAAGACACCAGCTAAAGCATATAAGGATACTGACAACGTTGCATTACCATCACTAATTCCTACAACTAAACCGACGACAACACCAACGACCGCACTCATCCCCGTCCCACCAGCTAGCGCCACTACCATAATAAGTATACTCCCCACTACATTACGTATACTATATTCCAATATGGCTATATTACCGATTCCCGCTACTGCCATGGCCAGCAGTATGACCAGACAACTTAAACGTTCACTGGTTAAGTTTTGCTCTAAAAACATTGCCTTACTATTTTTTAGTAACGGTATGCAATATATGAAAATATAAGACATGAGTATACATGTACCAGCTTCGAACACCACTAATACTGTATTATACAATGTATATTCCTTCATAAGGCTAACAAGAAATCCAGCACCTAAAACGCAGAAAAATGTAAAAATCGGCAGTGCTACTATTTTTTTATGTATACGCGCAAGCTTGTCTGCCCATAAAAAGTATAAACCTATGGTAAAAGCATAAATACCTACTTCATAATAATATCCAGCTGAAAGTACTCCGCCAATCGCCCAAAATCCAACACCCAAAGCCCTCTTTCGATCCGTTTGTGCGACAGCAGCAAAAAAGGCTAATCCCACAGGAGCAAATTCACCCATCACAAGCAATCTCCCTAGTAAAAAAGCTAGCATATGAAACAGCGCATTTTCGCCACATACTAGGGATAGCACTATAGCATAGCCTTTTTGAACAATCCCCCTAAAAGGCATCTTTTGCAGATGTTCTTTCTTTTTAATAATTGGCTGATCAGATCTCAACATTTTAACGGGCAACGTAACAACCGTCACCTTTGGCATAACCACTCACCTCTACTTCTATAATAGTAAGACATAGCACTGGCTCTTTGTTAGATATAAAATACCACTCTCACTATTTTACATATATTGGTATTGTTTTTTTGTCTAAATAGGTTTGCAGTAATGAAAGATATAACAACATATTCTCTAATAAAATAACAAAAAGAGCATTCCCTTCGCGAGAATGCTCTTTTACTAAAAAAATAATTTATATCTTTATCATCACTTACAAAACTTGATTACCCTTCCTTGCAATCAAAAAAACTATGCTTTAAATTTTGCAAATAGAAATGGCTTGACATCAGCCAAGCCATTCTAACTATTTAACCTGGAGAACGAGCAGCGCCACGCCCACCACGTTTAGATTCTGTATTGCGTTTCAAGTCTCCAAGACGCTCATCACTATCTTTTAAAAATTTAGTCAACTTATCCTCAAAGGATGGTGCATTTACTTTGCCAAAACGTCGATTATCGTTGATCGGTGCTCGTCTAGGCATCGGACTAGGAGCAGGACTCGGAATAGGACTTGGACTTGGCGGTTGGAGCTGTTTAATAGACAACCCGATTTTTCCGCGTTCATCAATTGATAAGACTTTAACTTTTACATTATCTTGTTCTTTCAGAAAATCCTTCACATCACGAACATATACATCCGCAACTTCCGAGATATGAATGAGACCTACCTTTCCTCCAGGCAGTTCTACAAATGCCCCAAAATTTGTAATACCTGTCACAACGCCCTCAACCACACTGCCAACTTCAATGGACATGCTAATCAAACTTCCCCCTTAAAAAACTATGTTTTTCAACCATATTATACCCTTGCTACCGAAAAGGTGTCAAGGAAAGGAACCACAATTTATTTTTTATCTCTTGTCATATAAGGAAATTCTCCTGGTTTTACCAGACCTAATTCCTCACGAGCCAGTTTTTCTACATATTTTCGATCATTTAATGCTGCACGCTCTTCCTTTAAAGCAGCATTCGTTTTTTGAAATTGTGCAAGTTGCACACGAACAGCGTCAGCCTCATTATTAATTGCGTTTAATTGGCTTTGCTGACCAATGCACAAATAAATAAAATACAGGCTAAGTATAATTGCGATTAGGTTAAACCATTTAATACGATACTTATAAGAACCTTGCATGAATTACACCACCACTAATGCATCTTTCAAAACATATTTGCAGAAATTAATATGTCTCTTTTATTCGCCAACTGTACAATACATTCCTCTTTTTTTTAAAAAATACTTCACCGATGGTAAGTGACTATCATTCATCACTAGGCGGCCTTGGATACAATGCAAAGTACCATTTCTTGAGCTTACAAGAAATAAACTTGATTGGCCAGCTTACCAGCCCCATGCAATATGCTCCAGGTTTTAAAATAGTAGTAATAAAAATCTTATTGAGTATCCCTGCACTCCTCATTATTAGCCTAACAATTATAGACAATAAATACACTGCATACCTACTAAAGCAGTTATAGTATAAGCCAAGGCCACTTAGTATACCAATAAAAACATAAAATCTAAGTTCTCCCCAATTACTTGCAAGCAAAGCAATAAATACAACTACTGTAGCTAGTAACCAGTATAATAAATCTGTAAACCAGGTAACGTATTTTTTAAGATCAAAAGTCCCACGCAGTACACGATAAGAATCAAATAATATGCCAAGCAGTATTCCTGTTACTACTGTAATTGCAAAGGTGAAAATCTGACTGGTAAGTTCCACTGCCTCACCTCCAAAGCCAAGAGGATTGGTATTTATATAATCGCCATGCTATCCATAGCATAACGAATACCGTCATGACTAAACACCAACCAATAAACTTATGAGCCTTATCCCACTGTTTACTCATCGCAACAGTAGGATAAGGCATATTAGGTTCTTTCATTTCATACCAATATCGAATTATATTTTCCACATAATATATTGTTTCTTCGTAGGGAGGCATTCCACCATAGTGATCAACTGTTCCTGGGCCCGCATTATAAGCAGCTAGGGCTAGTATCATATTTCCCTGATATTTTTTTAACAATTGCCCGATATAATGGATTCCTATTTGTATATTAAACCTTGCATTATAATAACATTCACTACTACATTCCCCTTTATGCCGACCACTACAAGCTTTGATTTCCTGGTTGACTTCTCGCCAAGTAGTAGGCATAATCTGCATTAAACCATAAGCCCCCGCAGATGATATTGCTTGGTTTTGAAAAGAACTTTCTGCTTGAATAACACTAGCAACCATTTGGGGATTTATTCCTGCATTGCAGGCATAATAATTAATCATTTCAGCATAAGGTAATCCTTGGTCAACCTCCTGCAGACTATAAACATTTTGATTAAACCTATCCCAAATAAGGGTATGATCTTTATGTACCATATGTCCAGTAAAGCCATAGGAAAGCAATTGTAATAAGAAGAAAATTAGTACAATATACCAGACCCCCAACAACCTTGGCCGCAAGATACACAGCACTCCTTCCAGGTTGTTATTTTAGGAATCTTTCTAATAGTCCTTTTTTAGCATGGCTAGCGTCATCATATGAAATGCTTTTCACCAATCCATCAACAATGACATTGCTTTTATCTAGATTCAGTTGTTTAATATTAAGCCCTTCACCTTTAACAATCAGCATTCCTTGTTCTGTTTCCATCACTATTTCCTTTTCATCATAGCTTCCTAAGCTAAGTACACCATCAATATTCATTTCTTCACGATCACACAAGGTCACCTGATGCCGCCAAATGGGCGTTTTATTATCTATTGTCATAGCCATTCCTCCTTAGATGCTTATTATTCAGTGTATATATATGTCTGTTACTGGGAAAATAGTACAAATGAAGTCAGTGAATTACACTAAAAATATAGTGTTCTTAAAGGATGGCGTTATAATGGATCAAGCTTCTCTTTATGCATTTTGGCAAAAAATCTCTTTTGAGTTGGTACATAAAACCACAATATGGGTCCTGCTTCTATTTATAGGTACTGCTGGAGCAGCATGGCATTTAGGAAACCTATTACAGAAACACAACAACCGCGAACAAGAAGTTGCATTATCCAAGAAAACAGCCCTGGGATATACCATTTTAGCTCTAGTTCTATGGCTGTTTAGCTTCATTATGAGATAAAAATTACTTTTTTAAAAATCCATAATTGAGAGGTAGGCATAAAGCCTGCTTCTCAATTATGTCCCCCAATATTTTCAATAATAACATTAACTGACACTTTCAAAGAAACCTTCGGAAAAACTTCATCATCCCAGTGCTCTTTTACTCTTTCCCATACCAAGGGTTCATGGGCTTTTAATTTAGGACCCAAAACGCTAGCATCTACTTTTAAATCCTGGTAAGTATGCATGCTATAAAATATATTACGCTTTACTTCTTGGGCCACTAACGCCTCAATTTTATGTATTTCTCGATCATCCATGGTATTATGCTGCTGTCTACATTGTTTTTCACCAAGATTACCTCTCATTGTAATATCTAAAGTATAGTAAATATTTTCTCCTTCTACGTGTGGGGTTAATTCTGTCTCATGGCGGAAAAGTTCGAAGGCTATTATTTTACTTGGATGATCGGGACATTCAACAGTAATAATCGCTGATTTTTCTATACCGCCAATAAATTTCCCCCCTTTTACAGCATATTCATCTACATAGCCAATAAATTTTTCTTTTTTAAACAAACCCATACCACCAAGCTTTACAACATCATCCACTAATTCAATGCGCGCCATAAGTACTCGGCTTTTATTATCAATGGATCGAGCAGCATTGCCCACATCAGTACGCCAGCCTGGTACATGGGAGTTCTTTCTATAAAGTCGCAGGCTATTAGCAATAAACATACCACTAGGTTCACCACCAGGCGGCTGGTATTCGAGGAGTGGACGCGCCTCACCAGAAGTAATCAAAATCTTCGTTAGCCAGCGCATTTCTCTATCTCTGCGGAAATAATCCAGAATAGGCTTAAGACCACCATCTCTCACAACATCTTCACTGATAATAATGGTTTGAACATGCTCAAACCATATACTTTGATCCACTTGTCCTAACATATCTCGAATCATTTCAACTATAGATTCACCCGTATTTGAAACAATGTAAGTTCCAACTTCCCCGCGCGGGCCGCTAGCCCCCTCCTTAGATGGTGTTATGTTCAGAATCTGAAAACTAAGGCGGTAGCGTTTACTGTCATGAGGCTGGACAAAGGTTTCAACCCGGGATACTCTTTTTCTTTGCTCCTGCTCTAGCCCTTGGTCAGCTTTATCAATAGCCACTGCCAAAACAATCCGCCGGTCTTCCATTTCAAGTCGATCCCAACAACCACTGATCGAAAGACCAATGATAATCATAAGAATGCACCTACAAAGTCGCTTATAACAACTGCAATTCGGTACCAATCCCATATCCGTCACTTCCCCATAACTCATTTCCCACAATTCCCCTATTTATGAGAACCAGTATTTCGAATCGACACATTGACGGAAATAATCAAAGGAGTACTCGGATAAATTTCATGCCATTGATCTTTTATCCTTGCCCAGGTATCAGGTTCATAGGCCCTTACTTTACCCCCGAATAAATTAATAGAGTCTACTTTCATTTGTTTACGAAAAACATTTTCTCCATACAACACAGTATGTTTAATTTCTTCAGCAAAGGCCATCTCTAATTTCTGGATATATTCCGAATCGTTCGTATTATCGCGTTCAATATCCCCTTGTAACTCACCAATATTCCCATACATATTGATATCTAGCGTAAAATATAAATTTTCTCCCTCAATATGAGGTCGTAAGGTCGTATCATGACGATACAATTCAAATACCACTTGATGATCGAGGTGATCTGGACAAGGAATGGTCACAACTGCTGATTTCTCAGTACCAGCCACAAATTTACGCCCCGCAATGGCATACTCATCAGCATATCCTACAAAAATGTCCTTGTTAAATAGTGCCGCACCGCCTACTTTTACTACTTTGTCAGCTATTTCAATTCTCGGCAGTATGATATCACTATTATTGTCTAAGGATTGAGTCGTAAATCCTAAATCTGTGCGTGCCCCAGCAGCATGAATGTTGCGGGTATGCAGGCGAATAATCTCCGCCAAATGCAAACCTCCAGCTCCTTTTGAAAGGGGAACATATTCCACAAATTCCTTGGCCTTTCCTGATGTTATATATAATTTAATTCGAGAGCGCATTTCCGAATCCCTGATAAAAAAATCTAAGATTTCTCCCAATCCGTTTTCTTTTAATACACTCTCACTAATAACAATCACTTGTAAATGCTCAAACCAAAGAGATTTACTACTTTGTCCTAACATATCCCGTACCATTTCAAACATAGAATCTCCTGTATTTGAAATTACATAGGTCTTGCTTTTATCCTTACCATCACTGCCTGCCGCTGGTTTTAAGAGTTGCAGGCTCAATTGATAGGGTTTTGCACCATGAGGTTTTACAAAGCTTTCCACCGTTTTACTGTTGTCCGCCCTATCAATTGCCACTGCTAACACAAAATTTCGGTCTTGTAATTCTCTTCGATCCCAGCACCCAGTGATCAGAAAAGATACGAAGATTAATACCGCACAACCGATCGTCCTTTTTCTACCCACAGCCCGTCACAGCCTTTTCTTTAATCAACAGCGAGCGTAATAATAACAAGGGCACTACTGCAAAAGAAAAGCCGAGACCCGCCCATAGTGTAAATGTACCTACTACATCATAGATTTGCTGATTATCAAGAAGCAATACACTCCCCACATATACAATTGGCACAAATAATAGTACCCAGGGCCGGTGATCCTGGTAGTGATAATGACGCATACATACCTGTCCTATAAAGAATATCATGATAGCCAATGTATCAAATACGATGGGTATCCAAGCCAACAACATATAATTCTCCAACCGTTCAATAAACGTGCCCGGTAGTTCCACACTACGAATAAGAACCAAAGCAGGATAGGGTACATTTTTCGCATTTTCCACAGTTAATGCTCCAATAATAAAGATAATAGCAAGTAAAAAAAAGAGGGTCAAACAACCAAAGGATCCGCCTATTGTTTTGGCTAATTTAACAAAACCAACGCTCTTATACACCATTGGCAAAAGCAACAATATGCATTCATAGCCGCTAAACATGGGCCACGCAGATAGTCCTCCTTTTATTACCTTTCCTAAATTATCTGGCCAAAGAGGTAGTAGATTTTCTGGTTGCACATTTAAAATACTCGTCATCCATACTAGCCCTAGCATACTGTATGCTATAAAAAACATGATCTGCTGAACTCTAAGGATGGTTCCCCAGTCCTGGAGAGCACAATAGGTACAAACTATTAATAAGGCTAATATAACAACTTCTGGGGGCGTTCGATCAAACATATGAAATGTGATGATTCTACCCACACCACTAAATATTTCAATAATTTGCAGGAAAAACAACATTGTAAACCATGCAATAACAATTCCCCCACCCCATCGTCCAAAGAGTCTTGGCACATATTCTACTAGTGTTTCATGTGGATATTGCATGCCTAGTTTAAGCATTAAACAAGCAGCTAGATAAAACAATAGCCCGCCAATTATGATACTTAGCCAAGCTCCTTGCTTTGTGTCAGCAATGAAATCACGAGGAGCAAGCATAATTTGAGCACCTATACAAGTTGTAATGATGACAATACCGAGCTGCAAGGCCGACATGTGTGTTCGTCTTTCTAAGTTAGCCATTGCTATCACCCATCCTTTTTTGATTCTGTGCACCAAACTCTTTAGGCCTTTCTTTTAATAATTGGGCAGGAAATCGCACCATCGAATCCTTCCAATCTGAAAACAAATCCACATTAAAGATTCCACCAATATAAGATTCACCAAAACTACGCAAAGAACAAAGATGGATTGTCACCATTAAAACCCCCAAAATAACACCATAAAGTCCGAGTATGGAAGCCAAAATTAGGATAGGTATTCGGAGCCATCGCAAGGCCATGCTGAAATTGTAGGACGGCATAGAATAAGATGCCAAAGCGGTTGTAGCAATCACTACTACCAATAAAGGATTGATTATACCCGCTTGTACAATCGTTGTACCTATAACTAGAGCGCCAATCATACTAGCAGCACCAGAAATCTTTTTTGGCATCCGTACTACCGCTTCTTGAAATACTTCTAATAAAATTTCCATCATAACAGCCTCCATAAAAGAAGGAAAAGGACTGCGCATTCTAAGCTCAGCCACGGTAATTGCCATAGAGGTGGGTAACATTCCAGGATGATAGGATACAATAGCAACATAGATTGCCGGCAAATAAATGGCGATAAAAGCCGCTACTCCCCTCATCAAACGAATAGAGCTGGAAATGATAGGTTGTATCGTATAATCATCTGTAATTTGCATCAATGCATTATAAGTACATGGTACCATCATACTAGCCGGTGTACCATCCACAAGAATCCCTACCCTTCCCTCATATAATGCAGCCAATATTTTATCAGGTCTCTCAGTGGTCTGAGCCTGAGGAAAGGGGGTCCAAGGATGATCCGCAAGGTGCTCCTCTATAGTAGATGACGTTAGTATCTTGTCAACTTGAATCAATGACAAGCGCCTCTCCACCTCTTCCACCAACCCAGACTTTACTAAATTTGCCACATATAGAACCGCAATAGAGGTTTGAGTACGTTCACCAATCCTAAAAATACGCAACTTTAGGTTAGTATCTCGCGAACGACGGCGCAAAAGTACAATATTATCGTGCAATGTTTCATTAAACGCCTCGTTAGGTCCTCGTAAAACATGTTCATTATTTGCTCCACCAACGTTACGCTTCACGTAATGAGAAGCACTGATGCTAAGGACATCGGTTATACCATCTATTAAAAGCACAGCATTGCCCGTCATAACACTCTCAATAGCAATGCTAGCTTTTTCTAAAACAGTAACAGCGGCAGCCCCGATAATATGCTGAGCAATCTTCTTCATATTTTCAGGCAACTCTTGCTGACCAAGCGCACTAGCGCCATTGTTCTGGCTCATAAGTGCCTCAATTACGTTTTTTTCTAAACTTGTGGTATCCGTCATGCCTTCCAGATAAATAAGTAAGGCTTTACGATTTGCTACATAAAAAGTGCGAAATTCTATATCGCCGCAATCACGAAAAACCACTCGCAATAGTTTTTCATTTTCATCAAGTAACGCTGTAAAGATAAACGGTTCATGGAAAGGAGCGGGCACTTGGCGAAGCTGAGCAATTATTTGTCCTATTTTTTCACCAACTTCAGCACTTTGGGTGGTCAGCTGCTGTAAACGCTTAAATTCTCCCTTAGTTTGTGTTAAGGAAGCTTGTGGAATATCAGCAGAAAGTTTTTGTACATTATAGCACTTAATCCTTGCCATTAGCCTCCCCCTCTCTAATTAGTATTTTCTGCATTTATACTGCATTTATACCAAGAAAAGCAGATACATAATATTGCTCATTTCATCACAAGATAAGATTCATATCACTAGTAAAAAAAGGATAAAAATCATGCAAATTACTATAACCAACCCTCAGATCATATTTTTATTATGTTTTTTATTTCCCCTCTTACTATTAACTGTGATACTGTTAGCCAAACCTATCTTAAGGTACATTATTAAACGTATTATTGATCATTCAGTAGGGATACTACTTACTGATGATTATTCTAAGAACCTCCTCGAGTTATTACCCTCACTTAAACGATTTTCAATTATTAATTTAGTAGAAATGAGCTTACGAGCACAGACGGGAAAAGCAATTAAGCGTCCCTTAGGTTCTCCTAAACAATTTATGGGATATGATAACCTCATGTTTAATCCTCGCCAAATGACTGAATTATCCCTTCCTGAAAATACAGAGATGGATATGAGTGTAACGATCGGACCAAATGCTAAAAAGCCTATGACCATAAAAATCCCCCTTATGATTGCAGGCATGGCCTATGGTTTAGCGCTGAGTGAAGAAGCTAAAATTGCACTGGCCAGAGCTTCAAAAGCTCTAGAAACAGCCAATTGTTCTGGGGAAGGCCCCTTTCTGCCCGAGGAGCCTGAAGAGTCAGGAAAGTTCGTTTTGCAAATTTGCCAATGGTCATGGGGGGGGAGAACTTTAGAGCAAATTTCCTCAGCTGATATGCTAGAAATTAAAATGGGACAAGGAGCAGACGTAGGCACATCCAGCATTGCAGCCATAGAATTTGAAGGCAGAGCACAGGTACTTGCTGGGCTAAATCCTAATAAACCGGCAAAGGCCTTGTTGGCACCGCCTGGAGTTGAAACAACTGAAGATTGGCCTGTTTTTATAAAGAATTTACGTCTACGAGCAAATGGTATCCCAATCGCATTAAAAATTATGGCAACCGATCGCCTTGAGGAAGAATTATCCGTAGCCGTAAAACTAGGCTTCGATGCTGTAATGATTGACGGCACTGGCGGTGGTTCTCATGCAACCGCTCCCATTAAACAAGATGATTTTGGCATACCAGGTTTAATTGCATTAGTTCGTGCAAAACGCTATTTGCAAAACCACTCCATTAGTTTAGTTATGTCTGGCGCATACTTTACTCCAGGTCAGTGTCTTAAAGCCCTTGCTTTAGGGGCCGATGCCATCTATCTTGGCACAATTCCTCTATTTGCATTAGGACATGGCCAAACGGAAAAAATTCTTCCCTGGGAACCCCCTACTACACTGATCTATTATGATTCCCCAACTAAGAACCAGCTAAATATTGATCAGGCTGCTACTAGTGTGGTCAATACATTAACTTCGATGGTTGTGGAAATGCAAGACGCAATGCGCGCCTTAGGAAAGTCATCTTTAAAGGAACTTAGCCCCAATGACCTTGTGGCACTAGACTCATATACAGCTGAAGTTACAGGAGTGAAGCAGGTAGCTAGTCACTCACGAGCTGAACAACTGAATGCATTACACCAACTAGAAGCACTACTATACCAAGCCCATCGTCTTACTTCGTTGCAAGAAAAATTTATTACTACATTGCGTAATGATCAAATCAGAAAACATATTAAAGAGTTAAAGGCAGAGTATCATACTTTTAAAATACAGTAGTACTCCTTTTGCGAGAAAGAAGGGACTGACTCCAAGGTCTTTTAAGAACCTCTGAGCCAGTCCTTCTCAGTTTAAGAATAATCTTTAAACACTACTTTTAATTCCAACGTTTTTCAATAGTCACACCTTTAAAATAATGTCCTACAATTTCTTGTGGTTTCTTGCCTGTAATAGCCATTTTGTTTGCCCCCCACTGTGACATACCTACACCATGTCCATAACCTTTACCAGTAAAAACGATAATATCGTCACTCACTTCTACTTTATCAATAAGCATAGATTTTAGCTTTGTACTACCAATACCAACTCTCAATTCTGGAGCTGATACTTCCACGTTTTTATTAATTATCATAGTAGTCGCTCGCCCTGATGGTCCCTTCTTACCAATTTCTACACTATCAATGCTAGTTACTGTTTTTCCTAGTTTGGTCAATACATCTATTACTTCTTTTGGAGTAAATGTGGCTGTCCAATTTTGCACATCATCCGGTGCTAAATCATCAGGAGATTGTACCGATTGAATATAAGGCGGTTCATCATCTTTAAAAGCAAGCCCCTCTTGAGCAAATGCTGTAATACCGCCAGCTGAAGCATGAAACCAAGCCTGAATCGGTTTACCTTGATAAGTAACAACCATACCGCGAGTCATATCGACAGCTTTTTTTACATTTTCGCTGATTGTTTTCCCATTATAAGCTTGAAACTCCTTAATGTCAGTGGAAGCCTGAGTACCTCGCGCTGGAACACCACCTTTTTCTTCGATTGCCTGCACCGTAAAAGTGCGAGCTATTATAGCCTGGGCAGCTAGGGCTTCTACAGGCCAATCGGTTTTCATCTCTCCGGCTACCACACCTGCAATATACTCTTCCATTTTCATAGTTTTCTTGTCATTTGTTTCATGCATGAACACTATAATATCAGGTTCATTACCTTGAACAACCTGTTTTTGTGGCGCTAGGGGCGCTGGTTCAGGTTTCTTTGGTGATTGATCAAACATTGAGCAGCCACTCATAGTAAGGATTATCGCCGATACTAGCATGATCAGCAAATACCATCTTTTATATTGCATTTTTTAGCCTCCTTAATCTTTACCCTTAGTATGCCTGAGATTCCTATTATCAATGCATCTTAACCTGTATTGATAATGCGATAAATAGATAAAGATAAATTAATAAGGATAAGAAATAATACACCAACCATCCCCAGCTTATTTCCGTTAACCCCTAGCCAGCAAGCAAAGGTATAGCTATAAATGCTAATCAGCACAGCAGTCACTACAAATATATAATTCATTATTTCCCACCTCTTTCAAAAGCTTCACTCCGTAGGAACTGTTCTGAGCATCAAACCATTACGACGAATTTGGGTATTAACTTCAATACTCACCTCAGACTGAGAATATTTCCCATTCCATTTATAGTCCTCGTACTCTTTATTACTCTGAAATGCTGGACGCAGATAATAGCCAAAACCCGCCACATCAGCATTAAGTTCCTGGGTACGCTTGATAACACTCATCATCTCTTGACTATACACTTTGTTTATCTGGGTTTCTAATGAGTTTAGATAACCTCCTCCCTGCTCATAATTAATTCCAGAGGGAATGCTACTAATTTCCCCTTCTAACAAGATGCTAACATGAATGACTGGGCGGTCTTCAACAAGCGCTACATTGATTTTAGGTTTAGATCCTAAATGAAGGTTAATATTAACAATTGATTTGGAATCAAAGGGATCTTCCACAACAATAAATCCGTTATGATAGTTCCCGAGTAGCATCGCCAGCATACGAGTTTCAGTGGTACTGAGCGTACCAACCATCTTGTCACCGTCAAATATTGCCGTACCAGCAAATTCTATAGCGTCTCCGCCACTACGCGGAATATCACCAGCACTGTATCCATCTATTTTTCCCCCAGGAACTTTTCTGGTACTAATTTCTCCTTCACCAGAATTAGGATTGATCCCAACTAAGGACATATACGGCTGAGCACTTTTACTTTTAAGCCTTATATAATACTGATGCAATGTAGTACCTAGGAAATAGCCTGTATCTTGTCCATTAACAAGCATCTCTTCATAATACTTAGCCATCGATGTAACAAAAACAGGTTTATTTTTCTCTAAAAATTTCTTTGCCGTTCCTCTTGTTACCACAACAAACATGGTGCCACGATATTCACGATAACGCATAAATGGCTCAAGTACTTTATCTAATCCCTTGCGGGCCAACTCTTCCCCTATTACTATAACCTTAATATGTGCTAATGTTGGTTGCAGTGCTATTTCGGAACTTAGCAGATTAAGACCTTCCGCAAGTGATGCAGCAGTATTTGTTATTACAACAGCACCTTTACTGGCATCATCTTTACCACCTTCTACTTGAGGAACGGCAAATTGATAACTGACACGACTCATCCCTTCTTGTTCGGCAGTATCTAAACCTATAGCAACAACATTGGCCCTTTGATCAAGTTCTTTTGCTCCATTACATCCGAGGAGCAAGATAGACATACCAAGCAAGCCAGTCAATAACATTAGATGGAAGTACATGATTTTTCCCTCCTATTTTTTACGAGGGCCATGACAAACAATATTCCAGGAAACAGATATATACCCATTTGAGTTACTTGAATCAGTAGTTGGTCCACTTGAATGGTATAGCCAATATCAGGAGGCAACATAGCAAGATTTGCGACAATCATAACCCCCAGAGGCACAATAGACCGCAATGCAGGCAGTTTTAGCAATACAACAATAAGGTATAAACCAATATACATACTGCCGGCAATAGCCAACAATCCAAAAATAACCCATACCACAATAAATAAAGCTTCAATTCGTTGAATATACTGATTAAGATACACCAGACGCGCCAGTTCAAAAAAAGGCATGGCCTTCTCCCCGCCAACAGCTACACCAAAAACCATAGTGTATACAAGCATATAGACGATTCTTAGCACCAATGAGCCGCCTAAAGCATAAATGGCGGCGCTTTTGATTGTTTTAGCATTTTGAAAAGCTGACGACAAAAAGACTAATGATAACACTCCTAAATTATACCCTGCATCATGTATCCCCGATTGCACCGCCGTCATAATACCATTACCTTGCCAGGGAGTAAGATTGTAGACAACATAAAAGGGGTTAACCATCACAAGTATCAAAATAAGCCCGCCCAGCATAAAAGGTAGCAAAATATAACTTGTGCGACACAGAGCTTCAATGCCTAAATAGCATATTATACCAGCAGCTACTGCATACCAGACTATCACCAACTGAAACTCTGCGCGCGGTAAAGCCGTAGATAATGTATACTCTGCATATTGCCGCAGAACTAGAGCGCTGTTACCAAAAAACATACCTATATAAGCTACCAAAATAAGCCATGCTCCCACTTTACCGACTAGATGCTGACATACAGCAACTATATCCCCAGACACACTATTCGTTACATAAACCATCATAAACAATACCACTAAAGGAATCATGGTGAATAGAATCATACTTAACCAATAAAGCTGCCCATTGCCCCGAATACCATCTGCCATCCCCGATAAAAACAGTCGAGATACAACAAGTCCAAACACCAAGGCTATGCCCTCAGCAGTGCCCAGTTTCCCAACATAATATGTCTTCACTAATGATCCCCTCCTGTAGGTATTTCCTCGGTCCATGGTCTACTGACATCTCCTTGGCGGATAGCATCTTGGGGATTCAGTTCGTCAGGTCGCCGTTTTTGCATATATATAGGTTTTCTCAAGATTACATCCCCTCCAGGAGTGGTCTTAGGTGCTACAGGTGCCAAATATGGCATACCAAAGGACTTCATTGACACTAGTATGGCAGTAATAACAAAAAAACCGCAGGCCATACCCACAAGCCCCATAGCTAGGGTAAGAAATACAAAGACTAGGCGAAATACGCGAAAAGTAGATGCCAGTCTATACTCGGGGATACTGTATGATGCTAGGCCTGTCACTGCAATCACAATGACCATAATCGGACTGACAATTTTAGCCGTTACCGCCGCCTGACCTAAAATAATGGCACCTACAATGCCCAGAGTAGAGCCAAGTATCCCTGGAATGCGTAGTCCACCTTCACGAATCAGTTCAAAAGCAAGTTCCATGAGTAATATTTCAAAGATAGTCGGAAAAGGCACTTGTGCCCTTGCTGCCGTAATGGATAATAGTAGTTCGGTAGGTATGGCTTCCGGATGAAAGGTACTGATGGCAAGATATATGGCTGGCAAAAAAACAGAAATAAACCCACCAATCCACCTAATAATACGTAGAAAATTGGAATAATAAAAATGCATAGAAAAATCATCAGCAGAATGCATGAGTGTAAATAAAGAAACCGGTACAATATGTCCAAAAGGGCTACCGTCCACCAAAATGGCCACTCGCCCTTCAGCCAAATGTACAACCACCCGGTCTGGGCGTTCGGTGGACAAGGATTGGGGAAATGGATTTTGGGGGAAATCTATAATGAGATGCTCCAATATACCAGAATCAATAATAAGATCCGTATTGATTCCTTTGATACGCCTTCTCACCTCAGCAACCAGTTCACGATTGGCTACTGATGCTAAATACATGACTGCACAGTTCGAATGTCCTCGTTTGCCTACGGGTATCATCTCCGTTATCAGATCACTGGAATGTAGCATTGATCTGATCAGTGCCGTATTTACCCGCAGTACCTCGGTAAAGGCATTTTGTGATCCCCGCACGGACTGTTCAGTGGCCGGGCGATCAACACCGCGATGCTCGAACCCCTTAGTTTCTATGGACACAGCCTCATGGATGCCATCGAAAAAGAGTAAGGCATCACCCGTATTAATACCCTGCTGCACCTCCTTAAAACTACCTACCCGGGAGGCTTGTCCGTTAGGCAAACACTGTTCAATAATATTGCCAACCCAATCATCAGCATCCAGCTTTTGCTGCCCATTCCTCATTAGCATTAATGGTTGCAATACTGTCATGTTCACAATTTTTTTATCAGCAAGACCATCCATAAATACCAGCATAGCTTTCATTTTAGGCTGATCTGAAATAATAAGCTTACGAAGCACAATATCCTTATTGATAGGTAATTGGTATATTGTCTCAATTATTTTTTGGTTTTCCTCCAGACTAGTACTGATAGCAAGCTCACTTATATTATTGCTACTGTTATCATTCACCAGTATGTTGCCGATCTCAGCCTGTTGTTTTTCCAGCCCAGTATATTCCGCCTTCAATTGTTCTGCTTTATCAGACCACTGTCCATTATTCAAAACTGCAATACACTTTTCCATGAATATTGCCAAGCGTCTGGCATATATCACCATGACTTCAAACTGTTGCAGGCTTTCTGAGAAGGATGGTGGCGGCGAGTCCCAATCCCTCTTCTTCCTATCTTCCTTTGTCTCATCCAATACAAAAAGATCAGGTCGGTCGCTTGGTTGGTACACTAACAACTCCTTTATAGCGGTACACGTTTTATTTATTGCATTCTTCCCCATACCACCGCCTCCTATCACTTTGTATCATAGCTTTTACCAAAATAATGTTTTTTACTAATAGTCAAAAAAAAAGAATCTACAAAGAACATTCTGTTCTCTGCGGATTCTGTATAAAACTAGATTAATGCCTTGCTGATCCCAGCTTTTTCTGTAGAATTTTACCAGGAATCATCACTATTAAATTCAGAATTAAAATTGTAATTACTAACAAGGCTCCAATGCCATTTGCAATATCAACTCTGTCAGGTACCAAACCAACACCCATAACATACCAAAGATGTACCGCCAAAGTCTCGCCAGCTGCTGTCACATCGAAATCTGGCATTCTTCTCGATACGGTGGTGCCAGCTGTAAATATTAAAATTGCAGTTTCTCCTAATGCTCTGCCAGCCGTTAAAGTAATACCAGTAATAATTCCAGGAAGAGCATTGGGCAGTACCACTCGCCAAATAGTCTGCCATTTGGTAGCACCAAGAGCCAAGCTAGCTTCACGATAATGAGCAGGAACGGCTTTCACCGAATCTTCTGTAACCCTTACCAATACTGGCAAGTTGAGTAGCATCAAGGTCAATGCACCGCCAAGTATACTAAAGCCCATACCTAGTACATTAACAAAGATAATCATACCAAATAGTCCAAGTACTATTGACGGGACTGTTGCCAGACTTTCTGTACTCAAACGAATGATAGCCGTTAAATGATTATCTTTGGCATACTCCCCTAAATATACACCTGCACCAATGGCTAAGGGTATGGAAAAAAGCAAGGACAAAAAGAGTATATAAAAAGAATTAAACAATTGAGGTCCGACACCACCACCCGCCTCAATTTCACTAGGCTTACCAAAAATGAAATCAAAGGACAAGACCGGAATGCCTTTGTATAGAATATAAAATAGAAAAGCTATCAATATTCCTAAAATAATAATAGCTCCTAACCACATGACCATAGTCGCTAATTTGTCCATCATTCGTGCTGACATTTAAGCCACCTTCCTTTTTGCAACATAGCGCATAAGAACAATCATACATAAAGAAATTAGAAGTAGCACTAATGCCATCAAGAATAAAGAATTTCCCCAGGCTGAACCAAAGGGTGTATTGCCCATTTCTACCACAATCTCACTAGGCAATGTAGCGGTGGGCATGAATAAGGACATGGCCAGCTGAGGAGTATTGCCAATCACCATCTGCACTGCCATGGTCTCACCTACCGCCCGTGCCATGGCTAAAATAATTGCGGTCAATATTCCAGGCAATGCTGCAGGCAAAATCACCTTCCATATGGTCTGCCATCTGGTTGCTCCAAGTGCGAGAGAAGCTTCTTCCAAACTACGGGGTACGGAGCGTATTGCATCTTCTGAAATACTGATAATAGTTGGCAAAATCATCACTGCCAAAATAAGAGCCGCTGCCAATAAACCAAAGCCCACATTAACATGAAAATAAACTCGAATAAACGGAACTATAATTGTCAGTCCAATAAAGCCATATACAACGGAAGGAATGGCCACATACAAATCTGTTGCAGGACGCATAATATCCCTCAGCCAAGGTGGAGCAATCTTAGCCATAAATACAGCTCCTGCCAATCCCAAGGGAGCTCCTAGTACTATGGCGAGTACCGTCACTGCAAGAGAGCCGACAATAAAGCTAAGGGCACCAAAATGCAGTTCTGTAGGATCCCATTTGGAGGATAAAAAAAACTCCAGAGGACTAACCTCACTAAACGTCATTAACCCCTGCCAACCAACAAACATAATAATGGATAGAATAATCAGAGTCATACAGCTGGCACTGACAATAAATACATAGCGCATGTAACGATCATATAACAATTTTAGTTGATGACCTTTTTCCACTAGTTGCATAAAAGTCTCTCCTTTTAAAAAAAGGCTCAGCTTACGCCAAACCTTCATTTCTTTACTATATATTTAAATTTTAACCCATCTATAAACAATCTATGTTAGGACAATGTTAACTTTTTGTTAATTCTCTAGTTAGTTCGACTGTTTTATTGTATGATTTTCCTATAACCTTTTAAGGGAGGCCAATCATGTTTAAATGGGGTATCCGTTATAGACTCATTGTTTCTTACCTTGTATTAATTTTACTTACCATGTCCTTACTAAGCAGTTATCTGCTCTGGTTTTTTTACCAGCATAATTTAGAAATATTATCTTCTAGCTTACTGACACATGCCCACGTAACAGAACAATTTTTGGAAGATTATATGAAAGGTCCTCAAGAAAAATCACGTATCGATGGTCGAATCAAAGAGCTTGCTAATAAGAATAATCTTAGAATAACAGTCATTGATCCAAGCGGTATTGTGATTGCTGATTCCTGGGAAAACCCAGTTCTCATGGAAAACCATCTAGAACGACCAGAAATAGCTTCTGCTTTTACTGGAGGAGAAGGAAGTTCTATTCGCTACAGTACCACTATCAACCAGAACATGTTGTATATAGCTATTCCGATCTGGCAAGGAAGTGAAATATCAGGGACTGTCCGGATTGCCAGCACCCTTGCTGCAGTTGATGCCGGCTTTACTAGCATCAAATCCACCCTGCTTGCTTCCATCTTTCTGACTTCCCTACTAGCCATTGCTCTTAGCATTTGCTTAGCACAAAGATATACCTCACCCTTAGAAGAAATAACTTCCGCTGCCCGTGAAATAGGCAATGGCAATCTAGATCGCCGTCTGCATATACGAACTGGCGATGAATTAGAGCTCTTGGCCCACACTCTTAATCTTCTAGCCTCTAATTTGGATGATAAAATCAATGAATCCATTGCCGAAACCCAGAAACTCTCTATCATACTAAAACACATGGACAATGCCGTCATCCTTCTTGACCGCCACGGACGAGTAACGATGGCTAATAAAATGGCCCGAGATATCTTTGACATCAAAGACTCTATGCTCAATCAGCATAACATTCATCTTCTGGGCAATAGCCAGCTAGATCATGAAATACAACAGACTATTATCAATGGCAATAATACACTCATTCAAATTAAAACCCATATTCATGACAGCAAACGAATCTTCCAAGTCTTTTTAGCCCCTATAACTACCACTGAAAAGGATAATACTAGTGTTTTAGGCGTATTTCATGATATTACGGTCCTTCAAGATATGCATGAACGTCAGGCAGATTTTGTTGCTAATGCTTCTCATGAATTAGCAACCCCTCTTACTGCTATAAAAGGTTTTGCTGAAACTCTATTAGACGGTGCCATGGAAGACCCTGCCCTAGGCAGTAAATTTGTAAACATTATCTATATGGAAGCTCAGCGAATGCAACGCTTAATTAATGAGTTATTACAATTGGCCAAGCTAACTTCGCAAGAATATCGGCAACAAGTGGAACTAGAGCTCACAGATCTAAGTTCACTGCTCTATAAGGCAAAGCAATCTCTAAGGCCTAGTGCTGAAGAAAAAAACATTACAATCAATATTGACAGCAATGCTGAACCAATCCACATTATGGCCAACCCCGATTGGCTAAAGCAGGTACTTATTAACCTCCTAGATAATAGCATCAAATATACACTCCCCTCTGGTCTAGTTACTTTGAAATGCCATCAGAACAACAGCGAAGCAATATTGACAGTAGAAGACTCTGGTATAGGTATTCCCCCTAAAGATCTCCCCCTTATCTTTGACCGTTTTTATCGCGTAGATAAGGCGCGTACACGTAATGCTGGTGGAACTGGCTTAGGTCTTGCCATTGTGAAATTCATCATCGAAATGCATGGGGGACAAATTGATGTAAAAAGCATTGTAAACAAGGGGACAATTGTTACTATTAAATTGCCACTAGCTTAAAACAGAGAAAAAAATAAACTGCCATTCTGGCAGTTTATTTTTTGCGCATACGCTGTCCGGTTACTAGATAATTAACCCATTCTCCAATATTAGTAGCATGATCAGCTACTCTTTCTAAATAACGGACCACAAACAGTAGCTGTGTTGCTTGTTTAATCGTTGTTGGATCTTCCATCATATAGGTTAATAGTTCACGAATGGTTTGATCATAAAGATCATCCACCGCATCATCATCGGCACACACTTGTTCCGCTAGCCTAATATCTAGATTGATGTAGGCAACAAGAGAATCTCTTAGCATTTTCTGTGCCATTTCTGACATACGAGGAATATCTACCAAAGGTTTGATCAGCGGCTCTTTGCCAATTTCTAAGGTAATTTTAGCAATATCATAGGCATGGTCGCCTACCCGCTCTAGATCTGTAGTAATTTTAAGTCCTGTGCCGATAATCCGAAGATCCCTCGCTAAAGGTTGTTGTCTGGCAATGAGCAACATACATTTGTCCTCAATATCACTTTCCATATTGTCAATATAGTCGTCACCAGCCTTCACACGCATGGCCATTTCCAAATCCTGTTTTGTAAGTGATGTTATCGCTTGGCCAATGGCTTGTTCAACCCTCGTACCCATATCTAAGATTTCCTGCCTTAGTACTTCTAGTTCATGATTGTAACCTTGCCTCGTGCTTGTCATGCCCTTCCCTCCATTAACCAAATCGTCCAGTAATATAATCTTCAGTACGTTTATCTTGGGGCCTAGTGAATATGATATCTGTTTTATCATATTCCACTACTTCACCATTTAAAAAGAAGGCTGTACAGTCTGATACCCGAGCTGCCTGCTGCATATTATGAGTGACCATTACAATGGTATACCGTTCTTTTAATTCCGATACTAATTCTTCAATTTTCATAGTCGATATGGGATCAAGAGCTGAGCAAGGTTCATCCATAAGAAGCACTTCCGGTTCAACCGCTAGCAATCTTGCAATACAAAGACGCTGCTGTTGCCCCCCTGAAAGACCCATAGCTGAGCTAGTGAGACGATCCTTTACTTCCTCCCATAACGCTGCACCCTGCAAGCTTTTTTCCACCAGTTCATCTACTATTTTTTTATTCTTTATACCATGAATTCCTGGGCCGTAAGCAATATTATCATAAATAGACATTGGAAAAGGATTGGGTCTTTGGAAAACCATACCCACTCGTTTTCTAAGGCGTACCACATCCGTATCAGGATGATATATATTAACGCCATCTAATAAAATTTCCCCTTCTATTTTCACATTCTCAATTAAATCATTCATTCGGTTTAGCGTTTTAATAAATGTGGACTTACCGCATCCTGAGGGGCCAATCAACGCTAGCACACTATTTTTTTCCACACCAAGGGATATTTTCTTTAATGCCAACATATCCCCATAATAAAGTTTCAATTTATTAACTTGGATTTTATAATCCATACATTTCCTCCTATGAAATTAGCGTTATGGATGCACCAATTATCCTTAAAAGAAATATACCACAAAATACTCTATATTATTATTAAGGTTTTATTATGATTTTGTTAAAATTCACTAAAGCGGTAACCAACGCCTCGGACCGTCTCTATTGCCTCTGCTACTTCTGGTTGTTTGGCAAGTTTGGCTCTTAAATGACGTACATGAACATCCACGGTTCGGGTATCACCAAAATATTCATAGCCCCAAACCTTTTCAAGTAATTGTTCCCGAGTATAAGCCCTGCCAATATTTGTTGCAAACAATTTTAAAAGTTCATATTCCTTAGGAGTAAGCTCTATTTTTTCATTGTCTAAATGGGCTTCGTAGCTAGTGAAGTTCAAGGCTAGTTTACCAAGGACTAACTGACCATTCTGCCTACCGTCCTTATGACTGCGGCGCAGCACTGCTTTTATCCTTGCTACCAGTTCTCGCGGACTAAAGGGCTTCGTCATATAATCATCTGCACCAAGTTCTAATCCAATAATCTTATCAATTTCCTCATTTTTTGCTGTCAGCATAATAATAGGTATACCTGCTGTAGATTGACTGCCTTTTAGAATGCGACACACTTCCATACCATCAATGCCCGGTAACATCACATCAAGAACCATTAAATCCGGTTTAGCGGTTCTAACTAATTCTAATGCTCCATGCCCATTATCAGTTTTCACAATGCTATAACCCGCCTTCTCTAAAGTAAAGGCTAGCAATTCACAAATAGATGGTTCATCATCAACAATTAATATCTTTCCTATCAATTCCATTCCTCCTTATAAAGAAAACTTGGCTCGCGCCAAGCCTTAGTTCTCCCTTGTTTGGAATCAAGGAAGTGTTATCCTTTCTGACTTGTGTAAGAAAAACCAGGTTATTAATAACCTGGTTTTTCTTAATCATTCATTATTTATTGACAGCGTCTTTTAGGCCTTTACCAGCTTTGAATACTGGGTTTTTTGATGCTGGAATGATAATTTCAGCACCAGTTTGTGGATTGCGGCCTTTTCTTTCTTCACGAGCCTTTACTTCGAATGTACCGAAGCCAATGATTTGCACCTTATCTTCCAGTGCTAAGGCTTCCTCAACACTAGCAAACAAAGCATTGATGGCTTTCTCAGCATCCTTCTTAGTCAAACCTGCCTTTTCTGCAACACTTGCAACTAACTCAGTTTTATTCACAAAAATAGCCTCCTTATGAAAATCATTACGAATAGTCTATTCGCTATCATTTTTTTTATTCCTGTCTGTATTCTTAAAAAAATAGCAAAAAACCATTAAAATCCTGTTTTTTCTTGTTTTTTAGCTTCATTCCATAATAAATCAAGTCTTCCCGTGTCCACTTCTTCCCATTTAAGGTTATTTTTATCCAAATGCCTTTCAATATAAGAAAAGCGTTGAATAAATTTATTATTGGTCATATTAAGGGCTACTTCAGCATCAATCTTTAAAAACCTTGCAAGGTTGACTATCGAAAATAAAACATCTCCTAGTTCACCTTCCATTTCTCCAAACTTCTCCTCAGAACAAGCAAGTTTGAGTTCTGTAAGTTCTTCTTGTATTTTATCCCATACAGGCTGGATATCATCCCAGTCAAACCCTACCTTAGCCACTTTATGCTGCAATTTGTTGGCACGCATCAAACTCGGTAATTCCTTAGGTATACCATCTAGCACAGAAATGCGCTCATTGCCGTATTCCTGCTGTTTTATAGCATCCCAGTTTAGAACTACCTCTGCAGCATCTTGTACGCTTGTAGCGCCAAATACATGAGGGTGTCGACGCACCATTTTCTCTGCAATACCATCAACCACCTGTTGCATGGAAAATATATTTGCTTCTTCAGCAATGCGAGCATGAAAAACGATCTGCAACAGCAAATCACCTAACTCCTCACACAACTTGTCCCCTCGCTGCAAGTCAATCGCTTCCAAAACCTCATAGACTTCCTCTACTAGATAACGTCGAAGACTGGAATGAGATTGTTCAAGATCCCATACACATCCCTCTGGCGAACGAAGCTTTGCCATAACATCAACAATAGGATCTAAGGTAAAAGTCTCTACAGGAGGTTTCCAGGGAACATATAAGCTTGTAAGGTGATCAATATTAGCGATCCTATCTAACTGGAATAAGGGAATAGGTAGAATCTCTTCCTCTGGTAGACCTAAATTCTTGACAACTATAATTTCATAGTCATCAGGATAGCGATCCATTAAGGCTAACTTTACCTCAGAAGCTACATGACGGTTGTATATTTGAGTTACAACGAGGGACGTTGCCAGTTCTGACGGTAAAGAAGCTACATCAGTAGCATCTAAAACAGTAAGACCATCTATGGGATCAATCGACAAACGAGTATATAACACTTCCAAAAAGCTCATACCCGGTAAAACAGTAACCATGATTCCTTGTTCTGCCGCTCGTTGCCTAATAAGGGTTACTGTTTTTTCCGCTACCAGAGGACTGCCTGGCACAGCATATACAAGGTTCTCCCTTACCGCTGCCTGTGCCAGACAATCATTAACAATGGTATTATATACTTCCTCAAAAGACTCTTTTTCTTCATAAACATAATCATAACTAGTAAACTCAATCCCTCGTTCCCTTATCTTCGCTACAGTAGGATGCTTAGCGGTACGCAGTAGCAAGGGTTCTGCTGATTGCAACCGTTCTAGAGTTTCTACCGTAATAAGACCAAAAGCACCAGGCCCTAAGCCTACAATTGTAATTTTCCCCATTTTATCTCCTCATATTCATATCATTTTCAAATTGTTTCTTATATATCTATATATTTACTATTGTATTATTCACGCCAAAAACCTAGTTTTCTTATTATTCTCGATAATCCAACTCCAACTCTAGGTATTTTTTCAACATCTCGCTGCCCTATACCCCCTAAGAACAAAAGAGCCATACCATACACAAAACCACCTATACTAATAGCAATAATCGTAGCAATCGTATTATGTAAGACCCTAATCATTATATTATCATATACTAGCAGGACTACGCCACCCATTACAATGGCAGCCCCGATACTTTTCATTGTGTCTTTTATATTAATATTGAATCCTACATAACGATAGACAAAATACATATTTAAGAGTGCTGCTACTCCAAAATCAGCATTTGTTGCCCAAGCGGCACCTTGGATGCCAAGAGACGGAATAGCCGTCAATGTCCAGCTCATAACTATTTTTACTATCGCCGCAATAATCATATTAAGCAAAGGGATTGTAGTATGCCCAAGTCCCTGCAACACCCCAGTACTAACTTGATGTATACCCAAGAGCACAATTCCGATAGATAAAATTGCAATCGGCATACCAGCATTAGGAGTTCCATATAACATTTGAGAAATAGGCATTGCTAGCAAATACATACCAACAAAACTTGGTATAGTAATCAAGTTTGCAATCCGCATCGCCATAGCAGTCCGCTGGTAAATTCGTTGATGATTCTGCAAAGTAAAGGCTTCTGATACAGCCGGTACTAGACTGGCTGCTAAGGAAGCAGTTAATATCGTAGGCAAATTGATCAAAGCTATTGCCATACCTGTTAAATAACCAAATAGTTCTGTAGCCTGAGCCACCGTATATCCTGCTATCTCTAATCGTGCAGGAACAATAAAGAGGTCAATACTAGCAACTACAGGTAACATAATATTCGCTAATGATACTGGTAAAGCCAGTTTTACAATACGAGATATAATTTTCAGACTAGACTCTTGCTGAATATTGAGTTGATTGCTAATTTTTGTTTTTAATTCCGTACGATTTTGATAATAAAAATACATCAATACTAATAAGCCAATTAATGCTCCTGGCACTGCACCGAAACTAGCACCGGCTGCTGCATATTCTAAGCCTAGTGGCAATAAGTAATATGCCAAAGCAATCATAGTAATGACTCGAAGCAGTTGTTCAAAAATTTGAGATACAGCAGTTGGTGTCATCATTTGCAGTCCTTGAAAATAACCGCGATAGCTTGATAATACGGTTACAAAGAATATAGCTGGAGCCAAGGCAACAATCGCATAGTAAGCTCTAGCATCACGAACAAAATGGTGTTCAATAAGCCACCCTGCACCAAAGTATAATAAAAAAGTAAATATAATTCCTGTTATACCAAGTAATTTTAGTGAAATACGAAAGACTCGATTTGCACCGCGAAAATCAGACATGGCTATTTTTTCAGCAACAATAATAGAAATCGCTACTGGAATGCCCGCTGAAGAAACACTTAGGGCTAATAAATAAATTGGATAAGCCATCTGGTAGAGACCAATTCCTTCACCACCAAGCAAACGAGATAATAAAATGCGATTAACAGAACCAATTACTTTCACAATAATGCCTGCGAAAGTTAAGATGAGTGCCCCTTTTAAAAATGTATCTTTACTCACCTGCGTCCTTCCTTTCCACAACATTCCCCTTTTTATCAGCTAGAGACTGTTTTCAAAAAGCCACCTGCATATGCAAGGGGCAGGCTACATTTTCACATTAGGGTTGTGTGTTTAAAAACTGCAATTAGAAAAGTAGCGAACTCAAGTTCGCTACTTTTCATTTTAAAGTTCCTCGACTAAGGAAGCATTTGCTTGGCAAGAAACCCTGCTGCTGTCTCCGCTAACTTGACTTCCATTTCACCCATTTGCAGTCCTGGCTGCTTTGAGCAAATGATTACTGCACCAATCGCAGAGCCTTCTACCATGATAGGAGCCATTACTTCTGCTGTAAATTTACATGACGCATCTTCATCATCGCCATCAATAATACATCCTTTACAACCTTTACCGTCTTCAAGGTTGTTGAGTAAAATGGCTTTGCGATCTTCCATTACTTTTTCCACAACTTTACCCAAAGGCTTATTCAAGAACTCTTTCTTAGATGAGCCAGCTACTGCAACGATATTATCCCGATCTGCTATTAAAATGATATGTCCGATAGCCTCAAATAGTGAATCAGCATATTCTTTAGCAAAATCTCCCAACTCACTAACCGGAGAATATTTTTTTAAAATAACTTCTCCCTCACGGTCGACATATATTTCTAATGGATCACCTTCGCGAATCCTGAGTGTACGCCGAATTTCTTTGGGTATTACAATTCTACCTAAATCATCAATTCTTCTTACAATTCCAGTCGCTTTCACCAGTAGACCTCCTTTTTCTACAGTTTTTTACATCTGATTTCAGTGATAGTATATATCTGACCTAACATTTTTATTCACATAATTTTGCCATTAGTAAGAAATACACGCCATTAGTCTTTTTAGCATTTCAAAGCGTTTATACCAGTGCTATAAGTACTTTCACCAACCATGGTAGTAGTGAGTTATTGTTTATTTGTAGTGTCTTAAGCCTAATACCTTCCGGATAAATAGTCACTCTAGCGGGAAAGTTTTCTTTTAATGCCATAACTCGATTTGGCTCTACGTTAGGCCGATCAGTGAATAGTACTTCTACATAATTAGGATGTTGAATAATCGAACGAATGCCAATGCTACGAGCTAAATTTTTGATTCTGACAACTTCTAATAAATTCATGACACATTGTGGCGGTTCAGCAAAACGATCAATTAATTCATCTAATAACTCGGAAATATGTTGTTCATTTCGGCTAGCAGCAATACGTTGATATATTTCAATTTTATGCATGGCATCCTCAATATAGTCGCCACTAATATAAGCATCAATATTAAATTCTAATACTGGTTCAACGGCAGTTTCTACTGGCTGACCAGTTTTTAAATATTGTACTGCTTCATCTAGCAGACGGCAGTACATTTCAAACCCTACACTGACAATATTACCATGTTGTTGTGAACCTAAAATATTACCCGCACCGCGAATTTCCAAATCTCGCATAGCAATTTTAAAACCTGCTCCTAGTTCAGCAAATTCTTTAATAGCCTGCAAGCGTTTTTCCGCTACTTCTGTTAATACTTTATCTGGACGATAGGTAAAGTATGCAAAAGCCATGCGATGGGAACGTCCTACACGGCCTCTCATTTGATACAATTGGGACAAACCAAAGTGATCGGCATCATATACAATAATAGTGTTTGCATTTGGCACATCAAGACCATTCTCGATAATACTGGTACACAGCAATACATCATCATGCCCCTCATAAAAATCAAGCATAGCTCGTTCTAGTAGTTCTTCTGCCATTTGGCCATGAGCAACTCTTATCTTTGCATCTGGCAGCATTTCCGATAACCGTCGATACATTTTATCAATTGTCTGCACCCTATTATATACAAAGTATACCTGTCCGCCCCGCTTTAATTCACGTTTAATTGCATCACGAATAATTTCTTCATCATATTCAACAACATAACTCTGTACCGGAAAACGTTCTTCAGGAGGAGTTTCAATAATACTCATATCCCTTGCTCCCACTAAAGACATATGCAACGTCCGGGGTATGGGGGTAGCACTTAATGTCAGTATATCAATATCGGCGCACCAACGTTTTAATTTTTCTTTTTGTTTTACACCAAAACGCTGTTCTTCATCTACAATAAGGAGTCCAATATTTTTAAAGGTCACATCGGATTGCAAAATACGGTGTGTCCCAATTAGCACATCAACCTGACCACTGGCAAGCCCCTCAACTGTATTTTTTTGTTCCTTAGCACTGCGAAAACGACTAATTACATCAACCACTAATCCTGTATTGGCAAATCTAGCACTAAAAGTTTGATAATGTTGCTGCGCTAATACTGTCGTTGGCACTAATACCGCAACCTGCTTACCATTCATTACGGCTTTAAAGGCTGCTCGAATGGCAACTTCCGTCTTACCAAAACCTACATCACCGCATAACAGACGATCCATAGGCCTCAGTTGTTCCATATCCGCTTTTATTTCCCTAATGGCAACCAACTGGTCTGGAGTTTCTTCAAAAGGAAATGCATCTTCGAATTCTTTTTGCCATGGAGTGTCAGCATCAAAAGCAAAGCCTGATGCAACTTGTCTCTTTGCATATATTTCCAAAAGTTCTTTTGCCATATCTGCTACGGCTTTTTCTGCCTTACCCTTTGCCTTAATCCACTCACTACCGCCCATTTTACTAAGACGGGGAGCATCGCCTTCGGCACCAATATATTTTTGCAATAATTGAACTTGATCTGTTGGAACATATAGTTTATCTTCACCAGCATAGCGGATATGTAAATAGTCTTTGTGTACATTACCAACAACAAGAGTTTCCACACCAACATACTTGCCAATTCCATGATTAATATGCACTACATAATCGCCAATCTTAATATCACGGAAATAGGAAATCTGCTGCCCTTTTGCCATTCGCGGACGAGGCTTTTTCTTTTGACGGCCCATGATATCTTTTTCCGTCATTACTACCAGATGAGCATGAGGTAATTCAAAGCCTGAAGATAAAACACCTATGGTTACTAAAACCTTGCCCGGTGTTAACACTTGCAGTGACTCCGAAAAAACAGCCGGAATCCCCTCTTCAACTAGACTATGCTGCATAGACAAAGCCTTTTCTCGATTTGACATAAAGACAACCCCATAAATATGGCGTTCCTGCCAACTCTTAAGTTCAGCTATCATTACATCCATTTGTCCGTGAAATGGCGCAACCCCCTTAGCAGTAATGCTAATAATCTCCTCAGGTTCAATATGAGGGATTTTTTGCAGCATTAATGATAAGTAGAGTACATTATTCATTTTAGAGGCTGCCACTAACTCCGACCAAGTAAATACACTTTTCTTAATTTCTGGATTTTCTTTAATCAATTTACCAATTTGTTCTCGAATCCGTGCGGCTTCATCAAAGATAATTGTCCCTGTTTCGGCTAAATAAGATAAAAATACAGCCCGTTTGTTTATAGAAACTACTTCGGCAAGAGCTAAGATATCTACCTGCTCCATGCTACTTATGGAACGTTGAGTGATAATATCAAATTCACGCAATGAATCGACTTCATCACCATATAGCTCTAAGCGTATGGGTACCTTCATATTGATGGGGAAAATATCAACAATACCTCCCCTTGCACTAAATTGCCCAATAGCTTCTACCTGGTCAACTCGTTCATAACCAAACTTCACCAAAGAGTCTATTAATTTTTCACGTATTATCTCTGTTCCACTCTTAATTGTAATGCGCCTATTTTCAAAATCCGCCTTCGGCAATACCTTTTGTATCGCTGCTTCAGCGGTAGCCAAGACAATCACTTTTTCGCCTCGAGCCATTCGCCCGAGCACATCCATTTGCCGGGCTGCTAATTCAACTCCTTTAGCGGCAGCGGTAAAAGTAACAATATCCAAAACTGGCAGATCTAGTATCACTGCTTCCGGAATTAGTGTTGACAAATCCATTCTTAAATATTCTATAGATTCATAATTACTTGTAATAATTACTACTGGATTTGGATTGGATTGATAAGCAGCTGCTAGCAGTGCACTTTTTTGTACACCTGTTACGCCATAAATCTGGCTATGTACAGCATTTTGTCCCCAAGCCGTAACAGCTCGTTTAAAACCTTGTTCTATTTGCATAATTTCAAATATTTTTTTCATAGACACCTCGTTTTATATGAAAAGCACTGAAGCACTTTTTTCCTGATAACCTTACAACAACAAGCAACTCTTACTATAGTTTTTTTATGCGAGCATACTATAAACTATGCTAATAATAACAGCCAAAAGGGGCTTTAGCTGTTGCTAAAGCCCTAGTATATTTTCTATACACCAGTAATTGCAAGTAATCTCTAATGCAAATAACTCTTTCCTTGCTCTGTCTCATCCTCATTCGATAATCCTAATGAAGATATACATTCATCGCATAAAGAAGATACATACATAACATTTGCCGCTAGATCCGTTTTTATTATATCTTGGCGTTCTTCAGCAGTCAAGCAATCAAACCCTAGCTTAACCTCGTCAACTTGATCCACTTCAATCATATCAATAGCTTCCCCACAATGTTCACAGTTGTAATATATTTTCATGGGCACTTGCCTCCTTACTATAATGAAAATACGCTATGATTAACCTTTAGCCTTAAAAAGGATCTCTTTAATCTGCTAAGCGAATCAACGTAATATTCCAAATCAAATGTGCACAAATTGCTGTAAAAATTCCTATAAAAATGCTTCCACTTAGATTCAAGAAAGTAATTGTCAATACTCCAAATAAGGTATGACCAGTTATACTTAAAAAGGCTGCTTTCTTACCACGGGGAACATTATTGTTTTGATACCAATCATAGGCCGCTTCCAAGATACCAAATGTAATATGTGTAGCCAAAATATCAGCTTCTAGGTAATAGGAACAAATTGTTTTGGTTAACTCTTCTATTATTGGACTATAGCTAATAACAATCTTTAGACCAATATATTTTAGCAAGAGTCTATTTAGAGAAAAACTTAGTCCAGCCATTAGACAACCAATTATATAAGCCATAGCAGCACCTTTAAGTACGGTAATGATAAATATAGTATTACCCATATACACTAAAGCTATACCTTAAGGAAAAAGCAGTCTTACACAAGACTGCTTTTTCCTTAAGGTAATACTTTGTATGGATTGATAGCTACATTATTTTTACGCACTTCAAAATGCAAATGTGGCCCTGTGGAATTTCCCGTATTTCCCATAGTGGCTATTGTTTGGCCACCTTTAACATATTGGCCCTTTGTCACAACATGACTATTTAAATGTCCATAGAGGGTACTATAACCCTGATCATGTTCGATAAGCACAGCATAACCATAACCACCATACCAGCCAGCATGAGTTACACGGCCACTCCGCGCTGCTCTTATAGTTGTGCCAACATCATTGCCTAAATCAATTCCTTCATGTAACCTGCCCCAACGATAGCCAAAATTAGAAGTTAACTCTCCTGTTGTAGGCCAAAAAAATCGTTCACTAATACTTCGTGATACGGGAACGTCCGTGCGAGCTATTGACCGATCGTTTTGCTGTGGTTGGCTAGCGCCAGGAATAAATAGTTTTTCGCCAATAGAAAGTTCCTCTCCAGCCTTGCCATTGGCTTTCATAATGGAACCTACGCCAACACCATAAAGATTAGCGATACTCCACAATGTATCTCCCATATCGGCAATATGTAGTACACCCTTACTTGGTAAAATGACTATTTTTTCTCCTTGCCTAAGTTCTTCACCAAGATTGTTATTAGCTCCCCGTAACGTCTCTACATTAATATTATATGCTTTAGCAATAGACTCAAGATTTTCTCCTTGTCTTGCCGTATGTATTTTAATAGTAGCTGCTTCTGTGCTTGGTGCAAAAGCTATCGGTTCAACTTGTTCAGCTATATTTTCCCGATTTTCACTGGTGTTCTTTGGTATCATCCCTATACCTAACGTTAGTACACTTACAGCCATGATAGGAATTAGCACCTTTAAAAATTTAGGAATGGGTCTTATCATAATAAACTTCACTGCATCACCTCCATTGAACTATGAAGAAATCGAAAGAAAAAACCTAGGAGTAATATATAGTATACTCCTAGGTTCTTTTTTTATGCAACGGAAATGAAATTTATTATATTTTATTTTCTTTTTATTATCTATAGATTAGCATTTTTCCAATCTTCCAAAAATCTTTTTATACCCGCATCCGTTAAGGGATGCATTAATAAGTTAAGAAGTACCTTATAAGGTACAGTTGCAATATGTGCTCCTGCTAAGGCCGATTGGGTAACATGTAACGGATGACGAACACTCGCAGCAATAATTTCTGTCTCAATGTTATGAATAGCAAAAATATCTGCAATAGTTCTTACTAACTCGATACCATCTTGACTAATATCATCTAGCCTTCCTACGAAAGGGCTGACATAAGTAGCTCCAGCGCGTGCAGCCATAAGAGCTTGATTTGCAGAAAAAATTAAGGTTACGTTGGTTTTGATTCCTTTCTTATGTAAGGCGCTTACTGTTTTAAGCCCTTCCACATTTGATGGCACTTTAATAACTACATTCTCAGCAATAGCAGCTAATTCCAAGGCCTCTGGCAGCATTTCTTCAAAAACAGTACTTACAACTTCAGCACTTACAGGACCATCTACTAATGCCGAAATTTCTTTTATAACTTCTTTAATATTTCTTTTTTCTCTTGCAATTAAAGAGGGATTCGTGGTTACTCCCGCAACCAATCCAAGAGCTGCCCCATCTTTAATTTCTGCAAAATTAGCTGTATCAAGAAAGAATTTCATTTCAGCCACCCCTTTTCATCTTTTCAATATTCTTATATGAAAAGAGCCGAATCATTACCTTCGTAATAAATCAGCCCAAGACAATCGGTTTAATGTTTATGGCGGGAACGACGAAGAGAAATGATTTCTATATCTTCTAGTTTTTCTACATATTCCAAATCTTGTTCATTTTGTGTTGGGATAAATAATTGACCACCGCATTGGGCACATTCTAGTTCAATTCCATCTGGCAATACCTCCGCCCCAATGGCACAGCTGCCGCAGCGACAATGTAGGCGATCACGTTCCGCCATATCATGTATTTTATTTAATGTCTCTAGCATTACTTGAGGATTCTGAACATAATCATCACATTCATCAATATCCATATCTAATGCCAATTTTTCAAACTCAATCTTATACTTATTAACCGTTTCGGTTATAATGTGCTTTGCCCCTACAAAGCCAAGTTCAAAGTTTTCCTGGACGCAATATATTTTATCTATATGAGCATGCCACAAACGTTTAGTATCAAGGCAAATAACATGATTTGTTTGGCATAAAACACAAGGGATGTCAAGTAAACACTGACGTTCGCCAATACTAGTAATAGTGGCTTGTATCTGACCACAGCTGCATAAAAGTTTTCGTTGCTCAATACTTTTTAGATTAAATCGGGAGATATTGTGCATGTGTATCTTGCCGCAACGGGAACAATATAATGCTAGTGTGGAAACAGTGTTAACAACCATATACATCCCTCCTTTCGTTGTTCTCTTCGCCAAACAACGGAAAAGTTCCTGCCTGCTTGTTATCTTAAAAGAGTTCTTTATTGAAAGGTTATTTATTTTTTTTACTTTTTATCAACCAATTTTTAGTTGACAATCCGTATTGCTAGAAGAGATAGCTTGACCAATCATCGTACATAATTCAATAATATCAAAGGGTTTGGTAACATATGCATGGGCGCCAAGTTCTTGCGCTACTTGTACTAATCCTAATTCTCCATAGGCTGTCATCATAATCACTTTATCTGCTTGATTTAAGTGTTTAAGCTCTTGTAGTGTTTCAATCCCATCCATTCCTGGCATTTTCATATCCATTAAAATCAAATTAGGGTGTAACTCTTTTGCTTTTTGAATCCCCTCATAGCCATTGGAAGCCGTATACACTGTATATCCTTCCTCTGTTAGAACTTCCATAAGCAATCTTCGAATTCCTGGCTGATCATCGACTATCAATACTGTAGAATTATTATTAGACATTTTTGCATCTCCTTATTTGCCTTATGCTTTATATTTATTCGCACAATTTTAGAATTCTCCTCCTATTTTGTGGCAAAAAAGGATTTTTTTAAATATCTTTCGTTATTTTTGCTTTTATAGCATATAGCTTTGTCATTATCTTATATACAAATTCATTATGGTATATTTTAAAAGTATATACAGCCTGCTTATCATCAACTACAAATTGAATATCATTAAACGGCGTAGGTAATCCCCATGTGCTATAAAGAGGTTGTCCATTTTTTTGTACGCTGATGCGATAAGCCTTATCTCTCAAATACAAAGGATATTTTACATTTACAAGATGGGTATGGGCAGAATCTACTAGAATGTCCTTACCTATAATGCGAATAGCATATTCGGATACGCCCCATCCCTCAGACAGACGCTTACCATATACGGCAAGTAATTGAGGAGTATAATAATCCAAATAAGCTTCTACTAATTCGCTAGCCGTAGCAAAGGATAATAAGCCTTTTTCAACATACTTTTCCCTAATATAGGATAAATGATCATCAATCACTTGAAACTGGCCGCCCTCTGTGCTTTCCCAATCCCCTTGCCCCATCACAAACATAGCGTGGGTAAAACCAATAATCCCATGTACCCCTGGTTGTATGGCAGCATCTTGGGTGATGAAAAAATCCATCCCCTGATCTGTTTTATGGTTCATGGTCAACGCACTTTGATTATCATAAGTGATAGATTGACGGGGTGTGGGACGAAATTCCACAATGCCGAACTGATTGAACTCTTTTGCAGGTGCATTAATATCATCCGAAGCAGCAAAATAGATTTCATGTCCATAATCGCTTGTCGTTACAGCGCCCCCATTATTACCATCTGCATCACTTGATCCCCATAGGCCCACTTTTTTATATACATTCGTACTTATGGTCTCTTCAGCCTTACCACTGCCAAAGTCAAAGGAACCCACTCTAGCACTTAACAATTGTCCTTGCTCCGAACCACTCGCCAACGTATCTAAAATACGTTGATAGTAATAAAGCATACCTGCCCGACTAGCATGAGTATTAAAATCCCCCTCATCCGTTATGGAATGGGCCCAGCCATGCTTTAAGTGGTTCGCCCATATTCCATCCACTACCCCATTATAGGACAAGACATTACCGGGTAAATAGGGATCATAGTCAGAATGCAGATGAATCCCATATTCATGCCCCTTCTTAGCCTCTGTCTTTACTGATTCTTCAATCACTGCTATTACCTTGGGCCACTGCTTTGTAGAAGATTGCTGACCAGCCCACTCCGCCGCTTTTACTGCAGGCCAAGCAATATAGTGAGTCCATTTCGCTCCATGTTTCTCAGCAATTCGATTCAAAGCTTCTGATTTATGAACCATTTGCCCTAAAAATTCTTGGGGATCTAACCAGCTATTACCATTTCCCCAGGGCGTAGCATATCCTGCCCCATCAATCGGTTCTAAATCCTCCGTCATTACATAAAAAATTTTACCCGGCCTTTTATCCGTCACCCTTACCTCTACTTGTTGCCCTGTTTCCACTCCATTCACAGCAAACTTAGCAACCCAAGGTCGATGTAAATTCACGGCATCTGGCCTCTGAGCCTGTACCTGAAATTTTATATGGCGCTTCTCCCCTGGTGCTAAACTATCAATATTTTGAGCTACACTCGGGGTAATCAGCCCATAGGCATAGGGCTCAATGAATTTAATTTCTACATTATTGATGGATTCTTTACTTACATTCTCAGCATCGCCTTCAATTGTTAACCATTCTCCCTGGTTAACGGCATAGACACTAGTATTAGGCTTAAAAACAACTGCCTTAGCAGGATCATTGGAAACTGCAAACTTAGTAATAAGTACATGTTGGCCTTGCCCCACTTCTACGCTCAATCGATATTTTGCTGGGAATAATGAATTTCTTTGTAATATTGGCCCTAGAATTCGCGAAAAGTCATAGTTCTTTTCAATCCAATCGCCTTGGAAGTTAGTGCTGTATCTCAAATCCTCCCATTTACTCTGCAGCCTTGTCTCAGGTAGCGGGCCGGTATAGATAAAACTGGTTTCTCCAATAATCTGGTTTTCTTGATTAAGAGCACTTATTTTTATTCGACCTTTTCCTTGGGTGGATAAAAATTGCAGACGAACTTGTCCAAAGGCTGATATATCAGCCTTTTCTTCTAAAAAATACTCCATCTGCCCTTGAGGTCCAGCCACCAATTCTAGCATAGTCATACCTTGGTGTTGAGATAGTACCCGCTTAGAATTACCATTCCCCTCTTCTATCAGTTTATCTCCCATATCCCACTCTTTACCATTGTCAGCAGCAAGAAATAAACCTGCCTTTTCCACAAGAGGCTGACTGGTACACCCACTCAGCATAATCGTTACTAATAGTATGAGCAGCATTATTTTATGCATCATGTTCTCTTATCCTTTCTTCAATAAAAGTAATAAGGAGTAATTAATTCATAAGTAATCCATCATTATGTTTTAAACTACATTGACATATGCATAAGAAAATTGCCAATAAAAATAGTTCCAATAATACATAATAATCCTACCACTAAGATTGGTGTAATCATGACAAGTACTGCCTTTGCAGTTGATAACTGATGCACCTCTTTGATCGCTATAAAGTCTAAATAAAATGCCCAAGATATCACGCTCAACATCGATAGCATCGTAAGAAATGTTTTACTATTTTCCGGCATAAAGGATACCAATGCCCAGAGTGGTATTATTGCCAGACGAATAATATGGATGAAACCTAAAGCTGTAAATAAGGAAACAACACTGCCTCGCCCACCAAACAGCTCCGCAATTAAGTTCCAGATGGTAGCTCCTAAAATCCAAATTACCATCCCACCAATAACCTCAAATACAATCATTATATTCATCATTTTTGCCATTTCATTAACATGAAAGGCATTAATGAAAGTCCAAATAGGTATAATCATACATGGTAAAAAAACAAGGAACGCTTGCCCTACATTTTTTCGTTCCGCAATATTTCGCATCCCTACTTGGGGTTGAAAAAGTATATCATACAATGTTTCATATAAACTGCCCATTTACTTCACCTGCCATTTGTTTGGAGATACATCCATAGATCCACCACTATTCAGAGCATTCTTAGCCTGATTGAATAGTACCTTTTCCAGTAAAGAACCAGCCTCCTCATTTACACCAAAAATCATATTCCATGGAGATTGTTTACCATACTCTTTGATTTCTGGTTTTCCTTTTATGCCAGCTAAGGCTACTGCTCCATCAATTGCATCATACATATTACCTAACTCATCTACTAACCCCAACTGCTTGGCTTGATTTCCTGTATAAATTCGCCCATCAGCAAGTTTTCGCACTTGTTCTATGTCCATTTTGCGACCTTCAGCCACTACCACTAGGAATTGATTATAAATATCATCGACCATCACTTGAATGATCGCCCGTTCTTCACTGGTCATTGCACGTTCTGGAGACAAAATATCTTTATGTTGTCCACTTTTAATTTTTTCTTGATAAATCCCAATTTTTTTATATAATTCTTCCCAATTAGCATAAGGTACATATACACCAATACTGCCTGTCATTGTGGTAGAGTTTGCATATATTTTATCCGTGCAAGCTGCCAACCAATAACCACCTGATGCAGCTACATCACCCATAGAAGTAACTACTATCTTACCCGTAGCCCTAAGCTTTTTGATTTCTTCTCCAACCTCTTGAGAAGCCGCAGCACTGCCGCCTGGGCTGTTGACTCTTAGAACAACAGCCTTTACTGACCTGTCATCTCTAGCCTCGTGCAATTGCTTAATGACCTGATCCGTACCTCCTTGTTCTACAAAGACATTACCTTGTCCTCGCCCACCTACAATGACACCTTCTACATAAATAACAGCAATCTTCTCTGATTGACTCGGTACTTGTTTACTACCACGGAAGATTAACCCGCCAAGGGAACCAAGGATGAATAGGACAATAAGGATAATAACTGATTTTTTATACATATGTACACTCCTCCATATAGAAAATACGCAGTAAAAATGTTATCTTTAAATTAAGGAAAAAGCAACTGCCGGAAAAAGTCCAACAGTTGCTTTTTTATCATTTATTATTCAGAGCAGCTTTTACAAATTCTCTGAAGAGAGGATGTGGTTTTGTTGGACGTGATTTAAATTCAGGATGAAATTGAGTGGCAAGGAACCACGGATGATCTTTAATCTCCACAATTTCTACCAAACTGCCCTTTGGCAATGTTCCGCCTATGACTAAACCAGCTTCCGTCAATTGTTCCCGATAAGCGTTGTTAAATTCCCAGCGGTGGCGATGACGTTCATAAATAATTTCATCTTGATATGCCTGGTAAGTTAACGTTCCCTCAGGTACCTTACAAGGATATACACCCAGACGCATGGTCCCGCCCTTTTCTTCTACTGCTACTTGTTCCAACATAAGATCAATGACTGGATAAGGCGTAGCTTCATTAAATTCTGTACTGTGTGCTCCCGTTAAATTGCATACATTACGGGCAAATTCAATAACGGCACACTGCATACCTAAGCACAAGCCAAAGAAAGGTATTTTATTTTCACGAGCATATTGGATAGCTTTAATCTTACCTTCTACGCCGCGATCACCAAAGCCGCCTGGCACTAAAATACCATCAACATCACCAAAACAACTCTTAAGATCTAAGTTTTCTGTTTCGATTTCTTCTGCATCAACCCACTTAATCTGGATAGCCGTATCATTGGCGATACCTGCATGCTTCAAGGATTCAGATACACTCAAATAAGCATCTGGCAAAGCTACATATTTGCCTACAATTGCAATGGTCACACTCTTTGAAGGATTAATGATTTTATCAAGCATGATATTCCATTCTTTCATATCCGCTTCATTTGCCTTCAGATTAAGCTTTTCTAGTACAATACGATCAAGATTTTGTTCCTGCAGCATCAAAGGTACTTCATAAATACTAGCTACTGTTTTATTTTGAATGACAGCATTTGCATCAATGTCACAGAAAAGTGCTAATTTATCCCGCATTTCAGGAGAAATGTCATGTTCCGTACGGCAAACAATAATGTCTGGAGTAATACCAATACCTCTAAGCTCTTTTACACTATGTTGAGTAGGCTTGGTCTTGAGTTCGCCCGCCGCTGAAATATAAGGCAATAACGTCACATGAAGATATAATACACCATCACGACCTACTTCTTTTTTCACTTGGCGAATGGCTTCTAAAAAGGGTAAACTTTCAATATCGCCTACGGTGCCGCCAATCTCAGTAATAACAACATCTGCATTATCTTCTTTGCCTACACGATAAATTCTCTCTTTAATTTCATTGGTAATATGAGGAATAACCTGAACAGTCCCCCCTAAATAATCACCTTTACGTTCCTTATTGATAACAGACAAATATATTTTCCCAGCCGTCACATTAGAACCTTTACTTAAATTTATATCAATAAATCTTTCATAATGTCCTAAATCCAAATCTGTTTCCGCACCATCTTCTGTAACGAAAACTTCTCCGTGCTGATAAGGACTCATGGTACCTGGATCAATATTTATGTATGGATCGAATTTCTGTATTGTTACTTTAAGTCCGCGATTTTTTAATAAACGTCCTAGAGAAGCTGCGGTAATTCCTTTACCAAGAGAAGATACAACGCCCCCAGTAACAAAAATATATTTTGCCATAATCTTATTTCCTCCTAAAATGCCTTTCACAATGCAATGCTTATATAGTTCAATTACGCCAACCATTTTATACTTTAGTGCTCGGCAGTGTCAAGTAGTTATTCTCTCTCTGCCGCCTCTGCATTCGCTGCAACATATTCTTGTTGTATTTCTTCAAAAAGCTTTTGTCTTCTTACCGTGGAAGATGTTTTTACAGTTTCATCTTTTTCTACTACAGAACGCCCGCTGAGTTGTTGCGGTGACCACTCAACAAGTCCCCACATACCTTTCCCCATATGCACAAAACGGCTATCCATGTTGATTTGTGTATGCACTTCTGATATAGCATGAGCTAAGGAGTGAATTCTACGGCCTTTGAGCTCTAATACTTCTGTAATTAAATCTCTAAAATACATAGACTTACCGGTTTTTTGTAAAATCTTATACGCAAGTTCCACCTCTGAAACTTGTTTCATCATTTCTGTCATATAACTTAAATCCTCCGCACTTAAAATTTAATAAGGTCACTTTTGCTGGTAACATTCACCATTCACTGAGAAATTCCCTTTTTTTATAATACAATATTACGATTTTCCTTACATTTTTTCTGGAGCACTAATTCCTAAAATAGTAAGAGCATGGCGAATCGTAGTTTGTACAGCCTTGACTAAAGCCATACGTGCTTGCTGTAAATCAGAATCAACGTCATTAATACGGCAATGGTTATAAAAACTATGGAACAATCCCGCTAGATCATGAGCATAACAGGTAATGCGATGAGGTGCTCGTTCTTTGGCAGCATTACTCACTTCCTCCTGATATTCACCCAATACTCTAATTAACTCTGTTTCATAGTCACTTGTTAAGAGACTTAATTTAGTATTATCAATATCACCAAGGGTAATACCCGCTTCAGCAAGCTGACGAAAAATGCTCGCAATTCGTGCATGAGCATACTGTATATAATAGACTGGATTTTCACTTGATCTTGATTTTGCCAAGTCCAGATCAAAATCCAATTGACTGTCAAGGGAACGCATGATAAAAAAGAATCTGGCGGCATCTGTGCCAACTTCTTCAATTAACTCGCTTAAGGTTACACTTTGTCCTGTACGCTTGGACATTTTTACGAGTTGTCCACTTCTATATAAACTGACCATTTGTACAATCAATACTTCCAATTGCTCAGGGCGATACCCTAAAGAAGCAATAGCGGCTTTTACCCGGCAAATATAACCGTGGTGATCAGCACCCCAAATATTGATGAGTTGGTCAAAGCCACGTTCAAGTTTATTGCGATGATAGGCAATATCAGCAGCCAGATAGGTGGGAATACCATTATCGCGAATAACCACTCGATCCTTATCATCACCATAAGCTGTAGATTTTAGCCATAACGCTCCATCATTTTCATAGATAGAACCGTTATTTTGAAGTACCTGACAAGTTTCACTAAGTGCATTACTTTCATGTAAACTGCATTCACTAAACCAGACATCAAATTGTACATTAAAGGCAGCTAAATCTATTTTTAAGGCCTCTAGCTTTTCAGCAAGAGCTATTCCTTTAAACTTTGCTAAACGTTCTTCTGCTGGAATACCAAGATAGCGATCTCCATCTTTATCAATGATTCTTTGAGCGGTCCCTACAATATCCTGTCCATGATAGCCATTAGCGGGAAAGTCTACGGACTGGCCTAGAAGTTCTAAATAGCGGGCATTAACAGATGCTGCTAGATTATCAATTTGATTACCTGCATCATTAATATAAAACTCACTTGCCACATCATAACCTGCTGCTCGCAATAAATTAACTAATGCACTGCCCACTGCAGCCCCACGCCCATGACCTACATGTAAAGGTCCTGTAGGATTGGCACTTACGAACTCTACTTGGACACGCTGATTTTCCCCCGAAAGGCTGTTTCCATAGCTGTCACCTTTCTCTAGAATATCAGCTAGCATCGTATACAGCCACTCTGATTTTAAATAAAAATTAATAAATCCAGGACCCGCAATCACAGCCTTCTCCAGCCATGTTTCTTGCATACGTGCTACAATAGCCTCTGCAATAACTCTTGGATTTGTTTTTGCTGTTTTTGCGGCCTGCATAGCAAAGTTAGTAGCAAAATCTCCAAACTCCTTCTTGGGAGGCACTTCAAGCATAATCTGTGGTAATACCTCAGCACTAAATATCCCATCTGTAATTGCTTGTTGCGCTCCTTGGTAAATTGCTTTTTGCAATAACTCTTTCATATCCATTTTCATTCCTCCCGTACACTAATCGACAAGGTATTGGTACTTTGCCACTGTCCGTTTATCTCTAACTCATAACGAATATCGATAGTACCTGTCGGACTCTCTAAAGCTAGCTTTATACTTTGGGTTATTATCCCCATTTTCATTGTGACATAAGGTGTCACATATGTACTGTAGCTTTTGAGACCTAGACGAAACTCTTGTGTATACTCCACACTGCCCTTTCTTACAAGCACCACATACTGATCATAGACCTTTAGCATTGTCCGAACACCTTCAAGTCCTGATACTTCACTATCCTTATACACAATATAGTGTACACCTTTTTTTTCATAATAGTGCCCTACTGTGATCAGTTCTATGCGAGACTCTTCTCCTTGGGCATCACGTTGAGTACCAACAATTGTTACTACAACATTAAGCATACTATTATCTCCCTTATCAACCTGAAATATATTATAGCGTACTCAGCAACTATTGTAACGCAAAATTAAAAATAAAACATCCCCTAAAGAAGGGGATTTGAAAAAGCCGTAGCGCCACCATTCCTTCATACAAAGAAACAGTGGCGCCTGTATGGATGAGGTGTCGTATGACTGCCCCTCCATTGATAGTATATGCTTATACTAAAAAAAAAATTACTCTTTTATTATATATTTTTAATAGCCAATAATCAACAAACTATCAATTAGTGAGAATAACCTTTCAATATGGCATAACCTCTTAATTGTATTATTATAAAACTCACTACTTGTTTTCTGACCTTGACGAGTGACCGGGACCAATAATACACCATGCTTAATGATTCTTGACTCTCCAAACTTGCAAATGTTCTTCCAGATATTATTAATTTCTCCTTTTTCAACTTCCACGGCAATTTGTAGTTCCGGATGATAAAAATCCACCTCGAAATTAAGGCCTGTTCCAAATAGCCCGGCATATTTTCGATTGGTAACAGAATGGAGAAAACCTAAACTTCCCATCTCATTGACAATGACTTTTTCGGCCTCAATACTTTTACGAAAAGGGGTATTACGAATCTCGGCAAGTGCCCTTTGATGAAGAGCGACAATTTCACATAAGTTTTTTTCTGTAGGATTAACAATCGTTTGGTATAAATACTGATGGGGAGGAAAGCTCTCAATGTTATTTTTCATATGATAGCCCTCTTATTCCCACAACTTTTTAATTTCTACATCTATATAATACTTTTTAATAATAGCTTCCGCTGTTAGGCCCTGTTGTGCAAAAGTATATGCACCCCATTGGCACAATCCTACTCCATTTCCCCAACCCATGCCTTTAAAAATAAAATTCCTGCCATCATAACTCATTTCCGTAATTAAGGTGGATTTCAAACGATCATACCCTATTTTCTTTCTAAAATCAGCACCGTATATTTTTTTATCCTCTGCACCGATATAAAGAATGCGTCCTGAAGGTCCTTTTTCTAAAATTGTAATATTGCCTGGATCGCCCTTATAACCAACAGCAGCAGCTACTTCAGTCGCAGGTATTTTAACCATCCACCCTTGTTCTTTCATCGGCGCATATTGAAAGCAATTATCGGTTACCGCCTGAAAATAAGGGGTTGGTGTTTTAATCTCATTGGGAAAGCTTTCTTCTTTCGTCCCAGCAATCTGTCCATTGCAGGAACTGTAAATGGCATTTACCAAACCTCCCGCGTATAAGAGCACCTGACCTCTGGTATGGCGTACTGCAGTTCGAACATTCTCATTAACTCGCTCTGGTCCATAGGCCTGCAGTTCTTCCTTGGCAGTACTGACATCCGCATTGTGCAGTTTCCGAATGGTTCCAGCCTCAATAGCGTTGAGGGTAAGCGTCCTTGAGGCAATAGCCTGAGCTGCCAATGCTTCAAGGGGCCATTTGGGATCCATCTCCCGCGCAATAACCCCTTCTAAATATTGTTCCATAGGCATATACTCCACATATCCTTTATTTGCTATCCATACACTAACGATAGGTTCATCCTTATATTTGCTAGCATCAAAATTCTCTACCCCTGGTATCGGCATAGGAGTAGGCATTTTTTTTCCTGGGGTTTCGTCACTCGGTATTGGCGTGGGTATATCAGGCGTAGGTTTTTGTGCAGGCGGGCGTAACAAAAAGTAAGAACCTGCCAAAAGAAATATAAAAAGAATAGCAACCATTGGGATATTAAATTTATTACGCATTTACTTCCACCTCAGTAGTAGTATGAAACAATACCTTTCGTACTATACATCTATATAAAAACCTAGTCTAAAATAATAATATATGCCTTGTATTAAAGCATATATTTATTTCTCAACATAAGGAATAACTAGCGGTCCTAAGGGTAAAATAGCAACAGAAGCACGGGTTCCATATTTTTCAATTAATTGTTCAATGGTTTCCTCTACATTTTCAACTGGCTGTAGCATACAATCAAGCACGGTCTGTCGATCAAGTGATGAATATAGATAGCACTCTGCCTTGCACTGAATCATAGCCAAAGCTTGTGCTTGCCATTGGTCAAACATGAAGAAGGTTGGTTCCCTTATCATTTCCAATAACGCCTCAGGTGTTTGACGCATTTTTAGAATTGCCCCAAAGTTCCCATGGCTTGGCAAACCATCACTGCATTCTGAAATGCTAATAATACTGCCGCCCTTTTTTACCACCTGAGCCCCAGCGCTCATGCCTTTGATCGTTTGGTACAGATTCTGATCCAAAGGGTAGCCTGAATTCGTAGTAATAACGATATCAAAAGCTTCTCTAATAGGAACCATAGCATGTTCTTTTACAAAGGCACAGCCTGCACGATGAGCCATTATTACATCGCCAGCAAATACTTTCGTTATTTCTTTCTCACCGTTTAAGGTGACATTCAGCATAAATTCAGGTTTGGCCATTAAGCAATTTTGGGTTGCCGCATCTTGTACACTATTGCCCTCAATAACCCCCCAGGTGCTTTGGGGGTTGCCAATCATTTGAGCATTATGAAAATCCTGAATCGTTTTAATGCCTACAATTCCTGGGTTAATGCCTTTTGGTCCTCCTGAGAAGCCGGCAAAAAAATGCGGTTCAATAAAACCGGTGACAATTCTAAAATCAGCTTCTACATAGGTTTTATTCAAATACACCTCAGATCCATAGCTATTACGACCAACATGTATTAATTCTTCCCCCTTAAACGCTTCGTGATTAATAACCCGAATGCTTTCCACCACTTCCCGCCCGAGCATTTGAATAAGTTCGTCTCTCGTATTCGGACGATGACTACCTAAACCATTGATGATTACAAAGTTTTCTTTGGGGACATGAGATAGTTCTTCCATGATCCAGGGTACTAGTTTGTCACTCGGTGTGGGTCTGGTAATATCTGCAATTACAATAGCAACCTGATCCGTTGTTTTCACCATTTCCTTTAAAGGAGCCGTACCAATAGGATCACGCAGAGCTGTTAATACTGCATATTTTTCATCTGCTAAACCAGTAAAATGCCGCGGTTCAATGACAATAGATCGCTCAGGAACCTGAATGCTAAGGTGCCCTCTACCATATGCCAAGCTAATTTCTTTCATTTATTGATCCCCCAATGTAGTTAGACTACAATTTTTAAGAAAGAGCCTACATTACAAATTCCGACTCCATCTCTTATTAGTATTGCCGGAGAAGGCATAACGCTATACAAAAAAAGGACTCAGCCTTAGCCAAGTCCTTCCTACTGTTATTTTATTGTTACAATATATTTTTCTACCATCTTGATGGGATGATAGGATTGTTTGGCTTTGCGTAAGCCTTCAATACCCATATCTTCTTCTCGATTGATATATTCCATGTGGGACCAATAGTAAGCGCAAAATTCTTGATTAATAACGCCATAAACACCTTTATAGTCCATAAGGCCTTTTTCCACATGAATAACGGCTGTATCATCATTATTTTGTTCACCAAAGGTAAAGGCCACCATCTTCTCATCAATGAAAATAGCCCCTCCTTGAAAACCAAGCACTGTAAAATGATGCATTGCTTCCAAAATGGCATTGCGCTCGCAATCAATACTATCACCTTTCACACAGCCCCGTTCATTACACCATTCTACCATGAAAGCAATACATTGCTCCGTCATTTCAGCAGTCAGTGGCACATAGCGATAATTAGGATACTTTTTTCGGAAGCTATTCACATGATTTTTCTTAGTATGAAATTTACGGCCCTTTAGCTCGATCAAATCTTTAGCTAAATATATATAATCAAAATTATCCCGTTCTGCATTACACAAGAAATATCCTGGACGCGCCTTTTCCAGCCACTCTGTCATAACTTTTTCTACGCCTTGCAGCATAAAAGGAAAATTATTTTGCTGTGCATAATCCAGCATTTTTTCTAATACCTGAGCTAAACCTTCCTCCGGACCAAAGGGAGGTAAAAAGAAGGTTTCTCCTTCCCAACAAGCTTTAACACATAAAAAATCACCTTCTACAGTCCACTGTATATTATAAGCGTTACGCCACATAAATAAATTAGTGAAATTATAATGAGCATTTTCGTATCGTCGCTCATGAAAAAATTTATCAAATACTAGCTTATCTTCAAGCGTAAGATATTGAAACTTAATGGTAAACCCTCCTCAAAATCAGCTTTATTCTTCATTATACATGATTCCTGCAAAAAATATAATGGCAATCACTAAAAAAGCAATCACTCTATAAACAGGAATCCTCCTACTGTAAGCCGAACTAAGACCTATATCTCATTTTTCGTTGTAACCAATTTCATAAAAATAAATTCCAGGAGAAACGACTATGCTAAATTCCGCCTTAAAAATACTCAAACAACATTACGGCTATACTACCTTCCGCCCTGGTCAGGAACAAATCATTACTAGTCTGCTCAAAGGCAAGGATACATTAGCTATTATGCCTACTGGTGCTGGCAAATCCCTATGCTTTCAAATTCCAGCCTTGCTTTTACCTGGCACAACGCTTGTCGTATCACCTCTCATTTCCTTAATGAAAGACCAAGTTGATGCCCTCGGCGGTTTAGATATTCCTGCTACATTCATCAACAGCTCCCTAACAACAGCTCAAGTCAGCGAACGTATTTATAAAGCCCGCTGTGGTCACTATAAGATTATATATGTTGCTCCAGAGCGATTAGAATCAGAAGTCTTTCAATTAGCCATAGAATCCCTCACCATCTCACTGTTGGCTATTGATGAGGCCCACTGCGTCTCACAATGGGGACATGATTTTCGCCCTAGTTACCGAGGAATTGGTTCCTTTATTCGTTCCCTGCCGAACCGTCCAATTATTGGTGCATTTACAGCCACCGCCACCACTAGTGTTACGAAAGATATCATTTCTTTATTAGCATTAGAAAAACCAGATATCTATCTTACTGGCTTTGATCGGGAAAACTTGCTATTCACAGTCGTTCGCGGCGAAAATAAGCAAGACTTTACTCTTAAATATATTGATGCGAATAAAGAGCAATCTGGTATTATTTATGCTGCCACCCGCAAAGAGGTGGACAATCTTTACACCCTCTTGCATCGAAAAGGTTATTCTGTAGGCAAATATCATGCTGGTCTTACTGACAAAGAACGGCAGCACTACCAAGAGTCATTTATCTATGATGATATTAGCATTATTGTTGCTACAAATGCTTTTGGCATGGGAATTGACAAATCCAATGTGCGTTATGTTATCCATTACAACATGCCCAAAAGTATGGAAGCTTATTATCAAGAAGCAGGTCGTGCTGGGCGGGATGGAGAAAAGAGTGAATGCATGCTGCTCTTTGGTGCCCAAGACCCTCTCTTGCAGCGCTACCTTATTGAGCAGACCACCTTGGACCAAGAGCGCAAAACCCATGAGCTTAACAAATTACAAACCATGGTAGATTATTGTCATACACCTGAATGCTTGCGAAAATTCATCTTACACTACTTTGGTGAAACCAAGACTAACCTTGAATGTAAGAACTGCAGCAATTGTAATGATGATAACGAACTAACCGATATCACTATCGATGCCCAAAAAATCTTTTCTTGTATTATGCGGATGAAAGAACGTTATGGAACAACGCTTATTGCTAGTGTCCTCAAAGGATCAAAGGACAAAAAAGTACTGCAGTTAGGCTTTGACAGCTTATCAACCTATGGACTGCTTAAAACCTATAACCTGCAAGAAATTCGCGACTCCATTAACCGTCTTATTGCCACGGACTATTTAACTCTCACGGATAGCGAATATCCTGTTGTAAGGTTGACAAATAAGGCAGCAGCCGTATTAAAAGGTCAAGAAACAGTTTGGCAAAAAGTACCGCGCCGTCCGCAAAAGCTTTCTGCCGATAATTCTCTCTTCGAAATACTGCGCGCTCTGCGCAAGCAAATTGCAGATCGAGAGAAAGTACCGCCTTATCACATCTTTGCTGACACCACTCTCAAAGAAATGTGCCAGTATTGTCCTATTGATTACACTGGTTTACGAGCAGTCAAAGGCGTCGGTGAAGTGAAACTTGCAAAATATGGGCAAGAATTCTTACATCTTTTACAAGAATATGCTACAAAAACTGGTTTAACGGCTCCTAAGCTTGAAGCAGTCCCCACTACTGACAAAAAATCAGAACATCCTAGCCATGTAATTACGTTACAAATGTATGAACAAGGACAAACCTTAGAACAAATCAGCCAAGAGCGTAAACTAAAGCTCCTTACGGTACAAGATCATTTAGTACGCTGTAGTACAGAAGGACATGCTGTGAACTGGAACCCCCTCATCCCCCCACAGCATGAGCAGCTTATTTTGAAAACCATTCGAGAATTGGGGGCTAGTAAACTAAAATTACTAAAAGATGCCCTGCCTGATGAAATAGAATATACTGCCATTAAGGCAGTACTTTGTAAATATAGCTGCGGACAGTAATAGTTAAAGGAGGGATGTTATCCCTCCTTTAACTATTACTACTAGGGCTGTCCAATTTCTTCTGCTAATTCATTCAAGTAGGTCCAGCGTTCTAGTAACTCTTCCAGTTTCCCCTCTAATTCTTGTTGTATACCTGTTAATTCTTGCAGCAAGGAGAAATCACTGCCACAGGTATTTATACGACTGGCAAGAACCTTAAGTTCACTCTCAACACTGGCAATAACAGCATCAATTTCTCCATATTCTTTTTCCTCTTTAAAGGTAAATTTCCGCACTCGATCTTTGATTTTTTCACCTTGAGAATCTTTCACCTCGATAGTTTGTCCTTGATTGCTTTCTAGAGTCATCTTTAGAGTAACAGCCTGAGAATAATCAGAATAACCGCCTACATATTGTTTAATTGCGCCATCAATTTCAAATACAAAGACTTTTTCAACCACTCGATCTAAAAAATATCGGTCATGAGACACTACAATAACAGCGCCCGGGAAATCATCTAAATAATCTTCTAAAATAGTAAGGGTTTGGATATCCAAATCATTGGTAGGCTCATCTAATAATAATACATTAGGGGCGCCGATTAATACCCTAAGTAAATATAAGCGGCGTTTCTCTCCTCCTGATAATTTGCTAATAGGCGTCCATTGCAAATCTGGTGGAAACAAAAAACGTTCTAATAATTGAGATGCCGTAATCATAGTACCATCAGCAGCTGTAAGGTAGTTCGCTTCCTCTTTTATATATTCAATAACGCGTAATTTTTCATCCATTTCACCATTTTCCTGAGAAAAATAGCCGATCTTTACCGTCTGCCCAATTTCTACTGTCCCCTTGTCAGGAATGATCTGCTCCGTAATCATATTCAGCAACGTTGATTTACCACTGCCATTCGGCCCAACAATGCCCATACGATCATCTCGCAGCACAATATAGCTGAAATCTTTAATAACAGTTCGTTCACCAAAAGTTTTACTTACCTCAGTCAGTTCAATAATCTTACGGCCTAAACGGCTGGCACCTGCTGTAATCTCCACTTTCTCCTGACCTAGATCCACCTTTTCAGAACTTAACTCTTCAAAGCGTTGAATGCGAGCCTTCTGTTTGGTAGTGCGCGCCTTAGCCCCTCGTCGCATCCATGCCAGTTCATTACGTAGTAGATTTTGCCGTTTATCTTCACTGGCTTCTTGCTCCGCTTCGCGCTGCATTTTTAGTTCAATAAAATTACTATAGTTGCCGCAATAGCTATATAAACATCCTTTATCCAATTCAATAATTCGATTAACCACCCGATCCAAAAAATAGCGATCATGGGTAATGAGCAGTAAGGCACCTCTACGTTTGTACAAATACTCCTCAAGCCATGCTACTGTATCATTATCAATATGATTGGTAGGCTCATCTAAGATAAGTAAATCTGCCGGATGAATTAAAGCTCCTGCTAGGGCAATACGTTTACGCTGTCCGCCAGATAAAGTACCTACCTTAGCTTCAAAATCAGTAATACCAAGCTTGGTTAAGATGCTTTTGGCTTCACTTTCTAGTTGCCAACCATTCATAGCATCCATCTCTTGACTAAGGGCAATCAGACGATTGTGCAGATTCTCGTCATCGGGGTAATGATTAGTCCCTAGCAATACTTGTTCATATTCTCTCAGTAGCTTCATCAAGGGTGAGTAACCTTTAAAGATTTGTTCTAGCACAGAATCCTGAGGGTCAAAATCAGGATTTTGAGGTAAGTATTGAACCTCGACAGCCCCTCCTACTGTGACTTTACCCTCGTCTGCCTCTTCTAAACCAGCAATTACTTTAAGAAAAGTTGACTTTCCTGTACCATTGACACCAATTAAACCAATTTTATCATTTTCATCAATTCCAAAAGAAATTTTATTAAACAAGGTTTTCATTCCATAACTTTTAGATAAATTCTCCGTTGATAATATATTCATCATTATTCCTCTCACAAACAAAATCCTACTCTTACCATTATACCTAATGACAGCAAGTATGCAAAATAGAAAAAATCATAGGAAAGGATATACCCTTCCTATGATTTTACTTTACTCGCGTAAGTATTAGCTTGTTTAAAATTTTAATACCCCAATAGCATTTAGAAATACCACGATCAATAACAAAGGGGTTACATAACGAATCAAGAAAAAATATACTGTCATTAGCCTCGCAATTTTCAAATCCCCATTATTGGATATTTCTTTAATGACATCCTCACGTTTGATCGAATAACCCATCATTAAAGCAATAAACAATCCACCAAGAGGTAATAAGACATTTGATGAAATATAATCAAAAAGATCAAAGAAACCCATTCCAAAAAATGTAACATTCCCTAGTATACTAGCTTTATCCACCGATAAGGTAGCAAGTACGCCAACGATAGCAATGAACATAGCATTGATCACTGCCGCTTTTTTTCGAGGGACACCTTTTTCCTCCGACCAATAAGCTACTGGAACTTCTACGAGAGACAACATCGCCGTCGTTGCTGCAATAGCCGTTAAGAAGAAAAAAGCCACTAATAAAATACTGCCAAAAGGCATTTGGGAAAAAACTAAGGGAATGGTCATAAACAATAGTCCAGGACCTGCGCCAGGTTCCATCCCAAAGGAAAATACGGTAGGAAAAATAGCAAGGCCTGCCAGCATAGAAACCAAAGTATCGGATAAGGCTACTTTTACAGCAGTATTAACCATCTTATTGTCTTCTGTAAAATAACTGCCATAGGTTGTCATGGTTCCCATCCCAAGGGAAAGCTTGAAGAACGCTAACCCTAGGGCAGTGAGTATGGCAGCCCCTGATAGTTGCCCAAAATCAACATGAAATAAGAAACGAATACCCTCTGCCGCACCTGGCAAAGTCAAAGCTCGAATATCACAAATAATAATCAACACAAATAATAAGGGCATTAGGGTTTTGGTAATTTTCTCAATTCCTTGTTTTACACCCATGGCTAAAATACCAGCTACCACTGTCATTACGATAACTTGCCAAATAATTGGAGATAAAGGTCCCATAATTACACTGCCAAATTGGGCTTTTGCCGTTTCCATGGTAATACCAACAAAGTCCCCTTGTATTGCTTTGAAAAGATAAAAATATACCCATCCTGCCACGCAGCTATAGAAAAACATAATCATATAGGCCGCGCCTACACCCATAGTACCAATATGTTTCCAAGCCGTACCTGGCTTTAATTCTTTCAATGCCCCTACTGCATTTTTGCGTGTCTTACGACCAATATAAAATTCGCTGATCATAATAGGCAAACCAACAAATAGGATACATAAGAAATATACTAATAAAAATGCACCGCCACCATACTGCCCTGTTAAATAGGGGAATTTCCAAATATTACCCAATCCTACTGCTGAGCCTAATGTTGCAAAAAACACTGCCAAGCCTGAAGAGAATTTTTCTCTATTCTTAACTTCTTCCATTTTTCTCACTCCCATTACCATTTCATTATTGCAACATTTATTATACCTATTTTCATGTACATTGTACATCATGTGTTTTTCACCAGAGGACTATTCAATAAAATAATCACCAGTTACTTAAGTAACTGGTGATTATTTTTATCTAAAATAGCCAATTCCAGCAGAAAATAATTGCTGATCCTTATGACCAGGAACATTTTTGCTAACTTCATTACCAATTCGTTCTGAATGACCCATCTTGCCTAAGATTCTACCGTCTGGACTTGTAATGCCTTCTACCCCACTTACTGAGCCATTAGGGTTATGGTGAATATCATAGGTTGGCTGGCCATTTTTGTCAACATATTGGCTAGCAACCTGTCCATTACGCAGCAAGGTATCAAGCACTGCTGGACTGGCGACAAAACGTCCCTCACCATGAGATGCAGGAATGGTATATACGTCTCCTAGTTCAACATTATTAAACCAAGGAGAAAGCTTAGAGACTATTTTCGTTTCTACCATGCATGAAATGTGGCGGCCAATTTTATTATAAGTCAATGTAGGGGAACTTGCTGATAAATCAACAATCTCGCCATAAGGTACCAATCCAAGCTTAATCAGTGCTTGAAAACCGTTACAAATACCGAGCATCAATCCGTCTTGCTGAGACAATAAGGCGGACACTGCTTCTTTTAACCTAGCATTTCGAAAAACGGTAGCAATAAACTTACCAGAACCATCTGGTTCATCTCCTGCACTAAAACCGCCTGGCAACATAATAATTTGAGAATTTTTAATTCTTTTTACCATTTCTGCAATAGACTCTTCTAGGGCTGCTGGTGTAAGATTTTTCATGACCATCACATCGGCTACGCCGCCTGCAATTTCAAAAGCCCGAGCAGAATCATACTCACAGTTGGTTCCTGGAAATACAGGAATAAATACACGGGGTTTAGCAACACTCTTAGAGGCCTTTTTTGCGCCATGATTTTCAAATAATACTTGCTTGGGTACATCTTTAATATCCCCTGCCTGAGTTGGGAAAACCTGTTCTAAAGGTTCTTCCCAGGCCTTTTGAGCAACATCAATAGGAATGATTACACCATTCACATCTAGTTCTGCTTTATTTTGTGTATAACCAAGGACTGTATGTGCCATATCACCTAATGCTTGTTCTACATTAATACCTGCAGGAATTTCTAAAACTAAAGATCCATACTCTGGGCTAAATAGTCCTTTTTCACTTATTGCTTTGTTAAAAATCATACCAATACCATTACCAAAGCTCATTTTGCTAATGGCCGCTGCCAAGCCCCCAATTCTCACCGTATGGGCAGCCAAGACTTTACCTTGTTCCATAAGCTGAGTAATCTTATTATAATTTTGGCAAAGAACAGGGAAGTCTGGCAATTCATATTCATTGCGAGGGCAAGGTACTAGAATTACTTGACTATCTGCTTGTTTGAATTCTGGTGAAATCACCATATTGGCTTTCACTACATTGACAGCAAAAGCTACTAATGTAGGAGGAACATTGAGATCTTTAAAGGTTCCTGACATACTATCTTTGCCACCAATGGCAGCAATGCTAAACTGTTGCTGGGCATGCAAAGCACCTAGTAAAGCACTAAAAGGTTTGCCCCACTTGGCCGCATCTGTTCCTAATCTTTCAAAATACTCCTGTAAGGTCAGTCGGATAGTGGAGTAATTTCCACCCATAGCTACCACTTTTGCTACAGCTTCCACTACTGCATAAACAGCGCCATGGAAAGGACTCCAAGTCGACAACCGTGGGTCATATCCATAGGTCATTAAAGTAGCAGTATTCGTATTGCCTTTCAGCACTGGGATTTTAGCAGCCATCCCTTCCGTTGGCGTGGCTTGAAACTTCCCGCCAAAGGGCATTAATATTGTGCTTGCTCCAATGCTGCTGTCAAACATTTCAACAAGACCTTTTTGACTGCAAACATTAAGCTGGCGCAAATTTTGGAGCCAAGCTGTTTTTATATCAAGATTTGTGTATGGTACTTCCTTGAAATAATTTTTTTCTTCGATCGGTGCTGCAACTTCTACTTGCGTTTTTTGCTGCACCCCATTGGTATCCAAAAATTCACGGCTAAGATCCACAATAGCTTGTCCGCGCCAAAGCATAGTAAGACGCGCCTTGTCCGTTACTTTGGCTACTACAGTAGCTTCTAAATTTTCTGCCTCCGCATAGGCAATAAACTCTTCCACATGTTCAGGAGCTACGACTACTGCCATACGTTCTTGGGATTCAGAAATAGCCAGTTCTGTACCATCCAGACCTTCGTATTTTTTTGGCAATACATCTAGATCAATGACTAGACCATCGGTAAGTTCACCAATGGCAACAGCAACTCCGCCTGCACCAAAGTCATTACAGCGTTTAATGAGTACACTGGCTTCTGGACAGCGGAACAAGCGTTGTAATTTTCGTTCTGTCGGTGCATTACCCTTTTGTACCTCAGCACTGCAAGTTGCTAAAGACTCTTCTGTATGTTCCTTGGATGACCCTGTAGCTCCGCCGCAGCCGTCCCGACCTGTTCTGCCGCCCATTACAATTACTACATCGCCAGCTATGGGACGCAATCGTACTACATTGGCCTTAGGAGCCGCTGCAATAACAGCACCTATTTCCATTCTTTTAGCAACAAAACCTTCATCATAAACTTCTGATACGTGACCGGTGGAAAGTCCAATTTGGTTACCATAAGAGCTATACCCCTCTGCCGCTCCCACTGTAATTTTTCGTTGGGGCAATTTACCTGGTATTGTATCTTCAATTGGAGTTCTAGGATCACCACTCCCTGTCACGCGCATAGCTTGGTATACATAAGAGCGACCTGATAAGGGATCTCGAATCGCTCCGCCAAGACAAGTAGCAGCGCCGCCAAAAGGTTCAATTTCTGTCGGATGGTTATGGGTTTCATTTTTAAACATAACTAACCATTCTTCGATATTTCCATCGATATCTACAGGTACAACAATGCTGCAAGCGTTTATTTCTTCTGATTGATCCAGATCCAAAAGTAGGCCTTGCTGTCTGAGATCTTTCATGCCCATCACGGCAATATCCATTAAACAAATATCTCGTTCTTCGTCTTTATATACTCTAGCGCGTGCCTTTTTATATGCTTGATAAGCCTCTTTAATCGGCGCAGTAAACTTTCCATCTTCCATTTCTACCTTTTCAATAGCTGTCGCAAAGGTGGTATGACGGCAATGATCGGACCAATAAGTATCAAGCACCCTTACCTCTGTAACGGTTGGATCCCGATGTTCACTGTCTCTAAAATATTTTTGACAGAAAGCCAGATCAGCAACCCCCATTGCTAGTCCCATTTCTTCTAGTACTGCTTCTAGTTGCTTTGTATCTTTATGAATAAAACCAGTAATAACAGCTACATCCATGGGAGCATCGACTACTAATTCTAAACTTTCAGGTTTATCAAGCCTTGCTTCTCGTGCTTCTACAGGGTTAATGGTGTAAGCCTTTATTTTTTGAAAATCCTCTTCGGTGATATTTCCCTCTAACACAATAACCCTTGCCGTCAAAATGGTTAGACGTTCCTTTTGGGTTAATATCTGTAAGCCTTGTGATGCCCAGTCTGCCCGTTGGTCATACTGCCCTGGCAGATATTCTACAGCAAAGATCCGATCATTTTCCTTGGTAGGTAATATTTCATCATATACATCATCTACTGTAGGCTCCGAGAACAAAATATGTTTTGCCTCAGCATACTCTTTTTCTGTAATGTCTCCAATATCATAGCGACTTATAATTCGCAATCCTGTAAGGCCCCTAATACCAAGATTCTTAGTCAGATCAGCATACATGCCTTGGGCTGCAACGGAGAATTCTCCCCGCTTTTCGACAAATATACGTTTCACCCTATTTTTCATGAATAATTCCCCCTCTATTCTTTTCTATAACTATTTTTATAGGTTTTTTAGTATCTTTCATTCCCATTGTAGTATACTATGATTATTAATAATAATTAATAGTTCTAATATCATTTATTAGGAGTGTTTATATATGGATATTAATTTTGAATTATATAAAGTCTTTTACTATGTTGCTAAACACTTAAGTTTTTCTGCTGCAGCTAACGAACTTTATATTTCCCAATCTGCTGTCAGCCAAGGAATTAAACTTTTAGAAGAAAAACTAAGTGAAAAGCTTTTTGTAAGAAGCACTAAGCAGGTACACCTATCCCCCGCTGGTATCCTCTTATTCACCCATGTTGAACAGGCCTTTCATTTTTTGAAACTAGGAGAACGTAATCTTAGCGAACTCCACTCCCTAGAACAAGGAGAGCTAAAAATAGGTGCGAGTGATACGATCTGCAAATATCATTTACTACCTTATTTTAAACAATTTAATCAGCTCTATCCTAAAATCAAGCTTAATGTAACCAACCGCCCCTCCCCTGTCTGTGCTGAATTATTAGCAAAAGGCTTAGTGGATATCAGCATTGTTAATCTAGACCAAAACCAAACCTATCCAAACATGACCATTCGCAAAACTTCAGCCTTGCACGATGTCTTTGTAGCTAGTTTTGCTTTTGCTCACTTAAAAGATCAATGCCTTAACTTAGAAGAGATTGCTGCCCTCCCCCTATTAACCTTAGAAAAAAACACTACTACCAGACGTTTTCTCGATATTCTCTTTGCCCAACATAGCATTTCCTTTCAGCCTGAAATTCAGCTAGGCAGTGTGGATTTATTAATTGAATTGGCAAAAATCGGTTTAGGTATTGCTTTTGTGAGTCGTGAATATGTAGAAAAAGAACTAGCCGATAATCAATTATTCACCCTTACACTCACTACAGAAATTACTCCACGTGAACTTGGGATTATTACGCATGATTGCCTGCCAGTTCCCCTTGCGGCCCGAAAGTTTATTGAATTATTATAAGATCCGTTATTTGACTTTGGGAATATTACGCCCCGCAAAGATTTCCGACATTTCTTTTTTCAGACGTTGCTTAATTTTTTTCTTTTCTCCTGGCAGCAATTCTTTTTTTGCTGTACCAAATAAATAATTATCCATATCAAACTCTTTTAAAATCATTTTCGTATGGAAGATATTTTCTTGATATACATTTACATCGATCATTTGATACAATTCACGAGTATCTGGCCGGATATAATTTTGAATAGAATTAATTTTATGATCAATATATAATTTCTTGCCGTTAATATCACGGGTAAAGCCCCGCACCCGATAATCGATAATCGCAATATCCGAACTAAAACTGTTTATTAGATAATTAAGAGCCTTTAGAGGAGAAATTTCACCACAGGTAGAAACATCAATATCCGCACGGAAGGTACTAATCCCCTTATCCGGATGACTTTCAGGGTAGGTATGCACTGTAATATGGCTCTTATCTAAATGAGCGACTACTGCATCGGATTTAGGTTCATCCAAATCATCTAAATCACTATCTTCCCCGTGGTACAGTTTACTGTCTTGCAACTCGGAAGACTCCGCAATTTGTCCTTCTGAAATTAACATTGTCACGCTAGCTCCTTGAGGATCATAGTCCTGTTTGGCAATGTTTAAGACATTTGCCCCAATCATCTTTGCCACCTCAGTTAAAATACCTGTAAGACGCTCAGCATTATATTCTTCGTCAATATATTCAATATAGGCCTTACGATGCTCCGGACTTGTCGCATAACATATATCATACATGTTAAAACTAAGAGTTTTAGTTAAATTATTAAACCCATATAATTTTAATTTTTTGATTGATTTTATTTCCATTCTTTTCTCCTTACTCTACTGTATAATGATAAATTATGCCCTAGACAATCTGGTATTATAACCTACTCGGAACTTCATCCTATACTATGAATCTTATTTTTTCTTCCTCTGATAGTAAATCATAACCTATTTTTTTTACACTGTAAATAGCAAAAAACCTCCGCAGTCTTTTATGGACTGGGAGGTTCTTATTATTCGCCAACAGCTACTATTACATCAATCTTACCAAGGGTTAACGCGATGGGAATACGATACCCTTTTTCTAGGGCCGGCATCTGATCTTGCACTACCTTTTGCAGCTGCAAATCTAGTTCCATGCCCTGATTTGATGCATTGACACAGAAAATCCCATTCACCATATTTAAAAACTCTGCAACACTATCTTTGGCTAAGGCGTCAATCTCAGTTAACTCCTCGCCACTATATTTACGGGCAATTTCCAATAAAGCCTCATCATTCATGGCAAGTCCTGTAAATAAATTAATCTCTCCGGCAATTCTTTGATAAATAAGCCATTGGTTATTGATAGCGCCTACATTCTCATTCTTGCCAATTAAGGGAGCAACATCTAAAAACCTTACAATATTACGTTGTAACAATGCTATATAATCTTGATAGACTTCCCCTTGGGCGCCTTCTGATGAAAAATCCAACAGCTTTCTAGCCGCCTCATCAAAGTCCATTCTGTCTATTTCTTCACCTGTTTGTTGGGTATCCCCTTTATAACTTGCTAGCACTTCCTCTAGCTGGGCTAACGAAAGGTAACCTTTGTCAACAATGACCTGACTTAATCCCAAATGACGACAATGTTGATTTTCTAATAAATCTTCTAATTGGGCATAGGTTATATACCCTTGCTCAACGGCGAGTTCACCAAAACGTTTATCTTTTACACGCTGCAAGTGATGTACATTTTCCACTTGCTCAGCTGTCATAAATCCAGCATTAATTGCTAGTACGCCTAGCTTTATACGAGCTGATCGCTCATATTCCATAACCTCAACAAGTTGCTCTGAGGTTATTTTTTTTTCATTCAAAAGATATTGTCCAAAATGTTGATTAAACATGGCTACCTCCCTTTATAGTGAGCTGGCGATAGGTACTTGTCGAATATTTGAAATAACTTTCGAAATTTGTTCAGCAGTGTAGGGCTTTTGAATAAAATCCATGGCTCCACTTTTCAAAGCTTGAATCAACTTCGTTGAGGTACCGATAGAAGATAACATAACAACTTTAGCTTCCAAATCGTATTCCTTAATCTTCTTTAAAGCTTCCAAGCCATCTGCTTCTGGCATAACAATATCCATAAATACAACATCAGGTTGGGCTTCTTGGTAGATTTCTACAACTTCTTTGCCGTTTACAGCCTCAACCACTTCACAATTCATGTTAATTAATAAATCTTTTAGTTGTTTACGAATCAATGAAGAGTCATCGCAAATTAAAATTCTAGTTTTATTTTCTTCCATAGCTACGGTTAGTCCCCTTTCCCATCCTAGTATAGAGAATATTCTTGAATATTTTTTACTTTCTACACTACCGACTCACATTCCTGCTATTTTAATACTTCTTATGAACTTTTTTCCTTTTAAAAAATTCTTTACTAATTAGAATATCACTTAATTAATACTCATATTTTAAAAAAACGGGACTGTCTCAACATAGTTTTTTCCTATTTTGAGACAGCCCCATTGGCTTATTTATATATTTGACCATGTATTTCTACATTCTGTATGTTAGCAATTTTATTATCCCCATCTATCATAACTACTTTGGGCGTAAAGCGTTGAGCCTCTTCCTCAGTCATCATAGCATAGGCAATAATAATAACCTTATCCCCTGGCTGAACCAGACGCGCTGCTGCGCCATTTAAACAAATTACTCCTGAATTCGCTTCCCCTTTAATAACATAAGTCTCAAAACGACTGCCATTATTATTATTCACAATTTGCACTTTTTCATTGGGCAGTATTCCTGACGCCTGAAGTAAAGTCTCATCAATAGTAATGCTCCCCATATAGTTAAGATTGGCCTCAGTTACTGTTGCACAATGAAGTTTCCCTTTTAGGCACGTAATAAACATTATTTTACCTCCAAAATTGTATTATCAATTAATCGCGTATTACCAATCTTCACCGCTAAGGCCAGTAAGGCCTTTTCCTTAATCTCATCAGTCACTTGCAATGTAGGGTAATGATAAATCTCTACGTACTCACAAGCCGCTAGTTTTTCTGTAGCAATCTTCTCTATAACCTGCATGCGAATATTTTCAATATTTTTTTCACCTTGCCTCACCAAAAATTCGGCAAGTTGTAAACTTTGCGACAAGATCAAAGCAGCACTGCGTTCTTTTGCTGATAAAAAAGCATTCCGCGAACTCATAGCAAGTCCATCTGCCTCTCGCACTATAGGAACCACTTCTAAAGTAACATTCATATTAAGATCCGCTGCCATACGTTGTAGTACTAATACTTGCTGGGCATCCTTTTGTCCAAAAAACGCTTTATCTGGCTGAATAATATTAAATAATTTAGTAACAACCGTTGTCACTCCTCGAAAATGTCCAGGACGGGACATTCCACATAACTTATCCGTAATACCTTCCACCTGAACAAAGGTACTATAGCCCTCAGGATACATTTCTCGGGCTTTGGGATGAAATATGACCTCTGCGCCTACGCTTCCTGCCTTCTCACTGTCACCCGTCAGATCCCGTGGATATTTAGCAAAATCTTCATTAGGGCCAAATTGAGTAGGATTGACAAAAATACTAGTCACGACCACATCACAAACTTCCTTAGCCCTTTCAATTAAGGTTAAATGGCCTTTGTGCAAAGAACCCATGGTAGGTACCAGTGCGATGCTTTTCCCTTGTTTCTTGCATTTTTTTATAAATTCCTGCATTTCTTGAATGGTTTCAATAATGATCACAGTAACCGCTCCCCACAAGTTAATATATCTCTTAGTATTGCTGACTGTTCTTTGTCAATCGTACCTTTTTCTAAAGCAAGATCTACCGTACACAACCCAAGCGCAGCATACAATTCCTTTCCCTGCTCTAGCGCTTTTAAATGATTGGCAATAGTAATACCATCTCCCCTGCTAATAGGTCCTGTCAAGGCATCCCTTGTCCCAGATCGCTCTATGTTATCTAGTGTTCCTTGCACTAACGGCAAAAGTGCCATCGTTGCTTGCTGAGATGATAAGCCAAATTGTCCATATATGTGAGCCGCCCAATGCAATAATGCTACAACATAATTGGATGCTATACAGGCAGCGGCATGATAAAGTGGTTTGTCCTTATCGGAAATAATAAAACTATGACCGCCAAATTTTTCCACTATCTGTTTCCCTTGTTCAATTGCCTCTTCTTGTCCACTTAGAGCAAAGTAAGAGCCCATCATCTTCTCAAGATTTTTTTCTCCCTCTGCAAAGGATTGTAATGGATGTAACCCTCCAGTAAAAGCACCTGCAGTACTTGCAGGACTTAAGGTATCAACAGAGCTTGCTCCCGAAGTATGCAGCACCAATTGTCCTGGTCGAAAGCCTCCATCCTGAGCAATTTCCTGCACTACTGAATAAATATAGCGATCGGGAGTAGCAATCATAACGATTTGGGCATCTTGTGTAATATCTGCGGCCTTTGTCCCTGCTGGCACTTTAAACGCCTCAGCTAACTTTGTCGCCGAGGCAAAGGTTCTGCTAGCTATACCAACTAGCTCATATCCGTGGCTATGAAAGGCCTTGGCAAGTACACTCCCCACTTTTCCAGCCCCAACAATTGCAACTGTCTTTGTCTTCACCACTATCCCTCCGTTCCTTTAGGATGTATAGGGAAAGGTAATATAAAAAGCCTTACGGCACTTGTCCGAAAGGCATAGCTTTGCTTACTACCTCCCGTCTCAGTCCATTCCATAGATCTAAGCGGATCTTTAATTTTTTTGCATTCTCAAGGCAAAATCACTTAATCTGGTATGGTTCATTATGATACCACCCACAGTAACACTTGCCATTCTAAATTATATTGATAATACCACAAGGTCTCTTTGCAAGACAAGCTTTTTTCCAAAAGAACAAATATACAAAAACCTAAAGCTAAGATAAAATATAGTAAGGAGGTGTTACTATGAACACGATCACAGGAGAACAAAAACTTTTGGCTATTTTAGCTCATATTTCTTATTTTTTAGGTGGCATGGGCTTTATCATTGCCCCATTAGCCATATTTTTCTTAAAAAAAGAAGATCCCTTTATCGCCAGTCATGCCAAACAAGCTCTTGTTGCTCACTTAGTCATTGGAGTAACTTCCTGTATTATTGTAATACTATTACCTGTATTCATCGGCATATTGTTATTTTTCCCCCTTGGTATCTTATGGCTTGTACTTTTCGTCACTTCTATTCTTGGCACTATCAAAGCTCTCAATGGCGAATATTACCAATATCCTTTTATTCAAGGCATTGTAAATAAGCTTTAGCAGTAATATAAGGAGTATGAAAACATGCTACACCTTGGCCCTTATCTTAAAAAGCACTTCTCTCGTTATGCTACCGTCGCTATCGGCGCTTTGCTTTGTGGCGTTAGCATCAATACTTTTTTATTGCCCCATCACATGCTAAGTGGCGGGATAAGCGGTATTGCTATTATCCTGCACTTTCTTTTCAAATTTCCTATCGGCCTAGTGATTGCCATTCTTAACATTCCCATCTTCTATTGTGCCTACAAATACTTAGACCGCGATTCTGTCATTATTGGATCTTATGGAATGCTTATTTTTGCCTTCAGTATTGATGCTACCCGATTTTTATCTTCCTATGATGTAACAGATGACATACTATTAGCCGCCATCTTTGGCGGTGCACTATCAGGTATCGGCGGTGGCTTAGTCTTCCGCGTCAGTGGCAACACGGGCGGGATGGACATTGTTGCCTCTATCGTGAAGAAATACTATTCTTTCGATGTTGGCTCTGTCATGTTTTCTGTTAACCTGTTCCTTATGACCTTATCTGCCTTTCTCTTTGGCTTTAAGCCAGCCATGTATACCCTTATTTCTATGTATGTGAGTGCAACTGTAATTGACCGCGTCATTGAAGGTTTTAACCGCAAGAAAACCATTACGATTATTTCCGATCACTGTGAAGAGATTGCAGATGCCATTCTAGTTGAAATTGGCCGCGGAGCAACTTTTCTGCAAGGGGAAGGGGCCTTTACTCATCAAGAGAAAAAACTAATTTTTGTAGTTGTAACCTTAGTACAAATCGCTAAAATTAAAGTCCTTATTCAAACCATTGACCCAAAGGCGTTTATTATCATTCAAAATGCTGCCGAAGTTTCTGGGCGTGGTTTTACACTTCCTGGCAAGAAATTTGCTAAGTAATTTCCTCTTTTACGAAAGAGAACAGCCCGCTACGGTAATGAGCAAGCTGTTCTCTTTGCTTTTTATCGAAGTAATCCAATATATTTTATTACTTTTTGTAATATTAGGCAGGATTATGTAGTATTTTGTCGAAACTTCCTACTTCGATTATATTACATAAACGGAGGATTCTAAAGCATGGGACTTGTTCCAATACTTACTTGTTTATTTATCCTGACCCTTACTACTACCTGTTCTGCAGCGGCTTGGGTATTACCTGAAAATCAAACACAAATCACCGTAAAATCTTTTTATAGTAACTCTAAAGATTATATTAATGCACATGGCAAGCCCTCCCTCTCCCCTTTTGGCGAGGTAACCATTCGCGAAACCATTTTCACCCTTGAAAAGGGCCTTACTGCCAAGGATACTTTAGTGGTTAATCTCCCCTACAGTGATGTCTATAACTCTAATTATGGGTTTCAAGGTCCCCGTAGCAGCAACGGCATTGGTAATATTGATATCGGTTTACGCCACGGCATACAGACAAAAGGTCCAACGGTTACAGCTTGGCAAATTCTTGCCGGCATTCCGACATATGATCGCAAAACCCATCCAGCCCTTAACTTCGGCTCTACCTATCTTGATGCTACGTATTTAGCAGGTCACATCTTCCCTGTAAATGGTCTACGAGGGTATACTAACTTGGAAGTCGGTGTCCGTTTCAAAGGGGATGGCATGTCTGACCAGTTTCGCTATTCCTATCAATATTTTCATCCCATGTCTAAAAATTGGGGACTAATTGGCGGCATTGGCGGCGCTTACAGTCTCAATGGTTCCTATCAGAAAGATACCGATTGGCGGTATGATGTTATGCGCTTAGGATTTGGTCCTTCGATAAAATCTACTGACGGTCAAGAAGAATTACGTTTGATTGCTTATAAAGATATTTTTGCCCGTCATTTTTTCAAGTGGAATATTACTGAACTGACCTATACAAAAAGATTCTAAATAGCAAAACAGAACTTCCTGTTAATAGCAAGAAGTTCTGTTTTTTTAAGAACTTATGAAATCCCATAATAACATTATATTTAATATGGATACTACCATTCCTATCGTCCAAAGTAAAATTTGTTGGCGACCAGTATTGGCATACTTGCCCATAACCTTAGTGGATGAGGTCAGATAAATCTGTAAAAAGATTGTCCAGGGCAATTGCACACTTAAAAACATCTGTGAATAGACTAGCCCCTGAAAAGGGTTGTCAACAAACATAATAATAATTACTGCCAAGCTATAGGTGATAACAACGCCTAACCAAGAATGGCGATCCTTAATATCATAAGGTTCTTTAAAAATTCCTGCAAAAATACTACCACCCGCCATACCTGCTGTAACCGTTGAGGAAATACCAGAAAACAAGAGGGCGATCGCAAACACGATTGCTGCTGCATTTCCCAAGAGGGGACGAAGCATGATCTCAGCTTGTTCAAGTTCGCCCACTGGTACTTGATTGCTAAAGAACACAGCGGCTGCAATCAAAATCATAGCACTGTTTATAGCCCAGCCAATACACATAGAAAAGAGAGTATCGGCAAATTCATATTTTAACTGTTTTTGGATTACAGCTTCATCTTCTAAATTCCACTGCCTACTCTGGATGACCTCTGAGTGTAAAAATAAATTATGAGGCATAACGACAGCTCCCAGTACGCTCATAATAATGAGTAAGGAGCCGTCCGGAATGACTGGAGTGACCCAACCAACGGCCGCCTGTCCCCAATCAATTTCTACAAGACTAATTTCAAAAAGAAAGGCTAGGCCAATAATAGAGACAAAGCCCATTATCCATTTTTCCAGCCGCTTATAAGTATTAATCCATAGCATCCAGCCGCAGCCTATAGCAGCTAAGATCGCCCCCACTTTCAAGGGAATGCCAAATAACATCTTAAGGGCAATGGCTGAACCTAATATTTCTGCCAGCCCAGTGGCAACAGAGGCCACCATTGCTGAACATAGTACACCTCTTGAAACAAAAGTCGGTAAATATTCTGTCGCAGCTTCCGACAAACAGCGTCCTGTAACAATCCCAAGATGAGCGACATTATGCTGCAGGACAATGAGCATAATCGTAGATAAAGTAACCATCCATAATAATTTATATCCATAATCGGCTCCTGCCGCCATATTGGCAGCCCAATTTCCTGGGTCAATAAAACCGACTGTAACCAGTATTCCTGGGCCAAGATAACGCAGCAGTTCTCTGGCTTTAACATTTAAGCTATGTTCTTCTCTAAAGAAATTACTTATTTTTTTTAATAACATATTTCCTCCCCATTTTTTCCATCTTAATTTTTACTATTCTTTCTTTTCCCCTACTTTCCTGCTTCGTTTTTTTTATATTGACAAGGCGATAAAAACAATATAGAATTTGATCTATAAAGTATGAAACACAGATACACGACTGGCGGAAGTGGAATAACCACAAGGGACTGTATCTGATAAACGCCGACCGCCTGGGCATAACATAATTTGTTGTGCCCAGGCGGTCTTTTCTATGCGCCCTTGCTAAGTAATAATAATTATTTAGCAGTAACTTTTCTTGACATTTGTTTGCAATAAACCTACAATTAAATTATCAATAAAAGTTTTATGTATATGATTTGCAGCACAGGCAAAACATTATAATAACGTTATTATAAAATTGATTCATACCTTCATTAAAAACTAAGAGGAGGTCATATAAATGAACCCATGGAATAAATTCAAGCCTGGTAAATGGCAAGATACAATCGATCTAAGGGATTTTATTCAACAAAACTATCTACCTTATGAAGGCAATAGTGATTTTTTAGCTGAGGTAACACCTCGCACCAAGAAACTTTGGGAGAAGTGTAGTCAGTTACTATCCCAAGAGCGAAGTAAAAAAGGTGTTCTAGACATTGATACCGAGACGGTATCCACCATTACTTCCCACAAGCCCGGTTACATTGATCAAAGCTTAGAAGTTATTTTTGGCTTACAAACAGATGCCCCCCTTAAACGCAGTGTAATCCCAAATGGCGGAATTCGCATGGCCGAGCAAGCTTGCGAGGCTTATGGGTACAAACTTAACCCTGAAATCAGCAATATTTATCACAACCATGTTACTACTCACAATACAGCTGTCTTTAATATGTATACATCTGCAATGAAACAAGCACGCAAGCTAGGAATTATTACAGGGCTACCAGATGGTTATGGCCGGGGACGCATTATCGGTGATTACCGACGAATTGCTCTCTATGGAATTGCAAAATTAATTGAGGATAAAAATAAGGATCTACGCCAACTGACCGGATCAATGAATGAAGAAACGTTACGCTTACGTGAAGAAGTTGCAGCACAAATTGCTGCTCTAAAAGACATCGCTGTAATGGCTAAATCTTATGGTTTTGACATTACCCGCCCCGCAAACAATTCTCAAGAAGCAGTACAATGGATTTACTTTGGCTATCTTGCATCCATAAAAGAACAAAATGGGGCTGCTATGTCCTTAGGTCGTATCTCTACCTTTCTTGACATTTATCTGACGCGAGATATTGGCATGGGAATACTGACAGAACAATCTGCTCAAGAGTTAATTGATCAAATGGTTATTAAACTTCGTCTTGCTCGTCATTTACGTACCCCTGACTATAATGAACTCTTTGCTGGTGATCCATTATGGGTTACAGAATCCATTGGCGGCATGGGCATGGATGGCCGTACACTCGTCACGCGCACATCTTACCGCATCCTCCATACACTATATAATCTTGGTCCTGCCCCTGAACCAAATTTGACTATTTTATGGTCTGTTTCTATGCCCAATGATTTTAAGAAGTTTTGTGCTAAAGTTTCTTTAGATACTAGTGCCATTCAATATGAAAACGATGACATTATGCGCCCTATCTATGGGGATGATTATGCCATCGCTTGTTGTGTCTCTGCCATGAGAATCGGACAGCAAATGCAGTTCTTTGGAGCTCGTGCCAATTTGGCAAAAGCTTTATTACTAGCAATCAATGGTGGCCGGGATGAAAATACCGGAGAACAACTTGCACCAGTTATGCCAATCCCTGAGGGTGAATATCTAAATTACGATGTAGTGCGTAGCAACTTGTCTAAGGTACTAACATGGTTAACAGGTCTTTATGTAAACACCATGAACCTTATTCATTTTAGTCATGATAAGTATGCTTATGAACGTTCACAAATGGCCTTGCATGATACTAAAGTCGACCGTACTATGGCTTTTGGAGTGGCTGGCTTATCGGTCGCTACGGATTCACTAAGTGCCATCCGTTATGCTCGTGTTAAACCTTTGCGTGATGAAAATGGCATTGCAAAAGATTTTGCTATTGAAGGTGATTTCCCATGTTTCGGTAATGATGATGAAAGGGTAGATACCTTAGCCGTCGAATTAAGTCATGAATTTAGTGCAAAATTAAAAGAGCATGCTACCTACCGTCAAGCAGAGCATACCTTATCCATCCTTACCATTACCTCAAATGTAATGTATGGTTCTAAAACGGGGGCAACGCCAGATGGACGCAAGGCCAAGCAAGCTTTTGCTCCTGGTGCTAATCCTATGCATGGTCGAGATAAAAAGGGCGCTCTATCTGCTATGCAATCCATTTGCAAATTATCTTATGATGATTGTCGTGATGGTATTTCCTATACCTTCTCTATTCTACCTGCTACCTTAGGTAAAACGACAGATACTAAAATACAGAACCTAGCAGGTATTCTTGATGGTTATGCTGCCAAAGAGGGGCATCACATTAATGTTAATGCTCTTGATATCTCTATCTTAGAAGATGCTAGAAAGCACCCTGAAAAATACCCTCAACTTACCATTCGCGTCTCTGGTTATGCTGTGAATTTTATTAAACTCACCCCCGCCCAACAAGCAGAAGTTATTGAACGTACTTTTTACAAAGCCTTATAAAATCTCAATAGACTGGGGGCATTAAATATGGATGGGTATTATCATTCCATTGAACGTTTCGGTACTGTTGATGGCCAAGGCATTCGTTATGTCCTCTTTTTGTCTGGCTGTCAACTGCGTTGTCGTTTTTGTCATAACCCTGACACATGGCGGAGAGGCATTAAAACAATAAGCACAGAAAAAATTTTAGCAGATGTCTTACGCTATCGCCAGTTTTATGATTCGTCTGGGGGCGGAATTACCTTAAGCGGCGGCGAACCTCTTTTGCAACCTGCATTTATTGCAGAACTCTTAGCCAAATGCCGCAGCCATAGAATTCATACCACTATTGATACAGCAGGTTATTATGAACAGCAAAACATTACTGATATTTTACCATATACCGACGCTGCTCTTTTTAGCATTAAAGCAGTAAACCCGGAAAAGCACCAATGGTTAGCTGGGTTTTCCAATGATCAGATCATCAGCAACCTCCACTATATGGCTGAGCATATACCCGTAATAGTGCGTTATGTAATTATTCCTGGATTAACGAATCTGCCTGAGGATCTGCAAAACCTAGCTCATCTTATTCACTCTCTGCCAGAGTCTGTTCCTGTAGAGCTATTAGCCTATCACACCTTTGGTCAGCAAAAATGGCAGGCTTTGCAAATGAATTACACCCTTTCGGATATTCCTGAGGCCACACCCCAAGATGTAACAGCAGCAGCTGATATTCTTATGGATCAAGGTATCACCATCCTGCATAGGTAATAACATAAAAGTTAAAGAGAAACAGGCTACTTTTCAAGCAGCCTGTTTCTTTTATTTTCTTGTTACTTACAATATTCGAAATTCCTTAGTAGCAATTTTCTGCCACGCCAACTAAAGGCTCGATCCTTATATTGTTTCATAAACCCTTTATTTGATAAGGCTAATAGTTCTTCATAATGAAGCTCAGATACAATACTTTCTTGAAATTCAGCAATCCTTGTCGAAGCTATCTTTTGATTGTGAGGGCATACATCCTGACAAATATCACAACCAAATACTAGTTTGTTTTTCCTGATAATAGCGATTTCCTCTACCGTTAATTCTCCTTTTTTCTGGGTCAAATAAGAGCGGCAATGGTGAGGATTCATAGTACCATCAGTAAGAATGGCTTGCCCAGGACATAACGCTCTGCATTTTCCGCATTTCATACAACTGCGCCTTTGTGGCTGGTCAATGGGAAAGGAATAATTGGTGAGCAGGTATCCTATAACCACATGAGACCCATATTTATCACATATAATATTGCCATTTAATCCATAGAACCCCACTCCAGACAAATATGCCAGATAACGATCCACTAATGGGCCTGTGTCTACAAATGCTTGATATTGGAAGGATGAAATCCTTGTTTCTAGAAATTCACCAACCTTGTTTAATTTTTCTTTGACGATAGTATGGTAATCTAACGCATGAGCATATTTTGCAATATTAGTAGCCGTTCCTTGCTCTACAAAATAGGGAAATAAACAAACGATAATCGACTCCGTATCCTCCATTGTCAGCTTAGGATCAATTCGTTTGGCTAAACATCCCTCTTCAAACTCCGTAGATTGCTTTCTGTCGAGGCGAAGCTGCAACCTTTCCTCTAGCTCCCTATAAGGCCCCTTTGGTGCAATCCCTACATATTCAATATTGATGGAATTACAGTACTCCTGCAAAGCCCTTTTCATCATATGACTCTCCTATTTTTAACGCAATAAGCTAAATAATTCACTAATTTTATAGAGCAGGATGAATAGGGAGAACATAAACAAAGACCGCAATAAAATGTGAAATACTACCCGCTAATACAAACAAATGCCAAATCGCATGGTTATAGGGAAGCTTATTCCATAAGTAAAAAACAGTACCAAAAGTATAAAATAAACCGCCACTCACGAGCCATATAATCCCTGGTGTGGGTACAGTAGCAAGTAATGGTTTGATGGCTATTACAATCAACCAACCCATTATAAGATAACACATTGTCGATACCATCTTAAATCGTCCAACAAAAGCAACTTTTAAAACAATACCGAGAATCGCCAATCCCCAAACACAAGCAAAAACGCTCCATCCCAGAATTCCATGAAGGGGCACTAGGGTAAAAGGTGTGTAGGTTCCTGCAATTAGCAGATAGATGGCAGAGTGATCTAAAATCTTAAAAATATATTTTAAACGTTCATTTGTAAAACTATGATATAAGGTTGAGGCCAAATATAATAAAACAAGAGTGGTACCATATATGCTAAAACTAACAATATGCCAAATTTCCCCGTAAAGATAAGCAAACACTGTCAACAATACTAAACCCGCCACTGCTAGTAAAGTACCAATACCATGTGTTACCGCATTCATAACTTCTTCCATATTTCCTCTCCCGCCTAATAGCATCATCTACTCTTATTATTTCTCAGATTTTGATTGTTAAACCCTATTATTTCTTTATTATATCATATTTGCCCTTAAAGAACGATAATAATTCTCAATTATCTCTGTTCAAAAAAAAGAATATTCCCCTGCTTTTACTACAGGAGAATATTCTTACTTATTATTCGATTAATCCTAACTTACGCATAACAATTACGAATTTTTCCACATCGATGGGTTTCCAAGCATAGGCCTCACATCCAGAGTCATAAGCATTGGCAATGGTGTTTTTATCATTCAATGCTGTCGTCATGATAATCTTCACTAATTGGTCGCCCTCTAACCCTTTTTGTTTTTCAATATCCCGAATGGCTTGCAAAGCTTTCATGCCATCAAGCTTGGGCATCATAACATCAAGGCAGATGAGGCGATATGGACGTTCTTCCTTTAGCGCTCCTAAAAAAGCATCAATGGCCTCTAGTCCATTTACAGCCACATCACACTCCCCATACTTAGAGAGAAACTTTTTCATAAATGTTCTACTGACTAGATCATCTTCAGCAATCAAAATTCTCATATTTGCTCCAACCTTTCACCTTTATTCCTTAGTCATCAATTGCAGAGGAAGTCTTATATAAAAAGTAGTTCCCTCTTCTTTATTGGATACAAAACTAACCTGACCCTTTAAAAAATTTTCTCCAAATAGTTTCATGCTGTAGGTGCCTATTCCTCGGCCTTCACCTTTGGTTGAAAAAGAACGATGAAAAATTAAACTTTGCACTCTTTCATCCATATCCTTATCATTATGCACCCAAAATGTCATAAACTCATCTTTCTCGTCCATATTACAGCCTAGAGTAATCATTCCCTTTTTGTCGGTAGCCTCTAGAGCATTTTTAATCATATTCCCTAATATCCGCCTTAGCAGACGTTGATCTGTAGATATTTTTTTGCTAATACAATGTGAATCCAGCATAATATTTTTATTGCTTGCTACATCATGCCCCATGTATAAATCACGTACTGCTTCCAATACCTCAACAGAATCAACAATCGAATGATCTAATACTAACTGCTCATTCTCAGCATCCAGCAAACATTTTTGTGTTTGTATTTCTTCTACTAAATATTTAAACCCTTTTTCAACAAACTCCATCTCTGGCTTTATCATATCCGGTACATCTTCTTTGAGTAGTTCTACAATTCCTCTTAGAGCACCAGCCGTGTTAATGATATCATGAAAAAAGGTTCTTTCCAATATTCTTTTTTTCACTACATCACTATTATCTGCCAAAGATACTACATAATATATTTCCTGACCTACTGGCAAAGGTGCAATATGAACTGCCCAATTTATATTCTGTTCATAGCCTTTTACTCGATTTCTATTGGAAAATTCATCTGAAACTTCCTCATTCAATTCTATTGATCGTAATACAGAATTAACCAACTTGCAATATTTGCACGCTACTGCTGTACCACAACCGTTTATCTCATCACAAGCATGAATACACTCTATGACTTCTCCTGGTCTTTTTCCAATAAGCTGCGTTACATCCTGTACATCCATCATTTTTAAAAATGCCTTATTAGCATAAAGGGTTTGACGATAGTCATTCAAAATCAAAATCATATTATTGGTGGCATCAAGGCCCTGTTTTAATAAATGCAACTCTTTTAAGGAATCCCTTTGTTTCATTAAACTCTCATAATCACACCTCTTGGCAGGAGCGTATAATGTAAATAAATCATTGCTACTCATGGCTTCATTCCTCCAACCGTATTAACCGTTACCTAGTTAACTAAAAAGATTATATCTTTCGAGAAACAATAGAGTGGAGCAGTTGGGGAATGTTTTTTAGTGTTACTTGTTTACTAACTCCACCAATATCATAGGCAACTTTAGGCATTCCGTAAACAACACAAGACTGTTCATCTTGGCCAATGGTCATAGCACCTGTTTTTTTCATATTTAGTAACCCCTTAGCACCATCATACCCCATTCCTGTTAAAATAACACCAATAGCATTTGCGCCTACTTTTTCTGCGACAGAGTTAAAAAGTACATCAACAGAAGGACAATGTCCATTTACTTTTTCTCCTTTAATGAACTCCACTATATGACCATTACCCCTTTTGTTAACTTTCATATGATAATCTCCCCCTGGGGCTATAAGTACTTTTCCTGGAAGAATAAGATCGCCATGCTGTGCTTCTTTAACCTCCATGCGGCAGGAATTATTCAAGCGTTGGGCATACATTGCTGTAAAAACGGGGGGCATGTGCTGTACAACCACAATACCAGGCATATCGCGCGGCAAGGCACGAATAATTTCGTAAATGGCTTCCGTTCCTCCTGTAGAAGCACCAATGGCAATCATGGAGTTATTGTTATGCGTTCCAACACTTCTCGTCAGTTCATTTCCGACATAATCTTTCTTTAAATGACCAACTTTAGCCATGGATGCAATTTTTATCTTAATAATCAATTCGTTAATAAAAGATTCAAAGCTTTTCTCGCCCTTTACATCCGGTTTTACTACAAAATCAACAGCCCCTGCATTAAGAGCATCAAATACATGATCACTTACTGCACTAACCATTACAACGGGCAGTGGATATTGAGGCATGAGCTTTTTTAAAAATTCAATCCCATTCATACGCGGCATTTCTACATCAAGAGTCAGTACATCTGGTTCGAATTCAAGAATCTTATCCCTGGCTACAAACGCATCGGATGCCGTTCCTAGTACTTCAATGCCCCCATCCTTGGCCAACCCTTTCGCTACCATTTCCCTAACCATTAGAGAATCATCAATCACTAATACCTTAATTTTTTTTCCCATAACTATTCCCTACACTTTCCGATACACTGCAGGCATGACGTATTGATAACGCGTTTCATCCCTACTAATTGACTCAGAATGACCAATAAATAAATAGCCTCCTGATTCTGTCATATCATAAAATTTCGTAATTAATTCCTTCTTTGTTTTTTGATCAAAATATATCATCACATTCCTGCAAAATATCACGTGAAATTTTTGTCGAAAGGGAAATGTATCATCCATAAGATTAAAAATTCTAAAGATAACATCCTGCTTTATCTGTTCGGAAATCTGGTATACTTCCTTATTTACTCTTTTAAAATAATTGGCCTTCCAAGTAGCAGGAAGTTTCTCCAAGACATCAAAAGGGTAACATCCTTTTTCTGCAATATTTAGCACTTTAACAGAGATGTCCGTTGCTAGTAATTTTGTATCCCATATTTTTTTTTCTTCACCGAAATAATCTCTCATAATCATTGCTAAAGTATATGGTTCTTCACCACTTGAACATCCAGCGCTCCATATTCTAAGATCTTTTTGTTTATTAGTAGCTTCTAGATAAGGCAATACCTTATTCGCAAAGTATGCAAAATGCTCTGTTTCTCTCATGAAAAAAGTATGGTTTGTGGTAATCTTATTAATTAACGTTGTTATTTCCATCTTAGTTGTGTCAGCAAAGATAACTTCCAAATATTCTTGAAAATTAGCAAAGCCTTTTTCAATCAGCATATTGCTGAGTCTTCCTTCAATCAAATTTCTTTTTTGTGCTAGATTGATTCCATAGTTACTTTTAATATAAGAAGTTAATTCTCTAAATTCACTATCTTTTATTTCTATCATTATCTCACCTATAAAATAGGCATAAGGCACGGTAGTTACCAGGCCTTATGCTTATTTCCTTAGAACATTAATACTTTCCAAATTCCTTGTCACTAAGGGCAATTCTATGTTTACTTTTCGTAGCAGCGGCTTCGCTATAGACAGCGCTTATATTTCCCTCAGCTTTTCGTTTTTTATTTCCACCAGGATATTCATTCATTTCATACCGGGCATAGGATGTTGCATCTTTTTTCAATCTAAATTTGCTAATCATGTCTTTGAGCATCTCTGCCTGTCCTGACAATTCTTCACTGGCAGCGGCACTTTCTTCGGCTGTTGCTGAATTGGTCTGCACAACCTGAGCCACTTGTTCGATGCCTTTGTTGATCTGGGCAATAGAAGTAGCCTGTTCATTCGATGCCCTAGCAATGTCCCCAACTAAACTAGCAGCTGATGCAACGCCGCTTACGATTTGTTCTAGGGCCTTGGCAGTATCATTGGCTGTTCTTGTCCCATCCTCGACATTCTTAATCGATCCTTCGATGAGGGCTGTGGTTTCCTTAGCGGCATTCGCACTGCGAGCTGCTAAATTACGTACTTCTTCTGCAACTACAGCAAACCCTTTACCATGTTGCCCTGCCCGTGCAGCTTCAACAGCAGCATTAAGAGCTAAAATATTGGTTTGGAAAGCAATTTCATCAATAACCTTAATAATCTTAGATATTTTAGAGGAGGATTCATTAATTTCTTCCATGGATTTTAGCATCTTATTCATATGCTGGTTGCCTTGTTCGGCATTGCCTTTGGCTTTTAACGCAAGTTCATTGGCTTCATTCGCATTCATAGCATTTTCTTTCGTTTGATCGGCAACTTGACTTATGGATACCGTAAGTTCTTCTACGGAACTCGCCTGTTCTGTTGCACCTTGCGACAAGGCTTGGCTGCCATCTGATACTTGCAGCGATCCGGAAGCAACCTGATCGGAAGCATTATTAATATCACCAAATACCTCATTAAACGATTGAATGATTAAGGTTAAAGCATTCTTAATTTGGGCAAAGTCTCCTTTATACTCATTATTGATAGCCAAGTCAAGATTTGAATTTGCCATTTCACTAAGTACTTCGGCGATTTCCTTCACATAAGCAGAAAGGGAATCTAAGGTATCATTCATAGCATTTTTAATATCCGCATGATCACCTTTATAATCCCCTCTGACACGCGTCTGGAGATTGCCACTAGCCATTTCCTGAAGTACCGCGGAAGCTTCTTTTACGGGTTCAATAACAGCATCTAAGGTTTTATTGACGCCTTCCACAATCCTTCGATAATCCCCACCATGTTTTGTAGCATCTGCTCTAGTATCTAGATTACCTTCGATAGCGGCTTGAACCAAAAGATTGGCATCAGATACCAGTAAGCTAATATTATCAATACAATTGTTTAGGTTTTTCTTAATCTCATTAAAATCACCTTTGTAAATATCAGTAATTTTCTGTGGAAGATCACCTTTAGATATACGATCCACATATTCAGCCGTTACATTAATAGGTCCTACGAAGGCATTGATTAGTTCATTTACGCCACCAACCAATTGGCCCCAGCCGCCAGTAAAGGCTGCTGCATTACCACGACGATCCAATTGACCTTCTTTGGTTGCCTGAATAAGCTCCCCTGTTTCTTTTAAAAGGCTACTCATAATATCGATACAATTGTTCAAATTGTTCTTAATTTCATTAAAGTCACCATTGTAAGTATCCGTAATTTTCGGTGGAATATCCCCTTTGGAAATCCGTTCTACATATTCAGCCGTTACATTAATAGGTCCTACGAAAGCATTGATTAGTTCATTTACGCCACCAACCAATTGGCCCCAGCCACCAGTAAAGGTTCCTGCATTACCACGACGATCCAATTGTCCATTTTTAGTCGCTTGAATAAGTTCTCCAGTCTCTTTTAGAAGATCACCCATAACTTCAACACAGTTTTTCAAACTTTGACCTAAGACATCCTTATCGGATTGTACTTTAACGACTACTGTTAAATCACCTGCTGAAATGCGCTGAGCAGCTTGAGCAGAGGCGCTAATGTTGTCGACCATTACTGAAAAGGAGTGAGATAGCATACCTACTTCATCTTTGGTTTCAGCCTCTACAGTTACATTCACATCACCTAGAGCCAGTTTATCTGCTGCTTGTACTAATTTATTTATAGGATTACTGATCTTACGAGCAATGAACCACCCTAACCCTAGTGCGATCATTATGGATACCACAATCAGCAGCAGCATGGTACGTATTGCACTAGCAGCCTGAGCACTATTGTCCTGAGATTGTTTCTTGGCATAATCTAGCTTTATTTTAACCATTTTATCGAGATTTTCCTGATATATAACCCTTGTTTTCTCGCCCTCACCTTTAAGTAAGAGATTCTTAGCAGCCACAGCATTACCGGTTCCAACTAAGCCAATCACCTGATCCGCTACTTGTCCGTAAGCTTTTCGGGATTGTAGGTATTTGTCATATTGTTCTCTCAAATCTTTTGTGAGAATTGTTTTTTCAAATTCTGCTGAAAGTCTCTCAAGATCAGCCCGGCGATCTTTAATCTTATTCAAGGCATTATTACGGTCGATATCGTTTTCTGCTATGACCAATTCCGATAGGTTATTGCGCAATCGCTGATAAACATCGGTAATATCTTGCAATTGAGCTATTGGCACTGTCATTTTTTCATACATTATAGTGTCACTTTCTTCAAGAGCTGTAAGATTTTGAATACCAACATAACCAACAAGACCTGCAAGTAGCGCTACCAACATAAAGCCAGTCATAAGTTTGGGCATGATTTTCATATTATTAAACCATTGCATTCTCTTATCCCCCTCGTTTTTTATATAATGGTAATCTGACTCTTATATACATTTTGTAAGGTATTGCCAATCATTTCACCAATCCTTCCTGAAATTGGTGAACCATGTCCAGGATAAACAATAGAAATATTATGACGAGAAATTTTTTCTAAGGCGGTTATAAAACTCTCTGTATAAGATCCTCCTGGGGTTTTAATGAAGAGAGGAGTATCCCCTGAAAAAAGGGCTTCTTGTTCTGGACAATATAAACAAATCGAATCATTGGAATGTCCAGGAACATGGATGATTTCAAAATCCCTGTCACCACAGTGCAAGGTTTGTCCATCCTGTAGTGTTTGGTTAACAGTCTCATGATTTGAAAAGGCAAACACTGGGCAAGAATATTTCTCTTTTATAGTCTTTACACCAGCACAATGATCAAAATGACTATGAGTTAGGACAATTTGTTCTATTGATTTTTTGCCAACTCCAGTTGATAAACCGCTAATTTCTTCTAAAATGAAACCATCAATTCCCCCATCTACTAGCGTATTTATGTCTTCAATACGATTCCAATCCCCTAAAATTAAGTAGGAACTACAAGAGTACTGATATGGATGTTGTTTTAAGCACACTACCCTCATGATGATACCTCAATTTTGCGAAACAGTTGGGTATCCGGTGTAATCTGTTCAAAAAGAGGAGCTACTTCTTCTGGCATTTTTTGAGTTTGTTCTGTAGCTAAAAATCCTCCTGGTGCTAAAGCATTATAAAACATTTTGATTACCGCTATCCGTTCTGTTTCTTGAAGATGAAGTAATACATTTTTACAAAGTACCAAAGAAAATTCTTTTCCAATTGGAACTAAGGATAATAAATTATGTTTTTGATAGGTAAGCCGTTTTCTGATTTGTTCATCAATTTCAAAATGACTGCCACCAGATAGGGGTTTAAAATATTTTTGCAAAATTTCTGCTGGAATTCGTTCGACTTCTTCGCGAGGATAAATCCCCTTGGCTATAATCTCACCAAATAAATTACTGCCATCAAGATCAGTAGCTTCAATTTGCAGGTTGCGAAATGAAAATCGCCCCATAGCTTCCGCAAGAACAAGGGCTAGGGTATAGGGTTCTTGCCCTGAAGCACATCCAGCATCCCAAATGCGTATGGCAGAACGGCCTGCTGTACTAGGAACAAGATATTTCGAAACATTTTCCAAAGTATGTAAATCCCGAAAAAAGTAAGTAAAAGCCATCTTATCACTCCCTTTGGCAGCTTGCTACTCTACAGCATTGCTAAGATCATCTATTTCTTCATCATTGAGTAGTTTGTCGCAATCTAGTAATAATTTAACCTCATTGCCTACTTTACCAATGCCCTTAATATAACGATTATGAAATCCTGTTTTAATGGCAGGCGGTGGAACAATATTTTCCGGTTCAATTACCACGACCTCAGCGACATGATCCACAATGAGTCCGATGGAAATATCATGAATGTCAATAACAACAATGCAAGTGCGGTCATTGTATTCCCGCGCTTCTTTTTTAAAGCGTAAGCGTACATCCATGACAGGGATAATTTTCCCTCTCAAATTGATGATGCCTCTTACATAGTTAGGTAATTCTGGTACTTCTGTTATTTCTTGAATGCCAATAATCTCGGTTACATACTTTATTTCGAAACCATAAGCTTCTTTACCAATGAAAAAAGTAAGAAACTTGCCTCGTTGTGTATCCTCTGCGGTTTCATCCATTTCATTTAGTACTGCCATAACCCTTGTCACCTTCCTTTACCTTATGATAATTGCCTTTCTAGAATACCAGTCGCATCTAGAATAAGACTGATACCCCCATCACCAAGTATTGTACAACCAGCAATACCTTCGACTTTTTTGATATATTTAGGTAGTGCTTTAACGACAACCTGTTGTTCACCGATTAGCTTGTCCACAAACAAGCAAGCAGCTTTTGAATCCGTTTCAATCATAACCATAATGCCATTGTCAATATTCTCTATCGCGTTTTTTATAGCAAACATTCTATGAATCCTAAGAACTGGATAGCAAGTTCCTCGAATCATAATCATTTCATTACCATCCCCATCATCAATAACGTCCTTTTCATTCATTCTAAAAGACTCTCTAATTGAAATGGTAGGTATTGTATAGCGTGATTTTCCTACGCCTACCTCGATACCATCAATAATCGCTAAGGTCAATGGGATTTTCACAAAGATTTCGGTGCCTTTCCCAAAAACACTTTCAATCGTAATGCTTCCGCCAATTTTTTCAATATTTTTTGTTACAACATCCATTCCTACCCCGCGACCTGAAAATTCTGTAACTTGTTCATTGGTTGAAAACCCAGCAAGCAGAATATAGGAAAAGACTTCTTTATCTGTAATTTCACTATCTGGTTTAGTAACCAAACCTCGCTCTCTGGCTTTGTTTAAGATTTTATCCCGATTGAGCCCCTTACCATCATCCCTAACGATAATCAAAACTTCGCCACCAGCATTTCTTGCTTCTAAAGTAATCTTACCTTTTGCTGGTTTACCCGCGTCTACTCGATCTTCTTTCGACTCTAGGCCATGATCCATAGCATTTCGAATCAAATGCATTAAGGGATCTGAAAGATGGTCAATTATATTTTTATCGACTTCTGTAGCTTCTCCAACAATTTCCAAATCGACTTCTTTACCAAGTTTTTTGCTCATATCTCTTACAATACGATTCATCTTTTGAAATACCATGGATACAGGCATCATTCGAATGGACATCACAATATCTTGCAGTTCATCCGTAAGCTTTCGAAGTTGCCTTGCAGCCTTACTAAACCCATCTAATTTGAGCCCTGCTAAATCTGGATTTTTGGTAACCATCGCTTCAGAGATAACAATTTCTCCGACAATATCCATTAGCATATCGAGTTTATTGACCGCTACACTAATAATATTCTGTTGACGATTGGTCGTAGTTGTCGTTTCTCCTTCCCGCTCCGTTTCGACGGTTTCCGTTCGGGGCGGGCAATACACCGGTTCTGTATCCTCTAAGATTATTTCTTTGCGTTTTTGCAGCGCTTTAATTTGATCAGGATACTCTGTAACTTCATTAATTTCCATCTTTCTTAAGAACGCCGTTTGATTTAAGGTGCTTTCTACTTCGGCATAGGAAACGGTTGTGCTAAAAGAAATTAAAAAGCCTTCTTCCCTGATGATTTCCGAGCTATCTGCATTATCAATGACATCCATAGGTATGTGATACATTTCGCTTACAATATCTTTAAGATTATTGATAACCATATACGCTCTAATATTTTCCATTTGGCAATCTTCTTCGAAGAATACCTGTACACAATATTTTGTTACTTGGTCCTCGGAAGGAGCCTGATAAGAGCTGATATAATATTTGGCTTTTTGCCCATCTGGCGTAGATGTGGATACGGTAGCCGGCGCAGAATTTTCAATTTCATAGGATGCTTTCATTTGAGAAAGGAGGGTATTAATTTCACCAATCAATTCCTCAGATTGGCCATCAGCGGCCTGCCCTTCCTCAATTTTGCTCATTTCACCCTTAATAAAATCAATGCCTGCTAGTATTAGGTCCGATAAACTAGCAAAATCAATCTGAACATTTTGGTTCGCCCTAATAAAGAAAAATAAATCTTCCATGGAGTGGGCTACTTTCGAGATATTATTGAACATCATCATGGCAGATGAACCTTTGATGGTATGCATAATCCTAAATATCTCGTTAATGGCAGCCATTTCAAACTTTTTAGCTTTCTCGCCTTTAATAATAATTTCTTCTAGTTGCTCAATAAGCTGATTTCCTTCGAATAGATACATTTCCAGCATTGGTTCTCTGCTCATTCCATCACCAGCCATACAAATCCCCCTTTCCTGCCCCTTTCACCAAGTTACCCTACTACACTTTTATCTTATTTAGTACTTTGATAACGTTTTCTTCCTGAAAAGGCTTAAGAATAAAATCTTTTGCACCAGCTAAAATAGCATCTCTAACCATCAATTCCATGCCCATCGAGCTTACCATTACAATATTGGCCTTATCATCGAGTGCTTTAATTTGCTTTACTGCTGAAATACCATCTAACTCTGGCATCGTAATATCCATGGTAACAATATCAGGTTTTAGCTGCTGATATTTAGTTACCGCAACCGTACCATTTTCAGCTTCACCAATGATTTCAAATCCATTCTTCTCTAGCATTAACTTCAAGGTTAGTCGTATAAACATTGCATCATCGACAATTAATACTCTTTTCATTAATAGAGCTCCTCTTTCATTAAATCCCCTCTAAGATCTTACTATTATTTCCATGGCCTTCATGATTCTGCTTTTTAAGTCAAAACTACAGCCGCCCATTTGCCACATAAATGTCGTTGACCATATTACGCCAAAGACACTATCAGCTAAGGCTACCTTATCAACATCTTCTGGAAACTCTCCTACTTCAATGCCTTTACTAATAATAGAAACGACTATGCTCATTCGTTCGTTTACAATCTGATTCATTCGTTCATGCAAATCAATATCATACCTAAACATATCGAAGGAAAACATAGCCGTAGTAATTTGTGGATAATTTTGGTAGTATTCTGCATATGCTTTTACAAAATACAATATCCCATCTTTCCCGGTAATTTTATTATCAAGTAATGTATTTTTAATCAAATCATCAAAAGCAGCACAGCGGTCTAATATGGCCATTACTATTTCTTTTTTGCTCTTAAACTGTTTATAAATAGCCGGTTCTGTAATATTCTGTCGCCTGGCAATTTCTTTTGTTGTAAGGCCATTGATTCCCGCCTCATCTAGTAAATCAATAGCAGTAATGATTATTTTTTCTTTTCTCTTCAACACTTCATTATACATAAGCACCTCGCACTAGTTAGTCCTAACTTACCTTAAATATACATAAAATACCCATCTTTTGTCAACATTTTTTTTAATTTTCTTACAATTTTTTTATAGCAACTCCCTATGCCATTGTAAGCCATAAAGGCCTACGCTTTTTTTAAAGCGTAGGCCTTTATGGCTTACTTTAAGGATTTTTTTGCGGTTCAATTCCCATAGCTGTCAAGGTTGTCCATAAGGGTTCTAAAGTCTTCTCAGGATTTCGATAGAAATGGCTGCCCCGAATTCTCCAAAAATACCAGCCGACTCTTTCTAAAACGTTCTGCCGTTCTAGCTTTTCCTCCCATCGATCAATACCATGCCATGCATCCCCATCACATACTACTGCTAACCTTGTGGTAACCCCTTCCACAACGATAGGAATACGATAATCATGAGTACCAACTTTACACTCTGGGATGGTCTTATATCCCCGTAGGCTTATTTCTTTATATACATCTTGGAGAAATTGACTTGAACCATATTTACGAAAGATTTGCATTGCCGTTTCATTTTCTTCTTGACTAAGTCCCAATTCTTGGCAGTAGGTTAATAAACGATACCTCATACAACTTTCCTGCAAATCCTCAAGGCCCAGAGAATGGAAAACCCACATTTGTTCTTTTGCTCGACTGGTTGCCACATTAAATCGCTGTTCATCCGTACTTTTATTGAGTATCCCATTACGCATATTGGGGGCTGCAACCATAGAAATAAACATTACATCTCGTTCATCTCCCTGAAAGGAATACGCATCTCCACAAATAATTTTACGATTTATAATTTCTTTTTCTCCAAGTTGCTCTTGCAGCAATTGTTCTATAACATAAGCCTGGTCTTTCCCTTGCAGAGAAATAACGCCCATGGTCTTATGTCGATATTCTTCTTTACTGCATAGCTCTACTATTTTATGTACTATAGCTTGGGCTTCCCCCTGATTAATAGCAGCTACGCCTTCTTTTCGATAACCATTAACACGTACAAGAGCAATTGGCGGCATTAACCGATCTGAAGCAGGAACCCGCAAAGGTTCAATACTTCCGCCATAAAACTCCTGATTGCTAAAGCCAATAATCTCTGGAACACATCTAAAATGCTCACTAAGCATAATTTGTTGCCCTGGAAAGACGCGTAGTGCCGTATCATATAAACTATCCTGCAACGTAAAGCGCTCTCGCTGGGGAATGTGGCAAAGATAATGTTCAATTAAATCATTGATTTCTTCTTGATCTGTCCCCACAGCCTCAGGACTAATTTGCCGGTCATCACCAACGATGATCGCTCTTTTTCCCCGAAACAAGGCACTTAACGCAAACAAATTGCTTTGGCTACTTTCATCGACAATCACAACATCAAAGGGCTGCTGGGTTGGTCTAAAATTTTCAATCACTCGGTTTATAGGCATAATCCACACAGGTACTGCACTGCGGCAAATTGCCATTTCTTTTTTTGCATCGGCTTGATGTTTGGCAACATACTTTCCAGTTCCCTTGCCAATTCTGCGAATGGTTTGAATCCAAGAACGCAGGCTTCTCCTTTGGATTTCTGTGGTGCGTAAGTTTTGTTCTAACCATGTCGACTTGGAAACAATGGTTTGTATCAGGCGAGCTTCTTCTTGGCGGGCCCTATGTAATTGCTCATAATTATAATCCAAGCGAATGCGAGCCGATTGTTTTTTAAGCCAACAATCAGCCCTTTTCCACTCCCAAGCATAGCGCCATGTTGCTGGCGGTTGATTGCACTCCTTAGCTCTTACCATACTTTCAATTTGAACAGTAAAACGGGGAGCACAAGCATATAAACGATTTCTAAGGTCTAACATTTCATGGATTTTACTTTCATTCGAATGAAGCTTGCGTAGTTCTAATAAGACTTGCTGCCATGTAGCGTCATCACCAATTCGATAGGCATCATATAATCGTCCCCAGGCAGGATGAGGATTTTCTTCTGCCAACCCTTTTTTCAAATATAGAGAAAAGGTTTCAAATTCTTGATACAATAAATTATATTCTAATAATTGGACATGATAAATAATTCCTTGTGCCAAATTTGCTAACCATGTAGGGTTCACCCATTCATGGTTACCCAAAGGATTACTTTCTTGGATAACTTCTAGTAATAGGGGCAAATGTTCGCTGCGCCAATCGAAAACCTGTTGTATCACTTCAATATTTTTTTCAATGGTTTGTAGAATGCTCTTATCCGCCTCTTCTAGCAATGGACCATTTACAGCAGAAATACTATGATTCCATTTTAGTACAAGACGTGTCCTCGCCTCTACTAAAGCAAGATATTGCAATAAATTCCCTAAATCCTCTGGGGTTCGAAGGTTAGAACCATTGACTGTAAGGGTTTCTAACAGGTACAGTGTTTTCTTACCCGTAAAGGTTTTGAACATAAAGCTGGGGGTTTGATGGTTTATTAGTTCCGCTTTTAGTAATTCTGCATCCATTTTCACTTGACGAAGATCAAGGCCCTCTGGAATAGTGAACGCGACTTCGGCCATCCGATGCTCTACTTCACGAATAGCACGAATTTTCGCCTTACAATCAATCATAAATCTTTGCCAATAACTAACTTGATTGTCTCTATATACAATATCTTCTAAGATTTTAATGAGCCATTCCTCTCGAAATAATCCTAAGGTTGCGCCAGCCTTTTCAATAATTTCAAGGGCCTCAGGAGCTTTACGATTGGCCTTCTTCGAGAAAACCCACCCCTTAGTATGTTCCTTGCGAATCTCATTTTCTGCTCCTAATTCCTCTAAGCGAAGAAATAGGCTTTTCATTTCTTCCGTACTAGGAAGATTTTCTAAGGAAGGGCGATGCTGCAGTATCTGATCCGACTCTTCCTTGGTTATTTCCTCAAGCAAGCCATACAAGCTAACTAGCTGGGCATCGGACAAAGGCAGTTTTGTTGCCTCATCCAATTCATCTGGAATCCAGCCATACTCAATTTGATGGGTGGCAAGCCAATTGGCTAGTTCTAAGGGCGTAAATTCTTCCTCTGCAAAGGAAATACTACTATTTTCTGCCTCAATTGCACAACTTAGTTTACTCTTATATTTCTTAATTTTTTCTTTACACTCTACTAGTTCCTGGCGCAGTCGCTCAATTTCGATTGTGGTGCGGTCCACATTCACTTGATCTAAACCTTCCGATATTTTCGTCACTGCTACCTCAAGTTCCTGAACAGACCGAGCATCACCGCCCATTACACTAACACATAGCGGTGCGATCTCCGGCAGCTTGTCTCGAATCATCTCACCAAGTACATGTAGCGCTCGGTGTGTCTGACTTGTAATCAGCACTCGTTTGCCATGGGCTAAGAGATGGGCTATCAAATTTACAATGGTATGGCTTTTACCTGTTCCTGGCGGTCCTTGTACAACCACACCAATATTTTTACTTAACTTATTAACAATTTCTCTTTGTTCTTCATTGGCAGGAAGAGGAAATAATACTTCTTCCCCAAGTTTATTCCACTCTAATTTATCCTCCTCATCCTGATTACTTATATCCATAGAAGCTAAGGCTTTTATACTTTGAGGAACTTCATAGCCTCTTTTGATTTCGTCAATAATATCCTGTAACTCCGTATGCCATTGCCGGCCCGTCATGCTACGCACAAATAAAAGAGGAGCATGATAGATAACAGGATTTGTCCCTAAGAATACATTTCTGCCCGAAATTATTTCATTCTGTACTTTCCCCGCCGGGGATAGCATTTCTACTAGTTCCTTAAAGAATATTTTTGCAACATCTTCTTCCCAAGGATCCATTCCCACATCTTGTATAAAATTCTCTAAGGAGTTTTTCTGATCAGGATTTATTCTTTCATCATTACTAAGCATATCTAGTTCAAGGCTAGTCCCGCTGCTAGCTGGGAGAAAATAAAATACTTCTTTTTGGTGGTCAAATATAAGTTCCATTCTAGTTGTAAATAAGGGGCGACAAATTTGAGCTTCATTACTATTCCATGCCAGTAAGCCGTGACCCCAAACAAGCTCGGTACCATCCCCTTCTCGTTCAAGGCGCTGATAAAGAGCAAATAATTGTCTATATATTTTTTGAGTTGGGATTTTGGCTTGATTGGCTAGCAACCAAGGCTTCCATTCTTCCTGTAACCATCTTTCCCAGACCAACACCCGATCCCTATCAGCCTCAAAGGTTATTCCTTCTTGCCCCACCAAGCCAGGCAACTTTTTATGTACCTCGGGAGGATTATCTAGCTCATCGCCTTCTAAGATTATCCACTCGAGCAGGGCTTCAGGAACTTCAGGGAATGGTGTTAGAACTTGTTTATACACTTCTAACCAGGCAGCTGGATTCTTGGTCTTCGGTGTAAGCAGACATCCGCCACTAATTGGTAATTCTTGCTGCCACCAATATATATCCTTATATTCTAAGAAATTTTTCACAATAGGAACCGTTCTATTTTTTAAGGCTAGTAAATATTCAAACACTTGCATACTATTTGCTGACATACTTTCACCTCACAGCTAAAATAACCTCTTATACTACCCTTTACATGTTCTCTATTTTTCTAGTTATAACGACATTTTACCACAATATACCTATTTATTATAGTTATAAAAGTAGGAGTAACTCTTGTTTCTTCTATTGATTATTAAAATTACACCCATTAGTAAGAGGATTTTTCTCAGCAATGAAGAATAAAAGAATATTGTTAACCTTTTATTAACTTCTTACACAAAACTAAGGGGGTTATTTAATGTCTATTGTCGAACAAGCCTTTCGCGTTACAGAGCGCACTAGCATTGTAAAAGCAGACCATCCTACAACTTGCCTTTTTCAATTTTTTGTAAATGGACGTCTCCAATATAAAACTACTTATAGCATAGAAGGAAACTCCATTGATTTAGGTTTTGATTGCTTAGTCCGCGGTGACTTAGTACAGCTATTTTATTTCCTACCAGAATAATCTTCTTATTTCACAAAAGACCTACAAGCCAACTTGGTTCTTGTAGGTCTTTTTTCATGTTCCTAACTTTATTTAACTACTCGCTTCATTTTCTGCAAAGAATTTTTCTATGTACTCTTTAAATACAGCAAGTTCTGCTGCCAACTTAGGTAGGTAGGGAGCTACCTCTATCCCTCCTCCTTGCTTTACAATTTTTTCTGCTTCGGCTGCAAATTCAGTTATTTTATTTATTCTAAGATTTGATGAGGCACCTTTAATCGCATGCATCGCCTGGCCAACTGTTGTATAGTCCATACTTTCCATAGCACTTTGGCAACTTTCTAGTAAACCATCCATTTCTTCAAAATAGATATCTACAATTTCTTTATATTCACTAGTGGTGAACATAAGTTCCTCGGCAACTGTTGTTATATTATATTCTTTCATTTCTACACATCCTTTTTTAATGTAACCAATTTTCTAGGATTTGTTGTAACTGTTTAGAATTAATGGGTTTACTAATATAATCATCCATACCTGCAACTAAACACTTTTCCTTATCCCCTTGCATCGCATTGGCAGTCATGGCAATTATCGGAATGTGTTTGCCAGAGTTTTTTTCCTTTTCCCGAATGGCAATTGTTGCTTCAAATCCATCCATCTCAGGCATCTGACAATCCATTAGTACTAAAGCATAACTTCCTTTATCTACAGCTTCCACTGCCTCTCGCCCATTCATAGCAAGCTGTACCTGATAGCCCATTTTCCCTAATAACATAGTTGCTAATTTTTGATTGGTTCGATTATCCTCCACCAGTAATATCTGATAGGAAGCTACATCTTCCTTCAATAAAGTTGATGCTATCACTTCCACACCAGCCGGCACATTAACTGGAACATCCTTATTCATTATCGCTGTAATAGCCTCAAATAGCTGAGACTGCTTAATAGGTTTTGTTACATGTCCATCAATGCCAGCTTCTAATACCTCGGTTTTATGTCCTTTCACATCATGCATTCTAATCAGAAGAATCTTACTGTTGGCAAGTTGCGATTCATTCTTCAACATCTTAACTACCATTGCCCAGTCTAACTGCTCTAAATCAGCCTGTAAAATAACCAGCTCATAGGGCAATGCAGTATAGGCCTCTTGCTGCAATGTGGCTAGGGCTACTTTTGACTGAGCAATGTAAGTCTTCATTCCCCACGAAGCCAAATAGCTTTGAAGAATTTCCTGGCTAGTTGCATTATCATCAATAAGAAAGGCTCTTAGCCCCTCGAAAGGAAGGGTATTACTGTTTTCTACCGTCTGCGCCTTAGCACTGCAATGAAGACGAACGGTAAAATAAAATACGGAACCTTTACCCGCCGTACTTTCTACTCCAATTTCTCCTCCCATAAGCTCTACCAGCCTTTTCGAAATGGATAATCCTAGCCCAGTTCCCCCATATTTTCGCGTTGTAGAGCCATCGGCCTGGGTAAAAGGTTGAAACAAGGAGTTCCTTGCTTCTTTAGAAAGCCCTATGCCCGTATCTTTTATTTCAAATCGGATATGGGCTTCTTTCTCATTTTTTTCAAGGAGTGTAGCACGAATGACCACCTCACCAGCTTCGGTAAATTTTACAGCATTTCCGGCAAGATTAAGAAGCACTTGGCGCAGTCTACCAGGATCGCCTTCTAGTAATAAGCCAATGGCAGGATCAATAAAGGTCATTACCATGAGTCCCTTATCCCTAGCCTTCCAAGAAACAAGATCCACTACTTCCTCTGTGAGAGCAACAAAATCAAAGTCGATAGATTCCAATACCAATTTTCCGGCTTCAATCTTAGAAAAATCTAAAATATCGTTGATAATATCTAATAAGGCTTTGCCTGAATTTTGTACCATGCCTAACAGTTCTCTTTGTTCGACTGTCAAGGATGTTTCAAGCAATAATTCTGTCATACCAATGATTGGATTCATGGGTGTGCGTATTTCATGACTCATATTGGCTAAAAATTCACTTTTGGCCCGATTAGCGGCTTCTGATACTTCTTTTGCTTGTTGAAGTTGCTGTTCGGCAATGACTCGCTCAGTAACATCATTTAATGTCCCTGATATCCCCATGGCATGTCCATTTTTGTCTAATAATATTTTTGCATAGACTTCAATCCAACGAACCCCTTCCTCCTTCGTCAGATAACGAATGGTATGCCGGTAATGTTCTTTCTGTCGTTCCAGCAATGAGTTATATAATTCATTAACAAGGGATTGATCTTCGAGATAAATATAGCTTATAAATTTCTTGCCAATACTCTCTTCGATTGAAAAACCTGTGATTTCAGTCCATGCCGGATTTAAGAATAGCCAGCGTCCTTCCAGATCAATCTGGAAGATGACTTCCGAGATATTATTGACAACCGTTCGATATTGCTCCCGGCTCTCACTTAACGCCTCATCAGCTCGTCGTTTTTCTCTTAAACTATCTAAGAACGTATTAAACCACCGAATAAGTTCGCCAATCTCATCTTTTAAAGACAAATCTGACAAACGTTTTTCTTCATCAATAGTTCCATCTTTAATTTCTTTAAAAAGATCTGTAATATTTTTTATCGGCACTACCACTTTTCTCGACATGCTGATAGAGAATAAAAGTATCACTACTAGACACAGGCCAAATACAATGATGGTAGTATTTCGGATAAGTATTGTTTTGGCGACTAGCTTATCAACGGGAATAAGATTAATAAGGGTCCAGCCATTCTTCGCGGATTTACTATAGGTAATGAACATTTCCTGACCATTTATATTGTCAACCAAAGACCCTCTATCTTGGGTTAGGCTCTTCATGAACAGGGAATCTACCTTATTACCAATCTGCATTTTATCCTTATAGAACACTATCCGATTTTTCTCATCAACAATTATCATGGTAGTATCTTGGTCAAGTTTACTTTGACTAAAATGATCATAAAAATTTTCAACATTATAATTAACAATTAAGAGCCCTGCAGGTTTTTCTTGTAAATTCTGAAGATCTAATTTTGTAAATACTTTTGCCGCAGTTATCACTTTTTTATGATTGGAATTTATATTTACATTGTCTTCAATGCCTGTCCATACCACAAGAGGTTGTTTTGCCATTGCTTCCGCTAAAATACTATTTTTTAATTCTTGATGTATTTCTTTTACGTTGAGAGTATCTCCTATATGATAATGCATTCCCCTTGAAGTAAACACATCAATGGAAACAAGTCCTTTCAAATTACTATAACCACTTAATATATAGCCAATTTTTGCTTGTGTTGCTAAATTAGTATAGTCGTCTGCTGTAGTTCCTTCATCGGTCACTACTTTTTTTATTTCTTCAATACTAGATAAGTTGGCAATCAAGCTTTCTACTTCTTCTAATAATAGCTCCATATAATCTTTTTGTTTATCCATCAACGCTTCTGTATATTCTCTAACTTCATCTTGAATAATGGTTTTTGAAACTTCAAAGGACGTCCAGCCGATTACAATTAAAGGTAAAACGCTTGTTACTAGTAAGAAGAGTAGCAATTTCCCTGTAAGGCTATTCCATTGCAATATTTTCTTCATTTTAATCCCTTCAAATCATTACTTTACATTCCCAGGGTCAATAACTTTTACCTCAACTAAGGTTTCTAATGGTACTGATTCGCCATTTACTTTTTGTACTGCAAACTTTACCCCAAGGTATCCTTGTACATCAGCTTGCTGATCAATGGTTACTGCTAGTTTTCCATTCTTAATTGCTCCTTTAGCCTCATCTAAAGCATCATAGGCAGCAACTAAGACGCCTGCCTTACCACTTTCACTTAAATATTTTACCGTTCCTAAAGCCATCATATCATTTGCACAAAAAAAGGCTCCTAGATTCGGATTTTTTTTATAAAGATTTTGGGTAACCGTATAGGCCTCATCAATTTTCCAATTAGCTGTTTCGATGGCCACTACAGTAATATTAGGATTTTCTTTAAAAGCACGTAATGCTCCATTTCTACGATCTTGAGCGTTTTTAGCACTTGTAATGCCTTCTAAAATTGCCACCTCTGTCGGGGTATGAATCTTATTGCTTATATATTGAGCAGATAGATAGGCCCCCTGCTCATTGTTAACACTAATAAAGGGTACATTCACTAGACCAATCTTACGACATACTTCTCCATCCAATTGATTGTCAATATTTACAATGGGAATCTTTGCATCTTGCGCTTTTTTAAGCACAGGAATTAGTTCTGTAGAACTTGCAGGCGCAATGACAATCCCATCTACTTTATCACGAATAAGGTCTTCAATAATGGCAATTTGTTGACTAATGGAGGTTTCTTGGGCACCAGTTTTAACAATTAAATTAACCCCTACTTCATTAGCAGCTTTTCTTGCACCTTTTTCCATCTCTATGAAAAAGGGATTGGTCAGCGTTTTCATAACCAGTGCGATATTCTTCTTATTGCTAGCATCTGATTGACCTGTTTGGTTGTTTTGTTTTCCCTTTTCAATAATGGTAGTCGTACTTTTATTAGGGCTACAGGCAATCGACGAAAAGGCAAACAAAATTAACAACAGTAGGCTCATAAAACGCATTCTCGATCATCCTTTCTGAACGTATTTATTATTTATTCTTATTCGATATAAGTTCTCCTTTCCCTCCACAATACCCTTATATACCTATCCATTATTAATAATTCACCAATCTTATTCCACAACAAATAATACTCATAACCTACTTTAAATGTAAATTATGAGTATTACTTTTTCCCTTTATTGAGTTACAATCACAATTCCTGATGGAGTAACCGTATATCCTCTAGCTCTATCTGCTTCGTGATCATAGCCAATTTCTTCTCCATCGGCAATTACTACATTTTCATCAATAATTGCCCGCTTGATTTTAGCTCTTCTGCCTACTTCTACATTTTCAAAGAGAATCGAATCTTCAATGAGACTGAAACTATGTACCTTGCTACGCGATCCAATAATAGAACGTCTAACGATACCGCCACTATTGATGCAGCCCCCGCATACATAGGAATTAATATTTTGTCCACACCGGCCGCCTTCTTCAAAAACCGTCTTCGCTGGCGGAGAGTTACTTTGATTTGTAATAATGGGCCATTTATAATTATATAAGTTCAATTGGGGATCCACTTTTATCAAGTCCATATTCGCTTCATAGTAAGAATCAAGGGTGCCAACATCTTTCCAATAGCCTTTTTCTTCAGGGTTCATTCCTGGAACGGAATTATCCATAAAATTATAGGCAAAAACATTATCCCCTTTACTTAACATCATAGGAATGACATGCTTACCAAAATCAAGATCAGCATGGTTTTTTTTGCCTTCTTTTAGTACTTCAATCAGTTTTTTTACAGAAAAAATATAATTACCCATGGAGGCAAAGCAGGTATTTTTCCCAGGTATTTTATTTGGTTCGGTGGGTTTTTCTGTAAACTCAGTCACTCGGCAATCCTCATTAACAGAAATAATCCCAAATTCCCTTGCATCCTTTGCCGAAACCTCGAGAGCAGCAATTGTAATATCGGCCTTTGTAAGTACATGATAGCTAATCATTTGGCTAATATCCATTTTATAAATATGATCACCACCGAAGATTGCTACATATTCTGCATCTGACGTTTCAATAAATCTTAAAAATTGAAAAATAGCATCGGCAGTGCCCTTAAACCATTCTTCACTACCACTACTGGTCTCAGGTGAAATAGTATCATAAAATTCCCCAAGTCCTGTCCATTTGGCCCAAGATTCTTTAATATGTTTATTTAAAGAATAGGCTCGGTATTGGGTTAGGACATAAACCTTTTTAAGACCTGAGTTAAATAAATTACTTAGTACAAAATCAATTATTTTGTACTTCCCCCCAAAGGGCACGCAAGGTTTGGGTCGATTCAAAGTAACAGGACTAAGTCTTTCCCCCTTCCCTCCCGCTAGCACCATGGCAATCGTATTTCTCGTCACATTCCCCATTGTATACATATAGAAATCCCCCTTCTGAAATTCGACAGGCCCCAAGGATAGTAAAACAAATCTCATCCAATTGCTGTCCTATACATCCTTAGGGTAACTATTCTTTGCAAGGACTCTACAAAGAAATCTTAGTCTTGTGGTAGATGATAGCTATATTATAATCTAATTATTCCAATAATTCCATCAAAAGATTAAATTTACTGAAGGTCGGCTATCTTCAACCTTTATTTAAGCGGACTAATTTCTAAAAACCCACTCTAATCTCATTGAAAAATGTCGAATTTTATTATTTTTTGCATTATTATGTTTTCATATGTAATCAATTCATTCCTCCTAAAGTATTACTATGGTATAATAACATTATAATTTTTCTTTAACGCTATATGTAATTATCAATATGGACGTTTACATGGAGGAACTTACATGAGAATACTTCTCGTAGATGACTCATCCTTCTCTCGGACTACTCTGAAACGTTACTTCGCAGATATAGAAAACTTAGAGTTTGCCGAAGCCAGTAATGGAATCGAAGCGTTAGAACTGCATCGGTCCTTTGCACCTGACATTATTTTTATGGATATTACTATGCCCCAATTAGATGGGCTAGGCACTCTTAAAATCATTTCCATGGTGGATGATAAGGTAAAGATTATCATGGTTTCAGCTCTTGGAAATCAAACCTATGTAGCTGAAGAATGTAAAAAATATGGCACCTTTGCTGTTCTTGCAAAACCAGTAAGCAAGGATGTGGCCATAAAAGCACTAACAGATGCTCAAGAACAACTTATTGCAGGTGATCACCAATGAAAGCAATGTTAATTGAGGAACTACAACCAGGCATGATTGCCAATCAAACCATTTGCGACGCCAGAGGAACCATTTTAATTGCCCAGGGAATTATATTAACAGAATCCTATATTAGTCGAATGAAAAAATTTAATATTAAGAAAATTGATATTAAAGACACGGAAGAAGAAGATACAGAACCACCTTGTAGCTTAGCTACCCCGATTGTAAAGCGCACCATTACTACCCTCGGCACTTTATTTAATTCTTTATCCGAACACAATACTATTGATATAAAAAAAACATCTTTCCAAATTGAACAAGTTATTTATTCAATTTTGGATAAACACGCCATCCAGTCTTTTCTTGAAATTGATGCCCAGAACGAATTATTATACCATCACAGTCTGCGGACCACAGTGATTGCTGTAAATATGGGTTTAGCGCAAGGTTATGACTATCTTAATCTAGAGTATTTAGCAATGTGCGCTCTTATGCACGACTGTGGCATGGGACGTGATTACCTAGAAAGTGACACAGATCATGCTTTGCATGGCTTTAAAAAATTACGGGATAATTTAAAAATGGATATGATTATTGCCTTAGTCTGTCTACAGCATCATGAATATTTTGATGGTAGCGGTCCTCTTAATTTTAATCGCTCGCAAATAACAGAGTTTGCCCGCCTCATTGCGATTGCTGATTATTACGACCGGTTACTTATTAAAA
>Ga0074198_1000123_pt1 | contig 115851 bp, 159 predicted proteins | sample EPASupsiteSAE323_FD_64527 | JGI IMG/M metagenome (GOLD analysis project Ga0074198, IMG submission 64527) | Bioremediated contaminated groundwater from EPA Superfund site, New Mexico - Sample SAE3-23 | ecosystem: Environmental > Aquatic > Deep subsurface > Groundwater > Contaminated ... | reverse complement strand
ATGAAATTATACTTGCTTAGTTTTGCAATAGCAAATTGGATTGAAATAGAAGATATTAACTTTTCTGCCTCAGACAACATTTTGCTCGTTTTATCGTTGATTTTCAAGCTGAATTTTGGTTCGGTTAAAACATCGAATTTTACGCCAAAAGATGATGAAAATTTATTTATATTATCTATAAAAGATTTAGCACCAGATTTTACTATTTTAGATTTAATTCCATCTTTACCAAATATGTCTACGAGTTTTTCAAGTTGTTCTTTTCTTTTTGATGATTTCTCTTTTGAATTAAGCTGAAATTCAAGTTGAGAATTTAAATTCTTTATATCTCTTGAAACAAATTTAAGATTATTAATTCTAAACATTTCAATATCAATGGATTCATTTCTTTTATCAACGTCAGAATTAAATATCTCTATTTCCTTGTTTTCCACTTCTATTAATTTTATCTCATTTTCTAATCTTTCTCTTATGTTTTGAACTTTTATTTCTTTTTCTTTTTCAGCATCTTGCTCTGCTTTTTGCTTTTGTTCAAATAACTGTTTCCCTCTTACTCTTAATGAATCATTGTCTAAAATAAGAGAGTCAATATATTTCTTGATTTCTTCTTTTGATTGGCATTGGATTGATGACACGAAAGGGCAAGAACCAGAGAATTTCTGAGCTTGGTCTATTTTAACTTTATTTTCCAGTCCTTTTTTAGTTATGTCATCAAGTTCTTTTTTAAGTTCTTCTGGAAATTTAGAAATGGCAACAGAGTTTTTTATAGTAGATAGTTCATCCTCTATTCTTCTTACAGAGTTATATTGTCTTAATTCTTTATATTTTTCTTTCTTCGCGTTAAGCTCTGTAAGTTTTGTCTCAACATCATTTGGAACCTCTGGCAATTCTGATAATTTAGTAGTTATTTGTTTTATGTTATCGTCCGCAGTATTAATATCTCTTGTGCAATTTGTTCTTTCTGCATAAAACTTATCATATAAAACTTGAATATCTTTTGTTGAAATTTGAGTTGGAACATCAGCTATTATATTATCAGGAATATCAATATATTCTGATGGATTAAAAGAAGAATTTCCTAAATAATCAACAAGTATTTCGTATTGCTGTTCTGGCGTTAGATTAAAGAAATTATATCCATTGCATAGGAAGTTTATTACTGCCGGCTTAACTCCAAGTTCTTCAATTGGATCTTTCTTCTTTCTTGAATCTATTTTAAAAACTTGACTTGGCGTTATAAGGTTACTTGGATTTGTGCTTCTTGATAGCGTTTCAAAGTTGTAAAAGTTTGATAAAGTCGCCGTAGGAGTTTTGCTTGTTCCATTAGGAATAAAATCGCTTATATCTTTGTCCTGTGCCTTTCCTGATAGGATAAATTCCATTGCAGTACGAATAGTCGTTTTGCCTTTTGCATTAACGTCAGAGGTCAATATATTCAATCCTGTTTCAAAATCGAACTCTTTACTTTCAAACATTCCAAAGTCTTTTAATTTTAATTTCATAAATATCTCCTTTGTTTTAATATTTGTCACAAATATTATTTATTTCGTCCTCTATCTGATCTTTTTCTTCATTCAGTTTAGATATTTCTTCGTCAATATATTTTGTTCTTTCTTGCCTTTTTATAGTTAATTCTTCATCACATTTTCTTAATTTTCCAACATATCTTAATTTTGGCTCATAAAATTGATCTCCGCTTGGATAAAATAATAGAGAATTATATTCGATAAGGTCTTTTATAATATAGAAATAACAAGCATCATCCCAAAAAATATGTTTCGTTGTAGGTATCTTTTTTATTATTTCAATGTCTTTATTTACATATCCAAACTCTATAAATGCACTCTCTATTTCTTTTTTAAATTTTTCAGGATAATTATTGCAATTATCTTTTTCTATTTCTATTCCGTTTGCGTTATAAATTGTGTAAAAAGAATAATTTGTTATTTCTAAAATATAATATCTACTATCAACTTTAATTATTTTCTTTCTCATAATTTACCTCAATTCTTTTATATTTAATAAGTGTATTCCTATTTTTGCTATATTTGCAAGATTTTCAAGAAATTCATCTTTGCTCAATGTTCCAAGTTTCATTAAATCAAACCCTTGTTCAACATAATCAGCTATATCATTATTGAATTTTAATTCACTTCCAGCCCATTTAAGTATTTCATCTTCATCAGAATCATCAATAAAATCGTCTATCGCCTCGTATATCTCATCTGGATCGACTTGAATATCTATATCGAAAATATGTTTACATTCTGGACATTCTACTTCTTCCTCATAGTTTATTTCAGGTATAGTTCTTATTATTCCACGAAAATTAGTTTGATATTGATATTTTTTCTTTCTCATAATCTCCTCCAAAAATAAAGGCCCGATATTTCTATCGAGCCTCTGTTAAATTATTATTTTGTAATTTAGAAACTATTTTTTGTTAACTAACTCTTTGAATTCTTTTCCGGCTGTAAATTTCGGAACGCGTTTAGCTTTGATTTTGATTTCTTTGCCAGTCTGAGGATTGCGACCAACGCGCGCTGCTTTCTGTTTTGCTTCCCACGAGCCGAAGCCCATTAAAGAAACTTTTTCGCCAGCTTTTACTGCGTTCTTTACAAGGTCTACGAATACATCGATGATTTCTGCGCCTTTAACTTTTGTTACTTCTAATTTGTCAGCAAGTTTTGCTGAAAGTTCTGCTTTGTTCATTTTTTGTCTCCTTTAAATTTTGTTTATTTATTTTTGCTCAATCACTGCTACGTTAAACATATATAAATATGTTTAAGACAATTCCTTCTTCAATCTGTCCGATTTCGCAATGCTACTTTCGTTTGTATAACAGTCTAAAGGCGTAAATTCCCGTGTAGCCCACGGTACATAATATAAATAACTTGATTATGTTATTTTATATTCTTAATAAATTTTGTTAACCCCCTTGTTTATTAGTATTTTACTATATACTCCAGCTTGGTTTTTGCCGAAATATATAATTCATTTCTTTCAATCACTCTTTACGATTAAGCGACTGGAATTAAATCAAAAAGTTTTGAACCTTTTGCGATTTTAAATGAAAGTGATGAAGCAACTGAAGTAAGTCTTAACTTAACAACATTGCTATTATCGAAGTCGATTATTTCTTTATGGTCAATGCCAACTGACTCAAGCAATGGACTTGCTGATATAATGAATACAGTTTCTTTTACGTCTTTTGGTTTATCTACAGGAACGTCTGTTATTTTGTCTTTGTCGCAAAATATATCGCTTTTTGCTTCGATTGGATATTTCATTTTTTTCAATGGTTCTGCGACTACATACTTTTTAATTTCTTCGATTTTTAATTCTTTTGCTTCATTCTTTTCTACTGTTTTTTCGGTTTCAGAAAAATCACTTTTAAATGTATCTTTCTGATAGTCTTTTTTTACTGCCATTTCTAAGCACCTCTTCTTATTGATTTCATTGGATTGTATCATATTGATGTTATTTTGTCAATGATTTAGAAACCTAATTCTTCAAAAAAATTAGCGTCTTGTTTCTTGAGTTCTTTCTGCTGTTCTTCAGTAGCGACAACTGCTTCTACGATTATTTCGTCTTCTTTTTTTATCTCTCCTTTTTTGTCGGAATTAGATATGTAAGAAGAAAATTCATCAAATGGTATATCATTTTCAACGCAACGATCTTTATGATTACACATGTTGCATATCATTTCTGAATTACAGAATGATAGAGCCTTTGAAGAAATTACATTACATCCAGCATTTAAAAACGTCAACGCTCTTACGGTATTTACGGCCTTAACAGTTTTCTCATACACCTTTATTGATGGATCTTTCGTTTTTGTTATTACATCGTATCTTACAGTATTTGAGTATGGAATATTTAATTCATCAAAAAGCATTCCAAGAGCGTAAGCATATATTGGTAATTGCTGATTAATTTTTATCTTTGTTTCAGAATAAGACCTTCCTGCTGTCTTATGGTCAATCACAACAATTTTACCATCTTTGTCTTTTGCCACTAAGTCAACTTTAACATAGATATAAAAATCATCGCGATACGAACCATCGATAAGTTGTATTGGACATTCAACAGCAATTTCTATTGCCGGGATATCTTTACCTTGGTCATCCTTAAAAGATATTGGCATAAGTTTATGCTCTTTATAGTGTTTTATTAAAACTGGAATATAACTTTTGATATCGCTTTTTGCCTTTATTGTAATCGCATCGGCAAGTCCTTTGTTTTCAAAATATTCAGGAAATACTTTGTCAAGTGCTTCATTTGCGATGGCTAAAAGTTTATCATATTCATAATTAAACGATTCACCTTTTGTATTAAAAGCTTCGAGATAAAGAACTTCATTAATATAATGATAAACGCTTCCTTGGGCTAAGTTTTCAGAAAAATCTTCTGGATATTTTTTGATATATCTTAAATACCATGCCATTCCACAAGAGAACGCTTTGTCGATTTGGCTATAACTTGCCTTTTTCATTTTATCTCGATTTGATATCCAGATATCTTTCTTCGGACGGAAAATATAATTTTCCATACTAAGCCTCTACTTCATCAGAATTCTCTGATCTTTTCTTTTTTGTTTTAAGGAATCTTTCGTATGAACCTTTAACAAGATTTTCAACTTCTAAAACAAAGTCCTTAATATCGAATTCGCTTACAAGACCTTTAAAATCCTCTTTATCTGAATATGATTTGTTTGAATCGGGTTTATCTGAAATTTTTACTGTTACTGTAAATTGCATAATTATTTCTCCTTTTATTTAATATATACTATTTTATCTTAGAATTATAGTTTTGTCAACTGTTTTGTTTTAACCATCGATTATATGCAGTTTCTAAAGTTTCCGCACACATCGCCTCTCGATATTTAACTATATGAGAATTATCAAGAACGAATTGCTTTATTTTAACGTGGACTACACATTTATTACCTTTTTTAATTAAGTCTTGATTTGCGTCAATAACTTTGTAGTCACACGAAACAGATAATCCATCATCTCCATCGATAATGACTTTAAACTTTGCTCTTTCGCTGAATTCTTTTTTTGTCTTCTGTATCTCAGAGATACGACCGTAGAGGCATCCAATTTCATTTTCCTCATACTTATCCATGTCTTTTGTTTTCCTTATCGTGGCGGTCAAAAGAAACGGCATATATTTGAATTTTTCATCGGAGAAACTATAGCCAAGCAATTCAGTTTCAATTGCAACTTTATCTTTATATGGAATGTCCTCAAGAGTTACTTTTAAAAGTTCTTTCTCTGGTTCTTGTTTTATTTTTGGATATGAGGGTTGTTTTGGTTCTGCCGGCTTACGTTTTTTACCATCAGGATTTTCTTGCATATACTTATTGTATTCTGTAATCTTGACTTGATACAATTCCATATCCTGCTTATATTTGTCCATTTTGTTCTCATATTCTTTTAGCTTTATTGCATCTTTCTCCTTTCTCGCTTCATATTGTTCTCTTTGAATCATCCAATCTCGATATCTTTGGATATTAGCAATTTTCTCATTTCTATTGCTTTCTCCAAATCCATCCATAAAACCACAGTTTACTAACGCTTCGTACTTATTTTTATTTAGTTCTCTCAGCAACGCCTCATTAATACCAAAGTTCTTTATAGTATTGTAATCTGCCTCAGAGACTCCTTTTATACTTGAAAGACCGGCATGAATAACGTCATTATTATCAATTTCAAAATCATAACAAACATGTTCCCATGATGGAGGTTTAAACTTTAATCCCATTCTTATCGTTTCAAGTATATAAGGGGTAAGTTCATCTCTTTTGCCATTATTATTATGATTAAGAACGCTACACATAAATTCTATTGGATAATGTGCTTTTAACCACGCCGTAGCATAAGAAGTAACGCTATACGCAACAGCATGAGACTTGTTAAAAGTATAAGAACATGAAGCAAAATATTCGTTCCATACGTCATTAGCTTTTGTGGCTGCCGATTCTTCTGACATTTTATCCGAATGTTGTTTAATATACCCATTTACAAATTTCAACCTCATTTCTTCTAATTTGTCGATTTTCTTTTTAGCAATAATCTTTCTTAAATTATCAGCTTCTTTCAAAGAGAAACCGCATAGAACTCTTGATAAGGCCATCTGTTGTTCCTGATATGCAACTACATAGTTTGTATCCTTTAGTACCTTTAAAGCATCAATGTCAGGGGCTACAATATGACTTTCATCCTTACCTCTGTTCTGCTGATATACTTCAAGAAATTCTTTTGCCCCAGGACGAGCTAAAGCGGTTAAGGCACATATATCTGCAAAGTCTTTTGGTTTAAATTTAAAAGCCCATCTTTGAAGTTCTTTGCCATAATCGAATTGAAATACTCCGGTTGTATCTCCTCTCTGAAATATTTTTAAAGCTGATTCATCATTGAGCGGTAGGTTCTTCCAATCGATATCAATTCCTTTTCTTTTTTTGATTAATTTCAAGCAGTCATCTATTACGTCAAGAACTTCGACACCAAGTAAGTCAATCTTTAAGAACCCACAACTATCAAGCATTGCCATATCCCACATAGCAGTTTGCATATCCTTATTCTTTTCTCTTATCATCACTGGGCATAGATCGGTAAGTGGTTTTGCTGTTATAACTATACCAGAAGCATGAACCGACATATTGGCAACGCCGCCAACAATTGACATGCAATCTCGTATTATTTTATCTTTATACGGACTTTTATTTATTATTTCTTGAACATTTGGATGTTTTATTAACTCATTTATGAGAGCGGCATCACGACTAAGGTTTCTGTCTTTTGCCTCATTCTCGTCATAGTTTAAAGCATTAATGCCAGCGATTGCTTTATTTAATTCATCAAACTCAAAGCCATAGAATTTCATAATATATTTAAAAGTATTTTTTGGAGAGAAGTATGTATAATTACAAATATGTCCAGTATTCTTTTCTCCATATTTTTGTTTTAAATATTCTATAACTTTATGGCGATCTTTTTGAGATAAATCAATATCAACATCTGGCATTGACCCCTTTCTACCGGCATTATAAAATCTTTCCCATAGCAACCCATACTGTAAAGGATCAACACTATGAATACCTACTAAATACGCCACTAATGATCCTGAGGCAGAGCCACGGCCAGGCCCAGTAGGCACTTTTGAAATATTACAAAAGTTTAATATATCCCAAACCATAAGAAGATAGTCTACTATTTCAGCCTCTTTAATTTCAGATAACTCGTGTTTTATTCTTTCGATATATTCTTGTGAGTTTTCTTTTTTATCTATTCCTTTGTTATAGAATCCTTCATAAGTCAGCATTCTTAGATATTGATATGCCATCTCATTTCGGTCTATTATACTTATCGGTACATTAGCCTCTTTACAGAATTGAATAAACATTTGTTCATTTCTATCAAATGGGTAAAGCATCAAAAGGTCATTATGCTTTGGTTTTATATCAAACTCTTCGACTTTTGATTCAATTACGTCATTCCCATATATTATTTCTTCATATATTTTTTCTTGGTCTGGATCTCCAACAAAATGATGTTTCATAAACATTTCTTTTGTTTCTTGATCTGACATAAACCAGAAGTCTTTAGTGCTAAATACAAATCTTGTTTTTACTTTTGAGACTTTTTCTTCCGAATCATCAGATTGTTCAATTCCATCGACTTCGGCATTAACTTCAGCTTGAGTTGGCATATTAATGTTTGATTTAAAGTTAATTCCAAGTAATGTTTCTTGAACTTCTGCGTCAGATTGTTTTAGGTAATGGCTGTCATGTCCAAGACTTGTTTTAAGTTCATATTTCTTGGCAAGAGAATAAAGCATTTGATTTAAATGAATTTGTTCTGGCATTGAATTTGGCTGAAGTTCTACAAACACATCATCTTTCCCAAAGATATTTATAAGTCTTTCAAGATGTTTCTGAGCTAATCCAATATCAGTTTTACCCTGCATCAAAAATTGAGCTACAGGGCCAGCAAAGCAAGCTGTAGTACAAAGCAATCCTTCTCTATATTTATCAAGTAAATCGAATGTTATAAGTGGAACTCGATAAAAATTATCATATGCTTCTCTATTTATTTTAAGAAGATTAAGCCATCCTTGATGATTTTTTGCTATTACAACAAGGTGCGCTCTTTCTTTTAAATCTGGAGCGTCATCTCTCATTTTCATATAAAATTCAACTCCAAAGATAGGTTTAACACCATTCTTTTTGCATTCCTCATAAAGAAGTAATGAAGAACCCATTTGACCATGATCAGTTATACAGACTGATGTATCTCCAAATTCTTTTGCTTTTAAAACAATATCTTCAACACGGCTCAGACCATCTTTAAAAGAGAAATCTGAATGGTTATGATATCTTATCATACTTTATCTCCTTGTTGGTGGCAACCTCCATGTTACCACCATATTTATTAACTAAATGCCGTATGAACCAGAATCTTGCGGAGGCTGTTGTTGAGGCTGATTATTCTGTTGATATCCGCTATTATTCTTTTTAGCATCCTGTCTTGCATTGTAGGTAGAGTCTCCTGAATAAAAATCTCTTGGATCGCCATTATTGAATGATGATAATATTTTATTGTCAACGGCATCTTTTGAGGATTTATTATCAATGTAAACTAAATTGTTGTATTTTTTAACTTTATCCTTCCCTTCATATGTTTCTGCCGGCCATGACACAAACCAATTACTGTTTTTAGTTGAATACATTATACTGCCATGAATCTGCAACACATTGTTGAATTCAACCATGAATTTGTAAAATTTCTTTTCCTGTCCAAGAACCCTAAATTTAATTGTTGTGATAAATAATCCTGAAGTGTTACTCATTACTCCATCTCCTTTTCATTTTGTTTAATCTGTTCCTGAATTGTTTGCAAATTACCTTTTAGCATATGATTTAGCATTTCTTTTTTAAGTTTATCTTCTCTCTCATGCTGATCAAATATTGCTTTCATTATGCCTTTAAGAGTTTCTTCGCAGCATAAGTGTTTTATGTTATTTTTATATGATTTAATTTCTGCTCCGATTTCGTTTGTAAGGTCAATCTTAGTTTCAATCAGCCCATTTGCTATTTGTATCGTTATAGAACGCGGCCCATTAAAGTCTTTAAAAGTTTTTATAAAATCATTTGTCATTTGTTCTGCTTTGGAAACTTTTTTGTTTTCGCAACAACTATTGTTGCATTTACATTTATGCTTTGCCTTTTGAGGTTTTAAGTTTAATTCAGGAATTTTAGACTTTATTTCTCCTGACTTTTTAAGTTTCTCGTAGCATGTTGCACAATAAATATTATTGTCAACCTTTACTCTAAATTTTTTGTTCAAACTTCTTTTACAATGAAAACATCTTTCTGGCATTAACATCACCCTTTCTTAAATTTTGGAGGTTCATTTTGCTTCCAAGGAGGCATAAACCCTGGCTCGCATGAAGTAAACTTCTGTTTATTTCTTATGAACTTTATATATTTTCTAAACGCCGTTCCGCTTCTTTCTTTCTTTGCAAGGAATTCAATATGGTATTCGTTTACCATTTCATTCTCACAAAGCTTTGGATCATGCCATAGAAAGAATACTCTATCAGCATTTTGAGATAAAGCCGAACCACCTTTCATATCTTGAAGCTCTGGCTCTCTCTTTACTACTTTGTCCTGGATCATTTTTGTATCATCTTTATACTTAAACTGTACGATTAAAATTACCATTACATTTAACTTCATTGCTAATTGTTTAAGTCCCCTTGTAATGATTTCAACTAATTTAACGCTTGACGGATCTTCCATCATAAGCTGAAGATAATCTATTGCAAAGACCTTAACTCCCATTGCCGCAAGTTTTCTCATTTTCATTTTTATTGAGTTATAGTCAAATACATCATCAATAATGAAGAATGAGTTTTTTCTTTTTGCAAAGTTCTTTAAAAAATCATCAACTTCTTTTTCCTGTTCTTTATTCATTCTCTTATTTATTATATCTGTGCAATTAACATTTTCACAGTCTGCCCCGGCAAGTCTTGTTAGCAACTTTGATCTTTTCATTTCCATTTCAAATAAGGCAACTTTTGTTTTCTGACTCTTTGAAAAGTGATCTAATACTTGCAATACAAATGCCGTTTTACCAAGTCCTGTTTCGGCAGATATAACAACTAAGTCAGTATATTGAAAGCCACCATCAAGCGATGCGTCAATCGGTTCTATTCCGCATTTAAGCATGCCGTTATCTTGTCCATACTCAGTCCAGAATTCGCTTCGATATTCTTCTACATTCGATGTTCTTTCATCGATGTTTTCTTCTGCCAGAATAGCAAATGACTTTATTAATATTTCTCTTGTATCTTGAAGAGATTTTGACTTTGCTATCTTTAACGGAAGAGACCTTTTAGCATATTCAGTTTTAAAAGCAATCGCGATATTATCAATTACACGGATGGTATCTTTTTTATCAAGTTTTTTATTTATTGTATAAGATAAATCGCTAAACAAATCTTGAACCGTTGTTTCTATTGGAGCAACACCGCGTTCAAGTATAAAGTCTTTTATTATTTTCCCTGCTTCTGAATCTGAAACATGCTCTGGATTAAGTCTGTCTTGGATTACCGAAACCAATTCAGGAAATCGGATGGCAAGAGAAAGAAGGTCAAGTTCAGTTCTTCTTTGAGAATCGAGAGATCCTACATCTTCTTGAATATCTGGAACATTTTCTTTTTCCTTGCCAACCATTTATCTCTTCACTTCCTTAAAACATATCATATTTGCCGACTTCTTTTTTGTCAGGATTATTTAATGCTTTGTGCATATTCCCAATCCATACATCAGCCGGGCCAGCTCCAGGCTGACCCCCATTTTTAAAGAACTCACAGATGTAATTTGCAAGTCTTAAAACTTCATCAATCTGTTCAATTGTCATTGAAGCAGGGTCAACTCTTTCTTTTGAATTACAAACGAATTTAACGATTTCCTGCATGCCAGCTTTACCATTCGGCTTTCCGAACTTAGGACTTGCCTCTGTATCTAACGCGAACCATTCGTTTTGAGAAATCATATTTGGAAGTTTTTCAAGTCTTACTTTTTTCTCAGCCATTAATTGCTCTTCAGCAGTTTTTGGTTGGGCGGGCTGTTGTTTCTGTGGTTGTGCAGGTTGAGGTTCTGGGTTCTTTTGTTGCGGTTGGACTGGCTGAACGGGAGGATTAGATTGCCTTTGTTCAGTATGTTGCTGATTTGTTTGGGTTTGTGGTCTTCCAGAAGCGGCGTTGCCATCGTCATCTTCCTGAGCGACATTAGCTAAGGCAGCAAGAGCGTATCTTCTTATATACGTTATAGTTGCGCCAATTGTCTGAGGTTTTATTTGTGTAATCGGAAGAAAAACTGTATCTCCGTTTTTGTCTTTTATCATTTCTACGGGAAACATTTCTAGCGTCGAACCCATTGATTCGCCAGAAGAATGTGAAAGGACGGTTGTAACTCCAACCTTTTTACCATCTGATGATTCAAATGGATGCTGTGTTATAGCAATGCCATTTTTTGCAAATTCCTTTGTAACATCAATAACTGTTGCCAAATCTGCATATTTTGACCTAAAAAAAGCATTATTAGTATTCTTTAACACTTTTTCAAGGTTTAACTGAGATATTGCTATGGCCTCTGAAATTTTACCGATTGTGGGGGTCATAAAAAGACTCTCTGTAACTTTTGCAAATGGCGAAATCAATTCTTTTACTTCTTTAACATTCTGTAATGGTTGATTATTTGTCTCCATTTTCAACTTGCTCCTTTTTTATTTGTAATTCGTTTTCGTGTAATTTGATATATTCCATCATAGCTTCCGCAACGGCTTTTGCTAAGGTTCTATGCCCTCTCATTACCCCAATTGATCTAAATTTTTTCATATTTGCTTCTGAAATTTTACAAGAAATGCTTGTGTTTGAAATGGCTTCGTCATCAATAAGATTGTTATTACTGGTTTTTGACATTTTCTCCTCCCTTGTATGAAAATATATGCTATCAAAAAATAAAAAATAAGTAAACACATTTTTAGAATTTATAAAATATGTTTAATTTTTAATCAGCAATTTCCGACAGATTGTTATAGTCTGTATTATTAGTATTATTTACAAATACTCCAAGATTATTTTTTAAGTCAGATGTAAATATTTTTTGTTCAGGCAAGGTAAGTTGTCTTAGATTTTCTAACTTTATTTCATTCCCATCTTTGAACGCTGTTATAATTTCAAGTTTCTTGTTATCGTGTGATAGAATAACTCTTTCGAGTTCCGCCTTACCCTCCTCTCCAATAATAACAACTTTAACCTCTTTGTTTTTTACCGGATCAAAGTCTGCTTCAATATCTTCTTTAGGAATTTTCAGTTTATATTGTCCATCGTCTTTTCCAAAATAATATTCAAGTTGATCCGCTGTTTTACTACTTGTTCCTTTCATTTTAACATTGAATGAGAAATCAACATTACCTGACACTTCAATTCTTAAAGCTGATTTTAACCCTTTCTGCAATGAATTTAGATTCCAACAATGCTTCGCAAAATATTCAGCGTTCATTTGGTGCTTTATCTTTACGCATTGTTCAATCTTTGCAAAGACTTTTTCTTGCGCCCATAAATTGAATGGAATTTTGCAGATGATTGTAACTTTTATTGGTATTGGTGGCATAGTATCACCTTCCTTTATTAATAACTTAATGGTAAAATTACTAACTGATTAGAGTCCTCGTCCTCTATTATAATTGGGCGATGAGTTATTATTTTACTTTCCGATTCAACATCAATAGCTTCAACAACATCTTGCATTTCCTCCATGCCATATTCATCCATTACAAATTTTGGCTTACAAATTATTATATGGTCTTTCAAGAATTTAGTTTCTTTTGTACATTTCATCATCATCGTCTGCTACGTTAAATATATTTAAATATATTTAAGATAATTCCTTCTTCAACCTGTCCGATTTCGTAAAACTACTATCGTTTGTATAACAGTCCAAAGGCGTAAATTCCCGTGTAGCCCACGGTACATAATATAAATAACTTGATTATGTTATTTTATATTCTTTTGCATTTTTAAGGTTTATTGCGGCGTTTAAATCTCTATCTATTGTTAATCCACAAGAACATTTATAAATTCTATCTGAAAGTTTTAAGTCTTTCTTTATGTTTCCACAATTACTGCAAGTTTTACTTGATGGATAAAATCTATCAACTTGTCTTAATTGTATGGAATTTTCATAGCATTTAAATTTTAACTTTTCAATAAATTTATTAAACCCTTGTCTTGATATTGCCTTAGATAGATGTCGATTTTTCATCATCCCTCTAATATTGAGATTTTCTATTGTTATATACTCTGGTTTGGCTTTTACCAAAGCATTTGCTACTTGATTATGATAGTTTTCTCTAATATTAGACAATCTTAAATGCAACCTTTGAACTCGGACAATTTGACTCTTCAGGTTTTGTCCTGTAGCATCTCCTTTTTTCTTATTTTTAAATTTACGAGATAATTTTCTTTGTTCTCGTTTTAGTCTTTTTTCGATGCTTTTGACTTTGCTTGTTTTATTGATATTTTTGAAAGTTTGTCCATTAGATATAATCGCAAAATCTTTTATTCCTAAATCAATTCCTATACCTTCATTATAATTGTTTTCTTTTATTTTTAATTCACCGTCTGTTATCAAAGAGATAAAATATTTATTAGCTTTTCTAATAATTCTACCACTTATTATATTTTCAGATTTAGGGATATAACCATATTCTTTTAATTTAACAAACCCTAAGCATGGTATTTTGATTCTGTGTCTTTCAAAAGTTATTCTTTGGACTACCGATGATCTTGTGAAGTAATATGATTCATTTGATTTTCCTTTCTTTTTGAATTTTGGGAATTTGCTTAGCCCTTTAAAAAACTTATTAAATGCTATATAAGCATTATCAATAGAATTTCTTATTGCTTTGCTTGATACCTCTTTAATCCATAACTTATCTGGATTATTTAATAAGTATTCATGATTTAAATATTTTGAAAATTCCGAATTATTTAAAAACTTCTTAAACTCATTATTTTTATTTAATTCGTATAATGTTTTGTTTTCGGCAATATATAAATTATAAATAAATCTACAAGTTCCGACTGTTTTATTGAATAACTCAATTTGTTTTGGTGATAAAATTATTTCTGTTTTATATGTTTTCATAATGCTTTATCACCAGAAATCTGATTTTTATATTTTCTTAATCCATAAATTCTGCATGAAAACACATGAATTATGCTTATTAAATCTTTTACCATCTCTTCTTGAGGGCTTGTAATTTCATTATTTACTATCTCTATTTCGCAACCGTACATATTTGCAAAATTAGAAAACCAGTCAAAACCAAATCTTATAAATCTATCTTTATGCGATATTATAATTTTTGATATTTTTTTGGTTAAAATATTTTTTAAAAGTAAGTTCCAATTTTTTCTATTATAATTTAAACCACTTCCAATATCACTTATTACTTCTGAAATACAGTATCCTTTGCCATTGGCATAATTCTTTAAATAATCAATTTGGTTTTTCAAATCATCTTTTTGATTATTATTTGAAACTCTTGCATAAATAACAATATCATTTGATACCCTGTTTTTCTTACCTAAGAAATCATTTAATTGTTCTTCTGTATAGTATCGTCTATTAGTTTTAGGAGTTCTTTTAGCGACAAAGATATTTTCTCTATCCCATCTCTGCAAAGTATTTACCGTTACATTTAATATTTTTGCTATTTCTTTTGGTTTTAAAATATCCATTAGTATCACCTCCTTTTCTATTGTATCAAATAAAGTATATAATGTCAATACGTTTTTATATAATTTTATATAAATTTATTTACTGTTTCTTACTCCTCCTATTGTTCGTCTGGAACATAAACTTCAAATTTATATCCGCATATTTCACATCTTATTTCTTTGTTTGGCCAGCATTCTTCTTTTAAGCATACGCCACACAAAGGACAATGCGTTATTTCTATATTATCTTTGTTGATATTTTTAACAAAGACGTGTTCTTGACAGTTATCGCAATACCCATTCCATTCATTTGACTGAACATTTAGTGTCATAAGTACGCTTTTACCGCATTCGGGGCAATCAATATATTTTTCATCTGATGCCATTTTATTTCCTCCGTTCCTACTCAACATGATTAATTTACTCATGTTATAAAAACTTATCCACAAAGTTATCAACAGGTTATCCACAATTTTATTTGATTGAAAAGTTATATGGTTCTAAGCAAAGTTAGTTCTATCCCCATTATCCACAGGTCTTAAGTCTTGAAAATAAACAGTTTTCAAAATACCTGATTTATATACTCAGAATTACTCTCTGAAAACCGTTGTACTGTCTGATAAACGAAGTAGATATTTTATAGTAACTGTTTCAAGACTGCTTATCAGCACTAGAGCCTGTGGATAACTTTTGACTTACGCATGAGCGTAATAAAGAATATTATTTATTTCGCCAAAACAAATTACGTTATTAATATTTCCTGAATTGGAGTCATTAAATTCTTTCAAAATAAAAATCTCGTTTGATAAATCTGCTTCTTTATTATTTACTTTTTCTGTCATAATGCCCATAGCTTCAACAAATAATAAATTGATATCAATATTTTTCTCTTTTTTGCCATCAAATACCCACAAATCATAGCTTTTACTCATGTTGACCTCCGTCTTTTTGTTTATTTCGTCACAAAATTTTAAAAGATTTTCAGTTACTTCTTCCGAAAGTTTTCTAATATTTTTATTGTTAATAATTACCTCCAAAATTAACAATGAATATTCAGAATTAGCATTCCAACAAAATCTTTTAACATTTCTGGTCTATCGATCATATCCTTTATTTCTTCTGGGCTATATTCTCCATAGGTATCATCGGTTATACAACTTGAACCATAATGAGGTATTCCTGCTAATGAAGCATATTTGTAATAATTATAAAGATACTCAGAATGCTTATCGTTTCTTTCTTTTGCTTTATTTGCTATATTTTCATTACAAGAAATATCACTGTTTATTGATCCATAAATCTCCTTTAATTCTTCTAAAAACTTTGGACTATCGCGATAAATACAATCTCTGTCGACATCAATCGGATCGTAAAAATCTCCAACTTTATTTGTTAGGTCATTTATATTTTCTGCATTCTCAAAGTCTTCTTTTTCTTTTGTATTTCTTATCAGAATGATACATTTAACTCTCCCCATAATTACCTCCAAACTTTCTCAGGCATTGGCCTTGCTTCAAATTCTATATTTTTAAAATCTTCCAATGTTTTTGCAAGGATTATACTTCCATGTCCAAGTAAATTAATTTTTCTTGTTCTTATGGAATTCATTCCTTCATATCGGCAAACCATTTTTATTTCTTCCCATTCTTCTAAACATCCACAAGGTATTCTTTCTTTTGTAAAAGGTGCGTCTTTAATATAAACATGAGAGTGTATTATATAGTTTAAGTCGTTAAAGAAATCATACAACTTAACATGAATCGGTGCGTCTATACTTGGTTTAATATCGCCATAATAATCATCTCCAGAAACATAAACAAAATCTTTTATTTTTAATTTTTTCTTATCTACATTTCTTGGAGAACAAAGAATAGTTTTGTTTTGAAGATTTACCGAGGCAAAACCAAAAGAACATCTGCAAGAAGCGTTACCAAGAAACCTATCAATTTTTGCTTTACCGTATATTAATTCATGAAATCTATTACCAAAATCTTGAACTATTTTCTCAAATTCAAATAAATTTTGTATGGTTATCTCATTTGGATTTTTAATTATTTTATTTAACGATTTTCTATTATATGAAACAATATCCAAAATCCTTGAATATAATTTTTTTACTATTTGACTAATATTTGATCCTTCTTCATAAAGGTTTCCAAGAGGATCATATATTCTTCCTACTATAGTTTTATTATCTATTTTTGAAAAGGTTAAGAACAGATTGCTTTTTGATTTAAGTCCTCTTTGAATTAATTCTTGAATTGAATATTCGTTATTGTTTCTTTTTGACGATACTAGGTAAAGTTTAGGATATCTCGCCTTTATATCTACTTTGCCTTCGGAATTAGAAATATTAGGAAACCACATTAAAACTATTTGGTCTTCTTCAAAGTCAAACATAGATAAAGAATTCAAAATTTCATTTATAGTTCTTATATGCCCTCCGTTATAGCAAACGAACCCATGTCGTAAATTCTTTATTTTTAAAAATTCTTCCTTGAATTTATTTATATATCCTGATTCTTTTCCACCTTTATTGTCAAAATCTCCACCGACTAAAATAAAATTTGTACTCATATTACCTCCAATTTATACTCTTCCGAATTTAAAAATTCTTTTTATTTCCTGTTCGTCATCTTCGTTATATTCATATATTTTGTAATATCCACCATCTTCAAGACCATGTTCTTTTATATCATTTTTTATTGCATCTAACGCTTTGTATATCGTTATTCCGTCGACTATAGGGTATTCGCAACCATCATTGTCTATCCAAGTAGCATCATACAAAATCATACTATTATCCCCTTTCTTCTGCCAGAAACATATTTTACTCCGCCAAATAGATCATTGAATATAGATAGTCTATGTATATAAGTATCACTTCTTCCGTCAAATTCTCCATATTGATATTTCTCTATTATTTTTCTGACTTGTTCTACCTGTGGCCCATATTCCCAAGATACATCTATTGCGTCACCGTTCGCAAATGTTCTTGATTTAATTGAAAACTTTACATCTGGAAACATTTGTTTTAATTCAATTCTTATATTCTTTGTTGCAATTATCCTTGGTTTATCTTTTATATTCTCTATTGTTATTAAGTTTGGATATGCACTAATAAGTCTTTCTTTTTCTTCAATTATGTTCATTATTCCCTCCATATTAATTTATCAGATTATCTGCTTCGTCATAGAATATTATATCTTTTTTCTCTCCTTTATGTGGATAAACCGTCTTAAAATCCCACTTTTCTACATTATATTGTTTTCGTTTTTTTGCACCAGCTTCTCGGCGTTTCTTTTCTTGCCGCGCTTTGTTGTAGCAAGTTTTAGGTTCAGGGCAAAATCTTGTTCCTTTTCTTGCCGATAAAAAAGTTTCGCCACAAAATTCACAAATGCCTTCGTAGTATCGTTTTGAATGATGACCCTTAACATGAACGCCTTTGCCAAGGGGGTTCATTGCTTTCTCTCAACGGTATATTCTCTTTTGCATTTATGGCATGATATAAGAATTCCATATTCATCATAATTACCATTATGGTCTGGATAATCATCGTTATAACCACAATTTGTATCATTGCTTCCACAATAAGGACAATAATACCCATCATAATCATCATTTTCTTCTACTTCACTTTTGCAATTGTCACAAGTAATACGACTTTTCATAAGTCCTCCAATCAATAAATATCATTATTAAATTTTGTTATATATTCTGGTTCTATTTGTTCTGAAAGTTTATCTATTTTTATAAATAGTTCGTCTAATTCTTTTTTTGTTATATCTTTTAGATTTTTATTTATTGTTGTAAATCTATTTTTGCTTTTGTAAATTAAAATACTACATGACTTATTATCTTCGTCAGGAGGGTTTAAAGACGTTTTAAATTGCAAAATATTTGACGCATTTTTTAGCAAATTGAAAAGGTCTTCGGATGCGGATACAAAATACTTGCTATTTTTATAAAGGTCTATAATAGTTCGGCCTTGTATATCTATTGACATTTTTGCTTCATTAAAATATTTATTGCCAAACACTGTTTTTCCACCTACTCTTATCACATCATTATTTGATATTATCGAACCGCATTGAAGGTCAAATTGTCTTCTGCTGTTTTTTACTCTTAGCCCCAATTCATGAAGTTTTTCCTTTGACTCAGATATATCAAATTCTAAAGACCGAAGTGCCATAACCTGTCCGTCGCTTAACTCTACCAAATTACAATTTTTAAGTGTTTCTACTTGGCCATCATCAGTTTTATAGCAGTATATTATTTCACGACCTGAACAGACTGAGTATACCGGTTTTACATTCATTACGTTTTTACTGAAAACTAAATAATATTTTGGGCTTATATTATCTAATATACTTGACAATAACATAATTACACAACCTCTCCTTCCCAAAAGAAATGAGCATTAAAATTAAATTGAATTGATTTTAAAACCTTTTCTTCATCTTTCTTTGTCCATTCATCGTCACAATATATTTGTTTGCAAGCGGTTTTTAACTCTTCACATAATTTTAGACCTGATTCTTTCATAGAGTATATAGCACAACAATCTTCAAATCTAACTTCGTCGTTTCGACTCGTTAATGGCCTGGAAACATCTATAAGCAAAATATTAGCGCATATATCTATAGGCCTTCCGACTATATATTTAAACGCTTCATCAACTGGTGTGATAAAGATATACAATTCTTGTGTTCCAAGACACAAAGCCGAATGTTCTCCGCTTTGAATCATTACTTTGCCAGATATCGGTTTTAGCATACTTTATCCTTTCGTTATAAATTTAATAAAATTATGAAAATATCCTGATGCTGCTGGTTGTTCAATTATTTTCCCATCTTTTACAAGCTGCTCTGCCTCAGAGTCTAAATATGGAATCTTTGTTTCGCATCCATAGACTTCTTTGTATTCGCCATTTTCAACCCAAACCATAAACGACCTAAAGCCCTCAAGCCAATCAGGTCTATCAAAATGATCTATCATTGCTTTTGTATCTTCATCGTTAAGCCATCTGTAGAAATAATCTGTTGGCAATTTATTTACCTTCATTTTATCACCTCTAACTCAACGCAACATTGTGAGAACTCTTCTATTTCTGCCTTAATATAATGTTTTATCATTCCTTCTTCAATATGCAATACTTCACCTGTTATTCTATCAGTTAATAATATAGTTTTCATAGTTTCTCCTCCCAATATGTTTCCATATTGATTTCCCTACTATTCTTGAAGTCCTTAATACCACTTTTCTTTTATCGCTTCAACGATTTCTTTAATGTTGCTTAAATCGTATCCATTATTTACTTCGGATTCGATTTCAATTCTTTCGAATATATTTTTTAAATTCATATTAATTCCTTCTATAAACATAATAGATATTTCTATTATATGTCACTTCGTTTTCGTTGTTATCGTAACTTGCCAAAAAATGCCCTCTGCCATCTGCCTCAATCGAGTCTTGTATAAAGCTATCCATATTTTGTATTATTGCTTCGATTATTGGATTTGCACCTTCGCATAAGAGTTCTTGTATTTTTTCTATTGTATCTATTAAAACTTTATCCTGCTGCAATGAAAGTTTATCGTATCCCTTCATATACTGTATTATGTATGACGCTCTAAATGCCCATAGATCTTCGAGGATTCTTTCTTTACATTCTTTATTGGCTTCGGCATCTGTGAAAACTAAATATTCTTCACGATCTGATAATACTACAGCCCCATCTCTATCATCAACTTCAATATTTTCAGTTGAGGTATCGATGTGGTTATCTTTACAGAATTTCAGAAATACTCTCAATTTTAATCCTTTATCCACTTCAGCCTCCTATTCAAAACATAAACATTGTGTCATTGGGAAACTTATCCTTACAAAATCTTTAAACCATACCATTGTAGACCTATCAGGAAATATCTTTATCTGATTTGTATTAACATTTCTGAACGATGTAAAATCTACGCTATCAAAAAATTTATCTGGCTTATAGCAAATGTTGTCTTCAGAGTTAAAAAATGCAACTTTAATAAAATTAGCGTCTATGAATCCATCTGGATAAGCGTATTTCTTTGTATCATAGATGTGAATTATATTGAATGTTTTATGTTTTGCCTCTTCATATGAAATTTCTTTATACTTGCTCATAACTTCGTCAACATATTGTTTTGCTTTCTTATTCATCTCATATCCTTTCATAATGCTTTGTTATTGTTAAATCATGCCCTTCTTTTTTATATGATTCAGCGTCTTTTATTACCTGATCTAAATCATGCCCGCCTTTTACTTTTGTTTCTGAACCATCAGGCCATAGTGTAAAACTTCTTCCATATACAAATATTTCACCTTTCATCGGGCCATCGTGATGTTTTATTACTACTTTTGTCATAACTTTCCCTCCTCTTAAAATTGATAATGCTTTTTCGATTATACTCATTTTTCACCATCTTCTTTAAATTCCTCTGGAATTCCTAAATCAAGACATATATCTTTATAGCCATTATCTCTTTGTTGCTCTGTGTCATAATATATGATAGTTTTTTCACCATTCTGTAAAATTATATTAATCATAAATGAGTTATCAGATTCTTTGATTATTGAGCATAAATCAAGTTCTTTTGATATTTTCATTATTTTATCTTTTCTGAAAATATAATCTTTTACTTTTATAAATTCACATGGGCTTGATACAATTGAAGTAAACATAGGATCTGGTGCAAACATACTACTTTCCCTCCTCAATTGAAACTCTATCAAGAGTATATGATAAATATATCTTTCTTCCACAAGTATTGCATTCATATTCTACCTTGGTATCTTCAAGATTATGCTCATATCTTATTTCCTCGACTTCATGCTCTTCAAAACACTTTTTAGCCTCGTCTAAGCCTTTCATTTTATGCGACATAATATATGAAAGTATTGGATCATTGCTCATAACTTCCTCCATTTTTATCTAACAAATTTAGATTTTAAAATATTTATTTGTGGCTTAAAATTAGTTCTCTTCACATCATCTCCAACTTTAATTTTTAACTCTCTTAATCTTACTTTTATCAACTCCTTTGCTTTAATATTATTGAAATTATTGTAAATATCCATTAACGCTTCTTTATTTGTACACACTTTAATTCTACTCGCCCATTGGGATTCCTCAAGGTTTAAGAATTCTTTATATGAACGAAATGTTCCGTTTAATACTGGCAAATTTTGTTTCCTAAACTTTTTAAATCTTTCCATTTACACACATCCAGAGTAATATTTATTTCTTATAAATTTTATTATTGTTTTCGCCCACCTTTTTTAAATCCCATCTCTATATCGATTTCGTTAAATGTTTTTAAATCAATATACAGCAACATAACTTTTATCTCAAGTTCATTCAAAAAGAACACACATCCTTGTTTTATGGGTGACTGGCAAGACTGCTCACCAGTCAGCGTCCTCGGAAAACGCCTTTACCCAAAATTAACTACATTAACATTTCTTTTGATATTCTCTCATATTCTTTATCTCTTTCAGATTCAGAATCAAATTCAAAACACTCAGAAGTAGCCCTAAGATATTCTACTTTTATTCTTTTGTTATCGCCATAATTTTCTTTTGGTTTTGATATTCTGAATATTTGGTATATATTAATTATTGAATCTCCTACTTTTAAGAAATACAAAACTCTACCATTTGATTCGACTTGTTCTTTTTTCTTTCTTCCCATTTTTACCACTCCTTATTCATACTTTATCCTTTAAATTAGGTTATCTAATTCTTTTTTCTGTTCGTCTTTTAATTCTTTTGGTTTAGGAATTTCTCTGTCTTGGATCGGCAACGGCTTCAAAATCCCTGATTTGATTCCAAGTTCCTGTAATGTTACAAGCTGACCTTTGACTGCGATTTCCATTTTTCTATTCTCAAAGTTCTTAAGAACATCATATGCTTCTTCGATTGTATCAAAGTTATATTTAACCGCTCTCATTGGAACAGCGGGAGGGATTTCAGTTCTTGGAACTTTAAGGTTATATGTTTTACTAACAGTTGAATCAAAGTGATATTTCATTTGTTTATTTGAAAGAGAAGTCTTTTCAACGTCAGTATCTTTGAGTTTGGCGTTTGGTTGATAATCAATTTTAAATTTAACATTCCAGTCTTCACATGTAACTTTGATACGGCAAAGTGGGATTAAAGCATCGAGGAATTTATTGAAGGTAATCGGCTTTCCCTCTTTTACCATATTTTCAGTAAAGCAAGCAGCGGCTTCAACATTTTCTTCATTAAAGGTTTTAATGCCGGCAGAAAGAAGTTTGCCTTTAATTGTGTTAATTGTGTCCTCGTGCAAGAATGTAACTGTAGCGATTACCGGATAGATTTTAAAGTTTTTGTTCATTATAACTCTCTCCTTTTTTACCCATATAGGGTTGCGTCAGAAATTACTGTCTGACTCAGTTATTTTTAATTAACGTATAAAAATAGTTCTGCTAACCATTTCTCGATTGCACAACAATTCGAATAACTATTTATTTTGTTATCTCCTTCAAAATTTTTATCGTCTACTTTAATAGATAATAATTTCCCACTTTCTGAAATGATATATTGAAATTTTACTTGAATATTTCTATTTGTATTAGGATATACAGATAAATAGTTTTCGGCTATTATCCTATTCCTTTTTTTAGACAAAACATATACTCCTATATCTTTGTGATCGGGCAAGATACATATATTTTTTGTTAAAATTACTTCAGAATATTCATTTAATTTGATATACTCGTTCATCTCTCCTCCTTTATATATTCTTCTATTGTCATAACATCTTTATCTGTTTTATATTTAATTGCGAAATATATATGACATAGCCCATTATTTGACCATAATATTTCTCTATTTATTCTTTCTATTTCTGCCAAAAATTCATTGCTATCATATATCTTCCTATCGTCAACTAATATAAAGACTTCCCTAAACATGTTGTTTCAATATATAATTGAGAATTAGGAAATTTATTATTAAGCCGATTTTTTATTATTTTTATTGCTGCAAGTTCTTCCATTTTTACCTCGCAATCCATAAGGAATATTGTCTAACATCAAAACTTCTATATTTCTTTTTGTTGCAACATTTACCGCTTCATCATACGAATTACACCTGAAAATATTCTTTATGACTTCTTTCGGATTGTTTAATTTCATTCTTTTGTCATCAGAGAATAAAACCTCCCCTTCTTCATTTAACATCTTCCTTGCTAAATTTGCATCCATTATGTTCCAATCAACAAATGTAGCAGTTTTACATTTAGGACTTAAGGCGATAAGCATTGCAGATTGATAGTGTTCTGGGTAGTTTTTCATTCCGTCAACAACCATATCGTCTGCAATAAGATTTACTTTTATCTCATCGGTTGCCTGTAATTTTACTTTGTAGTCCATCAGCATTGCGACAACTCGCCATTCTTTTACTTCAAAATTAAAAGATCCATCTTTCGATTTCATTTCACAGTCTACAATATAGTCTCCAGGATGTAACAATATTAAACAATGCTCTCCATTGACCGTCCTTGACTTAGATGCACAAACAAATGGCATTGGTTTCTTATTGTTGCTTGTTATAATTCTTGAGTATCCAGATGATAAATCTTCTAACGCTCCACCCATTTCCCATATAGCAGGATATCCTCGTTGAGTACAAGAGATTTCTATAACTTTTTCTGTTTCCATTTTATTTAGTCCTTTCGTATTTCATATTCTCTAATTCATCCCATGTTTCAGGAATGTTTGATTCTATTTCAAATGCGACATCTGCTTGTTCTTTACTATCATTGTCGAAGTAAACTACAACCTCAAAATATGGCCCAAAATCATGTTGAAATTGTTTTACCCAAAAATACACTCCAGAATCTTTAAGGTATTCAAAGTAATTATCTAACCCATCCCTAAACCTCTGGCACTCTTCTCTCATTTCATTTAAATATGGAATGTCTTTATCAACTTGTACGCATGGCTCGTTTATTGGACAATTTCCAATACATATAAAATCTTTCATTAGTGCCTCCTTAATATTTCAATGAATACTCTTGCCATTAAATAAAATCCTAATGCACAAAACATAACTTCAGGAAAGCTTATAAAAAGCATTATAACAAGAGTTATTGCAATAAAAGCCCCTAAAATAATCAACTCTCTTATAAACTTAGGAAGCGTCGCGTCATTTAAAAGGTTATTTAGTCCTTCTTTAATTTCTTTTATCATCAATTGCCTCCAATTTATTAACTTTTGGTTGAATACATTCTTTTACGAATTTGTGTTTAGTTGACCCGTCTTCGAGCCGTTCTATCTTAACTTCATTCATTGCACCGTCTTTGTATTTGCAATTAAAAACATTTGCAAATACCTTATCGACAAACATTTCGTTTATCTTTCCCATAATCATATTTAAGCCCAAATCAACAATATCGTCTATTGTGAAGTTTGGATTTGACTCTCGAATTAAAAATATCTTGTTCTCGTTTATATTTACTTCTACTCTCATCTTGTCCTCCATTTTTATCCATAAGGATATAGCATAAAAATCGTTTCTATGGCATTTAAGCATAGGTTGATATAACTTTAGTATATTTAGCCATTTTCTTTTTTACTCGCTCTTAAATTGAATGTTTCACATGAAAGATGGCTAACTTTAAAGCAGTAATTCTTTTCGTCATAAATTATCGGCCTTATTTTGTTAAGTGGTATTTCTGAAAATATTCCATATTTTTGTTTATCAGCGTTCTTTTTTGTAAGAGCGTAGCAATTCATTGAGCATCCCATTGGAACATCATGACCAGACGATACAATTTTAAGCAATTTATTTTTGTCTGTTGCATATATTCTCGTTGATTCAAAGTGATTTCCGTCAATGATAATTCTTTTTAATTTGTCTAAGCTATCTGCTATTGCTGTTCCACTTCTACCACGCCAGTCAGAATTTGATGCTTCGATGACAATTATAAATCCTTTCTTAAATATATTTTCAAAAAGTGAATCTAATTCAAAGGAAAATGAGCATTCATCTCCATCTTCTAAATAATTATCAGAATCTAAAATTTTTTTCATAAGATTAATTCCTCCATTTTTAATGCTCCATAGGTTTGTAAAGATGTCGTTCAATTGTATCGAAACTTGAATAATATATCGTTTCAGCTGTTTCAAATTTATTCCAGTCTTCATTTAGGAATGCAAGATTAAGTTCGGGAGTGATTTTAACTCTTATTGGATAATTATCTTTCTCATGTTTGAGATAGAAATATTTATTTTTCTTCTCGACATAATTAAGCCGATTCTCAAATAAATGAGGACGTTCAATTACTTTCGTCATAACAACCTCCCTTGAATAATTTCCAATGCTTTCTTTAATTGCAATGACATAGGCCGGCTATCTTTCCACCCAATAAGATAAGATACGCCTGAATCATCCTCTTTAAACATATAAATATTAAATCCTGATATATCTTCACATTCTTTTATACTTGTTCCAAATTCATTAAGAACCCTTTCTATATCAGCATCATTTTGATATATTTTCATATTTCCTCCAATTCGGACATTAAAACAAGATATCCAAGTCCATTTATATGCCCGTACAAAATGCATTGATCATCCATAGATTCTAATGTTATCTCTTTTGCTTTATCTCGGTCTGTTTCTCTTTCAATGTAATTTAATATTCTTGTGGCAAATAACATGGCAGCGATATTCCCATTATGTGCTGAAGCGAACGCACTTTCATCACTAACATTAAGCCAACGGTCTTCTATTCTTATTGCTTGTCCATTAAGTCCTCGGTAATTATCATAGAAATTTACTTTATAATCGGTATTTTTCTTAAATTCTTTTATCATTCTTGTGCCGTCCTTTTTTATTCGTCCGAATCTGCCGGACATCTGAATCGTTTCGGAGCTTGTAAATTCGGTCATATTACGCCGCCTTTTGTTCAAGCAAGTTCCTTGGGATCATTACGCAATCTGGAGTTGCATAAATTCTCAGGCCTAAGTCTTTTCCGCAGAATATTACATGCTCAACGAGGATCTGGTTCTTATTTGCAATCCAATGAGGATCTTCCTTATGTTGGTTTATTGGATGCGAGTTCTGAAATGACTCCGAGGTTGCATGAATGTCTGCGCTTTCTCCAAGTATTTTAAATGAGCTTCGTGAACCGCCAGACCAATATGAAATAATAGAATGTTTCTCGCCGGCCTCTGTAAATCTAATATATATTGTTCTGCCTTTATAGTTTGGGAATGATTTATTTATGATAAATTCTGAATCTTTACGACTTAATTTTATCTTTTCCATCTTTATCTGTCCTTTCAAATTCTTCCTTTAATTTTTTGTATAACTTTTCTTTAAAACTTCTTGGGAAAGGGATGCCTTCTATATAAATGTCATCGGCTTTTATTTTGATTATATAATCTGCCATATTAGATAGAGTTATTTTTGCAAATGTCGGATCGTTACCGTCAATATTTACTTGAACACTCGATACAATGCTTGATATATCAACTCCATCAACGATCACTTTCTTTCTAAAAAATGGGCCAGTATTGTCAAGTTCTTGTATTATTTCAACATTCATAGCTATTCTCCTTTGCATATATCTTCAAGTTGTTTTAAGATATCATGAGCGTCTATAAAACAACGATTGTTTTCATCAAACGTTTCGCCGTTCATTACGTCCTCATCGTCAAAATGAGCGTAATCGCATCCGAATACTTTATTTTTGCCATCCATTTTGAAGTATGTTGCACAGCCATGAAAATATATCAGATTAAAGTCATCATAATTATCTGGAAGCTTATCAAACCCTGAGAAAGATGGCTTAAACCTTATATAAAGATTCCATATATTACTTTTGTGGCCAAGGATTTTTTCTACTTCTTCTCTTTTTTCGTGATTATCTGGATTCCAATGCTTTACAATTACATCGAAATTTTTTCTATTTACAACAAATGTCTCAACTGGGCATTTCATTTTAAAAAAATTGTCTATTTTGTTTTTAAATCTGTTTTTCATAATTCCTCCGCTTAAAGTCCGAAGACTATGCATATTTTTCTTTATATTGGTTATAAAAGTATTCCGGCCCATATTGTATTTCTGACTCATTACAGATATAAATCAATCCGGGAGTTGTTTTAATGCTTTCTTGCCATATAAATTCAACCATTCCATTATCATTAATGACAGGGATATAATTAAAATTTCTCATCTAAACCACTCCTTTATTTATCCTTTATTTTGTGGAAATTTTACAGAAATATCGTAGTAATAATCTGATACCTCATTATCTTTTAGGTATGATGGGAATATATAAAAACTATTTCTAATGCTTCGTATTATTGGATTATTGAAATTTATTTGTTGTATTTTAAACTCGTCATATTTATCATTTGGAATGACAAATTTAAACCATTTTGTCTCTTTTGTTTTTGAAAACCATGCAAGACATTCTATGACCATAAAACCATCATATTGTTCAAAATTAGAATTACAATATATCTTTCTTAATTTTGTCATTGTTCCTCCCACTTATTTAAACTTAAACAATCAATCCATATACGAACAAAATGGCCTTCATCGTTACTATAATTGAATGCGCTGCCATTGTGTGTTAATCTATAAGATATCCTGCGGTCTATACATTCAGAATAGAATAAAGCAATAGCGTCACTTTTAGTAAGACATGGAGCGGTCTTTTTATTATCCCCATCTATACAATTGACCACATAGATACGCTTGTTGTCAAATTTATCAGACGTATCAAATAAATAATCTGCAATGGTCTGTCCATATTCTGAACATGCCCATTTATCAAAATCATCAAGCGATATAGATGCCTGTCTAATAAGATCGTCGCTATCTCCAATAAAATTATATATAATTTGATAAACATTTATCTCTAATTCGCTTTTTAATACAGTTTCTGGTTTAGTTATAATTTTAATTGTATCATTGCCTTCAATTTCAATACTTGTGCTTTTGTACTTTTTGCAAGTAGATGTAATAGATTTTCCAAGAAAACTTTTAACTTTTATTTTTTTTATTGTATAAAGCCCCATATTCACCTCCAATTTATAGTCTTCCGACTTTAAACCAAAATATTCTCTATCTTATATTGATATAAATGTGTTTGAACATGCTCTCCAATCTCTTTAATTCCCATTGACTCACCACAAATATTGCAACGAATTAGCGTATTATTCTTATAATGTTTTCTTGCTCTCTGCATGATTGCCGTACACGTTCCAGAACATGGCTGGCATCGGTCAGGAGATGGCTTCCTTGTGGTTTCATATTCTTCGCCACAAACGGTGCAGATAAGCTTGTATAGAGTCTTATTTGATTTACCGATTGGTCTTCCGGGTTTATGGAATATCCAATCAGAATTATTATTTCTTATCATGGACTCTCCTTAAAGACAGATATAAAACTCTTCCGTATCTGTCCATTTCTGTGGAAGGTTCTTTGAAATAATTGTAGCACATTGAATCTGGATTTCGTCCGTTTCGTCATAAATGACAACAACATTTAAAAACGGCTGTGTATCGTTTCCAAAGCATCTGACCTCAAGTTTTACTTTATTATTTTCTTTTAGCATATCTGAAAATCGTTTTTCCAGGAGGCCAAGATATCGATATGCTTGTTCGTTCATAGCAGGAATGTAATCTAATGTTGGGCCTATAGGTTCAATAGATTCTTCATTTTCAGGGCATAGTCCTAATTCAATATATTTCATTATCATATTTCCTCCTGATACTCTTGTTCAATGAACGTATTTAAGTCAATGTCTGTTAGATCGTTTTCGTAAGCTTGTTCTATACCAACTTCAATTATCTCGTCGTAGTCAGATTCCTCAATATCGTCAGGCTCTACCTCATTTGAGCGAGGATATCTAAATGAGATGGTTAATATTGGTTTAATTGGGTGGATGGTATAAGTTGAATGGCTTGATTCGTCAAAGTTGATGGAAGCATCATCGAAGATGTTTATATTTAGGTGAGTATATGGGTAGTCGTAGCAAACGATACGATCGTATGCTTTAAGTAGTTGTTTTATTTTATCAATAATTTTCATACGTCCTCCTATTTCGTTATCTCAAATGCTCTCGTAAATGAGATATTTATTTGTCCAACTTGAAAGCCAGTCTGAGTGCGACAAACCGCCATGCGATATCTCTCAGCAAGTTTTGTAGCTATTCTGTCCTCCAAGCTTGTAAGGATAGAGATTATAGAGCAATCCTCATGCTCTTCTATATTCATAACCATTTTATTTTCCTCCAATTATTTAGTCAAATCTTTTAATAAATCTTCCAATTTGTTAAGTGTTATGCGAAGAATGTTTATCGCTGCATTATGTCTTTTGGAAACCTCTTCAAGCTCCTTGTCTCGTCTTTTATTTGCCATCTCAACATCTTTAGAAATGGAAGCGATTGCCTTTTTGGTGTTATTAATTTCAGTTACTCTTTTGTACATATCGTCAATTGTTGGCATGCCGCCAAATGTAAATATTGATGCAATTTGTTGTTTGCCGTCTACATCTTTAATTGATGGATGATCAAGATAAACGGCATTTATTTTATCAAAATCGGCATCTGAAAAAGTTTCAGGGTCTAATGTTGCCAATTTACAAAATTCTTCTTTATTCATAATTATTACCTCCCTAAAATTATCGTCTTAAAAGCGATTAAAATAAGAATAAATATTACTGATCCAACAAATATAACAAAAAACGACATAATCAATTCTTCAAACGAATCAGCTATGGAATTTAATATTTGTTTAATTTTCATGATTCATCACTTCCGTTCTTTCCAAATAGTTAAGGCGTTCAACGATATACTTATGAAGTGGCTTTCCCACGGCAATGACTTTTTCTCTTGAAACAAGAATCGGCCTGAAGTAACATTTACTTACTTCTTGTTGTGCCATCTTCTCATGTCCATCATTAAATTTTTTGACGATAGACCTTACAATCCTTGTTTTTTCATCAAAATAAATGATGAAATGTATTTGGTTCAATGAAAGATTTACCCTTGAAGCGTGGTCGTAGAATTTTAACAATTCTTCCATAACTGAAAAGTTATAATTATATTGGTTTGTATTTATCCAGCCGGCCTGATTTAAAACGATAGTTCTCATAATAATTTCCTCCTAAAATAAAAACGGCCCTGAAAAATATCAGAGCCGTCTAATAATAAAAATTAATCATCCCACCGGTCTTGCTTTATCCGCTTACCGGTTCTTTCTGCTTTCCATGTGTCGAGTTTTCCAGAGCAGAGGAGGATTCTTATTACTTGGTTATCATAAGTTAAAGTAAACCCGCATTTTACGGGGTTCTTGCCATCTCTCTGCCACTCAGCGAGAGAGATTTTTATTTCCTCCTTTATATATTCGTTAAATTTTTTATCATCAATTTCACTCTCCAAGATGAAACTGAATATATATTCTGGTTTGAAGCGTTCAGCTTCTTTATATGCGAGTGATTCAGCCGTGTCGGGAGGGAAACACTTAAAATCCCAACCGAAGAAGAAACAGCAGGTTTCCGTTTTTTCAGTTGACCATTCCGATCCGTTAGGAGCCAGCCAAACTCCTGGAAGACCTTTTAATTCTTGGATAAAGTCTTCTTTATATGTTTCTGAGAATCTCATTTTTTACCTCCGTTTTAAGTCCAATGGACTAAATTAAAAAGACGGTCTATCGCATTTCTTTGATATCCGTCTGGCAACCTATAAGACTTCAATTCTATCAGATTTCAGGTTGCAAGTAAATCTGATAATGTCGCTTGCGTTGATTAATCCCATATCGTGATGCGACATTACACGTTCAGGGATTCCAGATGTTTTAATTTTAAGGATTATTCGGCTTCTGGATTTACCGACATATCCTTCTGCGTCTTTAAGGTTCACGAAGGTATAGATGTAAGGCACAGGACAACCATCTACACCCGTCCGCGCTTTAAGTCCGTCTGACAAGATAGACTTAAGATTCTTCTTGTCAGTAACGTGATAGACGAAAGCTGGAACGTCTATCAAAAGGTTATTTGTCATAATCCCTCCTTAGAATTCTGACAGTCCAAGACAGCCAACAATTTTACCTTCATTGTCAACGACAGCGGAGCCTGCACCAAGGACGCGAATGCCAGTCTTAGCAGTGAAGCCTTGCGCCGCAAGTGATGTTCCAACGATAGCGGAAACGATTATAACATCGCCGGAAACAAGATCGTCAGGGATTCCAGAAACTTCACCGAATGATTTTTTAACTACAGGAATATCACAAAGAGAATCTGCCGGAGCATTAGTAACGGTACAACGAGCAACGCCGTCAGAGTATAAGGTTTTAGAAGGTTTTCGGTCTTCGGCTACAAATTTGCCAGTAAATCTGCCGCCAACGTATTCATCGGAAAGGGAACCGACAAAAATATTCAATTCGTGTGGTGTTAAATTTCTTATATTCATTGTATCTCCTTATAGTTTTAAGACATCTCGGTCTTTAAATTTGGGAATAAAAAACAGCCACCGCATTTTCGTTGGTGACTGTTCTAAATTACTGTTCGCAAGGCAGTAATGGTTGCGGCTCCATGTCTGAAGCAACCGCCATTGCGAGAACCTGCTTTTCACAGGTTTCTCTTAGGCTGCATAATTCGCAGTTTCCGTCTTTATTAATCATAACGCACCTCCTAATTTTATTGGTCTTAAAATAAAAAACCACACCCCGCATTTCTTTGAAGTGTGGTCAAATTCGCAACGCGTCTTTCATCGTTACTGCCGTTCCACCTGGGCGACAAGGGAATAAATCCGCACACATAGTTTGTTGTCAAATTGTGTGTTTCAATGGCCTTGTCGGTGTGCGCCGTGTTTCAGGGGCGCATGTTGAGCTTATACTCATTGCGGAGCCAACGGTTAAGCCCCGGCAAGTTTTAAAGGTTATCTTGCAAACTTTACGCTCGTGGACTAAAAACATAAATTCTCTTGCAAGAATTTAGTTTTTGCGACAACTCTCGTTGTCTTTGAGTTTTATCGAGTAACAGGTCACAGCCATATCCTCGAAGGGCATTGCGAATTAACATACAGCCCCTAATTCTGTATGCCAGCGGTCTAAAACGGCGCGAACCTTCGTTCGGGCAATAACCCGTTCCAGACAAAAACTAATAAGACAGAAAATCTTTGAAGTGATTATCAAACTTCTAAACAAGTTTAATTAACCGTCTTATCGTGATAATTCTACACGCTCAAATCGTTATCTTATTGTCATAAGAAGGTCTGCCGCCTATCACAGCATCAGCCCCGATTTTATCGCCTTACCACATTTTTGTGGATTTCCCAAATAGACTATATTCCAAATGTTACCATTTAGACCGTCTGAGTTATATCGGGGTCTTCATCATTACCCGACAGACCAGGAAATCTTGTTTCCTCAATCCTCAGACCTTTTCAGTCTATACTGTCCCGCTATTCTTTCTATGCCGTCCCATGCTGCAAAGCATGGTTAGTTAGTGGCTTGCGACTTCGGGTGATTAACCCGTAACGCGTTCGCGGTAACAGCCAGGTTCATTTTTACTTGAACCTGTTCGCCGTCCAACTTAAATTTGATAAACAGTGAAAATTTAGGACTGATAAATCATTCCGTCAATTTTCGCTACTCTTCGAGCAGTGCCGTTCCAATACACCGGTCTAACATAAACATGCTGCGCTTATTGCTCGCCTTGCACATTTACGCCTGTAAATTTAAGCCGCCTTCGACTTGCTTTTTAGACAATGACAAATTATCCCCGCCCTTAAAAGGTTTTACGCTTTTTGAGCTTGTCTAAAAAACTTATTAATTGCTTATCTATTTTATTTTTTTCATCATCTAAATAAGGTATAAAGTAATTACAATAAATGTAATTAATATACCAGACAATCATAATCGCTACATTATAATTGAATGTGTCAATTTTTGATGATGCCGTTTTTTCGTGGTATGCAAAAAATGTAAGCTGCAAAAACGGTATAAAAATCGATATAAATATATAATCCGTTCGTCATAATTGTTACTTAAATTGATGCTTGACACACAATTACTTGGATGTATGGGCATCAATCGAAGTGTACCGACTGTAACATTACAGGCGTTTCAAACTTACGATTACTTAGAAGATATAAAGCTGTTAAAGAGCAAGTGATAAAAAGCACGGTAAAAACCTTAAAGGTTCGAACCATATTTCAGGTTCGCCGTGCTGCGAAGATGCGTTATTATTTAATTATTTCAAGTAACTCATTATAAGTTTTTATGATTTTAACTTCTGATTTTGATAGGATCTCTTCGGCAGTAATAAATGAAGTAACATTTATAAAATCAGGTAACTTAAAATCATTATTTACTGTTAATATTACCGAAGTTTTTAAAATACCTTTATTAAAACGAGAATCAATAAAGTCAATTAACTCTTGTTTTTTTACTTCAAAAAATGATTTTTTAGTGCTATCATTAAAAATGTTAATTAATCTTGTAAGCGTTTTAAAACCTACCTTTGGATTTACTGTCAAGTCAATGTCTGAAGTAATTTGAGACAATAAATTTTTGAATAGTATTTTTAAGGATTTCAAGTTTGAATGGTTATTAATAAAGTGCAATTTCGAATATAACTCAAAGTTTTCATCAATTTGTAATATTGCAGGCATTACTTCTGGTAATAAACTTTCATTTTTTTTCATTCTAATTTCATTAATAGAGTTAATAAGTGAGCTAAAAATTTTAATTTCATTATTTCCGTTAAAAATCCTTAAAAATGTTACTTTAATTTTTTTCATAATAATCTTTCCTTTTAATCAAGTGAAGTTTCATTCTTTATTATTCACTTGATTTTTTTTTATTTATCGGCGGTAATTTTTCAACCGCCGATTTACTGTGGATTATTTTTTTACATATTCACGATAAACTTGTTTTTTGTCGTCTTGCGTACCTGTTAATATATAGATTATTTTTACTTCGTCCTTAAAATCCTCTAATTTTAATATTCTAAATGAATTATGTCCGACAAGGTTATAGATTTTTTCACCGTACTTTGACTTGTTTTTTTGAGTAATATTCATTTTAATACCGCCTTATTTTTTATTTTTTTGTCGCTGCGAAGTGTTTATTTTTTAAGCAGTGATTTTTTTGATTTTTAAAATTTAATGTTTAATTTTTAAACACCCACCCGACCCCCCGACCCATTGACCCCCGCCACACTTATAACCATAACTCACAAAAACTAAAAATCAATACTTTTTAAAAAATAATTAAAATAATTCTTTTTTTCGCCGAAAGCACTAATAACCACGCTACTTTTACGAAAAAAATAATTTTGCTATATTAGTGAAAATTAATATTGATTTTACAGGTGAATTTGAATTCATTTGGGCAAATTCGGCAATTCTGTAGGGCTTTGGGGAAATCGCATACAGGGGGATATTGGGAATAGGAGAGAGAGAACCGAGAGTGAGGGGGATAGACTGCTTATTTTCACGAGCCACTCATATTTAGACACTCGTTCAAATCAAGCTAAATTCACGAGCTACCAGTATTTGAGTGAAAAGATTGCTTGACGGTTCAAATTCACGAGCACAAAAATATCTATATTAAATAAAATTTGTAACTATATGTAACCATTGAAGCATAGGGGGTATCTGCCTAATAGGCGATTTTGACTTATGTTTTCTCCAAAGGTCGAGGTCAAAAATCCCACCAACCCTAAATGTAGATATAATATATTATTTTACAAAAGATTATTTAATATATAATTGTATAAAAATTAAGCACAACGAAATAGCGAATCGGATTTCACAGGAGAAAGTTCAAAGGAGAGAAGCCCTTGATTGATGTGAAACCCGAAACGCATTATAAAATGTATGAAGTTGTATAAATGAATAAAAATGAAATAAAAAATATAATATTAAATGTATAATAAAAAAATGATAAATAAAAATAACGAATTAAATGTTAGAAGCCATACTGATAGGAGGTGTGCTTCTCCGTAGTATATTTATCCATATCTTTTTTGTGACGTAAAGGAACAGGTTTGTTGTTTTGGAATTTGTATTCCATGTATTTCCAATGGTCAACGAGAATGCAAGGACATTTCATTCTACCGTTTTCTTTTGTAAGGCATTTCTTTGTAATATCTTTGGAATATTCGTCTTTATCTGAAATAGCGGATTCTATCAAGGCTTGTCCAGCTCTTTCGTAAACAAATCTGCCTTCGGATATCAACATCGCCTGGACAAGTTTCCAATGTGAGTAATTAAATCCTCTCTTAATTTCTTTGCCATTTCTTCCAATCTGTTTAAATGCTTTAAACATCTGTAAGCGGAAGATTCCATATACTTTGATCTTTCCAAGGACAAAGGCTTTCATTTCATCTATCTGTCTAACGTCATTTCTCATTTTATCTGAAAGTCCTTGGTTGAAAGGAAATATGGAGTCAGCAACATCTTGTCCAAAGACAGTATAGATATAGACGTATGTTAAGCCTGATCTTCTTGCATGAAGTTTATCAAGTGTTTGTAATCTTGATTCTATAAATGAAAGAAGGGTATAATCGTAGGAAGGAACACAAAGCAGTGAGGTTTCTTTAATGTCGAAGGACTTTGCTTCTTTCTCCATTTTCTGTTGTTTCTTCTCAGAGGTAAAGGATTTCATTCTGTCTCTGAATTCTTGAGATTTAACATCCTCGGCCTTTGTTCTTGTAATAAAGCCAGCAAGTAAAAGGAAGTACAGAAGTGTGCCGGCTTTCGATTTACGGCCTCCGGTATATTTACTGACTTCGGAATGGGAAAGCATTGCAAAGGAAAGTCCTGTATTCTTATCGGTAAGTTCAGGATGTTTTACGGAGTCTTTCATTCTGTGGAGCAAAGCGATAAGGTTCGAGAAGACTCTTGAAGTCGAACGGCATTCTACAAAATGAGCAAGAAACGGAAATGCTTCTTTTTTTGTAAGGTTCCATTCGTCATTTATCATATCTGTAAGGATATCTATAGATGACTGGATTCTTTCTTCTTCCTTGATTCTCCAGTCCATTACTTCTGTTTTGTATTCTGCACTCTTTATCATCTATCTCTAACTCCTTTTCCATCTGAACTCTACTCTATTTAATTATACTATATCTAAAATAATCTGTCAACAATATAATTAAATATTTTTTGTCTGCAAGCCTCCGCCATTCACAACGATTCTACCGTTTTACGGTAAAGAAACCTAAAAGAAAAAACGACAGAATCGCCACACCTCCGGCCACAGTTTTTATCGATGCTCGCAATAATATTTCCCTTATTGTATTTGCTCGTACTTTTTCAGGCCGCTCTTTCGTTCGGAATGTGGAATTTTCCTCACTCAGAGTTACTCACTTTTACCTTGTTAAAAATGCTATATAAAAGTTCGATTGCCCAACCCGGCATATAAGGTTATAAGATATACCGCACTGCACTCATCGCCCTCGACCGAAAAACGCAAAATCGTTCGCAGTCTTGAAGTATCACCTTGCCGTAAATAATCTTTTCTCGACCGAAAAATAAAAACAGTCTCTAAATTCTCTGACCGGAAAATGGGAATGTCTTCGACCGGAAATAAGAAAAAGAAAGAAGTATTCCTGACCGGAAAACGACAATTTATTATTCCAAAGGTTCGACCGAAAAATGATAAAACCTTTATTAATTCTGTATTCTTCTCGACCGAAAAAACGTTTCTTATTTCTAAATGAATGAAATTGTGAACTACATAATATGTGAATAAGATTTTATAAATAAATGTAACTTATAGCAAATGATAAAATTAATTCTTGGAGGTCTTGACATATTTTTTATAATATTGTATTATTTGAAGGTCGATGAGTTGCTGTATAAAAATTAAGCAGAGATGTAGTAGATGATAAAAAATGAAATGAAAAACATATTTGATAGAAGTAGAAGGTTTATTCCGTTAAGGGAGATTCTCACCAAGAAGGAGATAGATGATCGTATCTTGTTGGCAAGAACTCTTGCAATATATGACACATATCATATAAAGAAGAAGAATATAAAGGAAGCCGTTTATGTGTTCTTTTCTTCTAAAAGGCGGGGGAACCTTGGAATAATTTCATATCAAACTTGTAGTGGAAAGATGTCAGGGAAAGAAATGTATCAGGCTACGAAGAAAATGGTGTTAGGATTAATTAATGGGAAAGTCTATCGGAAATTAGTAAAATCAAATTGGTTTCCAATTATATATTGTGGAAAGTGAAGGACTAATCAATAATTTAAAAACATAGGTAAATATATATAAAGGTGGACATTTATCCTTTATATATAGACTATTGATGGGGTCTCAAGTCTAAGTGAATGCAATATAGTGAAAACTAAATTGCATGATGAACTACGATTGTAGAAATAGTTTAAGACATACCTTCGGATGTATCCATCAGTCTGAAGCTCTATGAATATTGAGGATGACCGACTACTAATGTCCTGTGGTCAAACACCAAAAATATATACGCTATCTACTGTCATTGGCAAGAAGGAAAATTCCCGTAAGGAGGTTGATCAGAAATGATCGAATACTGTTATGTACAAGATATAAAAGGTAAAAAACTTAGTCCGACAAAAGTAGGTAAGGCATGGTATTTAATCAGAAAAAATAGGGCCATATTAATTTCTAAATATCCTATGGTTATCCAATTAAATAAAGATGTTGATGATACTTCAAAAGACGCCTCAGAGTTCATTGTAGGAATTGATGATGGGTCTAAACATGTTGGAATCGCCATTGTTCAAAAATGTAAAAGAAGGAATAAGGTTATTTTTAAAGGAGTAATAGAACTTAGACAAGATGTTAATCATCTTATGACTGCTCGCCGTGGATATCGTAGATATCATCGAAATCATAAAAGATATCGTCCACAAAGATTTAACAATAGGGCGTCTTCAAAACGCAAAGAACGAATTGCTCCAAGTATTAAACAGAAAAAAGATTCCATATTAAGAGTCGTTAACAGATTAAATAAATATGTTAATATAACAGAATATCACTTAGAGGATGTTGCTATAGATATAAGGGCGTTGCAAGACGGAAAGAGACTTTATAGATGGCAATATCAAAAATCTAATAGATTAGATGAAAATATAAGAAAAGCAGCCATAATACGCGACAAAGCTAAATGCATGGAGTGCGGAAAATCAAATTGTATATTAGAGGTGCATCATATTGTTCCCCGTAGATTAAAAGGTTCTAATGACATAAAAAATCTCATAACTTTATGCAGAAATTGTCACGATAAAACAGAAGGATATGAAGAGAAGTTTGTTGATAAGTATCAAAAAATGATTAATGGGAAAAACATAAGATTTGATTATGCTCAACATGTAATGCAAGGGAAAGCATATTTAAGGCAAGAATTAAGAAAACTAAGCACTCTTATACTAACGACTGGTGGAGATACGGCAAATAAAAGAGTAGATTTAAATATTGACAAATCTCATTCTAATGACGCGATGGTTATAACTGATTTATCTGTAGACGGTAATGATTGCAACATAAAAGATTGGATAATTAAACCTATAAGAAGACAAAGTAAGGCAAAAAATGATAATGTATTAGGAATAAAACATAGAGATTTGGTTTCTTATACATTTAAAAATGGGGAAAAGCACGTTGGTTATGTGACGGCATTATATCCAGAATTAAATGCCTTAAATTTTCAATCAAAAACAAAGCATTGTAAAAAAATAAATGCTAAAAAATGTAATTTACTTTGGAAATATAATAAAATTTATTGGTTGTAATATATATAAACATGTGTTAGTATGTATTTTTGACCAAACATTAAAAAGGAGACGGTGAAGTATGGGGTACACAAGAAAAGAACTTCCAAGGGATGATAATGGAAGAATAATATTTAAAGGTCATAAGACAAGACCAACAAAACTTGATAACAATGTGGATTACTTTAAGAGTGAAATATCTTCTATATATAAGGAGATCTCTAATGAAGTCCTTGATGTTGATGTAAGTATAATAAGCAAGATAATAAAGTGCTATCAGGATAAAGTTGCTGAAAGAATTAAAGCAGGATTTAGTGTTGAGATGGGAAGCCTTGGCATTGCATGGGTTTATCATAAACCAGGCGGAAGAAAATCAAGAGCATGGGGCTTCGACAGCATTTCCTTTCCTAAAAGAGTTTTAAGGTTTAACTACAGGGCAAAAATACAAACTCACATGGATAAGATTAATGTTGATTTGAAATGGGAAGCAAAAGGGATTACCCCTGAAGAAAGATTAGAGAGAAAACAAAAATTTATTGAATCAAGAGTTCAGTTAAAAAAAGATAAAGAAGCACAAATACTTAACAAACAAAAATAGCAGGAGGCCATCATGGGAGTGTTAGATGATCGCTTGAAGAAGGCTCAAGAAAAAGCATCAAAAGAAATATCAGAGAAACCCTATTTAAATATAGATGATTTTATTGCAAGAGCAAAGTTTCCTCCAAATTGTGCTTTTAATTTTGCAGATACTTTTAAGGATGTATGCACATGGTATCGAAATATTAAACAAGTTCAATGTGAAGATATTCCTTTGTGGGTTATGGTCAGAGATACTTTAATTGATTGCTTTTCAAAGTTCGGACATAGTGAACCGGCTTTCTTTGGATATGTTAAAAAGAAAATAGGATATAACAAGAACGATAAACAGGAAGATTATCATAACACTCTCAAGGCCATCTCTAATGGGCCAGGAATGGTAGGAAGACTTGCTTTAAAAGAAGCAAAGAATCCAAGTGATCGGACAATTGAATTTGCAAAGAATAAGTTGGCAAAACAATTTGCTGAAATGGGAACTCCTGACGCTGAAGCCATTAAGACTCTCAAAAGAACTGATAAGAAGACAAAAGAAGAAGATGACTTCTTAAAGAAAAGAAAAGAAATCTATATGAGGGATTTCAACCTTAATGATTCTTCTGATGCTACGGTTCTTGAGCAGATCCTTAATGATGAATTGGTTGTCAGAAGATTTAACGTATATTTGGAAGCAAATGATAATAAGTTCATTGCAGGGGCAAAGACAGAGGTTTTAGACAGGCTTTATAAAGCATTTGATGTTCTTGGAATTTCCAGAGGGAAAAGGAAAGATGCAGAAGAAAGTGCGAAAGATACTTTTGCTGATGCTGCTGAAACATACGATATGCTTAATCGGAAAAGCGGAGAGGATTTATCCTTGTTATTCCTTCTTGAAGAAATGGAAATGTGTTTGGATAAATACGATCGGGGAGAAATGGGAATCGATGAAGAAACCGGGAAGGCTTTATTGATAGAACGATTTTCTCAAAATGGATATTTCTCCGTTGAGGAGATAAAGAATTTCTTTAATAAATATAAACATTTAATAAAGGAGTTGAATGATAAATGTGCGAGGATAAACTTATAGAGAAGTTTGCCGAACAATCTCATAAAAGTTGGTCAAGATGGATGAAGCATTTATTTGATCAGGGCTTTATGGATTTTGATAGAGGCTTTGTAATAAATTCTTCTTCTGTTGAAAAGTGGATCGTTAAAATGAATCTCCCATATGAAATGTTATCCGAACAGGAAAAAGAATCAGATAGATTTGAAGCAGAAAATATATCGAAATACTTAAAAAAGAAGGGTTGTTGAAAGATGATAGATAACTTATTGAATAAAGGATATATTGAATCAAGAATTAATGAGTTGTTTGATTTATCTTTTAACTTCACATACAATAATGCAGATAGAGAAGAGCTTAGATCAGAAATGATATTGACAAGAAGTAAATTTAATCTTGATGATAAAGTTTCTTTTGTCCAGGATTTCTTTAATTGTGGAATTTTGGAAATATTAGAAAAGGTAAATTGCCACCAGGATTTTGTTGACAGAACGGTTGAGGATTTAGGAAATATATTGTGGTTTATCTGTTCTTTGGATATTGATAAATTTAAGGAATACCAAGGGAAGAGCGAGGGAAGTGTGCAATGATTGATGATAAATATTTGATTTTCTCCGTTGATTTTGAGATGAGAAGAAGACTTGTAATAACTTTTAATATGACGTGTGATTTTATAAAAGACTATTTAAATAAAGAAAATATATCTCAGATAATAGATAAAGGAAGATCATATTGTGATGATGAACGTAAGGCAAGGTTCTTGGAATACTGTCATTGTCTTCCGATTCATGATATAATTATAGCATCTAAAACAAGAATAGAAATAGAGGAATTATTCAAAAGATCAAATTTCTATTATTCTATTATTGAATTGACACCGGAGAAGCTTAGACTTTATATTGATGACAGGAAAGAAAAGAAATTAATATTTGGATAGTGAATTATGGCGTTATTATCTTTCTATAGAAATAAGAATGTAAAAGTAGACTGGGAAACAAGAAAAAAATACCTTAAAGCGATATGGTGGTTTAGGCGCAGAGAGGGCATTGTTTATTTTGTCAGGGAAATGCTTGGAATAAGGTTGGCCTGTCACCAGAGGCTTTGTATTCGTGGTGTATGGACTCATCCTAATGCTGGAATGATACTTTCTCGCGGTATGGCAAAGACCACAATGGAAGCAATAATTCATGTTTCAAGGACAATGCTTTATCATTCATATAGGATTCAGTCTGTAGCCGGGGGTTCATTTAAGCAGACCAAACAAGTAATGCAATATTCTGAACAGATAATTAAAGGCTCTCTTGTTGGACAGGAAAGAAAAGAATATGCAAAGAAATGTTTGCCACGGCATGATAAGATTGTAATAAAGTCATCTAATTCTGATTGGGATATAAATATAGGACAATCAACAATTAAGGGATTAGCTATAAATGGTGATAATAGAGGTTTTCGCGCTAATACTTTAACAGTCGGTGAAGGAAACGATGTACCAGCAGAAATAATGAGCGCAATCTTTAAACCATTTATGGCAGTCCCTTATGATCCTATGGGAGTCTTTGGAAATAAAACAAGAGCAGAATTGATTTGTCCTAAATTAAAAGATATGGCAACAAAAGAAAATTTCTTTCTTGACTCAGGAACGATAAATTATGATTGGACTGCTTTCTGGCATTGGTCAAAAAGAGTTATGGGTGAAATAGTTCAATATGTGAACGATTGGCTTAAAAAAGAAAAGATAGCTGAATTAACTGAGAATGGATTTAACAGGAACTTCTTTGCAATGTATGATTTTGAAGACACATACGTTGGAGAGAAAGGATTATGGAGAGATACTTCGAGGCCAGGATGGAATACTCCAAGAATAGATAGGCAATATATTAAAATGGATATCAATGTAATCTTATCTGATTTTGATAATGCAGATTTTGATATTGATACATGGAAAGCCGAATACAAAAATAAAATTATCTCTTCATCAGGAAGAGAATTCAGTATGGAGCTTCTTCATAATGCATATAAGGATAGAAGCGGAACTGATGTAAGAGCCGTTCCAAGATTTCGTTCTGATAAAATGTGTGTTTGGGGAATTGACCCTGCACGTTCAGCCAACAATGCAGAGTTCTCTGTTGTAATTGGAGAGCTTGGAGAAACTTATAATCAACTTGTTTATTGTTCTGGTGATAGGAATATGTCTTTTGGAGAGATGACAGAGAAGATATTGATGTTGGATAAATGTTTTCCGAATACAATTCTCATTGGAATGGATCAAGGTGGCGGTGGCACGGCAATCAGGGATAACTTAAGAGATAGAAGATTTATTCCTGTTTCAAAACCATTTCTTATTGACCCTGACGATCCAGACAATCTTCCTCTGATAGAAAATGGAAGCGACTTGTATCGCTCTATTGTTAGAATGTTAGTTCCAACGGCAGAAAGGAATACATATTGGAATAAGTTTGCAAAGAACCAATTGGAACTTCACAACATGATAATTCCTTTTACAACTGATGGGAAATACCTCTTTGATGAAGATACTTTACCAAAAGAATATTTTAATGGAACTGAAGTTAAAGCAGAGGTATCGGCAATGTATAAGGCCATTCATATAATGAAGAAGCAAATTGCCTCAGTAGAGATACAGAGGGCAGGTAATTTCCTTTCGTACTTCGTTAAGACAGGGCAGAAGGATAGATACAGCGCATATGTCTATATGAACGCAATGGTTCAACTTTATATACAGGTTTTGAGGAATGTTATAAAAGAGCAAGAAGAGGAGTCATATGGCGTGGCAATACGCAGATAAAATTTTATTTGACAATATTTTCACTTGAGTTTAATATATGTTAGAGGATTTTTAGGAAAGGAAGAATTATGAGAGCAAAAACTATTGGCATGACCGAGAATAAGAACGGTAGTAAGACAAGAGTTGTTCAGTTTGAGAGAAAAAGCGCAAATGGAGAAAAAGAACTTTGCGTTGCTCAGTCTGTAACATCCTCTACTTCGACTAACCCAATGATATATTTGAATGGGCTTGATCAATATGTAAATATGCTCACAAACAACTCTTCCATGAGCGAGGGATTATGCAAACAATCAATAATTCTTTCAAATAGGTTATATCTCTATGGAGGCATATGCTCCTCTGCTCTCGATTTGCTTATTACAATGGCAAATACAAATATGATGATTGTTTCCGACTCTCCTGAATTAAATGCAATAATGGAAAATATTCAATCTTTTATAAATATTACAAACGATAGAATGTTACCCGGATATAAAATTTTGAATGAGCATATGCTTTCAAATTATAATATAAATGGAAATTGTTTCCCATATATTAGATGGGAATATAGAAAGATAAATGGAAAAGAATATTTTGCTCCATCTACAATTACTCCATTAAATCCTCTTGGAATTAGAATTGATAGTTCAAAGAATGGATTATCAGAATTTATTTATTATCAAAACAATTATGGTAATGGCGATGTTTCAGTAAATGAAAAAGCGTCAGGAGAACAATTACTTAAAAAAATAAATATGAAAAGAATTGCAAGAAGAGGGCAGTCTTATTTTTGGTGGGGCATTCCATACTTAACGAAATCATTTGAAGCAATTTATAGAAAAAGCAAAATAATAAAACTTGACCAAGCTATAACGGATGGCATTATAGGACTGATTACAGTATTTTCGCTTGCGAACCAGAAAGATGGAACGTATGCAAAAAAAGCGGATATTGAGAAATTCTCTCAATTGCTTTCAGCGAAAGATTCCTCTGGCCCTCTTTATATTGTATGGCCTGGTCACGTTAAAACTGATATAGTTGGCCCTGATGGACAGATATTAAAGTTTGATGAAAGATACGCAACAGTCGATAAAGATATTGCGTCAGCATTAGCAATTCCAATGTTTCTTCTTAATGGAGAATCAAAAGGAAGCAACTCTGGTTCAGAAATATCTATCAAACCTTTAATGGAAACACTAAGAGATAGTCAAATGAATATAGGCCAATGGTGGGTATGGATGGCTTTTAATATCGCAATGCAAAACAACATTAAAATTAATAAGATAGAAGCATTGTGGAGCAATCCAAATATAGAAGACGTTAAAGGGTTAATTACCGTTGTTGATAATATGAGAGATAGAGGCCTTCTTTCTAATACTTCTGCAAACTTAAAAATGGGATGTTCAGCGACAGTAGAAGAATATCTTATGAGAGAAGAAGCAGAAAAGAAAGAAAAAGATCCGAAGTATGTATTTGGTTCTCCACAGGAAGTTCCATTTCAAGGCCAGATTGGATCTAATACTAAAGCCGGAGGAGATGGTAGACCTACAACTCCAGTTGAAGATACAAATAAGACAATAAAGAAAATAAAAGATTCAGCAAAGGCATCAGTCAATGACAAAATATTAGATAAAAATATTAAAGAATTAGTTGAAGAATCAAGAGGTATTTTAATATCATCTTATATTGAAAAATTAAAATCTAACTCTCTTTCGACAGACCAAAAGATGAATCTTGGAACGTTGACAGCCTCTCACATGAGCAGTACGTTTTCTACTATGTTAGATGATAATTCAACCGATTTTTATGATTATATTCTGAACGAAAGTCTTGAATTTTCAGACCTCTGCACAGCAATGGCAGTAGAGAACAAAATAGAAGAAGAAATTATAATTGACAAATCAAAAGCTCTATTGCATAATGTTTTTACAGAGTACAAAAAGAGGAAGGCGTTATCTAAATGAAACATCTTGCAATAGGTAATTGTATAAAAACCTATGACAAAAAGAACATAATGAAAGCAAAGCTCAAACAATCAATTTATGAAGTTGTTGCTAAATGCGGAGACAAGAAAAAGTTAAACAAATCAGAGATTAAAGATTCTCTCTGCAAAGCTGACACTTCATATTGGGATTTGTTTGATGAAATTTGGGAATCAATTCCTGAAAATGGAATGGAATCTGATGAAGATAGATTTGATAGAGAAATGGCTTTAATGATAGCGGAGAGATTTACTATTGCAAAAGATTCTTTCTCTGTTGGACATTCTCTTCTTAGGTTTGGATACCCAAATGCAAATAGAGATTGTATTGCTTATGAAGATGCGTATAAATTTTTAGAATGTCTTCCCGGTCAGGCTTGCACATACAATCATGAGCAGGATTTAAAAATAGGTTCAATATTAAATACAACAATTTATGAGCCTTTAAGGATCCTTCTTGTAAATGCAAGGCTTTGGGAAAACCGACCTGAATGTAATGAATATGTTTCAGAAGCAAGAGTAACATACGATGCAACAGGAAGCGTTCCATTCTCTTATGAGATTTATTTCTCAGAGGCAGAGTGTTCAGTTTGTGGTGGCAAGTTTTATAACCATGCAAATGAAAGCGATTATTGCGTTCACCTTAAAGGAAGAATGGCTCCAGATTCGGAAGCTTTCAGAATTCTCAGAGAGATAGAACCAGTTGGAGAAGCAGTCGTTCTAAATGGCGAAAGGCCGGCATATAGAGATAGTAAATCATTCATTGCAGCAAGCGATGAACAAATAAAAGAACTTTTACAGCAACTCAACGACATAGAAAATACTTTGAAAGGGGATAAAAAATGAAGGAACTTTTAGAAAAAATTGCTTCTATCCGTGAACTTGTTACGGCTTCAGCAAAAGATAATAAAGCTTTAACTGATCAGATGGAAGAGATTAAAAAAGCACAGGGTGAGTTAGCGATAGCATTTGATAAAAATACTAACGACCTCAAAGAAAAAGAACTCGTTATTGCAAATCAGAATGAAAGAATAATGGAACTTGAATCAGATAAATTTGTATCTGACTGCAAAAATGAAGTCGCAAAGAAAACGGCAGAATTAGCAACGGCAAAACAAAAAGAATCAGAGGAAAAAAATCGTAGAGAAAAAGCGATTACAGAAAAAGGTATTAAATCGGAAACTGTTGTGAATAAACTTATGTCTTTTGCATCAGTCAAAGAATTTGACGAAAACCTTGCAGTAATTGTAACGGCTATGGAAGAAGCAGATAAAAATGCTAAGGCTATGGCTCAAGCGGCAATAATCAAAGATCAGGATAACATAAATGCTTCAGGCGAAATGAATCTTGAAATAAAAGATTCTCCTGAACAGGCTTTATCTAAAATGTCAAAAAATATAAAATAATTGAAAGGTGGAATTAAAAATGTTTTGGTTAAATACTCCTTATAGTGACTTAAATCTTGCAAATTGCAAATCAGTAAAAGCAGGCGAAGCTCTTAATGGCGGAGACGTAGTTCTTATCGAAAAAGATACGAACTCAAATGTACTCATTGCGCGTAAACCAACATCAGAAGAAGAAGCAGCAAAAGCAGTAGGTATTGTTGGACTTGTTCAGAATAACCTTACAACTGTAGATCCTAATGGATTTATTACAGGTTATGCTTCAGGCACAAAAATACAGGTTCTTAATGGCGTAGAATTCACAGTTGACTCAGATAGCTTTACTGCCGGCTCATATACAAAAGGTGATTATACAGGCATTAGCGTTTCGGGTAAAATTGTTGCATCAGGTTCAGCAGTTGCCGCTACAGCGAAATTCTTCCATGTCGAAGATTACAAAGCATTATCCCCATCAGGCGCTTTGCTCACTCTGAAAATGGATAGCATATTCTAACAAATCATGAGGGCTTTTTAGCCCTCATTAAATTAATAAGATAAAAAGGAAGGATATAAAATGAATAAACAATTAGTAGTTGCAAAATTAATGGAAAAAATAGAAACTGCTCAAGCAAAGGGCAAATTTAGTCAGGAAAAATTTGAAGAAAATGCAAGGGCATTAATGGCAAAACATGGTGCAAAAAAAGGTCTTGCTATTGCTACAACGATCGTTATGAACGATTATATATTTGAACAGCCTCCGGTTGTTGACCTTGCTTCAATGATGTTCACTCCAGCTCAGGTTGAAGGTAGCACAATGGTAGTTAAAACAGGTTACAAAACTGGTAGCGCAATCATTCACGCAATTGGTACTCCTGCTCCAACACAGATGACATATTCCAATGAACTTCGTGTATCGATGGAACGTATTTCTTGGATGACTTCATTTGACGTATCGGAACTTTCAAATACTTTCTTACAGACAATTTTAAACAACGGCGCAGACATCAACGAAAAAATGGCTCTTGCAAGACTGAAAAAATGTATCGAACTCATTAAAGCTTCAATCACAAATGATGGCGAATGCATCTATGGTAAATCAGCTTCATTGCAGGCAGCTACATTAAAATCGTTAATCCGTCAGTTAGTTGACAAATCAAGCGGTAGCCAGCCAAAAGCAATTATAGGCCGTTATTCTCTTGTAAGTCAGATTTGTGACTTCACAGGTTTTGGCCCTTCGACCTTAGAAAACATTGACAACAATGGTTTCCTTGGCAGATTCCACGGCGCAAGTGTTATCGCAGTAAACGAAAGCAATGAAGTTTATATTGACTCACTTAAAAATAAACTTGAAATGCCAGTAGTTGACGAAAACGGTATATTCCTTGTTGGTGGCAAATGCGGTTATGAAGGTAAAACAAATGTCCAGACATTAAATGACTTTAACGTAACTATACCTGCCGAAATCCATCACACATATCAGGATTACGCAGCAGCAATAATCGACAAACGTAGAATTGGTTACTATGAAATAGGCTAATCGTCTCCGTTAGTTTATTAATAGAAACATCCCCGGCGAAAGTCGGGGATTTTTTATTTAGACCCGTTGACATTATTTTAGATTTAGTTTATAATTTGCTCAATTTTTAAACAGAAGGAGACATCAATATGGGAAGATTATTAGGTGAAAGAGAAGGATTAAAATTAAAACGCTTTAAAAATAATTCACAAAATGAAACATATGGAGTTCAGTTTCAGAATGGAACAGACGTTGCGGTTGAACCTGGAGATATAGTGGCAATTACAGAAAATGAATTACTCGTTTTATCAACCTCTAAATCATGGTCAGAAATGGACATGCTTGAGATAAATGAAACAGCAATGAAAGAAATGGCAAAGAATGTAAATAAAAAAGTCATAAACAACAAAGACTACAATGAAATGGCAGAAATTATTGTCAAAACCGATGAAGAGATCGTAAATTCTGCATGTGAATTCAAAAGCTTATCAAAAGTTAAAAGACTTAAAGAAGAATGTGAGAAAGCAAACAAAGGCTATCTTCTTATAAAGGAATTACAAAGAGTTGTTGATAACTTTGGCAAAGAAGGAAAATAATATGATGAATTTAGAATGGGTAAAGTCTGATAAAGATTTACAAGAAAAATACGATAAATTCAAATCAGAGAATAAGTCTTTTGCTCAAAAATATGAATCATACGATAAATTTTCTGAAGAATTAGTTGGCAAAAAAGAAGAACCCACAACAGAGAATAAAGAAGAATTGGAAAAGAAATAATTTTTACTAAAGGAGACGTTGGTGAAAAAGATTTTTATAGTAGGGGATTATTCTTCTCCTACAGGATTTGCTCAGGTTTTGGAAAATATAACAAAAAACTTATGCGATAAATTTGAGATTACAGTTTTAGCATGTAATTATAATTGCTCTATGCCGGTAAAAACATTTGATGGGAAAGTCAAAGTTTATATTGCAAGGAGCAATTATGGTTTAAGAGAGGTTCTTCCTCTGGCTAAAGTTATAAAACCGGACATAATTTTTACATTAAATGATGGGTATTATATGCCTCAATACTATGCGGCAATGCAAGGAATTTTGGATAAAATTTATTGGATTTCTTATGTCGTTTTTGATGGCGCTCCAATAGATAGTTCTTGGGCGTATTATCTTAAATTTATAGATAAAGTAATTACTCCTACAAAATGGCAGAAGTACTTAATTGAGAATGGTGGATTTTTGCCAAAAGATGCCGTTGATGTAATCCCTCATGGATTTGATTCAAAAATATTTTATGCTTTATCGGATGAAGAAGTATTAAAACATAGAAAACAAGTTTTATCCTCTATTCCCAAGACAACTGATGATACATTTATCATGGGAATGATTGCTAAAAACTTTAACAGAAAGAGATGGCCTGAAGCAATACAATCATTCGCCCATTTCTGTAAAACGATATCGGATGATGCGATATTTTTATGCTATACAACAAATGGATTTGCAATAGATGAATTTAATTTAAAGATGATAGCTGAAACATATGGAGTAAAAGATAAAGTTGTTATATTATCAGATACAGTTCCTCTTACAGACGAGAAAATGAATTCATTATATAATACGATGGATTTAAATGTATTGTTATCAATTGGAGAAGGATTTGGACTTCCAACTCTATATTCCTCCGCTGTTGGTCGGCATACAATTGTATATGACAATTCAGTTCAAAAAGAATTATCCCAATATATTATTGGGAGCATTGTTGCTGACGCAAATCCAGATAAAATAATATTTCCAAATGACAATTCAAACATAAGGAATTTTCCAAATGTTATGTCGGTCGTAAAACATATGAAAGATATTTATGAAAGAAGAGTCGAAACAAGATCGTATGAATATCGAGAAAGCATGTCTTTAAAACAAGGTTCTATGTCTTGGAATAACATATCACCATATTTTGAGCATATATTTAATTCAGCAAAAGAAAACAAAACAATGGTGGTGATTTAAATGAAAATCCTTTGGATATTTGGATATCACGAATCATCAGGATACGCAAGGAACAGCCGTGAATTTATAAAAGCCTTTAATGCAAATGGGATAGAGACAAAATTCCTTATCGAAAAAGGAACAAAATATCCGGACAAAGAAGAGATAGAAAGATTCGCTATAACAAAAGAAGAATTAGATGATTTTAATTTTGATGTAGTGATACAAAATGTAATACCGCCTTGTTTTAAAAGAATTGGCAAAGTAAAAAATATCCTTATGACAGTCGCGGAAACAGATCGAGTAAGTCATCAATGGATTGATTACTGCAACCAGGCAGATGAATTATGGACTATGAGTTATTTTTCTGCTGCCTCTTTTATCACGTCAGGATTAAGAATTCCACACTTTATTTCTTTGATGCCATTGGATATGCAAAAGATAAGAGAATCTAAATCGGATATGTTTACCATAAAGAAGAAAGACGATACTTTTATATTTTTTGCTAACTCTGAATGGACTCCAAGAAAAGGATGGGATATTTTATTAGATGCATATTTTTCAGAATTCAGAAATGAAGAAAACTTATGCCTCTTAATAAAGACTTGTTGCTTCTCTCAATGTGAAAACAGTGCATCGATAGAAAACGAAATAAAAGCATTCAAACAGAAATATCAAGCGAAATGCCAATGTATCGTCATAAATGAGATTCTTCCAATAGAGGATGTTTGGTCTTTAAACAAGCAAGCAGACGCATTTGTGTTGCCATCAAGAGGAGAAGGGTGCGGAATAGGATATCTTGAATCAATGGCTCTTGGCAGACCTGTAATCGCTCCTTCTAAAGGTGGTCAGGTAGATTACTTTATTCCCGGTGCAAGTTTTCCAGTAAGTTCTAAAATAACTCAAGCTTTTAGATTTCCACATAACCCAAACTATGATGAAACAATGAGATGGATTACGACAGACGCAGAAGATTTAAAAAGAAATATGAGGCTTGCAAAAGAAATGCAATCAAGAGGAATAATAGATCAAAAGGCATATAGCGTTTTCGAAGAAAGATTTGGAATATATGGAAGCGAGATAAAAAAATCAATTGAAAGGCTGACGAGATAATATGAAAATTCTATTAATTGGAAGTATTTTTAGACACTCCTCTTTCTCTGGAGTTAATATAAATTTAATATCATCTCTTGCAAAAATTGGAGTAGATATAAAATTTCTATGGACTAATAGAGATATGTCATTGGAAGACAGCATAAAAGAATATTGTCCTTGGAAAAAAGACGAAATAGAAACATTCAGAAATATTCTAATAACAGAGGAGGAATTAAAAGATAATGTATTTGATTTCGCTATTTATTTTCTTGTCGATCCGAAATACAACAAAAAAAGAGCAAATGTAAATGCAAAAAAACATATATTCTATACCGTTTGGTCACATATAAATTTCCCTCTTGAATGGAATGATTATTTTAGAGTGTTTGATATGATATTTACTCCGTCTGAGGCAAATTCTCATGGACTAAAAATAAACGGTATGGATTCAATTGTAATTCCTCATGGCGTTGATGAAACCATATTTAATATAGATAATTTGAATAATGATAAAAACAAAAGATGCCAATTCTTAATGTGTAACTCTATTTGCAACTTTAAAGGCGCAGACGTAGCAATAAATTCATTTATGCAAGAGTTTAATAATGACGATATGGTTGAATTAATAATCCAAACAACCTCTCAGAAAAGAAATGAAGGAAATACTGCGGATAGACATGGAGAGTATTATAGAGAATACATAGATATTTTAAATAAGTATCCTCTTAAACAATTACACACTTACTATCGTTCACAAAGCATGAATCATGAAGATATGGCAAAGTTATATAAGACTTCAAATTGCGTTTTATCTATACATAGAGGAGATGGATTTGGCTTAGTTCCTCTTGAAGCTGTTTCTTGTGGTATTCCAACTATAACAACTAATGCGCATGGCCCACAAACATATCTTTCAGCGTTCTATCCTTATTTTGTAAAAGCAAATATAGATTGGACATCAAGACTTAGTGGAAGGCATCATTTCCCTGATGGTGGATCTGAAAACGAAGTCTATATGTATTATGAACCAGATATATTTGATGTAAGAAAGAAAATGAGAATGGTTTATGAACAATGGAAAAATAAAACATCAAATCCAGAAACAATATCGAAATTTATCTATTCAGGATTTAAATATTCAGATATTGCAAAAACAATAAAAGGAGTTCTTGAAAATGCCTTATAGTTTTGACTATTATAATGAGAATGTAAAAAATATCGTAAGAAAATATAATATTAAAAAAGTATTCGATGTCGGCGTTGGAGCTGGCAAATATGGAAAACTCTTAAGTGGCTTGATAAATACTTTAGACGGCTGCGAACCAGAACAAGCATATCTTGATAAATTGAAGCCAGAGGGATATCGCAACATTCATAACGAATATTTTGATGTTCCAATCCTGGACAAAATCGAGAAAGAAAGAAAATACGATCTTGTTATATTCGGAGATGTTCTTGAACATGTTCCTCATAGTAAGATTTTTGATTTATTAGATATTGCTTATTATTTAAGCAAATATATTGTAATATTGACTCCTCTTGATTGTCCTCAAGGAGCGGTGATATTAAATAACATTGACGATAAACCAAAACCAACAGAAAGACATATAAGTTTTATTCGTCCTCAAGATATATTCCAAAAATATGAAGTCCTTGAATATCATAAGAATATAATTGGAGAGATCCCATTCTGTTTATATTTATTGAAAGGTTGCGTGAGATAGCATGCCATTATTTGACTATAAATGTGAAAAATGCAAAATAAAAGAAGAGATATTAGTTGAATCAAAAAACACAGAAGTATTCTGCAAAGAATGCGGAAGGCAGATGCAGAGAATAGAAATGAATATAACTACCTCTATATTTTCTGATAGGACTTATGTTAAAGGAAAAAAACAGTTGCTAAATTAATAATTGACAACTCCTCTTATGTATCATAGAATAGGACTTGGTGATTTATTTATGGATAGTTTAACACAAAAGTTAATAGATAAAGTAAAACGTCTTGCTACGATGAAAGAGGAAGATCCAATAATCGTATTGAGAATCGGCGATAGTTTTGATTCTATTTGTTCTGATTCTCAGTACCCATCTTTAGCTTTCGAAGACGAAACGAATTATAAAATAATTCCAGATATATCTCTTTCTGGCGAGAATAATGAAATATATTCAGCTTTAAGAGAAGCTGTTGTTTATTCTGTATTAAAAGACTATGGAAATAAAACAATAAGGGATGCGGCAGGGAAAGCGGTTATCGTTAGATCAGGAAGAGATATGGTTGATACTACAAAAACAACTGGCGATTTAACCAAAGCTCAACAAAAGTTCCAAGATCTTTATGAACAGCGAATCGAAGACATAAAAACATATATGAAAAATGGATATGTAATGTAGAGGTAATATGGCAGAAGATTTAGATTTATCTACTCTTATAACTAATGAGATAAGAGATATTTATCAAGAGTGGATGACTCCAGTTAAAAGAGAAATGAATAAGAGACCTATAACATTCTTTTGGACAGAATCAGATTCTTTCTGCCCTAATTGTTTATTTGATACAATAAACAATATGTCTGCCGGCATTTATAATCCTATCGATGGATATTCGGGAACTTCGTTTGACAATGGAAGATGCCCGATTTGTAATAGCGTTGGGAAAATAAAGAATTCTGGACAGCAATCTTTAAGTGGAACAATTTATTATCCAAATACAGCAAATCGTCAAGATATTCCTGGAGGATTTTTTGATTCATCAAGAGCAGAAATCTCTTTTATTATTCCAGATATGATATGTAACTCTGGGCAGTACTCTGGTAAGAGATATTATGAGTTTATGGACTATGTAACATTTGATAATCATAAATGGACTCAAGATGGACTTCCAAGAGAAGGTGGAATTGGCGGCCCATTCATCATTGACTTAATTGTGGCGAGGACGGACAAATGAGCAATATAGAAAAATTTGCAAAGAAAATATCAGATGATATCGCAAAGACAAAGTTCTCTGTATATAAGACATATACTTCAAATAAAATGATTTCAGCCGCTCCTCAATTAAAAACCGGAGAGACCTCGGCATTATTCGAAAGAGCAACTCCAAAAGGAAAGGAGCAATTAATTGGGATATCATCAAATTTTAAAGATGTTATAAAGCAACTGTTTTCCTCCATAGACAATTCATTTAAAGTAGTCATGGGTAGAGTGGTAGAAGCAAGCAAAGAGAATATCCTCAAAGCCAGAAAGAGCTTTAAAAGGTATCTTGAAACAACTTTAAATAGAGCCGTACAAGAAATATTTGCTGATGTAATTCAAGATCAAATTATTGATAAATATGAAAAAAAATACAGGACGATAAATCATGGCAAGGCCATTGATTTAATGCTGAAATCATTAAAAGATACAGTTGCCATAATGACAGCAAATATAAACAAATATTTAAAGATCAAAATAAATTTAAAAGAAGAAGAAATAAAGCCATTTCGAGAAAAGGGGGCAGAATATACAGTTAATGATTTATACAGCATAGACATAGAGTTTAAATTATTCGATATGTCTATTGAAAAAGCAGCAGAAAAGCAAAACAATGTTCTATCGCTATACGAAAGAAAAGCTGGAAAGGCTACATTTCCTGCAACAAGCTATTATGACAAGAGCCGAGGAAAGCTTAGATACAGAACAAAAAAGAAGCCAACTGTTTATAATCTATCAGCATTAGAAGAGATAAGGCACACCTGGAAAGTTTCAAGAGCAAAATACTCTATGCTTACCATAGTAGATTTAGGAACTAAAGGGAAGTATGAAATAAAACCATATGGGAAGCCAACATACGAAAAAGAAACAACTTCTGGAATAAAATCAAGAAGATTTGGCGCAAAAGAATTTGGATCAAAGACTGGAAAAGTTTCAATCAAGGTTAAGTCAAAGAAGAAGTATCTTATAAATCATTCTAAGGATGGATATTTATTTCAAAGAAGGGCATATCGATCAAAAGGAGCCTCTGGTAGCAACATAATATTTGAGGCCCAAAACTTGATAAATAAAAAGATAGAGATAGAATTTGTAAAACGTATTGGTGATTTTGTAAAAGAGAATTATGGACAGATAAAAGATGACATGTTAGAATGGCTTACAAAAACATCATCTTTTAAAAAAGTCGAAATAAAAAGAAAAGCAAGCAGACAAGAGAAAATTAATATAATGAAAGATATTGTGACAAGGAATAAATCTTTATGATGACAGATTGTAAGCAATTAGAATTAAATATGGTTTTCGAAATAAAGAGAATTATCGAAGAAGTCTGCAAAAGAACAGGGTTCAAATACCTTGTTGAGAATCCAGACAATGACTCTGAGATAAACACTTCAACCTTAAAGGCAATAAAACTTCCGGTAATTGTTTTAGAGATAGATGAATTTTCAAGTCAGGCAATAGAACTTGGTGGAGGCATAGAGGAATCAGCAAATTTCTTCATTGATATAATGTGTGATTCAAGAGTTGACAGTAGAGATGTTGGTGAATTTATTGTAAAGAATCTTGAAGGATGGCATGATATGTTTGATTTCTCTACTTTAAAATCTATGCCTGACCCAAACAATTCTTCTTATGATATTTCAAAACTACCATCAGCAAAGTTAAATGAGTGGTTTATAGATACAGGCGCTATGTCAAGAGTTCTGTTTAAAGTTGATCCATCGGGACAAAAACAAGACCCAAGTTTTGCTAAGAGATGGCAATGTTCAATAAACGGTGAAGTAAAATTTTTAAGAAACTTCTAATAAAAACAAGAAAGGAATGAATGTAAATGTCTACAAAACCTATTCAATATCAAGGCCGCGCGGTAGCGGTCATAGTAAATAACGAAGTATGGAAGCGCGCTCAGGCATCAGATAACTCTGTTGACCTTGGTTCAGAAAAAATATTTGAAATTGCAAATGCCGATGTTGTTGAAACGAAGGACAATACCCCTAACGTAACAATAAATATCGATAGCAATGAACTTGGTTCACTTGGTATGTTTAAATCAATAGTATCTGGTACAAAAATTTCTGCAACCCCTGGAGATTATGATGCAAACGGAGTATTCGTAGGAATGTATTCTGGAGCTAATCTTATCCAGATGAAGAACCCAGTATATGATTTTGACAATGCTTTACTGCCAGAGGTATTAATAAAAGTATCTGAAAGAAGCAATACAACTGTTAACAGAACGGCTCATATTCAGGGCATGTTTGTTTCATCAATTGCCGGCTCGTATGATGTTGGCGGTATGGCAAAACAAACTATCACATTTGAAAGCGATAATAAAAAATGGTATCTTGGCGATCACAAAAATGTATTTACAATGGTTTTGACTCCAAATGCTGGAACAAAAACAGCAACGTCTCCTGCAACTAAAGGCTCAGACGAAACACTTATCAGATGCTTTTCGAATCGTTCTGAATTTGCTGGAGCATGGGTTGGAACGACAGTAACTTTTACAATGGATGAAAATTTTGATGGCACAGAAAGAGTTATTGGAGTTTATGCAAAAGGTGACAAAACTGCAGTAGGCGATTTTCCTGCTCTTACTCCAACAAATACCGGATCAAAAGGTGGCTTCAGAAGAGGGGCTATTGTTATCTATGCTCACAAAAGCACAGATTCAGAGACAAGACTTTTAAGATGCCAGTCTGCAAGCTATAACTTAAATTTCAATAGACAGGCTAAAAATGAATTAGGAACTCAGAAAGATATCGATAGAGCTATATCATATCCTCTTACTGTAACAACTGATTTAACATTTGATGCGTCTGATCTTGAAGCATTTGCAATAATGCAAGGAAAGAAAGCAGATTATGATGCTGGAACGTTAACAGAGATGGATGTAAAAGACTTTATCAACGATGTTACAATAAAAGTAAAAATATATAGCGATGAATATGACCATAGCTCAGGAAAACTTATCGAAACAATTACTCTTGAAGGTCAGAAAGTTAAAAACGAAAGCGATAGCGTACAGGCAGGCTCGACATCAGCCTCTTGGAAAGTGTCTCTTGAAGGCAGCTCAATAACTTGGGAAACCACAGGTTATGCTATATAATTTTAATTGACATAAAATAACCTTTAGATTACAATTAATGGCGGTTGGATACAAGTCTGACCGCCATTTAACTATACAAGGAGACGATATTATGGAACAGGAGAAACTTAATAAAATTGAGGCAAATGACACCATAAAACTATTTGACGCTAATGAAGTCGTTGATACCGGGAAAAAGAAATTTGATTTTATGGGCAAAGAATGTTTTATTATTCATCCTACAGTAAATCAAGAGGTTGAATTAAAACAGGAATATGCAAAAATGTTTTCTGGATTTTTAACAAAAGGTGATTTCTTATGTCGTCATCAAATGATAAAATTGTTAAAAGATAAAGGTATTTGGACAGACCAAGATAAAGCTGATGCAGAGGAACTTCACGAAAGAATGGTTCAATACTACTCTGAATTTAACTCAATTCCATACGACAAAAGACTTGGCAATACAGAATTTGATAAAGCGTATGATTTATACGCAAAGACGAGCGTAAGTTATTACACGAAAACATCAATATATTCTGAATCAATGTCAAATACAGTCGAAGGATTATGCGACCAGGCATTACTTTCAAAAAGGCTTGCAATGTGCCTTGTGAACGAAAAGAATGAACCAATAACGTCAGAGAAAGAGATTGGCGAGATGAGAAAAGGCAATGATCTTGCTGATGTTCTATTTAGAGCAAAAATGTTTTGGGATGGTGTAGAAGACCGTTTTTTAGGAAATTAGCACGTTCGTTTCTGACTCAAAAAAGATTCGAATTGTGCAAGGATTCAATATGTGAGTCCTTCTTCGGAAAGCCGGCAAGAGAATTAACAATAGACCAAGTAGTGTTTTTAAAATGGGCTTCTTTTTATGCTTGCTTAAATGAAAGAACCGAAAAAAGACCAAGCCCTGAATTAGTAGATAATGATTATGAATTAGACAAATGGCTTGACGAAGAATTAAAAAAGAAAACAAAAGAGTTTTAGAAAGGAAAAAAAGATGGCAAATATTTCTCAAAAAATTAACATACCTATGAGTATAGATGTATCTGCTAATTTAGATAAGATAAAAGGATTTTTGCAGGTATTTAAGCAAATACATGATGAAATATCAAAAACCGGTCAGTCCACTGACAAACTGGATTCCGCAATATCTAAAACTCAATCAATAGCAAAAACTTTAGAACTTTTTAAAAAAAGAGGTTTCGAGACAAGTATTAGGCAACTTGAGACTATGGTCAATCTCGCTTCTCAAGTTGACTCTATACTCAAAAGAATGTCAGAGACAAAACCAATGGGTAGCTTTCTGACAGGTACTGGGGTTGGAAATGTAAAAAGAGAAATAGAGAGCGCCATAATAAGAGAGCAGAAAAATAAAGCTGAGGAGAATATAAGGCTGAGTCAAGCTGTCGAATCATCTATATCCCCTGAGTATAAATCAAAAAGAGAATTAAAAAAGCAAAATAGAGATAAGTATGAAAAAAAGATATTAGAAATAGAAGAGCAACGAGCAAACAAATACGAAAAAGAACAGGAAAAGATAAGAGATGAAGAATACAAAAATTATATAAAGCAGCAATCGTCAGATTCAGATAAATATTATTCTAGGCTTGTTTCCGAGGGAGAAATCCAAAAAAAACAAGCAAACAGAAAACCGACAAAGGAAGAACTTTTAGACTATCAAAAATACTTAAATACGCAAAAAAAAGAATCCGATTTTTATTACTCTGATTTAAGAGATGAGAATATAAGGGTAAATAAAGAAGATGTAAAAGAGAAAAGGAGAGAGAAGAAAAAAAGAGAAAATTACGAATACAAGCAATACATACAAAATGAAAAATGGAAGTCAAATGATTATTATAGCAGTCTTCAATTTGAAGGGAAATCTCAGGATGCCCCCCCACAACCAAGCGGGCTTGATAAATTTATGTCATCCCAGGTTTCAGCAGTAGGAAGACTTGCTCGTTACTATGCTTCATTTGAATTAATCAATGGGTCAATAAACGCAATGTCAGACGCAATGAGAGAGACAATAATGCTTCAGGATAAAATGCTTGAAGTTAAAAAATTCTTGCCAATTAATACCTCTGTAAAAGAACTTGAAAATAATGTATATGCTCTCGCAAAAGCGTATGGTGTATCAGCGGAAACAGTTTTAAATTCTTATTCTGAATTTGCTCAACAAGGTATGAAAGCGAATCAAATACTTGATGCTACCAAAGCAGCATTGCTCGGCGTTAATGTTGCATCAATAGATTTCGCTGAATCAACAAAATTCCTTACGACTGCAACAAATGTTTGGGGTTACAGCCTATCTCAATCAACAACATTATTTGACAAACTGTCTAAGGTTCAGGCTATGTCTGCTGTTACCGCACAGGCAATGATTTCTGCTATACAAAAAACTGGTTCAATTGCTCATGATGTTGGCGTTTCAATGGATGAACTTCTTGGATATATCGCAGCAATAACAGAGAAAACTCAACAATCTGGTGAAGTTACTGGTAACGCTTTAAAGACAATGTTTGAAAGATTATTGCGCTCTGATAGTATAAGAAAATTAGAATCAATGGATCCACTTAAAGGAATAACTTTTAGAAATATTAAAACCGGTGAACTTGAAAAAGCAGGAACTATATTATCTCAGATAGCAGGAAAATGGAAAGATTTAACAGATATTGAAAGAAAAAGCATTGGTGAAGTTATTGCCGGTGGTAGACAAATAAACACCTTTACAGCTTTAATGTCTAATTTTGATTCAGCGGTTAAATTAACAAGTGCTTCATTGGACTCAATGGGTTTTGCTCAACAACAGAACCAAACAGAGATGCAGAAATTCTCTAAAAATGCACAAATATTAAAGAATGTTTTCCTTGAATTAACAACCGCTTCTTTAACTCCATTTGTGGCGCTTACAAATAAAGCGATGTCTGTAACTAGTTCATTTGGACAGGTTATTTCATCAATTGCTATGTATGCCATACCTCCATTAATGGCTGCAATTGGTATAGCTGCGGCATCCAAATTGCCGGCTTTTATATCTGCATTAATAAAATCAAGTACTTACTTAAAAGAATTACAACTTACAATGGCCGCAGCTAAAGTTACGACCCAAGCATTTTGGACATCTTTAACTGGGCCAGCGGCGTTAATCACGGCTACCCTTGTAGCAGGTTATGAAGTCTGGCAATATTATAGCAACTCCACTCAAGAAGCGACAGAAAAGACCAAAGCGCTAAATGATGAACTGAAAGATTTAAAACAAAGATTTGATGACTTAAAAGGCGCATTAAATATTGAAGATGTCAATAAAGCGCTAAAAGGAATTAAAGCGTCAGCTATCGCCGCATTGCCGAAAGAAGTCAGAGATCAATTATCCTACTCTAAAGGTCAGGCTGTCGTAACAACTGCCGCTGGAGCAAAGGCCGTAAAAGAATCGGTAAAAGATATTGATATAAAAGAATTAGAGAAAGAGAATGAAGCAAAATTAAGCGAATATATAAATTGGTTTAATCGTTCAAGAAATAGGATAGGAAAAGAATCAAAGGTTTCTTTAGAATATATTAAATCATTATATGCAAGTTTAAAAAAAGAAGAATTAGATTTTGAAAAGGAACAAGCAGCAGCAGGGGTATTGGATTCTCCATATATAGCCAAGAAAAAACAAGGCATACAGAGTTTAATTCAACAATTAGCAGAATTGGCTAAAGTTGGAGATGACTTTGAATTATCAAAAATAATTGGGTCTGGCTCAGAAAAAGAACAAGAATTAGCCCTTGCTCTAAGCTCTAATTATGACTCAATATTTAGCAAAAAAGAAAAAATAAAAATAATTGGTTCAGATATAAATGAGTTAGAAATCCAACATGACAAAATAGTTAACCAAGTTTATAACTCGATGAAAGAAACTTATGACCAGGCAGTTCGTCAAAGCGATCGTTTTGAATTTGATGTAGAATTACAAAAACTTCTTGGAAATGAAATTAAACGAGTTGGGAATGAGCTTGAAAAACAAAAAGCCTTAGTAAAACAAGGGGTATCTGAGGCTGAAGGAAAAGTTTCAGATTTAAAAACTGAACTGCAAGCATTAAAAGATGTATCTCAAGAATTTGGTTCTATTATGGGTAATATTCCTCAATATGTTGAAAAGATACTTTCATTCTTCGGCAAAAATTATGCTATAGATGTTGCTTTAAACTTTACAGGAAGCATTCCTGAAGGTCTAAAAGGGATAATGTCATTTGGTAAGGATATGTTGCCTCAATCTGCTAAAAGTATGCTTGGATTATTTGGAATAAAAGGCCAAAGTGAGCAGAGAACAGAACAGGCAGTAGAAGATTTGAAAAAATATGGTGATGAAGCAAAAAAAGTAAAAGAATCTGTAGAAAAAGCAAACGAACAAATTGCCAAAGCAAAAGAAGGTAAAAGTGCTGCTGATAAGTCAGCCTATCAACAATTAATAAAAGGTCAAGCTCGATTAACCGACCTGGGAACAGCAATAACAAAAGCTGAAGCAATTGTTCCAAAAGATATAGCCTTAGAAGAAAAAGCAAGAAGAAAAAAAGACGAAGACGAATTAGACATTTCATTAAGAAAAGCTAAAGATGATATGAGAGCCGGTGGAGCAGGGCAAAAAACAGCTGAAGATAAAGCACATCTTGAAGCATTAAGAAAAGTTCGTGAAATTGAAGCTCAGATATCTCTCGAAAAGCAATTCCAATCATATTGGGAAAGCAAGTTAGAGGATAGTTATTTGCTTCGCTACGATCGTGAAACTGAAGCGCTACAAATACAAATAGATAATAATAAAAATATTCTTGATAGCGTTACAGGATTAAATGAAGAGGATAGAAACCGCTATAATGAAAAGATAAAAGAATTAGCCAATGAACTCGACGCTCGTAAGAAAAATCGCGAAGAAGCAATAAAAATAAATGAAGAAGAAAAAAGAGCAAAAGATTTTAAACGCAGTTTAGGAAAAGCTGACGAGCAATTTTCATTCAGACAGGAATTAAATGCTATTGGTTTCTCTGGTAGATATGGCATTACTCCAGAAGAACAAGCCTCGTTTAATATTCAACAGCAATACGAATCCGTTCTATTTGAAAGAGAAAAAGCAAAAACTATTTATCAAGAAAAATATAGAATAACTCTTGATTCAATTGTTGCTAAACAAAAAACTCAAAAAGACTTCTCTATGGAAATCGCAAGACAACAAGCGATTCAGTTGACGTTACAATCTGAAGAAGTTCAAAATGCTGATGAATCAGTTGTTAAACAACAACAAAAGCTTGAGTTACTTTATAGACAAACAGAATTACAAGAAAGGCAAAGAGCATTTGCTGGCGTAGATGAAATAAAAGGAGTTCTTTCTGGATTATTTGATACATTTAATCCTATAACTATATACGAACAACAAAAAGCTAAAGCAAAACAAATGTCAGAGGCATATGCGGAAATGGCTCAAGCTCAGTCAGCGGCTAACACTGCTGCAAGAGATGTTGCAAGTGCTGAAGCAACTGGAAATCTTGATAAAATAAATTCTGCAAGAGAAAAATATAACCAAACCTTAAACCAGATAGAAGAAGTAAAGAAAAAAATGCAGGATGTAAATTCTGAGACAAACAAATGGGCTGACGCTTTAAAAAGTATCGGAAATATATTGTTTAAAAAAATTGCCGACCAAGTTGCCGATATATTTATAAAGAAGACGGGGATTGCAGATATGTTTGTCGATATGTTTCTTGGAATAAGCGGAATAGGAAAAGGAACTCAGGCACAAGGTGGTTATTCTAATTCTCTTGGTCTTGGTGCTGTTGGTGGAGCTATGCTTGCTCCAAGTATATTGGGTGGATTAGGAGGAGCATCAGGGTTTGGCACTGGTAGTATTATTGGAGGCTCTTCTCCACAAATGGTATTACTTTCTGGTGGAAGGCAACAGGGTGGTGGATTATTCTCAATGCTCAGTGGAGGATCAACTACCTCTGGGCTTGGCAAATCTTTAAATAAACCATTAGATAAATGGGGCGGAACAGGAATGGGTTATCTATCCTCTGGTCTTATGGGGTATGGAATTGGTCAAGCAATCGGTTCAAAAGGCGGTGGAGCATTAGCCGGTGGTCTTATGGGATATCTTACAGCAGGGCCAATAGGAGGACTTATTGGAGCTATAGGTGGTTTATTTGGTGGAAATAAAGACGAAGATACACCTCCTCCAGTTAAAGAAAGAGAATTTTATAACACTCAAAAGAATGTTGATGCTTTAGACAGAAATACAGCTGCTCTTATGAAATTGTCTGAAGGTGTATTTAATGCTCCATCAACATTTGAAATGCCAAGACTTGACTCAAAAAGTAATATAACTCAAAATATAAATGTTTATGTAGGGCCAGGAGCTAATAAATCAAATATATCAAGTGGTGTATCGGAAGCGGTCTATAAAGCTAATATGGCAACATTTGGAACTAAAACTTCTAATATTTTAGGATAGTGATAAAATGGCAAGCAAAACATTTTATAAATTATATAAAACAACAGACTCTCCTTATCTTTTAGATATTGGTATTTCATCCTATGAAATAAAAGATAGGGAGTTTGGTAAACTTGAACTTGGTAGAGGAATTAGAATTTTTAACAAAAAATATCAAACTGAAGATTTTGGGCCTAACGATATAATAACTCTCAAATGGACGATGTTACCAGAAAATTCAAGAAGTTTTACAAAGATATACTCATTAGCAAAAGGAGATATTGTAAACTTTATTTCATCTGGAAATCTTGTTTTAAATTTATCAGGTGAAGTCACTGACATTTCTTATCAATATTTAAGTGGAATATTATTTAAAAATAATGTAAGAGCAAGAGAAGTGACGATTCAATTATCTATAATTAGTAGGGGGTAATAAGCATGGCTTGGCAATTGAACGGTGTTGCTCTTGATTATGGGCCATCATATCAAGACGATATGGAATTAGATAGTAAAAACAATATAGAATTATCATATCCATCAAAGAGTATGAGAAATTCTTTTATATATTTAACAAATTATGATTTCCCAAGAACTATGTCATGGGATAAGGCAACAGTTTCTCTTAAAGACAAAATAGTAGCTTTGCCAAAGTTTACTAATATATCTTTTTATGATAATATATCTGAAAACAATTATACTATTCAGATTCTTAATAAAACTATAATGCCTGTTCAAACATTAAAAGATTCTGAAATATTATGGAGTATCACATTAAAAATAAGAATAATAAGTTAAAAGGATGATATAAAGATGGATGAATTTATTTTACAAACGGTAAATAATTCTATATCCGGGAAAAGTGACGTAGCCACCGCATGCTTCTATGGAGAAGTATTTCAGGGTGGCTTTTATGATTTTCATGCAAAGAATAAAACATTATTTCTTCCTAATAGTGGGTATGACGTAATTACAGCCACAAAGACAAGGAATGAGATAGTGTACTCTTATTCTATTGATCGAAGTGATGCTTCTTTATGGACTAAATTTTATCCATCTTCATTTAATAAAAACTTTGCTGTAGGTCAAGCTAAAACTATTTCATTTAAACTTCCTTATAATAAATTCTCTTATAATATTTCTACAGGGGTTTTTACTGGATCTTCTCCATTTGCTTTTAATCTTTGCAAAGGATATTTAATAAGATTATATTCTGGTTTCTTTTCCGATGATTACTCTGCGGCATTATATCAAGATGCTGACGGAGAGCATACAATAAAACAGTTTACCGGAGTTATTACATCGATATCTAATTCAGAAACAGATGGAAGTATTGAAATAACTGCTTCTGACTATTCTGTTTTATTTCTTAACCAGTTGAATTATAATTATCCTGACATTGTATCATATAGAGATGCCCCAGAAGACGCTGACGATGTTGTTATTGGAACTCAGACATATAAATCTCCAATAAGAATTCAGCCGGCTAATTTATTTACCGAGGTTGCCAATCAGCAATTCATTCCAACTTATGACAATTGGAAGGTTGTCGATGCTATAAGAGATTTATGTATAAAAATAAATTTCCCTATTGAAAGAGTTATTTTTAATTTTATAAATAGTGACAAACAACGACTTGGAAAATCAGAAAAATACCCATTTATGAAAACTCAATCAAAATACGTTCAGACATCATCCTCTGCCATCCAAGAAATGGTTAAAATTGGTGGCATAGATACCGAGGCTCTTGATGATGCAAGATATAAATTTGATTTTGGCAAGAATATGTGGGACTGTATAACTTCGATTTGCGAAGATTTTGGGTATAAATTATTTTTTGATGAAAATGGAAAACTAAATATAAAAGATGTTTCCGTTGGATCATTTTATCAATCGTTTACTGGCACAGAGGTTCAATTGATAGAATCATACGCTTATGGATGGTTGATTCAAGATATATCGTCTGGAAAAACTGCCGTAACAACTGATCAATTTTCATCAGGATATAAAATAGAAGCAAGATTTGTAAGTAAAGACGAGGCAATACCATCTACAGTTGTCAGCGTATACAATGGAGCAACAAAATTAAAAGATATAACTGTAAGAGCTTTAAGTAAATATGACGCTGAAACTATGGTTGTATATGAAGCAGACAGTCCACTGGCTTATTTTACTTTTACAACCTCTGGAACTGCGTATTTAAATTGTTTGTATTATTATACGACAGAACAGCAAAATATCCCTCTAATATCTCTTGATACAACGAAAAATGTAAGTATATCGCAGTCTGTAATTTCGAGTGATGATGTTAGAAACCAAGTCATTTCAATAGGAAAACCTAAAGCTTCAGAGCCATTAATATCAAAATCTATTGATTTTACTTCTATATATGGTGGAGAAAATGTCATAGATAATATAGTCTACAATAATGGAATGGCAACGGTTACAGAATATAAAGGAGATTTCTTTACAAATGGAAAGAAGGATAATTATCAAAAGGTAAATCTATATCCAAGTGAGATGACAATAAATTGTAATGAAAACTCTATATCTCCAAAACTATTTAAAATATACCTAAAACAAGACACCTCTTACATTGGCAAAATAATAAAAGCAAATGATGGAACATCAACAATAAGCCGAACAATAAACTCTAACGACATAACAAATCAAGGCATGATGTTCTATTTAACCCCTACAAAAATATCTGATAAATATACAATAACTATATCTTCAGACATTAACCAATTAACGGATGTATATTTTTCAGAATTTGAATTATTTGATGACAATATATCGTTTAATTATATTGGTTTTCAGAAAGAGTTAATGATAGTTAAAGATAATGTTAGCGATAAATCATCAAACGATTGGGCTTCAGAATCTCTTATAGAAATACATAGAGGAAACTGTCATCAGGCTCAAGCTCAATCTATAGGTATTCCTTTTCTTAAAGTTGGAGATAGTGTAAATGTATATGCCCCGGAACTTGGGTTTGCAAATGATAAAATATTTTATGTCAGTTCAATATCAGAATCAGGAACGGATATTTCATACACTGCTAATTTGTCTTTGTCAGCAGTTCCTCCTACAAAATCGTTGCAATATATACCAGACATAGATGAAACAAAATTTACCAATGATATTTATGATTTTTCTGTTCAGATAAAGGAAAAAGATAATGTTAGTGGAAATGCAAAGGGTGTTATAGGTACAGAGTTTAATAAATTAACTCCTCTTCCAAATGACATGAGAAAATATAAATATGGAAGAATGGTTGCGTATGATTCTGTAAATTCAAAATTATACGTTCTTGGTGGATCATCTATTTATTGCGATTATACTTTCGCCACAAGATTAAATGCTACAAAACTATTTGCAGTATTAGATATTGCTACGGGCGTATGGACTTCTGGCGAAATGCCAACCGCAACTTGTTTTGGGTTATGCGGGTTCTATGATGGGAATTTATATGTTATAAATAGTACAAATCAAATAAACAAGGTGATGAAATATACTGTTTCAACTGGATTATGGAGTGAATATCATACGATAGTAAATTCAGCTTTTCATAAACATTGTGGAAGCGGCGTGTTCCTTAACGGTAAGATTTATTCTATTGGTGGATGGCATGGATCGGCTGATGGAGAATATCCTTTAGAAAATAGCTTTATATTTGACATAGAAACAAAATCAGAAACAGCCATATCAGCCTTAAATTCAACATATGGATATTTTTTAAATCAGTGCGTTTTATCAAATGATAGTTTATGCATATATAATTATGGTGGAGCTTATAGAGATTTTCCTGAACCTGGCCCTGGAGAATATCATTGGGATTGGTCAGAGAGATTATATAATAGCAATAATTTAAAAAGATATACCATATCGACAAACACTTGGGAAACTTTATCATCAACAAATGGACTTGGTGCAGGAGCATTAACGATAGATTCAACTAATAATATATATGCTATTGGTGGTAAAAAAGGAACTGGCTCAGGCAATGCTTTAAATAATACAATATATAGAATTTATGATGGGGCATCAGATTACTCAGAACAATTAATCGGAGGAATACAAGAAAATTTAGGTATAGGCTATTGTAAAATCGGGGATGATATAGCGATAGTGGGAGAAAGCGCCTATATAATAGACCTTGCAAAAATGAAAGTTAATCAGTCTATAAATATTATTCCAATAGATGATTACTGTTTATTTAGTTTTGCTTTAACAAAAAGAAGAAAAATTTCTATTTTAGTCAAACACCCAACGGAGAATAAAATATTTGCGTGGCCTTTCGAAGAGGCGGTAGTTGAACCAGGAGTGTATAAAAGAGAAAATGGAATAAGATGGGACTTTGGATTAGATTTTGAACAAAGATTCGGAGATTATGTCGATAAAATATTTTTATATCCAAATGATTCTGACGATAATTATGTTTACTCAACAATATATGAAAATCTTGAAGTGATAAATGAATATGACCCTACCATTCAACATTTAAAGACTCCTCCTTTTTATGTAATAAGAATGAATACAAAATTAGATAAATATCTCTTAAATACTCTTGGAACTGAAACCGTAAGCATGGACGTACAAAATGAATTACCTATTATAACTCATAGTGATATGTATAAAAATGGAGCATTCTCAGTAGCTATAGAAGACGTGTTGCCAACTCAAGCACAAATAGGAGGATCAGTAGTTTGTCCTATAACAGCAAAAAGAAATAACGCTGTAGCAAACCCAAATGATATAATCTATATAGATGTTCTTGTTCAAACAAATGACGGATTAAATGTAAATCAGATAACTCAGACAAAAGACGAATGGGGTAGGTATCCAACCTCTGCTCAACGAACAATAATAACTGCATCTCTTATAGATGAAATAAAATGGGATTTAACTGACAGCAGTGGATTATATATTCCCATAAACACAAAATATAAATTTAAAATAATAAATGCTTTTGGAGTTAATGGAGAGGCGGTTGTTTTTACAACAGCATCAGGTGATAATTTTCTTCCAAATCCCACATTCTCTACGACGAAGGAAACTATAACTGATACAACATTTTCATTAGATACCGGGAGGAAGGTTGTTACTCAGGACATAAAAACAATAAAAGAATGGCAAATGAATAGTGATTTCTCAAGCAATATTTTGGCTTATTCACCTACAAAAGATTATAGCGTTACAGTTAAAAAAATGGTAGACTCATATGATACAAACTTACGAATAACCAGATCGAGTTGGCAGAATATAACAACACTATTGGCTGAAAAAGCATTTGGATATAAAATATTTGCAGATCCAGAAACGGAATCGATGAAAATTAATTTATTTAAATGCTCAACTTTTGATTTCGATAAAAGCATATCATCGTCTGACGCAAATGATAAATTTGGATATGCAATGAAAGATAAAGATGTTTATTCCGCAACTGATATAGTAAAAATGTTTTCTTATTCGACTTTTTGCCCTTGGATATGTTCAAATAGCGTTAAGATACTTAATTTTGAAAACTCTACGCAAGATATCTATGTTAGCTTTGAATACAATTTAGAGGCAGGCCAGGCAAGCTCTTATATAAACTCTACTGGTACTACTGAAATAACATGGTCTGAGCCAATAAGGGATGCTATAGTGTCTTATTCTATGTCTCCTGTTTTTTTTATTGCATATAAAACAGATAACGGGTATTATAAAGTGCTGACATCTGATATGATAAAACTCGCGGAAAGCGTTGGAACAAAAAATGTAGCCGGGGCGTTATTTACTTTGCCAAAATCAGCAATATCATCAGAAATAGAATTATGCGCGGGAGCGTTATTTGGAGTGCCAATGCTATTAAAAAGGACTTCAACAGACCCAGAAGGTAAGCCAGCCGGTTATGTGGCTGGACTTTTTAATGCTGATGCAGAATTAGGAACTTTCGTAGACAATGTTAAGTCAGTATATTTTAACCCAGAGATTAAAATGACATTTGATAATTTTCAAGCTATCGAGGGAAGCTCTTACCAAAAAATAGATTATCCAACTCAGCCAAGAGATAATAAGAAAACGTCAGGTATTTTTGAAGTTATAGGATAGGTGATATTTAGTGGAACAAAATAATATTCCATTTATTGTTCAAGGCCAAATAAATAAAACTATAAACGAGCAGAACGTTCAACAAATAAATACTAATACTCAAAATGAAAATGTAAAAGACTTAAGTTTTTCTAATGCCGGAGATAGTAAAATAAAAATAAGGCCAGAATCTCCAAAAATTTCTTATAAATTAATAATAGCAGATAAAAGTAAAATTGGTATTAATATTACAGCTATACCAAGTTTATTTGACGACATAGGTTCTTCTCGACAAATAGTTGATGATACTTATTCTATAATAAAAGATGGGAAAATAATAAAAGAAGGAATTAAACCATCTTTAGATTTTACTGACATTGATGTAAAATATGGATCATCATATAGTTATATTATAAGAGTATTTTCTCCTGATGGCGTATCTAACGATTCGGCACAAATTTCTATATCTGTTACTGATTCGACTATCCCTCATATTCCATATAGTTTTGAAGTTCTTGCTGATGGCCCAGCAGATATACAAAATGGAAGAGCGACAATAAGGTTTAGACAAAATAATGATGCTGATTACTATGGCATGAGAATTTTAATTAAACAATCAGACTTACCAGAAACAGATTGGAAAGAAGCAAAGTTTGTCCCAAAAGTAGAGACTGAATCATTACTTGACGGTAGTTATGTTCGAGCTTCTATATCTGGATTAATATTTGGGAAATATTATGACTTTGCAATACAGGCAAAAGACTTTTTTGATAATTTATCAGATATGACGGTAATTACAAATAAAAGACTTGAAGATAATGTTTCTCCAAATTACCCTCTTGGTTTTACGGCAGTAAACTCTTCTACCGATGCCGTTTCATCTTGCAATATAAAATGGGAAACGCCATTACAAAAGGATGGAATTCTTGATGTTGCAGGATATAAATTAGATAGGTATTTGTCAAACGATCCTATGACTTCGACCACGATAGCCACGATAAATGATCCAACGGTTTTATTTTATAATGACTCGTCTGTTTCTGCCGGCAGTAAATATGTTTATAAAATAAGAGCATTTGATTCATCAGCAAATTATTCTGACTATGCTTACTCAAATGAAGTTCTTGTATCTCTAAATGCTTCGACAGTTGAAATGGCAGTATCGCATGATATATCTGGTGAAAATACATTCCCAATAACTGTATCAGTTTCTTCGTCTATCTCTGCCGATGGATTTTATATAAATTTAAAACAAATATCAACAGGTAAGGCAATAATATATGGCAAAAGGTATACTGGCAATGCTCCTTTTTCTACAAAGATAGAATATAAAGATTTATCATTATGGTTTTTAAATTCAGTAAATTCTCAAGCATTTTTAGATAATGATTTTAAAGTAGAATTATATAAACTGACAGGGCTTGATAAGTATGACCTTCTTTCATCCCAAGTAATAGATATTGATTTTACTCCTCCTACTGTAAATAATTTTGATATAGCGTATGATGCAAAAATAAAAAAAATAACATTTACATGGGATAAACAAACGTTTTCTCTTACAGAGGGATATGAAATAAGATATGCTGGAAAAGCATTGCCAGCATTGTCATGGGATAGTTCATCAATATTTTTGTATACTGATAAAGACAACAATTCTATTTCGTCTGACATACCGACAGATATAGATTTAACCGATCCCGAAACAACAGCTTATTTTCATATAAAAGCAAAATCAAGAATAAATAGAGATAATTTTATCCCTCCTCAATCGTTTCCAGCAATGTATTGTAAATCAGAGATATCTAGTTCAGAGTTGATATATGGAAAGCTTCCAGCTGTAACTGGAATGGTAGTAACTGGAGATGTTCAGAGTGTAGTAATTAAATTTACTCCTCTTGATTTGTCTGTTTATAAAGGCGTAAAAGAATATTGGATATATGGTTCGTATACTCAATCAGATTTAACTTCTCCGACTGAAGCAATGATTGTTTGGAAAGGCCAAGCGTCAATGCCAGTTATAAATAGAATTGCCGGAGATATTATACCAAATGAGATAAGAACTATTTACTTTAAAATAGTAGCAGTAGACTTTGATGGAGGACTTGGAGCGTTATCAGAGTTATTTTCTGGCGAAGCGCATGATAATACGACACCTGATTATACTGTTTCATTTAATCCAAATATACTCGTAGATAGATTGCTTATCAGTGATAGTTTAACAGTTACATTATCTGCTTATGATAATTCAGGATTTTTAGTTACTGGCGCTCTTTATTCGTCTATAGATGATGCAGATTTTGTTTCGAAAACATATTCTTTAACGAATGAAAATAAGAACCTATCGTACCAAGAAGTTTTGAGTGGCCTTTCGACTGGGCAACATAAAATATTATTTAAGATTTATGACAAATATAATAACTTTACAACAACTCAGGTTTATAATTTTGAGGTAGACGCTTCTATTCCAGAGGCGTTGCCCGCCCCATATATTTTGAAAGATAATTCATTTGTTCAAAGCATGCAAATAGCATTAAGCGGAAGGACATATCTACCTTTGACTAATTTGAACGAAACGATTGATATATTTAATTCAAAAACGGTTCAGGTATGTTTACCATCATTTACTACTTGCACAAATTTTTCTCATATAAAACTTTATGTTGCTGAATATAACATTTCTACAAGCAGTTATGGAAGTTATGTAGAAATAAAAATGCCACAATCAGCAAGTTTGCCATCATCTACTATTATTACTGACTTTAAAGCAACTGTAACATTTGTTGAAGATATGCCAGATTTTAAAATAAAAGCAATTCAAGTAAAGAAAAATGGAATAGTTGGAGATATTGCCTTTGCTGTAGTTTCAACAAAAAATAAAATAGATACCACTCCTCCTCTTATAAAATTGAATTCAATAAGATATGAAAATGATACATCTCTCGAAAATATTGCAAACCTAAATTTTATAAACTCAAGAATAATAAATGGTGGATTAATTTTTGACCTTACTATAATTGAGACAAATTCTGGGTTATGGTCAAACGCAGTTGACGTTACATCTTTGAGAATGCCTGTGTATTATCAAATAAATGGTGGGGCAAACCAACCATTGCTTGAATATGGATCACCAATGTTTAAGTCTCCATTCTATATTCCAAAAGAACAATTTTCTTCATTTGAAGAAGGAGAGAAAGTAACAATAAATATATATGCCTTAGATAATGCTTTGAAAATTGGTAACCTAAAGATAACTAAAATAATGAATAAATGGCCTCCAAGTAATATAGCAAATGAAAAGGCAGTGTTTGGAATAGAAGCTAATAAACCAGTAATAAAAATATCTTACTCAAAACCTGCTAACGCTGACCTAATAGGAATTAGATTATATGAGAATGGAGTTTTATTGAAGGAAACTTTAGGCGAAGTAATGAGCATACCGACATTAGAAACAGGTTTAGACAGGACATTTGTTTTAAAATCTCTTGATGAAGCGTATAATGAATCGACGGGGGTAACTTTGGTAGCTCATAATTATGCTCCAGCCCAGGTTACTAATTTTTCTATTCAGCAAGATATAAACGGGCTTGTCTTAACCTGGTCTCCTGTAACAAAAGATACAAATGACAATGATATGACAGACTTAAAATATTATGAGCTAACATATACAAAATATAATGGAACTGTAGTAGAAAAAAGTCTAACAAATAGATTTACTTTAATTTTAACAAAAGATGAAGTGGCATACTATAATGCAAACCCATCAGTAAATATAACTGGAATAAAAGTTAGAGCAATGGATTTTTACAACTTATATGGTGCTTATTCTACTGAGCTTTATGGAAGGCCAAGATTTATAGAGGCTGTAGATATGACAGATAATGTTTTCCAGTTCGTTGCAACATCTAATCGTTTCTCTGGAACTTTTAGTTATATTCTTGATGGTAATTTTAAAAATTCAGAGTATGTATCATCATCGGTATCTAAAGATGATTATATACAAATAGATATGCTAAAACCAGATTATATTTCTGACGTTAAAGTAAAATTTTCTTCATCGTCTGATGTTATAAGATTTATTTTGGGATATTATTACGTTTCTACTGGTGGAACTAAAGAATGGAGATATTTATCAGCTGGAGATAGTTCTCATAGCGTAAACACTATAGTTAGTCGAGGAAGCGATATAGAAACAGCACATTCAAATTATATCGAAGTAGCCGTTCCCGATGGAACTGATGCAGGCGGAACATATTTAATATCAATGCTCAAGTCTGCATTAAGCAAGCAAGTATTATACTGTAGTTCCGTTAAACTTATATTTTCTTCTTCTTTGTCAAGTGTTGCGGTATCAGAAATACAACCAAGGCTAAGAAGTATTTATAATGAATTTTATGGCGAAGTGCTTTATTTATCAACAATGGCAAGTATTAGAAGTTCTGAAGATGCAACTAATTTTCTTAACTTCGATAAAGAAAAGTTAAGTTTATATGCCGGGTCAGACATTAAGGTAAAATTAGGACTTCTTGCAGACTCCTCTTATGGACTATGGGCAAAGGATAATATATTGCTTGGCGGAGATGAAATCTCTGCAAATATGAAGATTGATACAACATCAGTTAATATTGGTTTTGTTTCAACTGGCTTATATCAATCATCTATAACCTCAACATCAGTTAAATTAGGATATAAAGATGCAACGCATTCAAGTATAGAAATAGGGCTAAACGAAATAAATCTTTGGTATAGCACAGATATTGGACATCTAATGAAAATGGATGCAGATGGAATTTATATGAGAGGAAGAACCTCTTATTATGATTTGTCAATTACTTATAATAAAATAGGGCTTGGCTATAAATCTCCTTCGATATATAACCTTGAATTAACATCGATCGGTATAGGATTAGGATATAATGCCACGACGACAAAACATAATACAATGATAACTGATTCAAAAATAAGCCTTGGAAGTATTGACTCAAGTGATCATTATAATACAGAAATATCAAGTTCAAGTATAAAATTAGGATATTATAGCGGAACTATATATGATTTTGAATTAGACGCAACATCAATAAGATTTGGATATAATGGCGTTGCATCAAAACATAATGTTATAATAGAAGATACTGGAATGAAGATTGGGCCAACTACAACGACTTATTATAATACAGAGATATCTGGAAGCAAAATATCAATGGGCCATTTAGGTTCCGGGCTATATTCTATGACAATGGACTATTCTGATGGAATTAACTTCTTATCAATAAGAGGGCCAGAAACAAATAACCCTGAATTCTTTAGACTTGGAAGATTTCCTTTATCTGTAGGATACTTGAACACAATGTGGGTTAAGTCGATATATATATCGTCCGATGGGTATTCTGGAATTGTAAGCGATCCATTAAGCGCCGCTTATATTATTGCTTCATCAGACAAAAATTACTCATTAATAGTAAATTCTGGTCAAGCTATAGCTGGGGCAATGTCTGTTCAGGCGAATGGATCTGTTACAGGTATGAGTTGCAACTCTTACAATGGCCTTGGTATTAGCTGTATAACAAGCGGATCATCCATTGCTGCCTATATAAAAGCCTCTTATGAAGACGCAGTATATGCGTTAACAAATGCCACAGGTTATTCTGCTGTACATGGCGTAAATAATGCAGGAAGTCCAGATGATTATAGCTATGGCGTTGCTGCCTATTCTTCAGGAAATTATTCTTTATATTCAAGCAAAGGAAGCAAACTTGATGGCAATGTCGTTTTTGGCGCGCAATTATATGCTCCAAGTATGGATTCTGATGCAGGTACATATGCAGTAAAATGGACTTCTGTTACAGGAAAATTTACAAAGGACACCTCATCACTTAGATATAAACATGATATCGAGAGGCTGTCATTTGATGTAAACTTATATAATGAAATAAAACCTTCTAAATTTAAATATAATTCCAATAACTCTAATGATGTTGGTTTTATTGCCGAAGAAATGATAACTTTATTCCCTGATCTTGTAATACTTGATAAAAATAATAGACCTGATGCCATAAAATATGATAGAATATCAGTATATAATGTTCTTGCAAACCAATATAATAATTCAAGAATAAAAGAATTAGAAAGCAAAATAGCAGAATTGAAAGAATTAGTTAATTCATTAATCAAATAAATATTTCTGAAAGGAAGAAAGTAAATGAGCGTTAATTTTCCAGGTTCAATAGATACTACAACTACACTCTTAAATCCATTTAATCGGTATAGATGGTCAAGCAGACTTAAAACACTAATTGCAGAGGGAGAAACAGTATTAACATTAACAGATTTATCAGATATTCCAGCTGACGTTGCTAATAATTATATTGGAATAGATGACGAAATAATGTTTGTCACTTCCATAGACAATACTGGAAGTGATAAAAAAATAACTGTTACAAGAGCGCAAGGAAGTTCTATTGCAGCTCCTCATTCGGCAGGCGTAGAAGTTCTTCAGGTTTATACCGCTGAATATCATAAGAAATTAGTTGAGGCGATTATAGCGGTTGAAGAATACACAAAATCTGGGGATATTTTATTAGATAATTTAACTCAGATTACAACTCGTAATCACAACGACTTACAGAACTTAAATGCACCCTCCGCTCATCCGTCAGCGTCAATAGATAATACAGCAACAACTTATGGCAGAGGATTAGCAACAACTGATAATACAGTTCAAAAAGTAGCAGACAGAGTTAATCAGAATGGCACTCCTGCTTTCAAAACTGATAAAAGCAAATGCAGTCTTATGCTGCCTTTCAAAGATGGTTTAGCTGATAGCACTAATGCAATTACGCCTATCGGTTATAATACAGCTGTTAAAAATAAAGCTGACAATTATATTAGCAATCCTGATGCTTCTATTTCAGCAACCTTAAAGCAATTTGAAGGCGATGAAGGTAAATTCGGTTCAGGTGTTGCAGTTGAGGAAAGCAGAACGAATTTATTTATTTATTCAGCTAATGTAACTATTGGTGGTTGGTTCTGTGATAACGGGATTATATCATTAGATTCAGTTCTACCGGACGGTCGGAATATGTATAAAGTTACGGCTAATGGTGGTGCTCAAATTAGTGTCAGACAATTAGTAAATTTAATAGCAGGGGTAACATATACTGTAAGTTGTTATACCAAAAGTACAACTAATTTACAAATGGGTACTAATGGTCAGTTTTCCAATTATTTTCAAAATAATAATTTAAAACGCCAACATTATTCATTTACTGCACCTACTACAGACGCACATAACGTTATCATTGCATTTTCAGCTGCCAATTTGAATGCTGGAGATACGATATATTTTTCCTCCCCTCAACTCGAAGTCGGTGCATTTCCAACATCATACATCGCAACAGGCGCGTCAGCAGTTACAAGACCGGCAGGAAAAATACAATTCAATAAAAAAATAGAAGATTCAGCAGGTTCAATTTCGTTTCAGTATAAGCCTGACTATAAACATAACGACTTTCATAACCGTGCTGATTGTCCTATTATTTTTGAATACGGAAATACAGCAAGGGATAACTATTTAAATTTAGTTTATTTTGGAAGAAGTCTTGATACAACTGATGAATATAAGTTTTGTATCATAAATAATTCAAATAGGATATATTCAGTTGCTTACACTGCTACTAACTTTGATGATAAAATATTTAATTTTATTGTCAAATGGAGTGCAAATATTTTTTCATTTTATATAAATGGGGCTTTAATTGGAACATGTAATAAAGATGCTTTTGATGTAAATTCATTATTATATTTAGGAAATATTTCAGGTCTGGCTACATATTTAGGGAACGGCACAATTTCAAACTTTGAAATATTCAACTACGCCTTATCCGCAGATGAAATATCAAACATAAATAACGCAGGACTTGAAGGAAAACCTGTTGAATTATCTAACGGTAAAACAGTATCGGAAGCAGATAGACTTTCACCAAATATAAATGCAGGTAGTAACAAAGCACAGTTTGTAACAGATAAGTCTAAATGTTCACTGTTACTTGACTTTGCCGGAACACTTGCAGATAGAACAGCAGGCATTAACCCTATCGGCACTGATGCAGTAAATAAATGGACTGATAACTATGTAAATGATAGCACATCGAAAGAAGCGGCAACAAACATATCTTGCACTTTTAAAAGTTTTGAAGGTGATGAAGGCAAGTTCGGTTCAGGCGTAGCAGTTGAGGAAAGTAGAACTAATTTACTTTTACAGTCCGATGATTTGACATCAGCAACATGGACAAAGATTAATTGCACTGTTACTTTAGATAGAATATTGCCTGATGGTAGGAAGCTGTTTAAAGTAGTTGCTACGGTATCTGATACGGCTTTTATAGTTCAAGGTATTACCGGAACTGCTGTTTCGCATACATGGTCTATATACGGATATTCAGGTGGCGCAGTCGGTGAATTTAGAGCAATAAATAACGGAGTATATGCCGGAGCATTATTAACCCCTAATACAAGTAAAATGACAAGAGCTTCAATAACTGCTACAGCGGCTACTGGAATAGGTTCTTATGGTTTCGCTATAAATGCTACAATAGGCGACGTTTACTATATCACATCTCCTCAACTCGAAGCCGGTGCATTTCCAACATCATACATCGCAACCGGCGCAACGGCTGTCACAAGACCTGTTGGCCATCTAAATTATACATCTAAAATATCATCAGTTGGTAGCCTTTCAGCTTGGATGAAGCATAAAACATTGCCTGCAAACTCACAAATGATGCCGGCTGGATTTTATACAGCCTCGGACCAACTTGCTGACGCGTTTATAATATTCGGAAGCAATGGCGGTACATGGAGTTTTTATAATGGCGGTGGAACAGCAACTTCATTTTCATATACACTTCCAGTAAATGAATGGTACAATATCATTATGACATGGGATGGCTCAACAATAAGCCTTTATATCAATAAAGAATTAGTTGCGACTGCTACCCAGGGGCCAAATTTTGATAAGTTTGTTAAACAGAATTTTAGACCAACTGGAGTTTCGTTCAAACTTTCAAATTACGTTGATTTCAACTATGTTCTTTCAACTGATGAAATTGCTCAAATATATAATTCGGGACTTGAAGGTAAACCGATAGTTACAACAAGCCCTCAAACAATTATACCAGTAGGTCAGACGCTCTATGACCCATTGTATGTTACGTTTGCATCAGGTTGGGGTATTTCAACGACATATCCAAATAAACCTATGATGTCAAATCATGATAATATAGCATTACTGAGAGGTATAGTTGAGTATTCTGGCGTAATAAATTCAGATGTAACTTTATTCACATTACCAGTAGGTTCAAGACCATCTTTACCAGATACTTATTTTAATTCGTTTATAGTGCCATCACGAGATTCAGGTGCGCCTTCAGCAAGAATATTAAGGGTTTATGGAAATGGTGATGTAGTATTAATGGCAAATGGTGCTACAATAACAAATCCGGCTTTATCACTTGACAATATCAATTTCGTTAATGGAAAATAAATAAATTGGGCGGCTAATTACCGCCCTAATAACTAAAGGATGGACATGATAAATAAAATTTTAAGATTTGTTGTAAATTCATTTTGGAACTTAATATATCCAGAATTATCAGATAAAGAAGTAGAAGGAATATATTCTCTTTGTAAAACTCCATTTCAATTTGAAGTATATTTATGTTCTCATGGATTTAATTGGGCTTCTGATGGATTAAACTTCAATATACTTACTGACTCTTTTGAAAAACCATCTCAAGTTTTATCAAGAAAATGGGCTAACTGTTCTGGATTTTTAAGACTGTATTCTGTTTTGTTTGATAAACTTGGAATAAAGCATAAGGAAACACTTTTATTGCATTCAGATGGTATGCGATGGCATTATATTAATATATTTCAATATGAAGGTAAGTTTTATCAGCAATCTAACATTGCCTTGACAGAAATAACAAATTTTGGTAAACTATGGCAAGAATGGAAAGATAAAGGATATACGAAACGGATGGTGGATCTTTAATGTTTAGAAAAATGATATCAGCTTATAGCTTTATATCGAAAAACTTTATGTGGCTAATTGCATTAATATTTGGAATACTTAATGTAGTTAAGCCATTCATAACCCAAAAGAAAAAAGTAGAAATAATGAATTCCAAACCAGAAAGCAGAAAGGAAGATATTGGTGTCGCAGACAACAATGGATTTAAACAAGTTGAGACAGCTTCTTCAAACTCACCAAAGTCCAATGAAGTTCCTGTGGGAATTATTCCAGAATCAAAAACAACGGTTACTGGAGAGGGAAAGCTTAAACCAGTTAATAGCGGAAATAAACCAGGACAAAGATCAACAGAAGATATTTTAGAAGATCTATCAAAAATACTAAATAGAAATAATTAAAAGGTGGTTTTTGAAAAATGAAATTAAGACTAAAGGCAAAAGAAATTCTCTTCGCAGCATTATTTATTATAATTTTAACGGTTTGTATGCTTGTGTATAAAAATTATGCAAAAGCTTCAGACTTTGGTCATGCTGACTCAGTAGTAATTAAATCAAATGATGTTAAAGTTCCAAGAAGTCTAATGGAAGAAATAAAACAGAAACTTGAAAAACTGAAACGCATTGAAAAATCAGAACCCGAAATAAAACTTGGCGAAGTTAAAGCATTCACTGATAAAGACGGCAGAATATTCATAAATGATACAATATCAGTATCAATGAAGCTTGCAGATATCGAATACGTCGGCGAATTAAAATTAAATACAAAAACAGAAGTTTATCGCGTTCCCGAAAAAGAATTGCAATGGTATAATAATTTTGGTTGGGAGTATGGAATGGTTCAGAAAGACAAAGGCTCTTCTAAATTTGAAAAAGGTCAGTTCTATTTAACTTATGACACGCCACTTGAATATAAAAGAGTTGGAACTTTACTTGAAATTAATAGATTTAACTATGGACTTGGATTATTTTATAAAATTGGGAATACTAAAATTATTGGTTCAGCGGTATTTAAATATGGAGATAAATTAAACAAAGAAAACGCAATGTATATGGTTGGCATTGGATATAATTTTTAACGGCTGTTATCATATTTATTGATAAATGTCGTTCGATACCCGGACTTACTTGATGTTTGTTCGGGTATTACTTTTTATGAAAGGATTGAACAGTATGTTATTGACAGATTGGCTTATTTCTGATACTATTCTCTATGAAAATAATTCAATTCCAGATACATTAGAAATATTACATAAAGAAATTCAATCTTTGTTGAAAGAGGAAATAAAATGAAAAGATATGGTTTACGTTGCATTATTCTTATTTGTTACATCTTAATAGCATTTGCAATAAGACACTATGTGTATCATAAAGATGATCCTAAAATATTCTTCAAAACCTCCAATGCGGCAGTATTCATATATAAGGATGGAATAGAAACTGACTCTTATACGTCCGAAATAAACGTCAGTCAAGAACATTCTGGATTTTTAAGAATTCAAGAAAAAAATATCGTAAAAATATATTTCAATATGAGCGGAGAAGAAAAATGAAAGACTTTTTAATTAATTTTATCTATAACAAAGAAGATAATCGCATTCGTGGAACTTTTATTCAACTATCAAAATTGCTATTCCTATATATTACATTTATTTATATTTTGCTAATGGTCTTCTTTGAAATAAAGACCGGCAAAGAAACATTATCAAGCCTTACAACGTTCATTCTTGGATTAATCGGAGTTATATCTGCTGAACAGGCGTATGGATATAAATTATATTCTGATCAAAAGAAATCAGAAAATGAAGTATCTCAGTTGGTCGATAAAGTTATGGAAATGAAAAAAGACGGTGGTAATAATGCGTAGTTCTACATTTAATAAAATAATAGATTATACCCTTGAAAAAGAAGATTTTAATTTTAGGAAAAGAATACAGATAGAAAGAGACCCAGATGATGCTGGTGGGACAACAGTTCTTGGATTAGACTATGCATCTCATGGTAAAACAGTTGATAGACTTATCGAACTTATCGAAGCAGGTAGAAACGGCGAAGCAATTGAAATAGCAAAAGATGTATATGATGTTTGTTATTATTCAAAGCATAAAGATAAAAATGGATTTCCATTATTCGATAAAATACTTGATATAAAAACGATATCTAAGATATTTGATTTATGCGTTAACACCGGCAATGGACAAGCAGCTAAATTTGTTAGACGTTCATTAAATCATCTTGGAGCAAGGCTTCTAGTTAATTCTTCGTTCGACGACGATGTAATATCAAATATTAATAAATACTCTACGGATGATTTTTGCAAATCAATTACTTCTCAGATGAAACTATTTGCAAAAGTTATTGAAAAATTAATTGAGGTATCTTCGGATATATCTTCATTTAATGTTATGGAACTTCTTCGAGATGGCTCAGACTTACTTAAAATATTCGAAGAATTTAAACCTATCGCAATGATAGACGACGATGTTCTTACGTCAATAATCCAAGAAGCAAAAGAATTTTATCTGCTGATATCAAAAAAAGGCAATAATAGAAAATTCCTTAACGGTTGGAACAAAAGAGCGGTTGATATAATTGAATATAAGGAACTAAAATAAAATGGCAACTTTTGATTTTGTAAAATTACATAACCAATGGAAACTTCATTTAATGCAGAAGCATCTTTCTGAATGGAATGAGAATGATAAACAAATTGCAGAAATTATTGGCTTTGTTAAGAAAGATCCAGAAGAAATAATTAAGTCTGCGAAAAAGAAAATAGGCATGAAATAATAGCGATGCCTTGACAAATTTGAATGACGGTGATAAGATAATGGAAAGTCTTTTAAAAATAATATGTAGTTTATTATTTGTAGATTACAGTAATTATTATAATTTATAATCGGAGGAATAAAAATGGATAAAGTATTCTCGAAATGCCCTATATGTAAAAAAGAAAGTACACCAGAATATCATACTAATCAAGGAAATTTCTGCCAGGTTAATTTCTCAGTTGGTGGCAATGCCAATATTCCTTACTATGGTGCTAACTTTAAAATATGTACTGATTGCGCTATGTTGGCATCAACTGAAGATAATGGTATTATTGCTAAAATAAAAGAAATGCTCGATCCAATTGTGGTCGCAGATAAAGCGCTGTAGGTGAAATATGGAAGATAAAAAAGAAGTAAAAACTATTGATACATTTATAGAAAAAATAAAAGAAACATGCAGTGACGCATCAGGTTTTATCTGCATCGCATTTAAGGATGTAGCACTTCAGGATGGCAAAAAGGGAATTGTATCAATAAATCAAGAACCTATTGCCATTGGGGCTGTAAATATCTATTACGCATCTCAAAAACTTATGACCATTAGAAAAAGAGCAGATGAAATAAAAGCAAGACAAAATATTCTTTCTTCGTGTTCTTCTGAAAAAGAAGCCGAAGAATTACTGACATAACCTCATGGCGACTTAATAATCATTGTGTAACTCGCTCCTTAATTTACCGCAGTGTGAAAACATTGCGGTTTTTTATTTGACAAATATTCAATATTGAATTAGAATTTGTATAAGAAAGGTACGGATGGGATGTGGACACCTTGGAAACAACAGTGGCAACAGGTTTGCTGAATAAGGCAGCAGAAACTAATGGTTTTGGCTATGGACTTGTGGGAATAATTCTTATTGTTCTCTTAGGCTTTGGATGTGTTCTTGCTATTAAATTTGTAAACGCCCACTTTGAACACATAAAAGAGTTAAGAGAGAATAATGCCCAACAATCAGAGGTTACTCAAGAATTTTCAAAACAGATTAGTAATCTTGCTGCTACGATACAAGTCGTAACACAGGCATTAAATGAAAATAAATCTTCTACCTCACAGTCTTTAACAGAGGTTAAAAATCAGCTTACTTCTATATCGAATGTTGCTATAGAGGTAAAATCTGCTATTGGTTTTTGTGCAAATAGTAGAAGAGATACAAAATAGAAAGAGGATATATAAAATGTTAGAACTTACTAATGAAATATTTTCTAAAAATACTTTATATTTAACAATTTTATCATTATCAGCTATATGTTTATTTGTTATAGTTACATTATCTTTTTACACAATCAGAGATAGATTTAGTAGGGGTTATAATAAATCAATAGATACGATTGAAAATATCAAAAGAATTAAAAGACATATCGAGCAAATGTCTAATATTACAGATATGATTCTTCATTATGCTCTTGATTTTATTGAAGATGGGGATAATGTTGTTTTATCTGTGGAGGATGTCAAAGAGAATTTTGATCATATGAAGGCAATAATAGAAATTCAATTTAACAAAAAATTCGGTCATTCTAATTTACCTTTTAAATTCTTATGGTGTAGTAGCTCGGCTCAGGCGAATAAGCTTATTCCAGAAATATCAAAAAGGGGAGCAACATTAAAAGCGGCAATCTGCGATATGGACTTAGGAAGTTCTGGTGGCGATATAAATGACGTAATAAAAGAATTAGCCTCAAGAAGTATTCCTACAATAATATATACAGGTTATAATAAAGAAGAATTTGAAAAGAAAATATTACCTGAATTAAAGACTAAAGTAATTTATCAATATAAAGGTTATAATAAAGAAATGGTTGAAATTCTTGAGCATCTTGTTGAAGGGCAATTGGAAATAGTAAAATAAAATGTAAAGGCAGATGGTTTTTTTGGAGACAAAAACCTATATTCCAGAATTCGTAGAATGTACGAAATGCAATCGTAGTTTTGACTTAAATAATTTATCACTATGGAGCGAAGAAAATAGAATTTGTAGATGTTGCAAATGTAAGATTGAAAATGGGATAGAATCATGTAAAAGATTATCTTGCAACTTCCATAGCAAGCTTCAGGATGATTTTATTATTGATATCGATGAAAATGATGTTCGTGATATTAAACCTGCCTTAGACAGTCAGGAAACCATTTTTAATCAGGAATGTTATTGTTCGATGTGCCAAGAAGAAATTCCAAAGGATCATCTTTATAATTTTTTAAATATTAAACATTCTTTCAATGGTGTAACAAAAAGGATAAAAGTTAAAGTGTGCCAAGAGTGCTTTGGAGCTTTCAAATCAATGCTAAGCTTAGATAAGGTGGAAAGTAATAATGAGCCAGAAGAAATGCTCGCATTGTCAACGGAGGGGGAAAGAGCCGCTTGATAGTTTAGACCACTATACAGTATTATTTAAAATGATAGATTCTGACAACAAAAGTTGTGTAGGAAAATTTCAATTATGTAGTCATTGTATGAGTAATTTCGCTTTAATTTTTTCTGATTTTTCAAATGATGAATCAATATTTACTTTAATAAAATAAAAGAAAGACGGGCCATAAACCCGTCTTTTTGTTTTATTACTATTTTTTCTTTGCGACTTTTTTCGATTCTGTTACTTTTTTAACTGGTTTTTTATTAGCCATTATAGTTCACCTCCGCAAATGTATTTTCTCTATATTAATATCAAAAACTACTTCTATTGTCTTATTAGGCTTACTTACAATTTTATCGAAATCTTTACCAAATAATTCTTTGTTGTATAAAGTTAAATGCTTATCATCACATTTAAAACAGAAGCTATTATCGTTAGAGTGAGGGATTCCACATAAAAGACATTCTTTAAGCATGAATCCTCCAGAGAATTATGCTAAGAAATAATATCACTGTTTAGATTATTTGTCAACTTAACAATTAAAAATAGAATCGTCATTGATTTTTATATTATTTCTTTCTAATTCTATTAGAAGAATTCTTATTAAACTTTCAATGGATCGTCTTTCTATTGATTCACTTAAAAATTTTAAAGTTATTTCTTCTTTCTCTATGATTGCATAATTGTATTTATCATTTGATATTGGAGAGGCTCGTCTTATCCTGTATTCTATAATTTTTGGATCTTTATAGCTTGTTTTACTCAATACTTTTAATATTTTGTTAAATTCTTGTATTGTTATTACAATTGGTTCATCCATTTTTGTCTCCTTTTAAAACATTTTAGAGTTTTTCTTTTATGCTGCAAATAAAGAAATTTTCCTTTAATAACTCTGGACAAAATGACTTTTCTGATGGCCTGTGGCTCATTGGTATATCATCAAATTCAATAATATATGATTTAAAATCTGTTCTATCATATGAAACATTAACAAGGAAAATGCTATTTGAGTTTTTCAGCATATCCAAATATGTTATCTTTTTGTCAAAGAAGCTTTTAAGATTTCTGTTATCCACAATTATTTCTATGAATTGATCCATTTTCTTATATTCATCGGTATCAACTAATGAACATAACAGTATGTCGTTGTTGTCGTTATAACCGAGAAATAATATTGGTTCTCCATCATAATGAATTACTTTAAATGGGGCTGTAATTTTTGAATATTCTTCTCTAACTGGATATTCCTTTTTTAATTTTGTTATCATATTTCTCCTTAAAATAAATCAGAATTATCTTCTTTTAATATCAAATACAAATAATAAACATTTAATACAGCATCGGCCTTATCATTATCGTGATATGTAAAATCAAATCCAAATGTTTTATTTACAAAGTTTATTACCAATATCTTCTTCGCAAAATCATATTCGGTTATTGACGGTTTAATTGTACGATATTTTGTGAAATCAATCTCTGGATATTTGTTACGATAGTTTCCCGGATCGCTGACATATTGTTGATATGACATTCCTTCAAGCGGATGTCTTTTAGCCGGCATTCCATCTTTCTTTATCTTTACTGGCTTCTTTGATATCTCTATCTGTTTCTTTTCAAATTGAGATTCTGAAAGAATCCTATCGATATTAAATCCAAATTTTGCACGAATAGATGAAGCGCATTTGTATTCTACAAGTGGAGATGATTGTCTTTTTAATTTATAACGAGATATTGTTTGCTCTACGACTGCCTGGATCTTTATAAGAGGCTTTACAGCATCGAGATTATTGTTATTTGCAAATATCTCTTCGATGATAAATGCATCAGGTTGGTAGAATTCCATATTTGTTTCAACAAACTCTTGAATTTCGTTTAAAAGTTGTCCTATCTCTTGTGGAGTCGTTTTAAACGATGGTTTCATAAACGAAGTATTTAACTTAAATTGATCTTTTAAATAACTATTAGATTTTGATACATCTGAGTCTAATACCGCAATTGCACACCCTTTAGTTGATAGATCTAATGACATTAATTTCATATTTTATTCCTTTCTCCCAAAATCTATTTCGATATTTTTCTTTAAAAATGATATTAATGAACTACCGCGAGGTTTTCTATTCGGAGGGGTTAATTTCACAGTTGGCGTTATATCTTTTGAAAAGTCTATAAAGCCTTCATTGCATTTATATGTTGACATTGTTTCATAGGTTAATTCTGCTTCTACATGAATTGAAATAGACCAATTGCTATCTGAAAAACATCTGTTAAAATAATTCTTTCCAAGTTTATTTAATACGTTTTTCTTTGAGACAAAGTTATAGGACTTAACTCCGTTCTGGATTAAAAAATAAGCGTCTTCATTTGCTTCTTTCTTGAAATATTTTGTATAATCTGGTAACGATAAATATGTGATTTGTGTATCGTATTTTGAACCATTTATCGTTTTAGGTACAAATTGCTTTGGGATTTTCTTAAAGGATATTTTCTTGAAAAACTTCAAGAGGCAAAGAAGGTTTACGATCTTGTTTGCTTTGTCGATATCAATTCCCGTTTCTTTTGAAATATTTGACATTCCCTGGAATATACATGGATTACCATCAACAAGTAAGTAATCGTTTGAGGTGGAGTGCTTTTTGAATTTATCCAGGATAAAATAAAATATCCGCATTACATCGTCCGTAGCAATAGAACGAAGATGTGGATATCTACCAAGATTTTTTATTTGATATTTATTATTTTTTATTCTTGAGGTAACAAATTCGGAGTGTCGTTTATTCAACGAAACATTAAGTTTTTCACAGAGTATTTTTGTAAGTTGTTTATCATTGTTTATGTTGAGAGATTTTTTTAGGACATCGATAACTTTAAGATATTTTCCACCTTCTGGACAATTAGAAGAAAAGCAATAAATGGCCCATTTGCCATTATCATTCTGAGATATGATTGCACTTGCATTAGCATCATCATGAAATGGGCAACGGCAATAAGTCTGTTTTTCTTTGCCATGTCTAATATTTAAAATGTCTCTTAAGTCATATTCAGAAAGAAAATAAAAGAAGTCTTTCCCGTCAAATAAATTAACTTTGAGTTCTTTGTTGAAATACGTTTCAGGTATACGAATATTATCGATGATATGAGATAGGGATATAGGGTGTTGGCTCTCTTCTTTCTTCTCTCTTTCTGTAGGGTTTATGTTCGCTCGTTTATCGTCACAAGATCCTATTTTAGAACTCTTTGATTGTTCTTTAACGCATTTTTCTGTCTTTAGTTCTGAAAGTGAGAAGAATTTATCATTTGATACTATCTCAGAAATTAGAAATGGACTATTCATATCTTTTACATGAAAGAATGTTGGAACTCTTAAAAGATTATTTATAGATTTAGCCTGTGGATCACATACTATTCCTTTTGGAAGAACTTTCTGCTCAAGGTAGTTATAAAATCCATTCTGGCGTTCGTAAAACATATCAACTGATACTTCATTATTAAACCAATAACAATGAAGCCCATGACATGTTTCTACAATTTTTGAAGGAGTAAGTTTTGCTTTAGAAAGGCAATTCATTATTTCTGTCTTTTTAATCCTACGCTCAGATGAAGATAAGTCTTTAATATCGAAATCAGCAAATAAACAAGAAACTCTTGTTACTCCAGATTTACCTCTTGAATATCCTTTTATAGCGTTTGGAGTAAAGAACACTCCATATCCCTTTTGTTGATATGGCTCAAGAAAATAAAGTAAATCTAATATATCTTTCTTATTTAATCTTATTTTTTTATTGAGTATAGTTTTCTTTCCATTATGATTTAATGGTGCGCTATCTAATCCATAATAGATGGTAAGTTCTTCATTTTCTTTGTAAAAATTTGAAAAGAATTTATATAAGTAGTTGACTTTATTTTCAGTTTTTGTTATAATTAAATTCATAATATGGTTTTAGAAAAGAGCCGGGGTTTACCGCCCATTAACGGCTCTTTTTTATTTCCTCGCTTTTTAATTATTTTTATCTTTATCAGAATTATCTTTTATAAATTCTATTACTGCTCTTTCGATTACGTTGCTTCTTGACCTATCTTGTTTTTCTGCTATTTCATCTAACATTTGAACTTCTAATGGCGACAAATAACATGATAAAACATATCTTTTCTCACCTTTATTTATTTTTCGCCTTCCCATATCCACCTCTCAAATTATATCATATTATTTTTCTGCTGTCAAGATATTATTATTGAAAATTATTTGCTATAAACAATTAAATTTATTTTTAAATTTATTTTACTTCTTCTTTATTTTCATTTACTTTACCAAATCTTGCCGTTTTTATTCCAAGTTTTTTTGCCGTTTCGCTCATCTTTGTCCAGTTGTATGAAATCTGCCTTGCCAAACTATATTCTTCCAAAGTCCAATCGTTGCCTTTGCCTCTCAAAATCTCTTTACACGCATTTATTATCTCCGTTACATCTGCCTCTATTTCAACAACACAGCTCTTACCACCACTCTGACACTTAACCTCTGCTTCATTGGTATAATATGGTTTTCCATCTTTAAAAAATAAATTACCCATTACAAACTCGCGCCTTTCTTTTTTAATTTATATATGGCAATTACATTACCATATAATTCTTTCGAAACTTCAAAGTTTTCTTCAAGTAAGCTAATCAAGTTTTTAGAGATATATGTATGCTCAGATATATAGAAAATATTCTTGTAGTTTATTTTAAGCATTGCTTTATCCTCTACCTGAGTTCTCTCGATATGACCAGAATATTTTGGAAAAGTATATTTAACTTGCTTCAAATTACCAAAGTTTTCAAAATCAAAACAATTAAATACGATTTCTCCATCCGGTCTTAAAACCTTATGGAACATTTTTATCAGTCCAAGGAATTGATCTTTCGATAATCCAACGTAATCAAAATAATTAAAAAGAACGACTTTCTCAAACTTTTTATTTCCAAATGACAACAACAAACGATCTTCTTTCTTATGGCTTTTAAGTTCTGCCATAGCATCAACATCATTGTATATTGTCAATTTATGGCGATATTGTTCAAATCTAAAATGCTCTGAAAGATAATATGAATTCTGGCCGTAAAAAAGAATATCACTATTTGCTCTATCGTTTTTGATATACTTAAGAAATTCTTTTGACAATGATAATGGAAGATTTTTAAACTCCAGAGAAGTATTCTTTTTGACCTTGCCATTATATGTTGTAATTTCTTCTATAGCCTTTATAGCAACGTCTGTAGTTAATTTTTTATGCTCGGAGATAAAAGATATCGACAATTCCTTTAACCCTATCTCTATAGCCTTAATATCGCATGATAAAATATAATATCCAATATTTTCATGATAAATAATATGATATGGTTTTTGTTCAAATTCTACATACTCTTTGTTTGAGAAAACTTCAGACATAACTCGATTTGAATGAAAATACTTAACTACATTTGGACAAGCGATATAATTTACTTCAGCTGGCACAAAGACAAAGAATATTGGTTTACGATAAAACAATAATGACTCTGTGCTTACCCTCAAGGAACTTATTATATTTGTAATATCAAAAGCATTAGACGAAATGAAGTTTCCTTTTGGAATCGTTGAGCATACTACATAGTTGTTTTTGTATGTGTCTTTTGCCAGGATATTTTTAAATATAGAATATTTCTGTATATCGCTTTTAAGATTCAATATAAGATCCCCAGAGAATAAATATCCAATTTCGATATCCTTAAATGTTTTTATATGAAGGAAATAAGGTTCAACTTTATCAAGGATCTCTTTGTATATTTTATCTGAGCCAGGCACAGAAACATCAGAATATTTTATTTCTGTCTTTCTGCCAAACCAATCGTTATTTATCAAGAAAGAAAGCTGTTCTATGTCATTTATTACAAATAGCTTTACTTTCCTATCATCTTTGCATATAGCATACATTCTAAACGATTCGTTCCTATATCTGATGATGCAATATTGTAAGTTATATTCATTTATCATTTTACGTCCAAAGTCTTCAATCTTATCTTTTGGAACGCAGAAATGAGATACAGTAAAGATTATTGCAACATTAGAATCTTTTCTTAATAGTTTTAATTCATTAACCGTTGGCTCAAAGAAAATAACATGATGAAAATCTGTTTTGTTGATGTTTGCAAAAGTATCAAAACCATTTTTTAAGTCATTAATATTTATAAATTTTACTTTAAAGCGATGTCTTTTTTCAAATGATATTGGCATCGAAGAAAGTATCGTAAGGTTCCTATTATGTCTTTTGAAATTACGATTGTATATATTGCATTCAGCTTTTAATATGCTTTCTGCGATAACTCTATCATCGTAAAAAGAATTGCTTTTAGTATTCTTTATAACTGCTAACATTCTATGTTTTTGATAAGTTGTTATTCTCATATCTTTCTCTTTTTTCTTATTTTTATTTCAGCGAGCCTTGGATTTGCTATTTCATAATCGATTAAGGTTTCTACAAAGTTGCTAAAGGAATAATTTAATTTCTTCGACCTTTTCTTGCCATTGGAATGTATTTGTTTATTAAGTGTTATAAGCACTCTTTTTTTTGGGATCTTCAAAGGTTTTCACCTCCCTATGTTTTAAAGTATATACTATTTTATTTCAAATGTCAAGAGGATATTAAATATTATTTATATTTTTAATGATCGTATGTCCAATTTTTGTTAGTTCTTTTTCTTTCTTTTTCATTATGTTCTTCTAAGTCGGTTAGTTCTTTTTTGAAAACTTTACAGTCTTTAATTTCACCTAAAATTTTTGCATTTGCGCTTAAACAAGATTCAATAAAATCGCATGAAACAATTTTGTCAAAATTTATCTTTCTAATTCCCATATTGCAATTTTCAAAAATAGTTCCCGTCATTTTTTCACCATTTAGATAACATTGATAAAAAGAACAGTTATTGAAAACGCAATCTATTATCGAACTATTAATATCTATATCTATAAATTGGCAATTTACAAATTTTGATTTTACAATACTTTGGGCTTTTAATCCAGGTTCCCAATCTCCATTTTTAGAACGAAATTCAAATTTGCAATCAATAAATGTAGTATTTTTAAAAATTGGATCATTTAATGATATAACCTCTTCGTTTAACCCAAAGTCAACATCTTTTATTATCATATAGCTTAAATCAAGGCGATAATCTTCATGTAAATGTTTCCAATCTTTATTGGATTCTTGCCACTTAACATGAAACTTTATCATATCTTCTACTTCTTTTTTTGTTAAACTTGAATCTATATTTTTACAACTGTTTCGTCTATCTTTAATTATTAAAAGTAATATAAATGCAAAACAAAAACATTTTAAAAAAATGTTTATATTGAAATTATCCATTGATTCCCTTCTTCCATATATTTATTAATCATTTTAAATCTCCTTAATTATTTTTGGATATATTTCTATTAAAGATTCGTTTTGCCAACTTGGTTTTGGATACGCCAACTTGTCTATTTCATTATCGTCTTTAGGATTTGGGTTATTTAACAAATCTTCTATTTTAATTGCAACTATCATTTTTTACCTACTTTCATATTTATCATCGCTAAACATTATCTCTCTTGGTTCAGGGTCGATCCTGAAGATATCACTATTTGTTTCTTGTTCTATTTTAAGTTTTTCAAGATGTTTCAAGGCATTCTCATAGTTCATAAAATATTCTCTTTCAGAATAGCAGTCAGGGTCTAAATAGCCAGCAGAATAAAGCTTCATAATAATTACATCCTTATTATTTGAATAGTTACATATTTTGGCAATTCCCATGCAATTTTCTTATCCCATACTGCAATATCAATTCTCTTACCTTTTATCTTACTTCCGACATCGCAAGCGTAAAAAAGTTTACCAGGAAATTCTTTTATATGAAAATATGTTTTAAGCGGAATTACTTTTTTATCGACTGCAACCGTAATGTATTTATAATTACATTGCATTGTCCTGACAGGATTGCCGAATTTATCTTTCTTTGAACCTTCGATATGTTTTTCATGTTTGCTTGCTGTATATGGATAGAATCCAAATGCTTTGATATTATTTATTTCTTTTACGATTATCGGTTTTAGTGGCCGATAAATTTTACATGGAATAGAACCTTCGACTATTGAAAAGTTTGGGAAAAGCAAAATAAGTATTGCTAATATTATTTCTAACAATTAAATCACTCGCCTCTTATATTAATTTTATTCATATTTATGCCTCCGATGCACAAAAGTTTATACAGTATATCATACTTTGGTTATTGTTTCAATTGTTGATTTTTGATTCTAATATTTTAAGCGCTCCTTTTAATGCAATTATTTTACATTTATCGCAAAGGTATGACTGGTTATACGAAGATCCATAAGAGTTATGCTCTATCGTTATTTTAAACAAAACTCTGCAATCAGCCGCGCACCCCTCGTCAATACTCAATGGCTCTTTTACTTTATTTATCTCTGCTTTTGTCATGTCTGTTCCTATAGATGCATTGCATCTTGAACATTTAACTTCGTATGTTATTTTTTCTCTTATCATATTTATCATCCCTTTTATATTTTAATTTACATTTCTTTTGCATAGCAATATTTCCTTACAAAAGGCCAATATAATTCAGCCGGTAGACAAATATTTGTTAAACATTCAATACATATCCCATGTGAAACAAATTCTTCTGTAAGTCCATTTACTTCTTTACATGGCATTACTACAACGATTCCTCCACACTTACATTTTGTTTTTAAAACATATTCCATAAAATTATATCCTTTCTTTATCTAATCGATTTTTTCTTTTTATTTCTAATCTTTTCTTTGCAGCTTCTAATTCTTGTTCTTTATGCATTTTTCTACATGTTTCTCCCCAACATTCATTGCAAATTCCTGTCAATATATTATCCTTCATCGAATTTCCACAAATTTTACAATATTTCATAATACCCCTTTATAATAATCCATAATATCTTCCAAGTTCTTTTAACATACTCACATAATCCTTTTTTAAATCCTCCCTCTGATCCAATGAGGGATAAATAATTTTGGTTCATAATTAAAAATGCTCTACCGAATTAAATTGCCTATTTTGTTTACTTTTTAATATTGCTATGTATTTCCCATCAATAATTTCAATATCGTTTATAGAATTAGCCTCCGCTTTAATCATTTCCCAATAATCTTCCCATAATCTACAATAAAAATTTTTATTAATAAAAGTTAAGTTAGAGCAGCCCATTTTAAACAAATTAATTTCCATTTTATAACAACTCCCAAAAATTATCGTTAAGAATTTTTTGTATATCTTGATCAATATTTTTTTGGTCGCAGATTTTATCAAAAAATTTCTTCAAAATTTTCTTTTTATCGTCGCTTAATTCGACTTCTTTTCGTTTATCTCTCTTGCTTCGAATATATGGATAATCGCAAACTATCGAACTACCGTTATATCCATTATCATTTAATTTTATAAAATGCTGGCATTCTGTGCATAGATCTGACCCAACGCAAGGATAAAGTCCATGTGGACAAGGATTCTTTAAAAATCCGTTTTCTTTATGTTCTACATCTAATGTCTTCATGAAACCTCCTTATTAAAAATATTTCCTTTTCTTAAACCTACGAGATAAAAGTATAAAACAAAGTTTACACCTACCTCGCAAGTTCAATATTCAGGAAGCCTGGATAAACTACTTATAAATCAAGTTCAATACAAGATTGTACCTATCTATAAAGTTTATCACTAACGGCGAATTTCATTTGTTTTGTTAAGGACCAAATCAACTGTATTTATAAATATTTGTGTTAATAAAATACCCATTTTAAACTTTTCACAGAGTTTTATTATGTTTTCAACTATTTTTTCTTTTGAGCAATCGCTTCTCTTCGCCGATGCCGCCACCCAATCTGCAAACATTTCGGCTATGTTTACTAAATTCATATCATGAACGCCGTTTTTAAAATGCTCTGGATGATGGTCATTATATTTAAAATGATGTTTGCAATATTGATTTGATTCAATATATTCGTTATATTCTTTTGAACCAAATTTATACTTTGTTATATCTTTTAGAAAATCAACAAACATATCAAATTCAGGATTCTTCATTTTAGAAAAATCATGAGAAGTTGATTTTTCTTTTAATTCAGATATAATTATATCAAGTATATGACCAACATCTCTTGAATGATTTCCTGTATCGACTATGGCCTGTTTTTCTCTATCGCTTAAATCTTTAAAATTGATCTCTGCTTTTTCTTTCATAATCTTCTATTATTTGCCTCCATTTTTATACATATTTACTATCTCATTTTCAACAATAGCTATTATTTGATCTTCAAAGACTTTCTTTGAGCGATTGTTGGTAACAATATAATCTGGCTGAATCAATAAATCTGCAAAGCGAAACCCTATCGTTTTCCCAAGGATAAAATCCTTTTCACTTTTATCATTTTGTAAATTAAGCCAATCAAAAAACTCTTTACTATTCCAGCCTTTTCTTTCTTTCATGACAATATCAGATACAGATATATGAATATGAATTACTGACTCTTTGCCATATTTTGAAATTAAGTAGTCTAATTCATTAACAAATCTTAAATCAGGGATTGATATTACCGTTAAATAATCAAATCCTATATTTTTATCAATTTCATCTGATAGTTTTTTAACCCATACATCTTTATCTATCTTTCTTTCATCTTGCCCGTGTTTAATTAAATAATGCCTATTCTCGCATTTATATTGTTCATCATTAAACATTTTCTGTTCATCAAGATTAAACTTATTGCATACATCTTTCTTCAATGCATTAGCTAATGACAAAATTTTAGAATTACATTTGTATAAAGTTTGCTCTTCTAAATCTAAAATACCATCATTGTTTTTTATCGCCATTGCGGCGGTACTCTTTCCTTCTTGTGGAAGATCACTTGATATTGCAAATATTAGTAAATTCTTCATAACCTCTACCTTTCTACTGATTTTATTCCTTCATTTTTATACCAAATTAAAAACTCTTTAATAATATTACTTGAGTTATTAATAACTTCATCCATAATATTATCAACAATATCTCTTATTTCCTTTTGTGCTTTTTTTGAATGCCTTTGAGGATAGATTGAGCAAAGAAAATCTCTTAAGTTAAATTTAAAACGCATTTGAGTCATTAATCCTTGTGGTAAAAAATATCTTGCATCCTCGGTTTTAATGCCTGATTCTATTAATTGTTTATATAAATTCACCGCTTCTTCTACGAATGGCCTAACATCTTCTTCAAAAATACATTCTGGTAAATAAAAATCCATTTTATCCTCTTTACAATATCTTCCGGACTTAACCATCATTGATGAGTTCCAGTGCCTTGTTATTTGTTTTAAAGCAACGATACTCAGTTGTATTTTAAAGTCAAAATCAAGGAATTCAAATACGCTATAATGCTTTTTTAGCCAAAATCCTTTTAACTGTTCAAGTATCTGGTTATCGATTTTATCTGATTTATCTTCCCTGTTGTAGCATATCCCGGCCGTTTCACAAATAAATCTTCCATCGCATTCTTTTACTTGAGTTCTTGTTATTAATTCTACTCTTGGTTTCATATTTTATCACCTTTGTTTAAACTTTTTACTTGAATTCTATTTCAAACAACTGCCCGACAGCAGTAAATATAGCTATCTTATCAAGATCTTCATCGTATGACTGTATTGTTGGAATTATTTGGTCATAGCCTTTAACCTTAAATAATAATAGAATATGATTCATACCATCTGTTCTTGAAAATACAACAACATCTTGCCCAATATAGTTAAAATATTCTTTATGTACATCTCTTGGTGATATCGGAGTAGCTAATATTAATGTTGCAGTGATAGTTTTATTTTCATAATTTGGTCTATTATGAATTAATATTTTATTTTTACAACTTTTCATTGTATCCTCCTGTGCTTCCAAATCCTTTATGTTCACTTTCCTCTATATTTTTAACAAGTTCTATATTTACCGGAAATGTTGGCATAAAAATTAACTGTGCAATCTTTTCTCCTTCTTCAATCGTAACTGTTTCAAATCCTGCATTTTCTACGATAAGTCCATGTTCTGAACGAAATGATTCATCAATAAGGCCAATGCTGTTACAAACCCTTAAGTGTTTTTTAAGACAAAGGCTACTTCTTGGAAGAAGGAATGCCATTGTATTTTCAGGATAAATAAGTTTTATATTTAAAGGAATTATAACTTCAATTGGATTTCCTTTTATAATATGGTTTAATGTAGACTCGTTTGCTCCTTCGGCTTTTGCTTCGTAATACCATTTCCTCGTTAAAAATGATGGTTTTATTTCTCTTTTTTCTCTTGCAAAAATATCCATTCCTGCGGCAAGAATCTTTTTCCCATTAATTTCAGTTACATTATAAAAAGGCGTTTCGATATTAGGATTTATCTTTTCCATTAAAGTAATAATTGGATTTTTTCTTAAATTACAAACTTTGTTCATATTTACCTCCTTTATTTTTATAAAAAGTATATACTATTTTTCTCTTTAAGTCAAGAAATAATTAATCTTTTATTTACGAAAATATTTATTGTATATATCGTTATCACTAAATTCCAATGTCGACGGTTCATCTGAAATATGAAAAATAGAACTATCACCAGATTCTTGTTCTTTCTTCCATATCTTAATTTGTTTGATTGCCATATTTTTATCTCTAAAATATCTATCTACTTCATGGCAATCATCATCTAAATAATGGGCAACATAAATTTCCATAATTAATAATCCTTTCTTTTAGACTCAACGCCATTAGAATAATATGTTCTTTGATAGTTTTGATCTATAAAAGCCAAACATGCACATGGATTCATTGCCTGAGTTAACGTGAATCTTAATTTAAATACAGAGCAATATAAGTTTGTGCAATTTTCACAATCTATGCATCTCATCATATTTATAAAGTCCTTTCTCAAATTTATTTAATTTTTGTTTTAAATCTTCTTTATATGGTATTTTATTTACAAAATATTTGCATTTAATCATATTTCCATTAATTCTTGTCCTTTCTTTATCTTTATAGTATTTTAAAGAATTACTATAAAAATTAAATTCACAAAGTCCATTGTTTCTTATTTTACAGTTATCGCATAAATTATTTAGTTTCATATATCCTTCCTTTAGATTATATTGTCAAAGTTTTCTAATTCTAAATCACAAGCAAAACAATCATTTCCATTTGATCTTATATCATCTAAATGGCAATATCCATTTTGATAAAATTTGCATTGAAAGCATTTTATTGAATTAAAGAAATCTTCGCCATATCTTATTATACCTCTAATTTTCATTAATATTCTACCCATTCTATTATGTCCACTCCAAGTTGCACCAATCCCCCAATAATAATCAGTGGAGTCCTCGACCAAAAGAGAATTTTCAGTTTTTAATAAAATATTGCGTAAATGTTCATTCTGTCCAAACTTTAACCAATTAGCATAAAACATTACCTTTTCTCTTATTGAATCCCAATGCTGTGAGTTCTCCAATATGCTATTTTTAGCCATCTCTTTAGCCTTACTTGGATAATTGCAATTTACTATTTTGTCGTACAGCACATTATTTGTTTTATAAAACTTCATAGATTGAAAATAATGCTCTGTTGTTTTGTAATACCTATCCGTATATTTATCATATATATTGCAAGGCTCAAAGTTACTTAATTCTCTAAAGGTTTTAGAATTGCTGTAAAACATTATCCTTTCTCGTTTCATTACAACATCCTTTCTAATTCTTCTTCGTTAATTATTTTAATTTTAAGTTTTTTGGCTTTATCGAGTTTTGATCCGCAATCTTCGCCGGCTAAAAGAATATTTGTTGATTTTGTTACTGAGTCCGAAACGCATCCGCCGTTACTTTTGATTATCGTCGAGAGGTCGTTTCTTGGCTTGCTGAAAGTTCCGGTAATACAAATTGTCATTCCTGATAGTTTCCCTGTGTCAGTAGTCTTGTTTTCGACTGTTTCCTCGAAAATAAACTTGCCAATAATCTGTTCAACCAAGTTCATATTTTTTGCTTTCCAGGCGTTAATAGAAATTGAACATTCATTGCCATATTTTTCTGCTACAATAAATGAATCATAAACCAATTCATCAAATATTACCTTTCCATATTTTTTAGTCAGTCTTTCAAAAGAACTTCTCCCAAATCCGTCTATTCCAAGTCCTGCAATAAAATCAACTTTGCGACATCCAGACTTTTTATCATTTATGCTTTTGAATATCTTTTTAGCAATAACTTTTGAACCGATATATGACTCAAGAAGGCCGAGTTCAAGATTTAAAAAATGGTAAATGATAAGATTTGGATTAGTGCTTCTATCAGAGCATCCTTCGTACTCGTCAATAAAGTTTATTGCTATTTTATCGCAATTTTTTTCACCCATATTGTCGATTTCTACTCCATCGCAGAAATGCTCAAGTATTTTTGAAAGTCGTTTATGGCATAAAGTATTATTGCAAGATAAAGCTCTTATTCCTGTTTCTGATTTAAATATTAATATTTTAGAATGGCAATAAGGGCATTCTTTTGGTATTTCAAAATCACTGACTCCTTCCGGAAATTCTCCTGATATTATTTTAGGAATTACTTTATTAGCCCTTACAACCTCAACAGTTGAGTCGGCAACGACATTTTTTAATATCATGTTATCGATATTTGTCATGCTTACACGAGATATTTCCGCGCCATCAAGAATAATTGGTTTTATTATTGCGACTGGAGAAAGCGTTCCGTTCCGGCTCATAGATAGTTCTATTTTTTCAACGGTAGAAGTCATACTTTCATCTTTGAATTTTAATGCACAAGCATATTTCGGATGACGATTATTGCATCCAATTTCTTCGTATCTATTCATATTATTAAGCATAAAAACTATTCCATCGGTTTTGTACCATAGCGAATTTGTAAACTCTTCCATCTTTTCGATAGTTGGGAAAAGATCAACAAAAACTTTTAATTTGTAATAAAAAATGCATTCTGGTTTATACGCTAAATCATAACTATAAAGAGACATTTCATTTAATATATTTAGACTTCTATAAAATGAATTTTCTCCATTCTCAATTCTATATCCAATAAATGTTAAGTTTCTTGATTTAACTGTTTCTGCATCTTCGCACTTCAAAGTGCCGGCGGCTAAATTTCTTGCATCCGAAAACTTTTCGTCTTCTGGCAACGGAGCATTAATTCTTTCAAAGTCTTCTTTCGGAACCACTACTTCGCCATAGATACAAACCATATTTCCATACATATTAGAAATTTTCTGAGGTAAACTTTTAATATATTTAGCATTGAATATAACCGATTCGCCATACTTTCCATCGCCACGAGTTGAAGCCTGAGATAAAACGCCATCGATATATACCGCTTCAATTGGTAATCCGTCAATCTTTGGCATAGCAATTATTTCTTCACCGCTGAATTTATTTGTGAACTTATTCAATTCTTCGAGAGAGTGAATTTTATCCAAAGATAACATCGGATAGATATGTTTTACCTTGTCTTTCATTGAATACGAGCCGACCTGATTTAACAAAGTATTATTTGGATCCAGTTTTTTAAGTTCATTTTCAAGAGCGTCATACTCAACATCAGTTAGTGGCGAAGTTCCGTTGCTATAATAAAGTTCTCGGCAAACTTGAATCATATTTTCTAAAGTTTTAATTCTTTCCATTTTTATTACTGCTTGGTTAATCATTTTTATTTATTCCTTTCTTATTATTTTATAATATAAACTGTAATCTGACATATTTAAGATTATGCTATAACTATTATAGATTTTATTTCTGAACTTGCTTTAGTGTTTTTTGCTATTTCATTTGTATCTGTTATTTTGTCAATGTCATAAAACCAGCCTAAGTCATAACTATAAATTTGTATTACTGGATTATTAGGTATTTTTTGTAATATTGCTATTAATTCATTTTTTGTCATATTGATTCTCCTTTATGATATTAAAATTATTTTTCTATAAACTCGCTATACGGTCGAGAATAAGTAACGAATTCGTTTTCTTCGTAAGAATATATAACATCAAATTCTTGAGTTTTTGTGTTAAAACAAATAAACTGCACATTACATAAAGTGTTATGTTTTATATTTATTTGACGAGTCGCAGAAGAAGCAGAAAAATATATTATTAGAGAATTTGTTAATTGTTGAATTTTATCAGCTATTTCTTTTGGTTCTAACCTTGGTTTTTCGAGTTTTTCTTTTATTATTTTTATATATCTTTTTATCACTTCTTTTAATAAATCATCTTGTATTTCCTCTATGCAAATTAGTCTAACCAATGTTTCATCTGCCTCTTGAGAAAAATCAATTTCATACTTCGTTTCTGGCATAGCTATTCACTCCTATTCATAAAATTCTAAATTAACACAACTTCCAAGATATTTTATTATTAACGGTTTGACTTCCGACCAATCAAGATTTCCAAGGCCGCATCCAATTTTAGGAAAAGCAATAATTAATGGATTGTTACTTGGATAATGGTTAGACAATAAACTTCCATTCTCAATATCTTTTTTGAGTTGAATTAATCCGCTTTCTATTAACTCGATATCAGAATTATCTTTCCAATGATATTTAGTTGCAAAGAAGATAAAGCTAAAATAAGAAAATACCGAATTTTCTTTTGTGAATTTCATTGTTTTGTAATTTTCAAAACCCTGCGGATATTTTTCTTTAAATTGTTTTGCAAGGCCGGCTCCCATAACCTTAACCATATTTACCGGGATAATTATATAATCTGCCTTTGATTGAAATATATCTTTCATAAAATCCTTTACTTTATTATTCTATCCAGTTTTGGATTAAACTTACCTTTTAAATATCCATGATTATCTCGCACCACGCAACACTTTTCGCATTCCGCGCCCATTTCTTCATTTATCCTTTCCATATCGTAATTACAACCAGACGCTTCACCCCAATAATCCAAATATGAATTACATCGAACACGAAGATGTTTAATAAATAATCGTCTTCTTTGTTTATAAGAAGTTTTCAAAACCTTTGAGTGATATATAACGGTATTTTGTAACTTCCAATTTTCACAAGGGCTATCATCCTCTTTCCCATAAATTTTAAAACATCTTTGAGAGATATTTAATTCGCAATTTCCACAAAAAGGTTCGATATCTTTCAAATTCATTTTATTTCTCCTTTTTGTAAATTGCATTTTTAATTTTTTGTTCTGATAATTTGTATTTTTCTTCTGACGTTTTATATTCATCATATAATTTATCAATTTCTGGATTAGCTTTGATATACGAATAACTGCACACGTTTACAGTTTGCCATGATAAAAAACATTCATCTTTGAATTCAAACCTTTTATCAGATGCTATTTTTATTTTTGCTTTAACTATTCTTGAATAACGGCCGTTATCATAAGCAACATATCCATCAAATTCTTCTGGTTCTGGTTTATTTTTATCCTCAATTAATCTTTTAACTTCTTTTAGGTGTGCAGTAAAATGTCTTTTAGTAGTTGGATTATCATTGTTATTTATAACAATACCTTCTTTTATATAAGTGCGACCATCAGTATATTGATTTATTATTTCTGCTTTACTATTAAATATAGAATATACATTTTTAAAATGCCATTGATCAAAACTTGAACGCGACCAACATATATAGTTACCATCTTTTTCAGTTATATTTACATTTATTGGCATAATTACTCCTTTTCATATTTTATTATTGGTGAATAAAAACTTAATATTTCATCTATTGATATTGGTTTAAATCCACAAACATCTACTCCTAACTGGCTTTAAATAAAACCATCTGTTTTGATTCTTGGTTTAACTCCTGTTGGTAAGTTTCTATGGGAAAATTTAGCTTTTTGTTGAGATTGTTTTTAATGATGTAGAGGTCGTAAGTGTGTGCTAAGGAAACTTCGTCATTGGAACATCCTATATACTTGGTTTTCCCAAAAACTTTGACTCTTGACATAAATTTATTTTTCCTTTTGTTATAACTTACTCCAATGAATTTAGAAGAAGTTCTGTCTTTTTTAAAAAGAATTTTTATTTCCCCATTTTTATATTTATCTAAATCTTCTGGAAAATTTATTTTTTTGCCAAGATTATGTTCTACATTATATAAATCAACCATCCTTGCGGTAGTTTTTTCGCATGTTGATGATCCAATATTTATTATTTTGTAATTTTTTACAATTCTTGCTATAAAAATAGCTTTTTTATTTTTTTCGGCCTTCTTTGAAATAGTTACGCCATAATATTTAGATGACTTTTGTTTTCTTACTGGCATCAGGAGTTTTATATTCTGTTTTTTGTAAAATTCCTTCTCCTCTGGAAAATTCAAAAAAGCAAAATCTTTGTAATAATGATAGGCAAAAATATCGTATATTTCTGCCGCTAATTCAGGTTTTTTAAAAAATCCAAGAGATATTCTTTTCCCTCTTGGAGGACAAATTCCGGCTTGCCATCCATTTTTACATTTGATAACTCCTTTAAAAATACATGCTCCTCTTCCTTGTATATTCATTGAGTTCTCTGACCTTGTGCATGTTCTTAAATTTTTAATTCTGTTGTCTCTTTTTATTCTATTCTCGTGGTCTATTTCCATTTTTTCTGGTATTTTTCCATTGAAATATTCCCATATCATTCTATGAATAGATGTTCGTGTTCTTACATTTTGATTTAATCTTCTGCAAAAAACATACCCTAATTTGCAAATATACCAACTATAATTATTCGCTTCTTCAATAAATTCTGCATCGCATATCGCCTCTCCTTTCCCATTCTGTAAAGGCACATGACAATATCCGTCTTCTCCGATATAGCAATCGCGTTTAGTTCTTTTCATTATTTCCTCCATTATCATACATTTTAATATAATAAAAACGATTTATTAATAACTCAAATTCATCCAATGTTATTTCTTTCTTTTTGAAGTTTCTTTCAAATATATCAACAATATCATCAAAAACCTGACAATCATCGTCAATGCAAAATTCTGTTGTGTATTTCTGAATAAAATCTATGGTTTGTTTATATTTCTCAGGAACATCTTTTAGTTCTGATAGAAACCTAAATTTGATATTTCTTATAGTAGATAGTTTATATTTTGTAGTATATTCATCTTCTACTATTAATTTTCTTTTTATTACACCAACTAAATCATAGTCGGATATAAAATCTATAATAAACAATAGACATTTACCCGAAATTTCATAGCTATGGCAAATACTTTCATTTTTATTTAAAAATGTATGACTAAATGTTTTCTCTTTAATTACTAATGTATCAAACGTATTTTCAGATTTATCTCTTAGAAAATAATTTAGAAATGAAGTTATTGTGTATCCATTTATTAATAAAAGTAAATATACCACCACAGAAATACCGATTATCCAATATATTTTAAGAAATAGAATAGCGTCCATATTAATTTTCTCCTTTCTTGTTTATGGCCTTTTCCCATATATCTATTGGAACTATGCAGTTGTCTAAATACACATTATCGCAATTTCGAATTTCTAAATAAAATAGTAAGTCAAGCATTTCACCACTAATAGAAAGACCATAAAGCTCATTCCTTTTATTCTTGAATATAGAGATATTTACGAGTGATATCCATATTTCAAATTTCTCAAATCCTCCACTATATCTTTTGTTTATTACTTTATATCTTATTATTGCTTGGTAGGAATCTGTTAAATTGCCATTTTTATTAATAATAGAGAAACTTCTGTTATAGTGTATGATAGATTTTTTATCAAAATTTGATGAACTATAAAAATTTAGTCTTCTTATTTTATTTCTAAAATTTTTTGGATTGCTATTATATTTATTAACATAATGAACTATAAAAAATAGCAATAGAACGATTAATAAAATATATATCATTGCTTCTTTCCTTTCTTGTTTACTAATTTCTCTAAATCATCCGCATTACCGCCACAACAGCACGAAAAACAATAGAATGAATAGTCAGAATATACCTTTAAACTTGGCGTTTTATCAACGTGCAATGGGCAAGAAGCATTGAATAATATTTTACCACCACCCGGCTTCAAATCCAAAATCCTACTATAAATCTCCATTGCCGTCTTTCCATCAATTATCTTCTTCTCCATCACTCTTACCGCTTCTATTTCTTCCTGTCGCATTTGTTGGAATAAATCTGTCTCTTTAAAATCTTTTCGAGAAAAATTCTTTATATTTAATATAATCTTTTGAAACTTTTCAACATTTCCTTTACACTCAATAAGAATTTGGTTTATATCTATCTTCTTTTGCCCATCAGGCAGTGGTATTGAGCATACAACTACTTTCTTATCAGGAAATATTTTGGCTATCTCGTAGGCCATCTTATGGCTTCCATTAAGCCCTGATTGATTTTCTTCTGAATCAAACATAATAAAGATTTGATTCTTGAGATATAACTTCTTTATGAAATCTCTCGACAATCTTTTAACACCGGCAATTCCAACAGCAGGGAAGCCTCCAAGGGTCATACTTGCGACATCAAACCATCCTTCGCAAATAAATACATATTTCCCTGCTGTTGATAATTCCATTTCGTTTATAAAGTAAGAGTTACTTCCTGGAAGATTCATATACTTTGATGGATGCTTGCCGCTTAAATCTCTTCCTGACATATAAACCGTATTACCAAGAATATCAATCGGGAACACAATTCTGTTATAAAAGAAATCTCTTATTTGTCCTGTTTCTTCATTCTTCTTTACAAGATTTGATTCAAACACCCTTTGAGTTGTAAATCCTTTCCCTCTGATAAAATTTGACAATCTTCCATCGGCAAACCCAAGCCCCAATTTCTTTACGATTGGTCGCATAAATCCTCTTTGTCTTAGATATTCCATCGGGGCCTCATTTGCTTTTTCATCAAGTAATCTTTCTACATAATATTTCATAGCAAGATTATTTACATCTATGCAACTCATAAAAATCACCTATATTCCTAACTCATTATTTAAATATTGCTCTTGCTCTTTCAAGTCCGAATAGATTCCAAGTCCTTTCTTTACTTTGTCTGATGTTGCCTTTCCAAGGATATCCTCAAGAATATGAGTGCTATGTTCTATATCAAAAATAGTTTTTATTCCTGCAATATGAAGTTTTTTAGAATACGCCGCTCCAATTCCAGGAATGGAACATAATTCAGTTCTGCTTTCAGGAACACCATACTTAAATCTCATTGCTAACATTTTCCAGAAACCAGATTTGCCCCATAGCCTTGTTCGTAAATCAATTTGAGATAAGGCAGATATAATTCTTTGAACATCTCTTCTTACGGTCATAACTTCGTTTACCATATAATCTGGAAACTCATAGTCGTTCATAGCAAAGTAATAAATCATTTGCAAATAAGTTTGAGCATCATGAACATTGAATCCACAGAGTTTTTTGAAGTACGCTCCAATATCTCGATCTATCCATTTCTTTAAATCATAATTACTTTTCGTATTTACAAATGCTCCCGCTATAAGCCAATCCTTTTCTTTTTTTGTTTCGACTTTATGTTCTTGTTTAAAAAATGTTCCAAAATTCATTTTCCAACAATTAACATCTTCTGGTATTAAATACATCATTGCCGTAACAATTCCAGTAGGAGTTGCAACATAATCATTACTTTCAAGTTTCTTTATCATTTTTATGTCAGTTAATCTTTCAAACATAGAATCAGCCATAAGTTTTGACATTTTATTTTTTTGAGAATAAGCAAAGGATCTTTTATACCATTCAAAGAAGTCTTCAGGAGTTTTAATATATCCATTCTTTATTTCTGCTATCGCATGGAAATCTATCATAACGCCAGTCATACATGAAGATATATTCTCTCCTTTTTTAACTCTCGCTACAACATCGCCATAATCTCTTTCTGGAAGTAAGAAATAAACATCACCTTCTGTGTCATATTTAGGTCTTCCTGCTCGTCCAGCCATTTGATTTAAAGTTGCAGTTGTAACATCATCGATTCTTCCAAATTTATTGTGTGCTATTATAACTCTTCTTGCCGGCATATTAACACCCCAAGCAAGACCTGGAGTTGATATCAAACATCTAAACTTCTTTTCGTTAAATTCATTATATATTCTTTTTCTTTCGTCATACGAAAGGTCAGCATTATAGAACTCGCAGCTTATTCCATGCCTTGAAACAACATCAGCAATAGTCTTCTGAAATTTCTTAGAAGCGCAGAATATTAAAAACAAATCATCAGGATATTGCATCATTAAATCCAAGGATATTTTAATCCTCAGGCTCTCTTCTCCTTGATAAGTCGTTCCAGGGAATCTTACAAAATGTCTATTTAATGAACAGGGCCTATAATTACTTTCATATAATATTGTTTTTTTATTTGTTATTGATTCGATCCATTCAGAAAATTCATGTGAGTTTGGAGCAGTAGCAGTTGATAACATTAATTGACAATCAGGATTAAACTTTGTAAATCCCATTATCGCAGATTCAAGTTTGTCTCCGCGAGTCTTTTCAGAAATCAAATGACTTTCGTCAATAAGCAACGCTCCAGTCTTAGAAAGCCAATTATCATCGTCTTTGTTATTTCTTCTACAACTGTCAAGCATTTCAGATGTCATTACAATTATGTCAGCATTATTCATTTCTTTCATTTTTGCATCAGTTTTTTCTTGATCGCCAGTCATTATACAAACTTTATATTTTGAAAAGAAATGCCTTTCGTCAGTCCAGTCTTGTAACTTTTCATTTGAAAGAGCTTTTAAAGGAGAAAGGTATATTGCTTTCTTGCCGGCAGATATAAGTTTAGAAGCAAGCATTTCAAACACAACAGTTTTTCCTGATGCAGTTGGAGAAAGAACAATAAAGTTGTTATCAGTATTTATAACTTTATCAACTATTCCACTCTGCATTGGATTGAAATATTCAAAAGGGAATGTCATAAATGGAAAATCTGTAGTTTTAAATAACTTTACATCTTCGCATAATGACGTATTGTCTCTTGATGTTTCAATAGTATATGGTTCTTTTTTAAATTCCTGTGTTTGAGTTAATTGTTTTTCTTTTATTACTTTTTTCTTTTTTTCTTTTTTTGCTTTAGTTAATACCGCCATAAAACCACCAACCTATACTTCAAGTCTATGTTTTTTAATTGCATTATGCTCGCCACAGTTAGGGCAAACAAATATAACTCTTGTTTCATGTTCAGGATTATATATATTATTTTTTACTTCATCAGATACAAATTCTTGCATACAGTTCTTGCATATAATAAGGCGATTTTTTATGTCTGCTTTCGGCCAATTTAATAAATCATCGCCATATTTATCAATTAATATTTGGGATATGGGGTTGGTTTTTGTTTTAACTTCTACTTCATATTTAACTCTCAATTTAATCACAGCCTAATCTTCTAAAATTAGAGCAAAGATCGACTTCTCTTTTTACTTTACAAGTTTTGTAAAATTTACAATTTGAACATTTAAAGAAATCAAAGATATCACTTAAATCTGGATGCTCTTTTTCAAGAACATACGAGAACTCAGTTAAATCTCTTGTCATAACATTTATTTCATCTTGAGAAAACTTCATAAAATCACCTTTTTACTACTTTCTGTATTTTTATGCATTTAAACATATTACTTATTTGCTTTAACTCTTTATGAGATACTAAATCTGGATCTACAGTAATTCTAAATTCATGTTCGATTTTTGATCGTTTAATTAATTGGGAAGAGATAAAAGCAAGATTTCCAAGTTCTTGATAAAAATTTTCTCTTTTGTCTCTTCTTAACTCTTCATATCTGCCGAATGGCATTTTTATGTCCATGGCAATAAAATCAACAAGCTTTTCTCTTATTATATTTGAAACTACCATTGGCCTTGTTCCATTTGTATCGAGTTTTACTTTAAGTCTTGGAAACGATGTTTTAGCTCTTCTTAAAAAATCAATTAAGTTATTCTGAATTGTTGGTTCACCACCCGAAATTATTATTCCTTTAATTAGTGGATTATTGTTTATTTCAATGAGTTTATTTTCTACTATATTACTTATAATTGCCGGTTGATTATACATGGCTTCTTTATTGTGACAGTATGGGCAATTAAGATTACATTCTTTTGTAAAGAATATCCATGCCGGCCACGGAGCATCACAAGTTGTTGTGTTAAATCCAAATATATTAATATCTGGAAAGTTTGAATTATTCATCTTGCCTCCAAAGTTTTTAATAGTATATACTATTTTATTCAAAAATGCAAGTTTTATTTGTTCTTTCTTATATGTGGGCCATGTTCATGAAAATAAACTGATTGTTCATGTTTTAGATTGAAGCACATTAAACATTTCTCGCAATTACCTTTGCACTCTTTCACATCTTTTGGGATTATAGCTTTACCCGCTTGGTCTTTCAAATATGCGACTGGAAATTTATATCTATTCTCCATTTTTACATTCGGCCATGCTGAGAATATGATTTTAAGATTATTAGGGATTGGCATTAGGCTATTATATTTTTTTATAAAAGTATTTATCAACTCATACATTTTTGTAAAAATAATAAATTTACAATTAGGGTTTGTCTCAGCAAGATGAATTATTTTAAGCAAGTAATTCATATCTAATATATCTCCACTTACATGCCATCTGAAGAGTTTTACATTTTTATAATTAATATATCCGTCAATCTGTTGAAAATACAAATTCATGTTTTCTTTCACAAGTTCATAATTGTTATCATATGCTGCTTTTACATTTGAATATTGAATATATTGTTGCTTTGCGTAACATCTTTTTGCACATTCTTTACAATTACCACAAGTTTTTATTGGTGGCAGAGATACGCTCGCAACTTTACCCATCTTTGAATTACCTACGCTTATTTTAACTGTTCTTTCCATTTTTACCAGCTCCTTATATATTTCTATATTGAATATAGTTTATTCTTAATCCACCAAGTTTTTTATTACTTCACCGGATTTTAAGATTTTTCTTCTTATATGAAAAGACTTGTTGTCTTTATAGTTTAATTCCGTCATAACTTGCCTCTTTTAATATCTTTGCAATAATCACAAAGCTTTTGCTCAATATAATTTCTTTTATCTGTTAAGTCACTCATTTCTTGGTTCATATTATTTATTGCTGTAAACTGTTCATCTGTCAATTCACATAATGGAGAAACTTCTTCTGTGGTTCCATTATCCCAAAGTTTAATATATTTGCCATCAATAAAATAAATTTCTTCGGTATAAAATTCATATGTATAAGTTCCATTAAATAAGCATTTTACTTTTTTATCAAATTTCCTATCTACCATCATTTCACATTTAGATATGAAATAATCAAGTCGGCAAGCTGGAACAGAATTAACATAGAAATAATCTTCGCTTGAATAGTTTTTATTAAAAGATTCTTTTTCGCTATCACTGAGTTGACTATATAACTCTTGTAATATTTTTCGTTTGTAGTTTTCAATATCTTGTAATGCTTTACTCATATTGCCTCCAATTAAAAGACCGGCTTTCGCCGGCCTTAATTTATAGCTTTTTTGCTATTTCATATATCACATTTACTGTTACGCCATTTCCTGCTTGCTTATAAAGCTGACTATCAGAATTAACTTTTCTTGCTCGTTCAAAATATTCATCTGGAAATCCTTGAAGTCTGAAACATTCTTTTGGTGTTAATCTACGAATGCGTTTATTTATCATATAAAGCCCAGTTTTAGCCCCAAGACCACCACCTAATCCAATTAAATTTTTAGATATTCCATCTTCATCATAAACTCTCTCTGCCATTCTTCCGGGAATTAATTCTTTAAGCTTCCCATTAGTTTTTCCGTCATTTCTTTCGAGAGGAAATATTTCTCTTCTACGCTCTCCTCTAAGATATGCGATAATAAACACTCTTTCTCTGTTTTGTGGCACTCCAAAATTTTTTGAGTTGAGAACACACCATTCAATCTGGTCATACCCTGCATCCCGAATTGCAAGCAAGATTGATCCGAAGGTTCTTCCTTTGTCGTGGTTAAGAAGTCCTCTAACATTTTCCAAGAATAAAATTTTCGGTCGTTTTTCTTTTGCGAGTCGAAGAATCTCAAAAATAAGCACTCCTCTATGGTCATCGAATCCTCCTCTTTTTCCAGCGATAGAGAACCCTTGACAGGGAAATCCTCCACACCAGATATCGGCGTTTGGCAGATCTCTTGATTCAATTTTTGTAATATCTTCTCCAAAATATTCATCCTCCTTTGGATTGTGCATTGCATTATAACTTTTATTTGCATACTTATCTATTTCTATATGTCCAACACATTCATGCCCTGCCATTTCTAAACCTAAACGAAAACCTCCGATTCCAGAAAATATATCTAAAAATTTCATAATTCTCCTTACTTAAAGACCGGCTTTCGCCGGCCTTAATTGCTATTTGTTTTCTTTTATCCATTTCAGCATGGATTCTTTTTTATTAAATCTCGATATTACCATTCTACCATTTACCTTTATCATTGCAGGAAGATCATCAATATCATAATATCTTGCCAACGCCTCACCTTTTGGCTCTGACGTATCAACTACTTCATATTTGATGTCAATATTTTTAAGCCTTTCCTTCGCTTCTTCACATTTTTGACATCCAGGCTTTGAAAAAAAATATATTTTTGTTTTTTCTGGGATGTATGTTAAATTATCATTTGAATTATACACCGAAATGTTATCAACTTTTTTTCTGTCTCTTAATTCTGCAATTTTGCCTTTTGTCCATCCAGAAACTTTTGAAAAATATCCGGTTATGCGAGTAATCATATAAGTGTTTTTTGAACCACAATTCGGACATTCTTCTTTAAAACCTCTATGCGTCGTATGACAATCTTCACAGGTTGTAAAATCAGGGCTAAACGCTATTTGAGAGGCCTTTGTTGAATTTAAAGTTGATAAGGTTAATTCCTTAATAGCTCTCCAGTCAGGAAGTTTTTCTCCGAGCCATACATGAATTATTGAGCCGGCTTCAATCATAGGAGAGAATTTTGATTGCTTAACTATACGTTCAAATATATCGATATCAGCGTCATAAGGAATATGAACGCTATTGGTATAATACCTAAACGATTCGTCTTTTAAATTACCGCGAACATATTTCCTCGCTTGTTCTGAATAATATTTAAGGTCAAGTGTTGCCAATCTCTGTGAACATCCTTCTGCTGGAGTTTCTTCAAGAATACAATATAAGCCATATTTTTCTGATTCTTCTTTCATTATTTTTTTCATAAATGAAATTATTTCAAGTCCTTTTAAGAAAGACCCTTCGCTTTCATGCAATTGAAATCCAGTAAGGCATTGGATCATTTCGTTTAACCCAACCATTCCAAGTAAGAACTTTGCTTCTTCTCTACGAAGATATGGCTTTCCATCAAGACCAGAGTTTAAGAATTTTGTAAAGTTATTTTCATCAAGGCGCTTGCAGAAATAATCGTATTTTTCTTTATGAGCTTTCATTGCAACGCAAATTACTTCTTTTAGGTTATCGAACGCTTCTTGCTCACTTTTTGATTTATATGCAATCCTTGGAAGATTTATAGTTACATTTTGCCATGCGGAGAATCGAGTTTCTTCTGGATGTTCCGTAGTTCTTTTTATTTCTTCGTCACTCAATAAAATTGATAATCGGCAGCATTGTGATATTTGAGCGGCTCCACGGTCGAATAGAATATATACAGAGCCTCTTTTTGCATTTATTTGACAAGCATAATCAAATAAAGCGTCATTAGAATAATCTTTCCCCTCTTTTAAATGCAAAAGTATTTTTGGAAAATTAAAGTTTGCTCCGTTTCTATCGCCTTCGTCAAGAACTTGAAGTACAGCAAATAGAAACGATCTTGCTTCTTTTTCGTAATCTTTATATGTAACTCCATCGATATATTTACCGCCAGGGCCAACAACAGGAGTATTTCTATAATGATCAGGAATTTCGAGATACATATTGAAATCAGAGAATACCAATTGACCCCCTCTGGAACTTGAAAGTTGCGAGAAACTAAATATCATATGTTGGGCCATTTGTTTTATTTGTTCATTAGAAGATCCTTCAAAGAATGGAGCCATGAATATGTTTACTGCGTCATAGCCAATAGCCCCACTGAATATGCCCTGTAAGTAGTTGGCAAAGCAAGACATATGACTTATTAAAGATAAAGCATGTTTTGCTGGTGAAGACTCTACTTGCATTCCTGGAAATTTTATTCCATTCTTTTTAATATATTCGATTGAATTACCGCTACAATTGTGAACATAAATCCCATTACACATAAAGGTATGTGATTTCGTCGTTACATCATAAACCTTATTTTTTATACCTATTTTTTTTATAGATTTTATTTTACTCAATTCCATTTTCTTTCATCCACCCTTCTATCTTACTTCTTAAAAAATCCTTATCTTTCTTTTTAAAATCCTCATTTGTTAAGAATAAATGTTTTACATTTACCTCAGAGTATGCGTTTGATAATTCTTTATTCTCTTCATCAGAGTGAAATCTTTTTCCTAAAATTTCTATTATTGCTCGATTTTTTGAAAAACTTCCGACTTTAAAATCAGGATTTTTAAAATAACTTTTCTTTCCTTTAAACTTTATAGGTATCCAAAACGAATGGTCTCCTACAAATTTAACTTCTTTGATATCAAGGGATATTATTATTTTCTCCCATCCATTTGGCTTTATTGGTATATGTGGATGAAGTCTTGCGTACTCTATTTGACACGTTCTTGAGCAAAATTTCCTTATCTCGTCATGATGAGGATATAGGTATGTCTCTTTTACTGTTTTGGTAATATTACAATTTTTACAAGTAAACTCTACATCTCTATTTATTTTTCTCATACCGTAAAATTTTTTAAGTCTTACTTTTTTTGGCCTATCTTTTGTCCTTTCTGCAAATCTTTCATTTCTTACTTTTGACATTTTTCTCTTTGTTTCCTCTGTATGCTTTTTTCCTAACATTGGATTTGGTCTTGTTTTAGCCAATCGTATAGATATTTCCTTTAGTTTTTCATTTTTTTTTATTTTTTGTTCATTTGTCAGTTTTGTAGATGGGTTATGATTTTTCATCATCTCTTTCCGTCTCGCAACTTCCTCTGGAGAGTAAATATCTTCCCATTTTTTTCCTTTATTTGATTTTCTTGTTTTTATCTGTTCCATCAATTTTTGCATTTTTATTTCTGCATATTCTTTTCCATATATCTGTTCCCAAGTTTTACCCTTTGTGCTTTTAGTTTGCATAGAAGGATTCCCCCTCTATTATTTCATCGGCTCTTTTTATAACCTCTTTTCCATCCTTAATAACTATACATGGATGTTCCCCAGTAACAAATATTTTAGCTCCGTTTTCCAATTCTATTTCAAATATTTCTTTATTTTCTATTATTTCAGTAATAGATATTAAGTCTGTATTTGAATTCTTATCTTTTACCTCTATTTTATTATTAAAAATTAAAGAGACGTTCCCATCATGTTCTATTTTTCTTGTTGCATTTTTGTTGCCCAATGACTGTTTATAAAGTTTTTCAATCGATATTTCTTCAAAACCATTTCCTTTATTTACTGCCACAACAGACTTTTCCCCATCAAAAGCATAAGGTCTTACGCCAGTAAAATCGCTGTCATGTATGTGAATATCCCCTATTTTATGTGCTTTTGAAATATTAGAAGAATGCAATGTTCTTAAAGCATATGATTTTAATATACTTCCTGCAAGAGTTAAGTTTATACTTTCAGGAGAAAATCCAGTATTACTGTTCTCTTTATTGTGGTCGGTAAGTACTGATTCAATAGTGTCTAACGAAGTTATTATATTGTAATACTGTTCAAGCTGTTTATTGTATCCTTTTTCAAACAAAATATTATTTACGATTTCTCTTATAAAACCAGAACTGACTGTTTTCTGACCACTGCTCATAAGTCTTAGTTCAACTGTTTTTGCTATTTCAAAAGATTCTTCTTCTGTCAAATCACAATGAAGCATAATAGAATTTATAATCCTCTTCCTGTCGAAATCATAGAAATCATTA